>Ga0315336_1002373_pt1 | contig 29127 bp, 23 predicted proteins | sample ASW5metaG_FD_204512 | JGI IMG/M metagenome (GOLD analysis project Ga0315336, IMG submission 204512) | Ammonia-oxidizing marine archaeal communities from Monterey Bay, California, United States - ASW #5 | ecosystem: Environmental > Aquatic > Marine > Intertidal zone | place: USA: California... | reverse complement strand
CTTTTTTGAAAGCGAAGCTATTTCTTTTTCCTCGTTTATTTCAACTGAAAGTTGTGCTAGTAAGGCTTCAGCAAACTCATCTGTTTCTGCCATGTAAATTTGTTAGTTATGAAACTAAATTTAATACTATCGAGACTAGAGAGGAGAATTTTTTCTTACACTGAAAAATTTCATAATGTTGAATTAATATAAAAGCCCATTCTAATTTGTTTTATGAAAAAAGTTTCATATGTTTTGTGTATTTTCTCGATTATTGTTTTTTCAGTATTTTCAACCGAAGTTTTTGCACAGCCTGTGCCAGGAGATGATATTTTCTTCATGTTTGTTCAAGTTACTTTGAGAAATTCAGATGGTGAGCTTGTTACCTATATGGAATCAAAAAAATTGTTTGATGTTGACAAAAAAATCATCAGTGATTCACTAGATCATTTCTCATCGTCTACAGAAATACCAATTTTTGAATTGAACGATGTAGAGTTTCAAGTGTTTATTATAGAATCAGTTACAGAATTTGATTCCAGTACTATGTTTGCAAATGCATACTACAATGTAACCATAGGTGATCGAACTTATTCAGCGGCTAGATTCCAATTTGACGGTTTTCTAACTTCCCCGGATGATGAAGTAACTGCAGTTTGGACAATTGCTAGGGTAGTGTAATTATCTTTTTGAGAGCAACGCACCTACGCCTATTGCAAAGAAGAAAACAAGAGGTACAAATCTATATGGTTGGTTTGTCATCTCCGTGAATCCAGAAATTAATGGTACAATCACGAGCATCCCCGCGATCATGATCATGATAGAATTTGCATATCTAGACCTCTTAGATACCATAAAAAGTCCAAAAACAAGTGGTAAAACAAAAAGAATAACAAGTCCATCATGTCTAATCTGATTTGCAAAAGTTGACATACCTGCCCAGAATTCATCAGAGCTCCATCCTACACCTTCTGTCTCGGCTAAATTTTGGGTGGCAAAAATTATTACTCCACCAGCTACTATGAGCATACTTGTTAGAATAACAAATGCCTTTTTCTTCTTCGGTATGTCAGAGGATAGAACAAAAAATATAGACATTGGTAGAAATGCTACAGTCAATACCTTTGAGAATATGGATAACAAATAGATTGCAGGTGAAACCATCCAGAACCTTACCGCAAGATATAGTGATAAGACGTAAAATAAAGTCCAAAAATTTGAATATGTTGGTGATGTATCAAATGATAAAAACAAATTACTTTGTATCATTATTATCAGTGATATTATTCCTGCAAATCTCTTGCCTGTAATGAGAGTAGTAAAAAGATATGTTACAAGTAGTAATGCAACACTAGCAAAAAAAGGAAAAATTTTAAAGTTGTCAAACAGTGTAACTGATAACTTTAACAAAAAGTATCTGACATGTGGCTCAAAGCCAGATGATACAGTAGGATTAGTGTATGGCCAACCAGTACAATTTGGTTCGCTCACTATTATATCACATGGAACCGCCTTGTCACCCTGTAATCTTACCTCTACTTGATCCCAATCTGGCCATATTTCATCCTCAGTAAGTTCCATAGAACTAAATGCTATGTAGCCAGTCATAATGATTAGAATAATTACAACTGCTGTCTTTTTGGATATTTCAAAACTGAAAAGAGACTCCAGTCCATGTTTAATACTATCTGGTAACTTGTTCCAACGATAGAGTACAAACATAGTAAATACAATTATGTTTACAACAAAAAGCGGAACTGTCCAATGTCCTAACTCGTATGGATTTATTTTGTATGTACCCTTAACACCTGTTTCCTCAATCGTATTTCCTGAACCCATCTCAGAAATTAATAATGCAGGAAAAACAAAAGAGACCAAACTAATTAAAACCACAAAAAGTGTAAACAAAAATACAATCCAAGATAATTTTCCGCGCTTTGCGATATTAGAATTTGAATTTTCTTCGGGTTTTTTTTCATTCATATAATAAAAACAAATTGTTTGGTTTTTAAGATTTGTATCACATAAATTTATTCTGGGAAGTTAACCTGGATGAAAAAGTATGTAAGGACATACCTCATTTACCGTATTATGTGCTCTATTATAGGATATTTTGGTCATGATGAGGCAGCTCCTACACTTGTTCGCGGGCTTAAAAGAATGGAGTATAGAGGTTATGATAGTGTTGGTGTTGTAACGGGTTCAGATAACAAATTAATTCTTAAAAAGGGAGTAGGCAAAGTTTCTGAAGTAAATACGAATCTTGGACTAGATCAGTTACGTGGATCAATGGGAATAGGTCATACACGTTGGGCAACACATGGAAAAGTAACTGAAAAAAATGCTCATCCACATTTAAGCAATTCTGGAAAAATTGCAATTGTTCATAATGGAATTATTGAAAATTTTGAAGAGCTAAAATCCGATTTACAAAACAAAGGCTATGAATTTCTAAGTGAAACGGACACAGAAGTTATTGCTAATCTAATTCAACTGAATTTTGATGAAACTTCCGACATCAAGCAATCCATTATAAAAACAGTCGCTCAACTAAAAGGACATTATTCCTTTGTTGTAATTTTTGAAGATGGCACTCTTGCGGCTGCACGTTTTCATGAACCGCTAATTATAGGAGTAGAAAAGAATGGTTACTATTTGTCCAGTGATGTACTAGGTTTCATAGAGAAAACAGACGATGCAATTTATGTTGATAATGAAGATTTTGTAATTGTGAATAATACTGGAATACATATTTTTAATTTTGATGGTGTTCCTATTAAATACCAAATTACAAAAGTTTCAAAAGAATTTGCAGATGTTTACAAAGGAGATTATGCACATTTTACTTTGAAAGAAATATCAGAACAACCTGATACGATATTACGAGCTGAGAATAATGATCAAGTTCAGCAATTTGTTGACAATATCAAAAAATCAAAAAACTTGTACATTACCGGTAGTGGAACTAGTTACAATGCTGCAGAAATAGCAAAATATCTAATCTCAAAATTTGCAAAAATTAAGATTAACACAGTGATTTCAAGTGAATTTCCGTTTTCACCAGATGATATAGAACAAGACTCGACATTAATTGCTATCTCACAAAGCGGTGAAAGCGCTGATGTATTAGAAGCAGTTAGAATTGCCAAAAAATCAAATACAAGTATTTTATCAATAGTAAACCATCTAAATTCATCGCTTTCACAAGAATCATCACTAGCAATTGGATTAAATTGTGGACCAGAAATTGGTGTTGCAGCAACAAAGAGCTTTACATCACAACTCGCAATTATATACAAAATCACTGATAAATTATGTAACGGTTGTATTAATCCAGATTTAACAAAAGTTTCAGTAGCAATTTCACAAATTCTGTCAAGTCATTCAAAGATTAAAGAAGTAGCAAAAAATCTTAAAGAAATATCAGATATCTATGTTCTTGGTAGAGGGATCCATCTTTCAATTGCCAGGGAGGCTGCTCTAAAACTAAAGGAACTTTCCTATATTCATGCAGAAGGTATAGCAGGAGGAGAGCTAAAGCATGGACCATTAGCTCTAATGGATTCAAATGTCTATGTGGTAATAATTAATCCAAATGATTCTACTTATAACGATACAATGAACGGTGCCAATGAGATTAAAGCAAGGGGTGCAAAAATTATTGGAATATCAGATAAAAAAAGTGACATTTATGATTATTGGATTGAGATTCCTCAAGTTGATGAAATATTATATCCTATAATAGAGATTATTCCAATTCAATTATTAGCATATTATACAGCATTAGAAAAGAAAACTAATCCTGATTATCCTCGAAATCTGGCAAAATCAGTAACTGTAAAGTAAATATCAATAATTTAGCATTTCTTGCTCTGGAAAAAATTAAATGGATAACAATCCATCATCTCATAATTGCTTATCAAAGATAATTTAGAAAAAAATGATTCCGACGGAATGCACAGTGTCTATGATAAATGGCCTCTTATTGCTAGGGACGCATATAATTCAGATCTTGAATCTGTAGATTTCAAAGACATTGATAATGTTATTTTTTCTGGAATGGGAGGATCAGGAGCTATAGGTGATCTTTTTTCATCAATACTATCAAAAACTAATATTCACACAGCAGTAGTGAAAGGATACGAACTTCCCAAAACTGTAGATAAAAACACGCTTGTTGTAATAACAAGTATTTCTGGAAATACCATTGAAATTCTTACTACATTAGAATCTGCAACTAAAAAAGATTGTAACGTAATTGCATTTTCTTCAGGCGGAAAGATGGAATCTTTTTGTACTAAAAACAATGTTGAATTCAGAAAAATTCCTCAGATTCATTCCCCACGGGCATCGTTCCCAAGTTATGTATATTCAATTCTCAAAACTCTAAACTCAATCATACCAATTAAGAAACAGGAAATAGTAGAATCTTTGGAACAATTAGAACTTACATCAAAAGAAATTTCATCTGAAAACCTATCTGATACAAATTCATCACTCAATTTAGCTAACTGGCTAACTGGAATTCCTGTAATCTACTATCCATGGGGGCTACGAGCTGCTGCAATCCGTTTCAAGAATTCTTTACAAGAAAATGCAAAAACTCATGCAATTATTGAAGACGTTATTGAAAGTAGTCACAATGGAATAGTATCATGGGAGGGACAATCTTCAATGGTTGACTGTGTTCCAATAATGATTGAAGGTACAGACGATCACATCAAAACCAAGGAGAGATGGACTATTTTGCGTCAGTATTTTGAGGAGAATAACATCACATACAAAGAGATCTTTTCACTAGATGGTGGTATTTTATCAAAAATTATGTCTCTGATTTATCTCTTAGATTATGCTACAATATATGATGCTGTAAGATTAGGTATTGATCCGTCGCCTATAAAATCAATTGATTTTATCAAGGAAAGGCTGTAGATTCATTAAAATTATAATTTTATAGTATACTAATATAATGACATCCGATCTTGTCTCAATTGTAATTCCAGTTTATAATTCTGAGAAGTATCTAGAAGAATGTTTGAACTCTGTATTGGGTCAAACGCATAAAGATATTGAAATTATCGTAGTAGATGATGGCTCAGAAGATTCATCACTAGATATTCTGAAAAAATATTCTGATAAAGTAAATATTTTTTCCCAAAAAAACCAGGGATTGGCAATTGCTCTAAATCTTGGAATAAGCAAGATGAAAGGTAACTGGCTAAAATGGTTCTCACCAGATGATGTGATGTTTACAAATACAATAGAAACACTAGTCGGTGAAGCAAAAAAACAAAGTTATAACACAATTCTTTACTCAAATTGGAATATAATAGATGCAACAGGAAACACACTTCGAGAATTTCATGAATCCAACTATAATGAAATTTCAGATTTTGATTACAACATTAGACTATTAGATGGACAGCAAATCAACGTGAATACTACATTAATTCCATCACAATTGTTTGAAAAATATTCCATACAAAACCTTAATGATCCTGTTGCGATAGATTATGATTTTTTTCTTCGTGTTGGGTTGTTACATGGTGTAAAATTTCATTTAATCCAAAAGCCATTAGTAAAATATAGAATTCATTCAGATCAATTATCTCATAAAAATATAATAAAAACTCTTGATTATATTTCCAAAATAAGAAACCAAATATTATCACAACTTGATGATTCATTACAAGCAAAATATATTCATGAATTAGAACAATACCAAAAAACAAAACCAGTAGTAAGAAAGACAATGGATCTTGGAATGAAATTGCTGTCTTCTACACCGTCTTGGGTATCTGACAGACTACTTACATTCTACCTTAATAAAATACGCCTCAGTCGATAAACATAATTTAATAATACTTTTTATTATCAAAAAAATTAACGAAGATATGTCATCTCCAAAGGTATCAATAATTATTGTTAATTATAATGGAAAAGAATTACTTCAAAAATGTCTGGATTCATTATTAAAAGTAAACTATGATAATTTTGAAATAATTCTTGTAGATAATAATTCAACTGACGGAACTGTAGAATTCGTTACAAAAAATTATCCTTCATTAATAATAATAAAACTTGATTCAAACAAAGGATTTGCCGAACCAAATAATATTGCCGCAAAAATTTCCAATGGAAAATATTTACTATTCCTAAATAATGATACTGTTGTAACACCTAATTTTATTTCTGAAATGGTTAAAGTTATGGAAACCGATAAAAAAACTGCGGTATGCCAAAGTCTTTTGTTAAAACCTGATGGAAGTATAGATTCCAGTGGCGATTTTATAGATGACTTGGGTGTTGTGTATAACTCAAAAACAAAAATTGATGAAATACGGGAGGTTTCTAGTGCTAGGGGGGCATCTATGTTGGTTCGTAGTGATATATTTGAAAAACTTGATGGGTTTGATCAAAAATTTTTTGTTACTTTTGAAGATGTTGATCTTTGCTGGCGCTCGTGGATACTAGGCTATCGTGTATTAATAATCCCAACCTCAATTGTTTATCACGCAGGAGGAATAACAATTAAAAAAATAAAATCTGAAATTGCTTTTCATGGATTTAAAAATCAATTAGCAATGAAGATAACTAATTTTGAACCAATCCTGGCAGTGAGAAATATGATGTTTTTTTTTGGTATTTATGGAATAAGAGAGCTCAAAATTTGGCTAGATTATACAATTTCTGGTTCAACCAAACTTTCTTCAACAGAATATGAGGATAATATAGCTCCAAAACCAAGCTTCAAAGTAATTGCTAAAAGCATTTTCTGGATTCTATCAAATTATGGATATTTACTTAAAAAACAAAGAGCAATTAATAAAAATCGTGTTTATAGTACAACAATTCTAAAAAAAATGAATGTTATACATAATGTGAAGCAGTAAAAACCCTATTTCCATCAAAGGTGTTTTTGTAATACATCCAAGATTTTACCCGCAGAATTTCCACTTCCATAAGGCGATGTTTTAATTTTTATCATTTTTGCATCCCATTCTCGCAAAATTGCCTCTCTTATTTTTTGATGTTTTAAAGGAACAAGGCTTGTAATGCCTGAATCAATTGCCTCCAGCCGTTCAGTAGATTTGCGTAGGACTAGTACTCTTTTTGATAACAATGGTGAAGTACTCTCTTCTTGAATTCCACCAGCATCTGTCAGAATAAATCGGCAATTTTTCATTAATGCAAGAAAATCAAGATAACCCTGAGGATTAATAATCTCTATGTGTTCTCTATTTTCCAATTTTTTTAGCAAGCTAAATTTTTTCAACATTTTTCTAGTTCTTGGATGCAGTGAAATTATTGTAGGAATTTTTGCACTAATGATTCCTTTTATTATGTTATTCAAAACTTTTTCATCATCTACATTTTCAGCCCTATGAAACGTAGCAAGAGCATACTCAGAAAATTTCACATTTTGTAGTATTGTTGATTTCTTTTTCGAAAAGGGTAAGTGTTCTTTTACTGCATCAATAGCTGTATTTCCAGAGATGTAAATTTTACCACTTACATTCTCATTGATTAGATTTTGATAGGAAATTCTTGTTGGAACAAATAAAAAGTCTGATATGTGATCTACCATTCTTCTGTTATGTTCCTCTGGCACCCTCCAATCAAAACTACGAAGACCAGCTTCAATATGGGCAATTTTTCTCCTGAGTTTTACCGCTAACAATGATGTTGCAAGAACACTATTTGTGTCCCCTTGAACAAGAACAATATCATCTTTTTTTCCTAACTGATCTGCTAAATTTGTCATTATCTCAGCTACTTGTGAAGCTGGAGTTTTTGATTTTAGTTTTAAACTGAAATCTGGTATTGGCAGTTCTAAATCATTGATAATTTGAGTTGATAAACGATGATCATAGTGTTGGCCGGAATAAATAAATTTAAAATTTATTTTTCTATCAACTAATTTCCTTATTATTGGTGCTACTTTGATAATTTCAGGCCTAGTTCCTGCAACAATAACAAATCTTTTCATGAATCAAAAAATTAAACAAAAGTGTCTTATTAAACTTCTAATTGATTTCCTTTTTCAAATCATGATATCCAATTGATACGTACAAAAATCCTGCGGCATCAGCCTCTTTTTTACCAAAAACTCTTTTTGTATCTACCAAAATTGGGTTTTTATTCATACTGTCACTTAGAATATTCAAGTCTAATTCCTTATACTCATCATGATCTGTGAGAATAACCACTAAATCGGATTTTTTGACTGCATTTAGAGTATTTTTCTCATATAATCCTCCAAAACTAGCTTCCGTATTTGGATCATTAACCTTGACGTTACAACCCAAATCTAAAAGTTGTTTAATTATTTTTTTAGCAGGCGAAGATCTTGTATCGCTTACATTAGCTTTATACGTTGTTCCTAATACTGAGATTACTGAATTTTCTATCTTTTTGTTTTTTTCTAGTAATGCCCTCTTAACCAAACTAAATACATGATCTGGCATTTTATCATTGAATTTTCTAGCATTTAGAATTATATCGGATTTTATTTGTTTTGAATTAAATGGATTAAGTAACAAGTACGGGTCTTTTGGTAAACATGGTCCTCCTACACCGGGACCCGGTTGATGAAGATTAACTCTTGGGTGCGAGTTACAAACACGAGATAATTCATTAAAGTCAATTCCATATATCTCACAAATAATTCCTATTTCATTTGCTAATGCAATATTGACATCACGATATGTGTTTTCTACAAGTTTTGAGATTTCAGCCACTCTAAACGTTGTTAGAATGATCTCTGCCTGAACAATTGTTTTGTACAATTCTTTTGCTAAAGTTCCAGATTCAGTATCTAATTCGCCAATAATTCTTGATGTTGTTTTAATTTCACTAAATGCATGTCCAGGAATCAATCTTTCAGGAACATAACAACCCCAACACATCTGATTTGGTTTCTGAACAAATGGGATAACTAACCCCTCGAACGTACCTGGTGGCAAAGAGCTTTCAATAAGAATTAATTTTTCATTAAGATCACATTTTGAAAGAGAGTCACATACTGACTTGAGAGATGTCATATCTGGTTTGATATCTTTAGTTATGGGTGTAGCAACACATACAATTATGACATTTGAGTTTTCTATCACTTGATCAATTTTTGTCGAAACATGAAACCTCTCATTTTTTTGACTCTCTTTGATAAATTCTTGTAGATTTTCTTCCTGAAAAGGAGATATTCCATTATTTATCTTGTTTATCAGGTCTTCATTGGTATCCACGCCTGTAACATTATATCCAGAATTTACAAATGATAATGCTGTAGGTAATCCTACTTGACCTAATCCAACAACACAAATTTCTGATTCTTTATCTATTATTTTCTTCTTTAACTCTTCAAATTGTTTATTCAAACTATACATCCACTCATATCTTAAATTAATATGCTATGCGAAAAACCATTACCACGTATCTAAAATTTGATTTAAAATATACAGCAATACCAAGTTTCATATTATAAATAATCATGCGTTAAATTATAATTTTGAGGATTATGAAAGGATATGAGGTTGTTTTTGAAGTTAAAAAGAAAAGATAAATGGATTATCGTGTTCTTTATTATTTTTGGTGTTTCATATGTTTCAGGAGCATCATACGTTGATTCAACGTTTGAAGGCTCATCTGTAAAATGGCCCAGTGCCTTAAAAGAAGTAGACCATGACAGAATATTACAAATTGATAGAGAAAAAATATTTTTATCTTTTGCAGACGTAGAAAATTATCCATCAGTTTTACCAGAAAATGTTGTAAGTGTAAAAATTATTGATAAAACCGTAGACTATATTCTTGTTGAATATGTATTAAAAGAAGGTCCCTTCAATGCAACACTTTCTGCCAAGCATATCATCGACCCATATAATTCACAAATAGTTGAAATAATAGATGGTGAAGCTAAGGGAACAAAAATAATTCAAACTTTTTCCGATGATCCTTCTGGTGTATTGATAAATACAAAAGTTACATTGGAATTAAGCGGATTTTTGATACCTGTATCATGGATCCCTGAACAAAGTTTTATTCATGCTATGGATACAATAATTTCAGCCTTCTATTGTGTGAACACCACCTGGTGTATTAGTACCTAAAGCTTGGCTGCCAATAAAATATGACTTCTTTTTGCGTTCTGAATATACGACGCAAAAATAAATTACAAAAATTAGTGAAATAGAAATTTTTGATTATAATTTTCAAAATAAACAAATTAATTTTTTTAACTAATTTTTTTAAATTTATGAGAATACACAAGAACTACTATCAAAAATATTCCCGTTACAAAAGAAATAATCCCTCCCGATTGGAAAAAAACTGGCTCATATTGAAATTCTATAGTATGGTTTCCTTCTGGCACAAAAATTGCTCTAACCAACCCATCAGCCAGATAAATTTTTGCTTTTTCCTCATCTATTGTCGCTACCCAGTTTGGATAAAATGCATCAGTTAATACCAAAAATTCTGATTTTGAATTACTAGTATCTATTATGATTTTATTAGCACTATGACTTCTAATTTCAGCTAAGCCGAACCCATCATTATTATTTTTATTTATTATATCTAATATTGTACCCGAAACCTGTTCTTCTAGTACAATTTTGTTTCTTAAATCAAATTCTTTATTTTGTAATAAAAATTCCTGCGCACTGTTTTTACCTACTATTTCAAAGTCATTGACAAAAAAGGTTCGTGGAAATGAACTATCACTTTCATGAATACGTAAATTATTATGCCTAAATATTATTGGTATTTCTTCATTTTCATTATTTAATGAAAAAACTGTATTTTTCTCTGGTATTGTTATTCCATTTATTGAAAAATTCATGTGTGTTTGTTCAAATTCAGATGGTGATAGGACATATGGTTCAGATTTATTATGAGTAAAAATAACTATTAATCCATCATTATTTTTTTGTTCAGATTCTATTGTTAAAACGAATTTTTCCCCCTTAACATTTTCAATTATTTGTTCAAATACAAATTCATTTAATTGCTGATCCGTAATTTTATCAATACTAGATTCTCTATGGAATTTTTTATCATATGGGATACTGTCTAATTTTAGAATTACTTTGTCTTTATCGGCAGTTTCTCCTCCCATTGAGATTCCTATACCAGATATATTTTCTATAGGTGAAACAAAACTCTGAGTTATCGTACTTGTTCCAAGTTTAACAAATTGTCCTGAACTACCTGGTGTTCCATACACAATAGAGTTAAAATCGTAACCGTCAGTAATGATATATTTTACTCCTAGAAAATCAAAGTATTTCTTATTTTCAAAGTATGTATCAATAGATCCCATAGGACCATAAGTATAAGTCCAAGGTGCGAATCCTAGTCTTCCAGGAGAAGCAGAATTTCGATCCAGAAAATTGTGATTAAAATCATACCAAGAGTTTATGTTAAACGCACCAAAAATACCCAAGCTGCTAATTTTATATGCCGAGGGAAAATCTGGTCCTAAAGCATAATCAAACGAAAACATTCTTGAATCACCCAAATTTTCTTTTAGGAAATCTGTTACAGGATTATCTTGGTATGGATCAGTTCTCTCCATCATTCCATAAGGACTAAGATAAGAAATCAAAACCACTCCAATAAATGTAAAAATAAAAATTAAAATTAAAATTATTAGTTTTATGTTTTTTTGATTAACTTCAACAATTTGAATCCTCTTTGACGTTGATAGTATTGTAATCGAAACCATAGCTGCTATTATGATAGCAGCTTTGTATGCAATCCAAATAGGATGTAATCCTAGTGGAATGTAAAGTGATAATTCTAAAAATACAAGAGAAATTAATGCAGTTTTTGTAAAATTTTTTCCAGCTGAAAAAGTATATGTTATAAACGCTAATACAACAAATATTATAGATTGTAAAACTTGCAATACAAAATAATTCCTAGCATCTGATGGGTTTACATGTGATGGAAAATCTGCATCGTCTGAAAGGTAAGGGATTATTGGAATTAGGAGTAAAAATAAAATTGTAACCGTTATAAGAAAAACCTTGAATATTGTAATTTTTTTAACGTTAAATTTTCCAATGTATTCCACCCCAAATGAGGCCGCAACTGCAAATCCAATAGGTATAATCGCGCCTAAATAACCTGTAAATGAAACTAAATTTAAAATTGGCAAATATCCAATTGAATTTATCAATGGTGTGCCAACTGTTTTTAGAATAAAAAATACAGAAATACCAATGAAAAATAATGGAATAAATCTATGAGGATTATCCTTTTTTGATATTGTTAAAAGTCCTAAAATTGAAAAGAATAAACCAAGTGTTCCCACATAACCCCAAAATCCTACAAAACCAGGTGTGACTACCAACCAATATGCATGTAGTTGACCAAGTATGTATGGGATAAAATTAGAAGATAAGATTATTGGATCATAATAATTTGGGCCAATAGGTTCACAAGCAAGGTCAATGCTTGTCAGCACCGCGCAATCATGCTCTAAATGATTATTTTGCATAAAGTCGTACGCGGGCAAAATAAAAAATGCAGTTAGACCTATAGCACAAATAAATGCAACTAAACTCCAACTAATTATTCTTTTTAGATTATAATTTGAAACTGTAACAGTTAACTGGTCAGAATTAATTCTTGAGTTTCTATATATTGATAAAACACGAAAAATAAAATATGATATTATTAACATTAATTGTAAAATTATTGTTTCTAGGTGCTCTCCCAAAATTCCACAAGCAAGGGAAACAGCTCCCAATACAATGAATTTTGGATTTTTATTTTGAATTATTTTTTCTATGGAGAATAAAATTAATGGTGTGAATAATATGACCGATAGGTGGGGACTATGAGCATACCAAGAGAAAGCCCCTGAGAACATATAGATAATTGAACCCATAATAGCAGACTCAAATTTTAATCCTAGACTACGCAAAAATAAAAATGTGAAAAAACCAGCTAACCATATAGTAAGTAATATCACCACATCCCAAAATTCGACAGGAAGAAAATAACTCGGTGCTATAGGAGAAAATAAATTTTGAGTTGTATCAGCTGCTAATGGTTGCCCTACACCTACATATGGATTCCAAAATGGAAATTCCCCGTGGCTTATACTATCTATTGCAAATTTTAGTTCTGGTTTGGTAGCTTGAAAAATTCCATACAGATCACTAGTTGTTGGAAAAAGAACATTCTTACCATCGGCTTCAGAAATCGGTATTACGGAAAGTTGATGGTATGACTGATCTAAAAATATTATTGGCGAATAAGCGAGTATGGCAAAAATTACCAAAATCACAGCAGCTTTTGTTTTTTCCCTTGAGAAAACTATAGAAAGCGTTTCCAATGCTATTTCACGAAATAACCCTAAAATTAAGTTAATATTCTTATCATGGAGGATTTACATTTGTTCGCAAAAAACTCAACCGGTAAGGCGGCCTTAATTCTATTGGTTGCTATTTTTGCATCTTATTCACCTGTTTTGGTTTTAGGGCAAACCTACAATTTCATGGCTCCTGTATCTGAAGATTTTTTACCTAATGAAAAATCAACACTTTTTGGTACAACCGGAAACAAAATTGGAATATATCAGGCAATATGGCCAAATATTGTACTTGCACGCGATTCAGTTCTAAACGGGGAATTTCCTTTATGGAATCCACATGTAGCATTAGGAAAACCTCTGGCAATTGATTTTGAACTCCATCTGTTATCCCCAATAATGTTACCATTTTTACTCCCCGTAGAATTTTGGGATGTAGCGTTATTATTTGGTGTATGGTTAGCTGGTTTTTTCACATTTTTATTTTTGCGTAGTCTACGTTTAGGATTTGCTAGTTCTATATCTGGAGGAATTATTTACATGTTATCTGGTGCTTTCGTTACAAATCTTCCTGATCCCGGTGTAGCTGTTATAATTTTTACACCATTAATTTTATTCTCCATAGAAAAAATAATTCAAAATAAAAATCCAAAATTCATTGTATTGGGAGCTGTTTCCCTTGCTTGTGGAATTTTGGGAGGATATCCTGAACCTGTAATTCTTCAAATAGTTCTAGCTGTGGCTTATTTTTCCTATAGAATACTTCCATCTATAGTTTTTTCTAACATAAAAAATAATTCTATTCTCTCACCACATACGGTCCTAATAGCGCAAAATATCAAACGGATATTAATTTGGACTACTCTGAGTGTAATCGGGGCATTAGGATTAATTGCATTTTATATTTTTCCTATGCTGGAATATATTAATAATTTAATTCTTGGACATTCTTCTAACTTTGCATCAATAGCTGTTAGCTCTATCAACGTTTTACCAATTTTTATTCCCTATCTTCTTGGACAATTACACGCAAACTGGTTAGGCGCAGAACCATCACTTATTGGGTCATATACTTTTGTTGGTACAATTTCTTTGTTTTTTTTGGTTATTGCAGTATGGCGTATTTTCAAAGAAAAAAATGATGCAGTACATAGATACACTCCTTTGTTCTTTTTACTATTTGCCGTATTTTTTATAATGAAATATGTTGGATTCCCATTAGTTAGTTGGATCGGCTATGTCCCTCTTTTTGATTTATTTTATTATACAAAAAATATGTATGTTATAGTACCAATTTGTTTAACGATCGCTGTATCCTTTGGCATAGATTATCTTAGAAAAGTCGATTTTAGCTCAAAAATATTAGTAGCATCATTCCTAATAACACTATTAATAATTTTCATATTATTTGTTCCATTAATTCCTCACATCACCGAAGAATCAATTCCTTCCTATGTAACAATAGATGACGCTAAAAATTATATTGGATTTCAATTACTTCAATCAGTTTTATTTGCATTTTTTATTTTTCTTTTATGTGTTGCAATTAAAAAAAATAAATCTGCTATTTTTGGTATAATACCACTTGTAATTCTTGAACTTTCTCTTTACATCCCTGTAGGTCTTCATCCTTTATGGGTGGGTTACAAAGCGATTATACTTTTAATTGGAATGGCTTTGATAACTATTATTTTCTTAAGGCCTACAAAATTTACTTGGAACCTTGAGCAAAAGAAAGTTAAATTATCTGTCATCATTGTTGTTTTTTTGTCTGTTTATAGCGGCTCAGTTTTAGTATCTGAATCTAGCCCGTTTGGAATGTTAAATAGATATGATCCATACCAAGATAATCCTGTAACAGATTTCCTAAAAGAAAATTTGGGTGATTCAAGAATGTTTTCGTTTGATTATGCTTTAGGACCAAGTTATCCTGCAGGCTATGAGATTAGTACAATGGGAATACTGGGCGCAATGACAATTGATTCGTTTGAAACTTATTATTTTAATTTTTTAGATGCTGATGCATTAACTGACACATTGGCATTTTTTTCATATGATTATGGGCCAAATTTAGCTAAAGAAAAATTTTTAATGAATAAAAAATATTTCGATTTTCTAGGACTAAAATACATTGTTACTGAGGGTTATGATTTCAACACTATTACTTTCGGAACTCCTGGATTGTTTGTTCAACATGATAGAACGGAAAATTTAGGCGGATTAGTGACCGTTACTGATAATAAGAATAGTGTTGGTCAAAGTTTCATATCTCCTGTAAACTCAATTAATTCAATTGGGATTTCATTTATGGCATCAAATCATCTGCCTGGAACCGTATATCTTGACATTGATTCAATTCCTTACGATAAAAAATTCCATAGAGAATCAAGCATCTCAAAAATTAATGAACGTGAATTTGCCTCTTTTGTATTTGATCATCCAATAAAAGACGTGGAAAATGTTGAACTACATATGGTACTATATTATACTCCAAAAAGTTCACTTGATCATGTTAGTGTTGTAACTTTTAGCACCGCCAATCCTGACTTTGATCGATTAAAAGAATTAAATGGAAAATTTTACCAAAATGATCAAGTTGTTAAAAATACACAAATGGTTTTTTCAATAGAGTCTGAACAATCCCAACGTGATGTTGTGTTACCTGTTGTTTTTAAACATGAAAATATACGAATTTCTGAAAATAGCGATGCATTTCCTAGGGCATTCTTAGTGAATGAATATCACATTCAATTACCAAATTATAAAAAACCATTCATTAAAGATATGGAGAACTGTCTTCACATTCCTACTTGTTTAGGAACTGCCCAGATGTACATATTAGAAAATCCAAAATTTGATCTATCAAGTGAAATTGTTATTGAGGAATCACTCCCTATAGAACAGGCTAAGGAATTGGAAAATTCCAAAATAGATGAAAATTCTAGCGTTGAAATCATTTCTTACGAATCTGAAAGGGTAATCATTAAGTCAAAAAATAGCACTTCAGCATTTCTTGTTCTGACTGATTCGTTTTATCCTGGCTGGGATGCATATATTGATGGTGATGAAACGAAAATTTATCGAGCTGATGGCGTCGTCAGAGCTGTATATGTTCCCGCTGGTGAGCATACAATCGAATTTTCATATATGCCAAATTCACTCCTCATCGGTTTGTTTATTTCGTTAATATCAGCTATATGTTTGGGCTTCGTATTGATAAAGAAATTTTGAATTCTTAATTTAATTTTAATGTCTAATTTGATCTTAACTTTTCAAAATATACCATAAATATTTGAAACCAACACTAATGGCAACAGAATTTTTTTGAGAATTAGTTTTTGACGGTCCTACTCTTCTTTTGAAGGTAACTGGAATTTCAACTATTCGAAGATTGCCTTTTAGACATTCCATGGTCATAAATAATGTAAATTCAAGATCAGGTATTACATTACCCGTCTTTGAATCTACAAATTTATCAATTATTTTTTCTAATGCATCTTTACGAATTATCCTATACATACATCCAACATCGGTAAGACTAACCACTCCCATGTGTAACAAACTAAAAAATTTTACCTGAATTAATTTTGCGAGAAAATAATTTCCCCAGACGTGTAGTAATCCTAGTTGGTTACCTTTCTCTGATAATACTTGAAGAGCTCTAGTTCCAATCACTGTATCACAATTTTGCAGATATGGAACCATTTTGTTTAGATCGTCAGACACACATGTCCCATCGCTTTCAAGTAGTGTGATTACATCCACATCAATTTTTAATGATTCTCTTAATCCTTCAACACAAGAATACGCCATTCCCATATTTTTTTTATTTTTAATTACTTTAGCACCCGCTTTTTCTGCTATTTCTATTGTTTTATCTGAACTATTATTGTCTACAACAATTACTTGTTTTACATTTTTAAAATTGATAAAGTCTTTTACTACACTTTCAATTGACAATTCTTCATTATATGCTGGAAGTACTACACACATTGTCTGGGTATCAAGTGGTTTTTTTACTAAATAATGCTCTTTAGGATCGGTTCTGTAATCTTTTCTCATAAAAGCAAACGTTAGTGCACTGGCAATCCAAATTATATCACCTAACAAAATCCATTTTAAGAAAGTTGAAAGATAAATACTTTCTATAACGCTTGGATCAACTAAAAGAGCCTGTAATCCATTAAATGCCCAGAAAACAATATTTGTTACAATCCATGTAATATTTATCGCTAATAAAATCACAAATGTTATGGCTAATACGATGTAAAGAAATCCCACAATTTGCTGAGAGAGGTTAATAATAAATAAATCATTATTATTCAAAAAATGATTGAAAGCAGTGATTTTAGCAGGTGGTTTTGGAACAAGAATATCAGAAGAAACTCATCTGAAACCAAAACCTATGATTGAGATAGGCGGTAAGCCGTTATTATGGCATATAATGAAAATTTATTCAACTCATGGTATATCTGATTTTGTAATTTGTCTGGGGTATAAGGGCTATATGATAAAAGAATACTTTGCAAATTATTTTCTTCATACTTCAGATATTACATTTGACCTGAAAAATAATAAAATGGAAATACATCAGGTAAATACAGAACCATGGAATGTAACTTTGGTTGATACGGGTGAAAAAACAATGACTGGTGGAAGAGTAAAAAGAATTCAAAATCATATAGACGAAACTTTTTGCTTAACATATGGAGATGGAGTTTCAGATATTGATATAACATCATTGATTCAGTTTCATAAAGAAAATAAGTTGAAGGGGACGATTACTTCCGTACTACCTCCTGGAAAGTTTGGTGCGTTAGATTTAGAGGATGATAAAGTAAGAAAATTTACAGAAAAACCACCTGGTGACTCAGCTTGGATAAATGGGGGTTTTTTTGTTTTTGAGCCTACAATATTTGATTATATAAAAGACGATACAACCATTTTAGAAAAACATCCATTAGAAAAATTAGCTGAGGAAGGACAACTTGGGGCCTTTAAGCATAGGGGTTTTTGGAGACCTACGGATACAGTAAGAGATAAAGAATTTCTAGAAAAATTATGGGAAACTGGTGATGCGCCATGGAAAACCTGGTAATTATGAAGAAATATTACCTAAAACATAAAATAGAAAAAAATTAAAGGTGAAATAATTTGATAAAAGTAAATAGCTCACAATTTAATCATATATACAATAATAGAATTCATTTTCCATATAGTATAGCACTTCTTGCTGGATATGTCAAAACTCAAAAAAATATTCATAAACATTTTAGATTTGAAAAAACTTTTGTTTTTAGAGATAATCTAGATAGTAATATAGAACAGTGTAAGGACACTGACATTCTATTATGTTCATGTTATGTGTGGAATTGGCAAATTACGACACGTTTTGCTAAAGAAGTAAAAAAAATAAATCCAGAATGTACTATAATATTTGGAGGACCTCAAATTCCAAACCACATAGAAGATTTTTTCAAAGAATATCCATTTGTTGATATTGCTGTTCATGGTGAGGGCGAATTCATTATTTCTAACATATTTGAAGCCTATCTCAAAGACAGAAATTACACTAATGTAAATGGGATTTCAACAAAAGATTTTACTACTCCTCCTCAAAAAAGAATTGAAAATTTTGAAAATTTACCATCACCATATTTGACAAATATGGTGTGGGATTTAGTTGATAGGGTAGATGGTATTAGTTGGATAGCTTCTTGGGAAACTAATCGTGGCTGTCCTTATTTGTGTACATTTTGTGATTGGGGTAGTGCAACAGCAACTAAAATGAGGAAATGGACAGACGAAAGGTTATTCAAAGAAATAGAATGGTTTGCAGATAACAAAATTCCTTATATTGATTGCTGTGATGCGAATTTTGGAATTTATCAGGCTAGAGATAAACAACTTGCAGTAAAACTAAAAGAAGAAAAACTGAAAAAAGGATATCCACAAACATTTCGTACAAATTGGGCAAAATTTGCATCCGAAAAAATTATTCCCACTGTAAAAGAGTTGCAGGCTGCTGATTTATTCAGAGCTATCACATTATCTTTGCAATCTCTTGACGAAACAACACTTGATATTATAAAACGTGAAAATTTAAAATTTGATAAATTTTCAAACTTGACAAACCAATTTAGAGTAGCTGGCATTCCATCATACACGGAATTAATTATGGGTCTTCCTGGGGAAACACTTGAAAGTTTTAAGAAAGGTCTTGAAATTATAATGAGCGACAAAAATGTTGGTACATTAATGATTTACAATTGTGGCATATTGCCTAATGCACCTATGAACGAACCTTGGTATATGGAAAAATATAAAATCAAAACTGTTCGTTCTCCTATTTTACTACAACACTCTTCTATTCATCACAGAGGAATTGAAGAATATGAATACATTGTTACAAGTACGACTTCATTTACTACTCCAGAATTAAAAGAGATGTATATACTGAGTTGGGCCGTTCAAACCTTTCACAGTTTTGGCGTTCTTGAATATATTCAACGGTATTATGAAAGTATGAATGGATTATCTGTAATGAAATTTTATGATTCTTTTCTAGAATTTTGTAAGACAAAGGAATCAATTTTTTCACGTGAATATGAAAAATTGACAAAACATGTGGATAACGGATATGGTGGAAAAGGATGGAGCCATCACGATTCTCAACTAGGAGATTTAATTTGGCCATTTGATGAGGCTAGTTTTCTAAGATTAGTTTTAGACAAAAATAAACTGATTGATGGGCTTGAAAATTTTATCAATTATATTGAACAATCACATGAATTCAATACTGATTATAATATTCTCAAGGATCTGATTAAGTTTCAAGTATTTTTACTTACAACCAGAAATGATTTAGAAGAAATTAAATCTCATGATTTTAATTTTAACTGGAAAAATTTCTTTGTTGGCAATGAAAAACTTCAGCCACAATCTAAAACTTATTTTTATAAAAACTTGGTAACAGAACAGGATCAAATGAAATGGTGCGCAGAAACAGCATTTTTTGGAAGGCATGAGAAAAAATATAAATTCCATCCAGAAGAATTAAGCGAAAAAACTCTTGCAGAGTTAACTAGTTTTGTGTAAATTATTATCTGTTAATTTTAATTAGACTGTCCATACAAATAACTAAAATGCAGCATACAGCAAAAGATAATTGCAGATTTTGTGGTTTTACATTAAAAAAAATTTTTATAGATTTAGGAAAGACACCATTAGCTAATTCCTATTTAAAATATAACCAAATCAAAAAACCTGAAAAAAAAATTCCCTTAAAGGTATTTGTGTGTAAAAATTGTTTCTTGGTTCAATTAAAAGAATACGAAAGCCCCAAAAAAATATTTAGTGAGTATGCATACCTATCTTCGTATTCAACAAGTTGGCTGAAACATGCAGAAGATTATGTAAGTATGATGATAAAACGATTTCATTTTAATAAGAAAAATTTAGTCATGGAAATAGCTAGTAATGATGGTTATCTTCTTCAATATTTTCAACAAAACAAAATTCCTATCTTGGGAATAGAACCAGCTAAGAACGTTGTTAAAATTGCTAGAAGAAAGGGAATACCTACAATGAATGAATTTTTTGGGGTAAAACTTGCCAAGTCGTTGGTTAATAAAAAACAAACAGTAGATCTACTAATTGGGAATAATGTTTTGGCGCATGTGCCAGACATAAACAATTTTGTTGAAGGAATAAAATTGATTCTAAAACCTAATGGTATTGCCACAATTGAAGTACCACATTTATTAAAATTAATTGAACAAAATGAATTTGATACTATTTATCATGAACATTTTTCATATTTTTCTTTAAATGTTTTAAAACAAATTTTTGCTTATCATAAATTATCAATTTTTGACGTTGAAGAAATTCTGACACATGGTGGGTCACTAAGAATTTTTATCAAACATAAAAATAATAAAAAATTTCTTATCAATCGTAAAATCTATTCTTTAATAAATAGGGAGCGAAAATATGGATTGCATAAATTAAGCACTTATACAAAATTTGAACAAAATATCAGAAAAGTAAAAAATGAATTAAACAAATTTTTGAAAAAATCAAAAATTTCTTCTAAAATCGTGGTTGGTTATGGTGCGCCTGCAAAAGGAAATACACTGTTAAACTATTGTGGTATAAAGTCTAAACAAATACCATATACTGTAGATATGAGTCCATACAAACAAAATCTGTTTTTGCCAGGCTCACATATACCCATTAAAACTCCATCCGAAATAATGAAAACAAAACCTGATTATTTGCTTATTTTACCTTGGAATTTGAAAAATGAAATTATGGAGCAAATGAATTTTATTAGAAAATGGGGTGGTCAATTTGTCATCCCAATACCGAATTTACAAATCATCAAATAGCAGTTAATGGTTTAAATCCCAACTAAAATTTTAGATTCTCATGAAAGTTTTGGTAACAGGTCATAACGGGTATGTTGGTAGAGTTTTAACAAAATTATTACTAGAAAATAAATATGAAGTTGTAGGCTGTGACACTAATTATTTTCCAGATGTATTTGAAAATAATTCTTATCCTGAAATTCCAAATATAATTTCAGACATAAGAGATATGACTGTTGAAAATCTCAAGGAAGTTGATGCTGTGTTACATCTAGCAGCTTTATCTAATGATCCATTAGGAGAATTAAATTCTCAGTTAACATACCAAATTAATTATTTGTCAACTGTAAGGCTGGCTGAACTTTCTAAAAAAGCTGGCGTAAAAAAATTTATTTTTTCTTCATCATGCTCAACATATGGAAAAAATACAGAAACAGTAAATGAAGAATCAGATTTAGAACCTTTAACCCAATACGCAAAATCAAAAGTTAATTCAGAATTTAAAATTTTAGAATTAAAAGATGATGTATTTTGTCCAACTGTATTAAGGAATGCAACTGTTTATGGGTATTCTCCAAATTTACGTTTAGATTTAGTGGTGAATAATTTGACTGCATCAGCTTTTGTAACTGGTAAAGTAAAATTATTAAGCGATGGTACTGCATGGCGTCCACTTTTACATGTTGAAGATATGGCTAATGCATTTCTTACTGTTATGAGAGCGCAAAATGAATTAGTTACCGGACAAATTTTTAACGTGGGTAATAACAATGATAACTTTTCTGTACGAGAAATTGCAGAGCATGTTCAACAAGCTGTACCAAATTCTGAGGTAGAATTTGCAAATATTTCAAATAAGGATTTTAGATCCTATAAGGTAGATTTTGATAAAATTGTTAGGATATTAAATTTTAAAACAAGGTGGAACTTGCAAGATGGAATAAAACAACTTTATAATATTTTTACTAAAGAAAAATTCTCAGAATCTGATTTCCATGATAAAAAATTTTATCGTGTTGAACAGTTAAAATGGTTAATTGAAGAGGGTCATATAGATGAAAATTTTAAATTTAAATAAAATTTGAGGGTTTTATGAAAATTCTCATTATCGGGGGCAGCTCAATTCTTGGAACTAGTATTTTACAGGGTTTACAAAATGAACTATATACTGTTCACTATTCTTATCTAAAAAATCAACCACCATTCTCTAATGGGCATAAACTAGACATAACTAAAAAAAATGATGTCATAAAAGTAATTGATGAGATAAAACCAGATTTGGTGGTTCATACATCTGCTTTAACTAACATTGATCTATGTGAAAAAAATAACTCTTTGGCATATTCAATTAATGTTGATGGCACTAAAAATATAATTCAGGCCTGTGAAAAAGCTAACTGTAAGATAATTTTTGTGTCAACATCATTTGTTTTTGATGGTTTAAAAAATGAGTATACTGAAGATGATAAAACATCGCCTGCCACTTATTACGGATTTACAAAATGGAAAGGTGAGGAATATGTAAAAGTGGCTAAAGTTCCTTATCTTATTTTAAGAACTGATGCGTTGTATGGTTGGGTTGAAAAATGGCAAAGAGATAATTCAGTTACAAGGGCTCTTAAATTTTTAAGAGCTGAAAAAACACTGAAAGAAATAACTGACTGGTGTAACACACCCACATATCTTCCTGATTTTGTAACTGCAATTATAAAATTAATAAAATTAAACAAAACGGGCATATATCATCTCACGGGTTCTAATTTTATCAGTAGATTCGAATGGTCAAAAGAAGTTGCGGATGTATTTGGTTTAAATTTAAATAACATAGTTCCTGTTTTGTCAAAAGAACTTGAACATATTTCTGTAAAACGTGTTAATATTAATCTCCTTAACAATAAAATTAAGAATGATACAGGCACTTCTTTTAAAACAACTAGACAAGGAGCAATTAGTATGTTAAACACTGACGTGAATTCTTATTAAAAATATAATTTTTGAATTATTTATTTTTTTGTTGAGAAGTATTTTGCATCGTACGTTGAGATAATTTTCTTATGATACGTGTAAGATAAAATATTTGAGGTGTTAATAATCCAATTAGAGCCAATGTATAACCAAAACTACCAAATATCTTCTGCAGTAATACATCGGGATACCAAGAATTAAAAAGTGTATACAAGGAATTTGTGAGTTGGCTATTTTTAAAAGTCCACTTTACAGATTCGTGAATATAAAGTTCTGTCATCTGATTGCCTAAACCAAATAGTCCAGTATCATATCCAGCTTTGCCCCAAACAAACCAATCTACATCTTGTAGTACATACGCTAAATTGAATAAAAATCCAGCCCCGCATAATAATAGTAAAATAATTACCAAAAACTTCTTGTTTCTAATTTTTAGACTTGCACCTAGTGGTATTAGCATAAATGGTATTATTCCCATTAGATAGCGCGGGCCCCATGTAACTAATCCATGCCATAGATCTAATGAACCAAAGTATACAACATATACTGATACAAGTGAAATAAAAAAAACTAGACTTGCTTTATTTTTCCGATAAAAGTCTGGAAATGAAAAAAATACAGTAAGCATGATTGGGATGAAAATAAACAGTCCTACACCCGGACTCAAAAGTAATCCACCAAGGCCCTCAGGAAAAGTAACATCACCCATAACAGTGCAACCAGCACTACAACCCGAATATTTGTCTACTATTGGCGACAGGAAGGCGATAATTCCTGAAAAAATCGAGAATGGAAAGTTAGAACTATCAATATACCCAACATACAACAACGAACTGGGATCTATCAATTTTTCATTGAAATCTTCTACAAAACGCATACTATCTATAGATTTCCGTAATTGGTAAAAAAGCAATAGAGGAGCAATAAAAGAAATTATTTTTATAATTCTATGTTTTTGTTTGATTAAATCAAATAAAAACAACAAGGCTAGTGGAATTAAAAATAAAATTACATCCTGCCTGATAAAAAATCCAAAACCTAAACAAGCAGTACAAAGCGCCAAAGGTAATGGTGTTTTCTGTAATGCAAATTTTCTATAAAATAAAAATCCTAATAAAATAAAAAAACATACTGGGACTATATTTAGCGTTGTTTGTGAATATGCCCAGAAGCATGTTGTTAATCCTAAAATGATTGCTAATGTAAGAGAAATCTTTACACTATGATCATATGTACGATTTATTAAATAAAAAATTCCTACTGACAATGCTACATAAAATGGACCAAAGAAAAGTGCTAAAAATGTAAAATTCCCATCAATACCATTTCTCCAGAATATGTAATGTGCATCTGGAAAATCATCAACTTCCAAAAATTCTTCATCAGAAATTATTTTAAGATGATAATTAATAAAAACAAAAGGAAATTCAGTAACACTATGTCCTATTGATGCCGGAGAACATATTATCGGATCATTGCATAGTACTGAACGAAACCATCCAGCTTCTGGAGGATATAACGTTGGTCGCTCAAACATTTTTTGCGATACACCATCTACATACAAAGGGTGTGGTTCCATAGTAACCATTCTAATCGTTTGTAGCTGAGACCAATCTTCATCACCTGAATGTCTGTGACCATCAGAAGTAAAAACAAAAATCGTAAACATTATGCCACAAATAAGCAGAAAAACTTTCCAATCCATTTTTTGTATTAAAATGGTTTTTTCACTCATACATCGAAGATTGAGGGGTTATAATTTAAGTACTTGATAATAATTTGTATATAAAATAAATCTCTTTATTTAGATTCTTTTCATAAAGTGGTGATGAATTAATGGTTATTACAAATATGATGTCGGTAGATTTAGAAGATTATTTTTGTGATCTTCCATTTTCTGAATGGGATAATTATGAAGGTAGAGTAGAAGTAAATACTAAGTTAATACTAAATTTATTTGAAAAGTATAAAGTCACAGCTACTTTTTTTACGGTAGGCTATGTTGCAGAAAAAAACCCAGAACTTATCGAGCAGATAATCTCAAAAGGGCATGAGATATCTAGTCATGGATATGCACATTTAGATGCACGTAAACTCACCAAGGAAAAATTTGAACTAGATTTTAAGAAATCTTTAGATGTGTTGAACTCCTTAACTCACGAAAAAATTCTTGGTTTCCGAGCACCATATTTTTCAATAAATAAAAAAAATCTTTGGCTCTTTGATATTCTAAAAAAAAGCGTAAAATATGATTCAAGTATATTTCCTGTAAAAACTCCACTATATGGAATTCCTGACGCTATTACTCATCCATATAGAATTTCTGAACATGATGCATTATCTGAGGATGATAATGGTGATTTTTTTGAAATTCCTCCACTATCGTTAAAATTCCCGTTTAGAAACATTCCCGCTGCTGGAGGTTTTTATTTACGGTTTTTACCTGTTCAACTAATAAAATATGCAATAAAAAAAATGAATCGTGTTGGTTTTCCAGCAATGTGCTTTTTACATCCAAAAGACATTGATCCCCATATGCCAAGACTTCCGCAATATACATGGCATTATTACTGGGGGTTATCCAACGCTTCATCTAAATTTGAAAGTTTGTTAAAAAATTTCAAATTTAGTTCAGTCCGTGAAGTACTACAAATTTAAAATATGTATTATTTTTTTTTACCATCAAACTCTTCAGAAACCACTGTTGCTATAGCAAATTCTTTTTCATGACTTAAGGACACAAGAAAATTATAATTGAGTTTGTTTTTTAATTTTATTTTTGGTTTTGAGTTTACATGATATGTTTCTATATTTAGGAAATTAATTTTTTGACAAATTGATTTTTTTACAGATTCCTTTATTGCAAATTTTCCAGAAAAATGCACCGCAGAATTTTTGTGTTTTAAACAGTATTTTATCTCAGAATCTAAAAAAATTTTTTTGTAAAAATTTTTATGTTTTGAATATGGTTTATCTTGAAACCGTTCAACTTTTACAATATCTACTCCTACTCCAAATTTCTGTAACATATACCATTTATGAAGAAGATTTATTTATAATATCCCAGTTTTCTTCGATCATGGATAATTCTAATAATTTATCTAAGAAAGTAAAAATGTTCAGACGTAAACCTTCTCCGATTAAAGAAATCATGAATTATGGTGACCCTCAATACATTCGTAAATTTGGAGTAAACCCAGATGATTTAATTTCTTTTGCTGGTGGTTGGAGTAATCATAAGGCCCCAGAGGATCTAAGAAAGGCATATGAACACATATTATCTGATCCTAAACTCTTTCATTTTTCTGGAGGTTATTCTACTAGCATAGGTGATAGAGAGTTCAGGAATGCAATATGTAAATTTGAAAAACATTTGTATGGTATAGATCTTAATGAGAAACAAATTGCTGTTGGTCTAGGTTCAACACAACTTACCAATGATTTGTTTACAGTATTACTAGATCCCGGTGATAAAATATTACTATTGGATCCATCATATTGTAACTATCCGGCACAATTAGTAAATGGAATACCGGATATTCAAATTCTACGTTTTTCAGTTATTGATGAAGAGAAATGGGAATTTAACGCAGATAAAAAAATTGAAGAGTTTTCTAATTATATCTTAAAAAATAAACCTAAAGTAGTAATGTTGGTTTCGCCTGATAATCCTACATCAAAAATATTGTCTCACGAATTTGTACAAGCCACACTAAATGCAGTGAAAGAAATTGGTGCATACTTGATAATGGACTTTGCATATAAGGAATTAGTATATGATGATATTTGTCCGGAATATTTCTCGTGGTCTCCATCTGAGAATTTTATTTCATTACGAACAAATTCAAAATGGTGTAGAAGCTTAGGTAGACGAATTGGCTGGGTAGAAGCTCCAGAATTCATAGTTGAAGCTATGGAATTTGTTCAAAGTTCTACTATCTTATCACCCGATAAACTACATCAAATGGCATTTAGTAAATTCATCAATGATTCAATAGAGGATGGTAGTTTGGATGTTTACCTTCAGAATACTAGAAAATTATACAAAAATGCGGCTGAAAAAACAGCAGAGTTAATTCGAAAACACCTTGATTTTCCTATTATAGAGCCTGATGGTGGTTTGTATATATTCATCGATGTGAAAACAAATAGCGCAAAATTTGTTGAGAATATTCTAACAAAAACAGGTGTTTTATTTATCCCTGGTTGGGGTTTTGGAAGAACTGGAACAAATGCAGTAAGATTATCATTTGGACCACTTGTTGAGGAAATTGATATGATTGAACAAGGCATAATAAAAATTGCAGAATACCTAAACGAAACTAAACCATTTTTGAAAATAAATTGATGATTATACCTAAACTAAAAGATGAAAAGATAATGAATGTTTTATCTAATATATCCGCCCCGATACGATAGTTACAATGGACGACACTGAAGATATTTCCTCAATTAATGAAAAAGAACTGATGGAATATTATGGTTATGGAAAAACATTTGGTAAATTACAATTAAGATTAAGATTCTTTAGATCATGGATTTTACATTCACTTGCATATTTTTCACCGCATCCTGGATTTGCAATTAGCATGCAACGTGCAAGAGGAGTTAAAATTGGAAATGGATGTTATATTGGTCCATACGTACACATTGATTTGTTGTATCCAGGTTTGGTAACAATAGAAGACAATGTTGCAATAGGCAGTAATTCAATAATCTTTGCTCATGTTAATCCAGCTGCAAACATACATCTAAAAAAGAACCATTACCCAAGAAAACTTGATCCTGTAACAATCAAGTCTGGGGCTTGGATTAACCCTGGCTGTATTATAACACCTGGTACAATAATGGGTAAAAATTCTATTTTATCAATTGGAAGTGTTGCTGTGGGGTCAATTCCAGATGGTTGTGTTGCAATAGGGAATCCTGCAAGAATAATAAAGAAACTTGATGACTAATTCTGAAAATTTAATTAAGAAAAATATTATTTTAAAAAAGTTTATTTGTAATATCTCAATCGTGTTTAATTAATGTCAGATTTAAACAATGAAATAGATTCAAAATTAGAAAAATTATTAAAAGAAACTTTTGAAATTGATAAAATTAGCCTTAATTTCTCGATGGACGATATACCAGAATGGGATTCATTCAAACATATTGAATTAATAATTGCAATTGAAAAAGAGTTCAAAATCAAACTTGAGTACACTGACACTACTGAAATGGTGTCAATACCAATAATAAAAAGTAAAATTCTAAAGCTATTGAATGATAAATAAGTCCTTGTTGAAAGAGCATCAGAAAATGGATTCTAGCCTTAATCTAGAATACAATAATGTATGTGATCTATTATCTGCAAAAGTAAAAGAAAATAATGAAAAAGTTTTCCTAATTTGTCCTGGAAAAGATAATGACCAATTTACTTACTCAGAGTTTAAGGCTATTGTGGATCAAACCAGTAAATTTTTAACCCAAAGTGGTTTAAAAAAGAAT
>Ga0315336_1002372_pt1 | contig 29134 bp, 27 predicted proteins | sample ASW5metaG_FD_204512 | JGI IMG/M metagenome (GOLD analysis project Ga0315336, IMG submission 204512) | Ammonia-oxidizing marine archaeal communities from Monterey Bay, California, United States - ASW #5 | ecosystem: Environmental > Aquatic > Marine > Intertidal zone | place: USA: California... | reverse complement strand
GAGCTGGAGTTTGAGCTAACCGAAATAGTAAGCAAAAATCCCAAGGGACTGATCTTGGCATCAGGAAAGTCTAATGGCTTTATTTTCGGTGCTGAGATTAAAGAATTTAGTCGGATTGGTAGTGCCCGGGAGGGTACTGATGCAGTTTTGAGGGGACAAGAATTATTAAATCAAATAGAGGATCTTCCATTTCCGACCATTGCTATTATTAATGGAATTGCACTTGGCGGCGGCTTGGAGCTTGCGCTCGCATGCAACTATCGTTTAGCCGCAGACACCCATAACAAAACACTTGGCCTGCCGGAAATCCGTCTGGGGATTCATCCTGGACTTGGGGGAACTGTTCGAACGGTTCGATTAACGGGGGCACTAGTAGCATTAGACTTAATGTTAACAGGCCGCTCAATATCCCCTAGAAAAGCTGTGGATATCGGTCTCATAGACGGGATTGCGTCTCCCGAAGATTTGGATCAGGTTGCAGCTACCTATATTCATAACCGCCCAAACCCCCCCCGAGCACCTTGGTATCTGCGCATACTAAATATGCGGGTTCTACGGCCGTTGGTTGCAAGGGTATTAGAAAAAAAGGTGGCTAAACGAGCACCCCGGACTCACTACCCTGCTCCCTACGCAATTATTAATTTGTGGCGTCAATATGGGGGTCTTAATAAAGCTGCTTATGATGCGGAGGCCCTCTCATTTGGGAAGCTATTGGTAAGTAGTAGCTCAAAAAATCTCGTTAGGGTTTTCTTCCTTCGGGAACGACTCAGGAATTTAGCACCTCGTGAGAACAAGGTGACTCGACTGCACGTCATAGGCGCCGGTGTTATGGGGGGTGATATCGCAGCCTGGTGTGCCGCTAAAGGTTTGGAAGTTACACTCCAAGATACGACCGAAGAATTGATTGAGAGAGCACTAAGGCGAGCAGACAAGATTTTTACGCGTCTACTTAGGGCGCCCGGGGAAGCGCAAGCTGCTCAAAAACGGCTGATCATGGACGCTGAAGGCCTCCAGGTTAGCTCTGCAGATATTGTCTTTGAAGCAATTGTGGAGAAACTTGATGCGAAACAAAATCTTTTTAGAGCCCTAGAATCGAATATTAGCCCAGGCACACTCATTGCTACAAATACCTCAAGTATTCGCTTGGAGGACATGGCAGAAAGCCTTGAATACCCGGAACGCTTTGTCGGCCTACATTTTTTTAATCCCGTGTCTAGATTGCCATTAGTTGAAGTTATAAGGGGCGAAGAAAGCGCTGAGAATTCATTGCAAGCTGCGATGTCCTTTGTGATGCAAATTGGAAAATTACCACTCCCCTGCAAAAGTGCCCCAGGATTTTTAGTTAATAGAATTCTCGCGCCTTACATGATGGAGGCACTAGAAGCATTTAAAGATGGTTATTGCAATGAGACTATTGATGCAGCTGCTCGTAATTTTGGCATGCCGGTAGGGCCGGTTGAACTTGCAGATAGAGTGGGGCTTGATGTTGCATTAAATGTAAGCACGATCCTTCAGGGCATGTCCGGCGGGAAAAGTGGTTCGGATATCCTTAGGGAAAAAGTGGATGCAGGCCAACTAGGGGTTAAAACTGGGCAGGGTTTTTATCATTACAAAAATAATCGAGCGCAAAAGCAAAAACATTTTCCTGCTCCAGATGCACAGTTGCAGGATCGGCTGATCTTCAGCATGCTAAATCAGGCAGCAGCATGCCTCGAAGAATCAATCGTTGAGGAACCGGAATTTTTAGATGCTGGGGTCATATTTGGTGCAGGATTCCCCCCTTTTACCGGGGGACCGATTAAATACGCACAAGAAATAGGCATCGGCAATATAGTGGATCGACTCACACAACTGGGCCAGGAATTCGGTCCGCGCTTCCATCCTCATTCTGGCTGGAGCAGGTTGCAGAGCTAAGATTATAATTTTTATACCAATTCTACGAAAACTCTTAAATTATCCTTTCAGCTCTGGTTGGTAGAAAGTCTTGCAATACCAACCCAAGCCCTAAGTCAGTATTTATCTTGACCCCTGCGTCAATCTGTTTCCGTAGTTTTCGTATAGTATCTAATTGATTGAAAAGAGATTTTTTAGTGATTTTTTCCCATCCCGCAGGCAACCAGGATGCTCCCTCTCGCCCAGATCCACTGAGCCCCACTCCCCTAAACCTTTCGCGAATCGCCACCTCAAGGCCCGCGGTCAACCACTCAAGGACCAAGGCCTGATCATCTTTAAATTTAGCTGCTATCTCATACGGATTCATTTTACTTATATAATTAACATTAAAAATATTTTTTAATTCATTGTTTATTTTTATTATTTTTGAAATATTCTCTCTTGTGTGGGCTAATGGAGCCCCTCCCACAAAAGACAAGTAATCGGCGCAGTTACTCTCTGTCTCCTGCCCACCAGAAGATAGCCAAGGTAGCGCCTCCTCTCTTGGTGGGGCTGAGAGTGGAAGTATCTGGCAGCGGCTGCGGATCGTAGCAGGTAGTAGAGTTGGCTGATGCGAAACTAACAGAATATATGTATCTGGAGTGGGCTCCTCCAAGGTTTTAAGCAGAGCGTTCATTGCGCTACCATTCATGGCCTCTGCCGGCTCGATAATAGCCACCTTGTTATTAGAAGTATGGCTGGTAAGGTTTAGGTCATAAATTAGCGCCCTGATTGTATTAGGCAAGGGATTCGGCGGTTTCCCGACCGCAATCTGGTACTTGCCTTCGTCCGGGAAAATCCAATGAAGGTCTTGGTGGTGATCATAGGGTTCGTGGCGCGCATCCATGGCCGCAAGGGCGGTCGCACTATCCAAGTGACCCGGTAACTCAATCGACTGAGAAAGCAAACGGCGCGCCACTACAAGAGCCAAGTTGATTTTTCCCACTCCAGCCGGCCCAGCAAGTATCCATCCATGCGAAAATTTACCATCCCGCCGAATGGTATCAAGCATATGCAGAGGGTCATTTAGCCAAGGGCAAATTTTTGTGCTCAGTACCTCAATTGGGGAAAGCGAATCAGGCATTCGCAGCACTGTAAGATTTCAGAAACCGACGAAGATAGTGCTCCAGGTCCCCCTGAATTATTTTCCGCGATCTGTTGGCATCGATGATCACAATCCGATCCTTGTTTTCTTTCGCAAGTCCCAAATAATGGCTTCGTATCCTCTCAAAAAATGGCTCTGCCTCCCGTTCGAAATGATCAGCAGGGCGGCCCGAAATGCGCTCCAACCCAACATTTACTGGAGCATCAAGTAGAAATGTGAGATCTGGCTCAAGACTCCCTTGAACTGCTTGTTTCAATGTTTGAAGGAAACTCAAGTCTACACCACGCCCCGCTCCCTGATATGCGAATGTTGCGTCTGAAAACCTATCACAGACAACAAAATGGCCAGCAGCTAGGGCGGGCTTAATAACACTCTCAAGATGATGACTACGTGCGGCAAATATTAATAGTGCTTCGAGCTCTCCTGATAACTCATCGTGGGTTCCTTCGAGAAGCCACTTTCGCACCATTTCGCCTAAGGAGGTACCTCCCGGTTCTCGCGTAGTTACCACCTCAATTCCAGCGGCCTGAAGGAATTCTTGGATACAGTTAAGTGCGGTAGATTTCCCTACTCCCTCAATGCCTTCTAAAGTAATAAATGCTCCGAGCACGCCTAATCCTTGGCCAATCTTTCTAGATACTCAGAAACAGCCTGATTATGCTCTTCTAGTGTTACTGAGAAATGATGACTTCCGTCCGAAAGTCCGGTAGCTACAAAATATAACTCGGGCCCCGTGCTGGGGTTCAGCGCCGCACCCAGGGATGCTTGCCCAACAAGCCCAATGGGTGTTGGGGGTAGTCCGTCTCGTGTATAGGTATTGTATGGCGTATCCCGGCTCAAGTCTGATCGTCGAATATTGCCATCAAAACTTTCCCCGATCCCGTAGATCACTGTCGGATCGCTCTGCAGCCGCATACCCAGCTCTAAGCGCCGGTGAAATACTCCTGATATGCGGGCCCGTTCATCGGCCATGGCAGTTTCTTTCTCGATGATTGATCCAAGCGTAAGAGCTTCCTGTGGGGTCTTTAAAATTAGCCCTGAAGCACGCGTTTCCCACATTTTGTCGAGTTGCTCTTCCAGCGCTTGGTGAGACCAAGCAAGAATTTGTAGGTCACTGGTCCCTCTTGGAAATGAATATGTATCAGGTAAAAATTGTCCTTCCCAGTGTAGCTTCGGTTTACCAATTTCTTCCATTATATTTTCGTTTGAGTAGATGCTTGGGTGGATAGCGGGATGAGCTCTTAGCTTAACTAACATTTCACTAAAACGCTGGCCTTCAATCATTGTGAATTGATGTAATAGAACTCTCCCCTCGATGAGCTGTCTAAGGAGAGTGCGTGGAGTTGTTCCTTCAGAAATTAGATACTCACCTGACTGAATGCGGGTGGCAGCCCCACTTATTCGTGCATACGCAATAAACCAAATTGACTTTTTAAGTATCCCGTTGCCAGCAAGATCGGAAGCAACTTGAGACAACGGTGACCCTGGTGAGACCAACAAAACGAAATCACCACTCGGAATATTTAATGGTGAATTGAGATATTGAGATCCCGCGATAAATAACCCAGCAACAAGAAGGACAAGCACAAAGAACATCGAAAGCGACCGGGATCGTATCGCCTTAAATAGCCGTCCCCAAAAAAAGGGGCCTAAGAATTTTGAATAACGCAAACCTAATTTTCCCTAGGACTGCTTGCGAGTGTACCGCCAATAGAGATCATTCAGCCAGAAGTTGCCCCGGTTTACAAAGCAAGCTTAAGCTAATCGCTGAAAAAGCACTGACCCATTGGTCCCACCAAATCCAAAGGAATTTGAAAGGGCAGCACTTATTTTCAGTTCTCTGGCAGCATTGGGAGTGTAATCTAGGTCACATTCCGGGTCGGCTTTTTCAAGATTAATCGTTGGCGGAATAATCTGATCGCGCAACGCTAAAACTGTAAAGATAGCCTCAGCAGCCCCGGCAGCTCCAACCATATGCCCAGTAGTAGACTTAGTTGAACTTACGGAGACATTTTCTGCGTGGCCTCCAAAGGCGGTCTTAATTGCCCTAGTTTCCGCCAAATCACCAAGTGGAGTTGATGTCCCGTGAGCATTTATGTAACCCACCTGTTCTGGATTTATTTGCGCATCTTGTAAGGCATTTCTCATGCAAGCGCTGGCTCCTTGCCCCTCCCCTGGTGGCGCTGTCATATGGTGGGCATCGGCGCTCATGCCAAAACCAGTGACCTCAGCATAAATATGCGCTCCACGATCTTTGGCATATTCGTATTCTTCCAAAGCGAGGCAGCCCGCTCCGTCGCTCAAAACAAAACCGTCCCTTTCTAGATCCCATGGTCGGCTAGCTCTTTCGGGCTCATCGTTTCGCGTCGATAGCGCACGGGCAGAACAGAAACCACCAATCCCAAGTGGAGTGGTAGCATATTCAGCGCCTCCAGCAAATATAACCTCAGCATCACCGGCAGCAATCAGTCGTGCGCTTACGCCAATAGAATGCGTTGACGTAGCGCATGCAGTGGCAAGGGCAAGGTTTGGGCCGGTAATTCCATACTCAATAGAAATATGACCGGAAATCATATTAATGATGCTGCTTGGCACAAAAAATGGGGAAATTCTCCGGGCTCCCTTCTCCAGGTAGTTATCATGATTTTTTTCTATTGTATCGATGCCGCCGATGCCGGCCCCCATCGAAATACCAATACGATTAGCATTTTTCTCATTAATAATTAATCCAGAATCCTCAATTGCTTGCTTTGTAGCCGCAATACCATAATGCATAAATGGATCCATTTTTCGGATCGACTTTGCGTCTATATATGCATTGGCATCAAAATCTCTTATTAAGCCTGCGATTTGCGAAGAGAATCCGGCGGTATCAAAAGTGTCTATTAACCCAATACCGCTCACACCCTCGCATGCATTATGCCAAGCATCCCTAATATTGTTGCCAATTGGGGAAATAAGACCCATGCCTGTAATTACTACGCGTCGCCTAGACAAAGTCGCCCCTCAATCGAGTTCTTTAGAAATCTCAACGACGGATTTTTCTTCGGGCTACGAATCTGCCTGCCGAGATTGAATATAATCAATGGCCTGCTGGACAGTAGTGATTTTTTCAGCCTCTTCGTCGGGAATTTCAGTATCAAACTCTTCCTCCAAGGCCATCACAAGCTCAACTGTGTCCAAAGAATCGGCACCTAGGTCGTCCGCAAAAGAGGCCTCGTTCTTGATTTCCTCAACCTTCGCGCCCAATTCCTTTGCTACAACCGCCTTCACTTGATCTTCGACACTACTCATGTGCGTTCTACCCCTTTTGAATCAATAAAGCTGAATTAAGATGCTCATATCACAGCTGGCGCGTATTGTATTGAAATCGCTAAAGCCAATCTATAGCTTTAGGATAAATGCATCCCTTTTTATCAATACCCTTTAAAAAACAAATAGTTATAAAAATTACCCAATAAACAAACCACCGCTAATATTTAATGTTTCACCAGTTATGTAGCCAGCGCTGTCCGATGCCAAAAATACCACGGCAGTTGCAATATCTGCCGGAATGCCCAATCGGCGGGCTGGAATTTTCGAACATAGTGATTCTGTTTGTGCTTGATCTAATTGGCTGGTCATATCTGTGTTTATGAATCCTGGTGCGACCGAATTAACTGTAATATTCCTTGAAGCAACCTCTTGTGCTAGCGACTTTGTAAATCCAATGATTCCAGCTTTTGCGGAGGCATAGTTAGTTTGGCCGGCATTGCCCGCAAGGCCTACTACAGAGGATATGTTAATAATTCGGCCCCAGCGTGCTTTAATCATGCCCCGCAGGCAAGCTTTGGCTACATAAAAGTGAGAGGAAAGATTTGTGGAAATAACCTGATCCCAGTCCTCACTTTTCATGCGAATCATTAGGTTATCACGGGCAATCCCGGCGTTATTGACGAGAATTGATGGAGGACCATACTTTGTAGAAATTCTATCCAAGGCCGCACTCACCGCCCCATGATCACTTACGTCTAATTCTACTCCGTATCCAAGGGCAGTTTGTGACTTAAACCGCTCATTAATAGCTGCTACGCCCTCTTTTTTAGTGGCGGTTCCAATGACTAAAGCTCCCTCGAGCGCCAATGCATCTGCAACAGCAAGCCCAATGCCACGCGTTGCTCCAGTTACTAGGGCGACTCGTCCGTCGATACCCGGCCACCGTTTTGCACCCTCAAGGCCCACGCCATTTCTCCAGATTTAGTCGAGAATGGGATTATAACCGCAGATACTTGGATCATAGACCCCCGACAAAAATACTGGCTTGCTCGGGCCACCTTTTTGTAAATGACTGTTCGTAGTGGCTCCTTTTTAACCAATCGCTAAGAAATATGCATCGAAACAGCAAGGAAAAAACTGCTATTTAATCTCAACTGAAAAATTAGGTAGATGCAGGCTCCCTTAACCTGTTTGTGCTATCTTCGACTAAATAGCACTTGAGGGTAAGTACCCACATGGAAACAAAAATGGCAAAGCACAGTACCCCTCAGTCTGGCTTTACGCTCATAGAAATCATGGTGGTAGTTGTCATCATAGGCCTTCTTGCGGCAATTGTGGCGCCTAACCTGATTGGTAATATAGATACCGCAGCCGTTGCCCGAAGCAGACAAGATGTCCGAGGAATAGAAACAGCATTAAATCTTTATCGCCTTGATAACTTCAGGTACCCCTCTACCAATCAAGGCCTTGAGGCCCTAGTCAGCAACCCGGGAATAGCGGCTGCACCAAACTGGAAATCGGATGGCTACCTACGAACTGTGCCGCTGGACCCTTGGAACAATGCCTATCAATACTTAAATCCTGGGCAGAGAAGAGAATTTGATGTCTTTTCCTATGGCGCTGATGGACAGGAAGGTGGTGAAGGTATTAATGCCGATATCGGAAACTGGAATCTCGACTAGACCCAGAAATATGCATCAAGAGAGCAGTGGCTTTTCGCTTCTCGAGCTCCTGGTAGTGATGACTATTATCGGACTGATAGCAGGCGCTGCAGTTTTATCGGTTGGTGTATTGGGTAGCAATCAAAATGTCCAGGGTGAAGCTTTAAGATTACAGGCAATTTTAAAAATGCTTCAGGAAGATGCACTCATGCAAAGCCGCGACTACGGAATCGTATTTAGTTCCACCGGTTATCGGTTTTATATTTATGACCACCAGCTCCGCTCGTGGCTTGAAACAAAAAATGAAGCGTTCCTACTAAAACACGAACTTCGGCCACCCCTTCGTATTTCTTTGGTCATAGATGGACAGGATTTGGTACTTATTGAGTCTATTTCTGAAAAAATGCCCTACCTAGGAGAACCCCATGTTTTGGTTCTCTCCAGCGGTGAAATGACACCGTTTAAGTTAGGCCTATCGCAGCTCGCTAACGACCATTTACTATTGACTGGCAAACTGGATGGAACCGTAGATATTTTTAGTGATGAATCCTTATAGCCCTCACACATCTGAAGGCTTTACGCTTATTGAGGTTTTGGTTGCCCTCGCAATTGTGACGCTTGGAATGTTCGCAGTTGTGACTCAGCTCAATCGCTATGCCATGAATGCTAGTTATATAGAACAAAAAACACTGGCTAGCTGGATCGCTACTAACACCATTACAGAATTTAGTATTGCCCCAGAATGGGCGCCGCTAGGTACCTCTGAATTGAGCCTCGAATTTTCCAATCGACTCTGGCAGTGGAGGGCCGAGGTTACCGAAACAGAAATAGAGAATTTACGTCGCGTTGATGTCTATGTTTCACTATTAGAGGAACCCCAGCAAATAATTCATCGGGTATCTGGGCTTTTAGAGCCCCCAGCACCGGGCGACTATTCTCCAACCTACTGGGTCAAAAATTCAGGTGGGTTAACTGAATGAGGTGCGCCAAGGGATTCACCCTAGTGGAACTGCTCATAGCTGTAGCCATTTTATCGGTCATCGGAGTAATGGCGCTAGGTGGGCTAAATCAGGTTATTGACCAAAAGTTTATTGCCCAAGAGCGCTCAGATCGTTGGAGGGAAGTACAGTTAGCAATGCGAACCATATATCAGGATCTTTCTCAAATTCATCCACGACCAACCCGTGAAGAATTCGGAGAAACTTGGCAGCCTGCTCTGCAGGCTGACCCGCGAGCACGGTATGCCTTAGAACTTAGTCGCGGTGGCTGGACCAATCCAGGTGGCTTTGCTCGGGGTTCAGTCTTGCGAGTAGCTTACGATTGGGAAGAGAACGCTTTGGTGCGCCTTCACTGGCCTGTAATGGATCGCACCTTGAGTACATTACCCATACGAACAGATCTATTAGGTGGTGTAAGTAATATCGAACTTCGGTTCTTGGACAATACAGGCGAATGGCACCAAAACTGGCCCCCAATCACTACCACTATTCCTGAATCTTGGATAATTCGGCCGCGTGCCGTTGAATTTGCTATCGAATTAGAGGATTTTGGCAATTTGTGGCGACTTGTAGAGGTGGGTGGATGAGTAACTTTCCAAAAAATGAAAGTGGTGTTGCCATTCTAACCTCCATGCTGGTAGTCACATTAGGTGCCCTAATCGCTACAAATCTTATGTGGCAGGCAAATCTAGATTTACGGCGCGCAGAAACAGCCTTAGCGACTGATCAAGGGCTCATGTACCTACAAGGAGCTGAGGCCTGGGCCGGAGAAATACTCCGCCAAGATCAGCTAGAATCCCCTGATAGTGACCACCTAGGTGAAAAGTGGGCGATACAATTATCCCCTATGGCTGTAGAGGGCGGCTTAATCGCCGGTCACCTAGAAGACTTACAGGGCCGGTTTAATTTAAATAATCTCATAACCCCTCAGGGCGAGGAAGATCTGGTCTGGCGTTCAGTATTTGAACGATTATTGATTTCCCTCAATCTTGATCCAGCTCTAGCAGGGGTTGCGGTGGATTGGCTGGACGCTGACAGTTTAGCCGGATTTCCAAGAGGTGCCGAAGACGCGGCTTACGCTGGCAGCAACCCCCCATATCGTGTACCGAATTCCATAATCACCAGTCCTAGCGAGCTTAGGGCTATGTTTGGCTTGGAACTCGAAGACTACGGTAGGCTCCTCCCTTATGTAACAGCACTCCCTGTCGGGACACGGCTCAATGTTAATACTGCTAACGAGTACGTTTTAGCTTCCTTGTCGAGTGATATTAGTCTTGCTGCAGCCGAGTCAATGATCCGAGAACAAAGGGGGCTTAACGGTTTCATCGATATAAATAACACATTTGAACGCCTCTTGGACCAAGATTTGTTGCCTCGAATCGACGCTGTCAGCCAACACTTTTTGCTAGTAGCTAGCGTATCAATCAGTAATAACCAGACCACTATGTATTCCCTTTTGCAGCGCGATGACAGCGGAATAGCTCGTTCAGTTTTTCGCAGTCTAGGGGTTGAATAATGAGGTCTGAACATCTCGTAATTAGATTGGAACAGGGGCTTGAGGATGTTTCATGGATAATTCTTGACGAAAACGGTTGCCAACTAAAGATGATTGCCTGCGGGCCACTGGAACAAGTAGCATCTGAAGCAAAAAATAGGAGTGTTACCCTTCTTATGCCGGGCCTAGATGTGGTTACAACTCAAGCAAAACTACCCGCCAAAAGAACATCAAAAATTCGCCAGATATTGCCATTTTTTTTGGAGGAAGCGGTAGCAGAGGATGTGGAGCGACTTCTGTTTGCAATTGGGCCAAAGCAGGCATCGGGTGAAGTTGCAGTCTCTATTATAGATCGACAGTATCTCAGTGCCTGGATGTCAAAAATTGAAGATGCTGGAATTTCACCGGATGCTATTTATTCAGATAGCGAAGGTACTCCCGATACACCGTTGACGTTAACTTTGATTGTCGAGGACGACAAAATCTACGGGCGACCTGCATCAAGAGCCCCTTTTGTTCTGGAGGGAATTGGTTTGCCAGAAGTGATTGATTTGGTTTCTAGCAGCACTACAGATAAGGCCGCCCCAGATCATTTATTGGTCTATCTTAACAGCACAGACCATGCCCACCGAAAAACGGAATTATCCTTACTGCAAGAAAAAGTAGTTAGCTTAGATATGCAGATCCTCCCCGATGGGCCACTTGAAAAATTAGCATCAACGCTAGTCAATAACCCGGGAACAAATTTAATGCAGGAGGCCTACGCAAAGGAAAAAAACTGGGTCATGCTTTTTCGTCCATGGAGATTAGCCTCAATCTTACTATTTTGCCTTCTGGTGCTAGTAATACTGGTTGAATGGGCAAATTTTATCGAACTAAGGATAGAGGACCAGGCATTGACAGACACTATAGAAGAGATCTGCGAAAGAAATTTTCAACAGACCATTTTGGCTAATTGCCGATCACAAGTAGAGCAACAACTAACAAGACCGGCCTTAATATCTCAAGAGCGCCAACAAAAATTTTTGTTGGCATTGGACGCTATTGCTGCCTCTTTGGAGGGGACCAACCAGATACAAGCATTAAGCTTTCAAGGTAGCATCATGGATCTACGCGTTATTGCAGATAGTGTTGAAAGTCTGGATATTTTTGCCCGCAGCATAATGGAAATTGGTCAATTTCAGGTAAACATCGAATCAGCCAATATTGTTGAAAATGGGATTGAGGGTCGCGTGCAAGTAATTAGTTCAAACTAATGTTAGATTGGCTTAATGCATTGCAGCGCCGAGAAAGGTTATTCCTTGTTGCAGGAGCCGCATTTGCTGTAACTTTGCTTGGTTGGGTGTTGCTATGGAACCCTCCGCATCGTGGTGCTAACTCGTTGGTCCAGTCCCTAAGTGCTAAACAACTGCTACTTAGTAATCTTCGAGTAGCAGAATCAATGGTATTGGAGGATCCTGAATCTGCCCTTCTATCTACTCAATCCCTGATAGTTGTCATCGATCAAACCCATCGTCAATTTGGTCTAGCGGGCAAATTAACCCGGAACCAACCCGATGGCTCAGATGGTATTCGAGTAAATTTTCAGGCAACCCCATTTGATGCGTTATTAAGGTGGCTCATTGGGCTTGAAGTCAACTATAAAATCCATGTCGAGTCTGCCGTTATTAATAAAACAAGCCAGACTGGCCTTGTGACAGCCACCTTGGTTCTCCGAAGAATATAAAAATGAACATTAAATTATTGTCGTTGATTGCCGGCGCAATCATATACACGATCTTTTTGATCGCACTCTTCCCAGCACCCATAGCTTATAAATGGCTGGCACCGGACTCAATTGAACTTTCAGGCGTACAAGGAAGACTCTGGTCTGGAAGGGCGACTACTGGATTTCTAGGAGATGCGGAGGCCAGAAACATTAACTGGAAATTTATACCCCTTGATTTGTTTGTGGGACGTATAACCGGGAAAATAAACATGTTACTGGGTGATGGTTTCGTGGAGACAAAGGCTAGCGTAACTTTTGGTGGCTTGGCCTTACGAGAGTTACGGGCTGCATTTGATCTTCAAATTTTGGAAGATTTTATTCCCATTGGCGCTACACAGGGTACGGCGCTCGCGCAAATAGAACATTTGGTTATCGAGGAAGGCTGGCCTATCAAGTTAATAGGAGAATTGCGCCTTATGGAACTCATGGTTGCACCATTTATTCCGAGTGGTGCTGCCTTGATCCCGATTGGGAGTTTCCGGCTAGCCTTTTTAGATAATTCAAAGCTTGAGGGAGCTATTGAACACCTAAATGGCCCCTTGGAAACAAGCGGGAACATCGAGCTAAGGCCAAACCAAGCCTACGATATTGAAATATTTGTTAAAGCGCTGCCAGATGCCTCGCAAGAACTACTTCAAGGACTTGAGCTTATGACTGGAGAACCAAACAATCTAGGGTTTCGAGCCTTCAATTTGGTAGGTAGTTTGTAAGGAGTAGCACTCAAGAAGTAAGCGCAAGGAAAAAATATATTTCACCGAACGAACAGCGCCCCTTTTTGAGAAAAGTTATTGAGTGCTTTTTTGATAGTTTTAGAAATTATTAGTTGCTAATCACAACCTCTGTATTTGCCCAATCACGAAAAGCCTTAAATATAGGAAAATATAGAGCCATTCGAATTGGACGGCTGTCAATCGTCGACAATACTTCAGCGTATCGACTAAGCTGGGAACGGTAACGCGCGACCTCCGAATCCAAGAAATCTTCTAGAGATCCACCTTCGTGATAGCTAGTCTTAAAGTCAATTATCCAGCGAGTATCATTATCAACAAAAGTCCGGTCTAACCTCAAGTGCCTCAACCCCCCTGTCCCTAAATAAGTAATCTGGAACTCAGAACTCGCCTCTAAATGATCGTCTAAAACCCACCTTCCTCGAGGGTCTTCGAGTACCCCTAATAATGCACGAACAACGCGTGCTGTAGATTGATCAAGATCCTCAGAATCTACGCCCATAAGCTCCAATTCTTGATTAAATCTTGGCTTAAGGCTCAGAATACGATTGGTAGTCCATCCCTCTAGCCCCTGATCTGAAATACGTTGTAACCAGGCATGTACTACCGTACCAACGTGAATAGCTGACTGGCCAGCCCATTGATAATCCGGGCGATTTGCTATTAACCTACTTTCCAATGGATCAAGACTTAAGTCCGGTGAGTAAATTTTGGCAAGCCTTCTAAGCTTCGGCTGGAACATAATTTCTATATCCTGACTATCCTGAATTTTCGAGTCTTCCAATTCGAAATCCGGCATCAGCAAAGCCCATACCAGTGCCGCAAGGCTTCCATCAGGAGGCTCTTTTTTATCAGTTCTTAGCTGAACTATTAGATGCAGGTCGTTTCTGGCGCGAGTTGTGGCTACATACAAAAGTCGTGCCCGCTCTGACGCATCACGGGTCCGTTCCTCGCGCCTAACGAATTCTATTAATGGGTCCTTGCCCTCGGGGCTTTTCATCAGTGGAGCCATCAGTAATCCATGTGTTTCTTTAGCGCCGATGCGCTCCATCCAGTAAAGTGCCTTTGGGTCCGGTGGACGCGGTCTTCTCCCAAGGCCCAAAAGAATCACCGTGTCAAATTCGAGCCCCTTGGCACGATGAATTGTCATGACCTCTATGCCTGTTTGACGAGGAGGTTCTCCCTGCCCCCATGGCTCAGACAAAAGGCCATCCAATTCTATAGGGTTGTCTAGGTCACCATTAACTGAAAACTCATCCAGCAACTGAAAAAAACGATCGGACTGATCTAATTCCCCTGTAAAATCTAGGCATGCAGGCCCCCCCAAACTTACCCAAGTACGTTCCACCCAACGAGCTAAAGATTGCTCAGTTCTTAACCTGAAAGCTAGCTGTAGAATACTGCGGGTCTGGGTGAGTCTCTGTTGCCCGTCGCTAGAAATTTTTTCGACCTGGCCTTTATCGTTTATGATTTGCCAGACGGTTTTTTTGTCGTTCCCAAAGGCTAGTGTATGGAGGTCTCGCCAAGACAATCCACACCAAGGTGCCCTAAGGATGCCTAGCCAAGCGATTCGATCACCTAGGTGAGTTAATGCACGTGTGAGACCGATTAAATCCTGTACAACCTGCGTCTGATTTGGCGCATCAATCTCGACAGCATGAACATCAAAACCTCGGCTGCGCAGCTGGTCATGCAACCCGCGCAGGTGGCTCCTACTTCGAACTAAAATACCAACTGAACAATGTTCGTTTTTATTAAGTTCACCACCAAGGATCTCCATCACTTCATTTAGTTCGTCATTAGGATCGTCTCCCCTCAGGGCATGAACATTTACTTCACCTCTGGCCTTATTTTCAGGGTCAGGCAAGGAAGCATGAAAGCGGCCTATTCCAGCAATGAGATTATCTTTGGGCGGAAATATATTTTGGAATGCCCTATTCACCCAATCAACAACTTCTGGAGAGCTTCGAAAGTTTTTTGTTAGCTCCAGGCTTTCCAGGGCCACATTACCAAGAGATCTATGCATCGTTTTTAAAAATAAAGAAGGATCGGCATCTCTAAAACGGTAAATTGACTGCATGGGATCACCAACAAGAAAAAGAGTCCGACCATCTTCAGGCTCCCACCCTGCTGTAAGCAATTCAAGCAAATGATGTTGGCTGTGGGACGTATCCTGAAACTCATCGATCAGCAGGTGTTGAACACGCTGATCTAACGCAAGTAATAGATCAGATGGATTATCTACTTGGCCTAATGCACGTTGGGCCGCCATGGCAATTTCAACAAAATCCACCACGTTTCTTTCATCAAAGACTACTTGCAGTTCTGCAGCCAAATGGCGCAAAACCATCCTGAGAGCAGACAGGGCCTCCCATTGGGATTCGTCATACTGAGGCTCTGGCAAATCTCGAACGATACATAATTGCTCCCGACGCCCGTCATTTTTTTTAAGCTCCTCCATGACTCCTTTGAGCTTCCCGCGCTCTTCGGCCTGCTTGGGACCAAATCCTTCTCTTACGGTTAATCGCTTGCGCCAATTACCCGATTTTGTGAGAAGGAGATGACTAATTCCCTGCCACAAATCCAGACATTCGGGAGTGGCTGCCGGGAATTTTTTACGGTCCTTCCAGGGTTCTAATTTTGTTCGAAAAACCGAATCACTAGCAAACCGGGCAGAGTGAGACAAAAGGGGCAATAACTTTAAGGAAAGTTCGCCTGACAATGTTTTTGCGAGCGGCGTAACCTTCTCCAGAATAATTTCTTGAAGCGTTTTCTCTAAAACTTTTCGGAGTTCTGTTGCACTAGGGACAGCCAAGTAACGCAACCACTGGTCTCTTTTTGGCAGCATCTGCATCAACAGAAGCTCAAGCTGGGATAGTCTATTATCCAATCGATGTAAAAGAATGCTTAGATTTTTTCCCAGCTCCTCTGAATTTGAAAGCCGGTTTACTGTTCGCTCGGTAGCCTCGCGGTATTCGTCATCCACATTCTCTTTAACCTGTGCTCCGGCAACCCCGCCAGACAAGATTGGCAGCCGTTGCGCGAGCCAGGCATTTAAGGCATCTACAGTATCGACCCTCAGTCTTTTGGGTTGATTTTGAATATCCCAGTTGAGTCTCTGATCGCGAGCCAGTACCGCTAATGCAAGGTTTCGGGTCTGCCTCTCATGACTACCCTGAGCGGACTTTTTCTTTTTCGCTTTCTCCAAAGAAGCCAAAATTCGACTTCGCATCTCTAAAGCTGCCTTGCGGGTATAGGTAATGGCAATAATTTGTTCAGGGAGATCTACTTTAGCTAGAAGCGCCAGATAACGCTGGATGAGCAGCTCTGTTTTACCCGAGCCCGCCGGGGCCTGCACAACAAAGGACCGGTTCGTGTCGAGGGCCGTTCTTCGGGCAACGTTATCGTTCATCGACATCTCGAGGTGTGCATTTGCTTTGTGCTAAAACTACCTGCTCGTACACACGGGTTAGAGGCGCAAAAGCTCCCTTTGCCCGATCCAGTTCTGGCATTGATAGACGGACATCGCCCCGGGAAAATTCCTTAAGGAGGTTTTCAAGCCGATGTTTCCACATCTTTTGCTGACTTACCCAATTCCCTTGGTACCGATCAAGGTTCTCCGGGGAACCCGGAAAGACATCGACCGGTTCCCAAATACCCCTGTAGCGGGTCCCTGCCGGACGAAGTATGCCGATTACTGCTGCCGTAACCGATTCTTCCACAGCTAATGTGTAAAGTGGGATCTGGACGTCGGTCAAGCTAGATTTAAGCCAATCGGCTGGCCTTGCTTGCGAGCCTGTCTTGTAATCTATGATTGCGAGTCCTCCGCTTTCTAATCGGTCAACTCGATCAATGCGACTAACCAAAATAAATCCATTAAGTTTGGTGGTGATTTTTTTTTCTAGGGCTTCCACTTCGAAGCCGGATCGCTGAACATCACAATCTGCTAATGCTGCCAAGAGTACCTGAAGACGAGCCAACTCAAGGTCATGCAAAACCCGCAGTTGATCTCTTAGCGAACCAAACACTTCATGCAATGCCTGCCCGGCACAAGCCTTGAACCATTCATCCCGCTCGACTTTGCTCATATTATGAATCGCTTCGCGGTTACTGAACCGTCGCCAAGCCAATTCCATAGCGCGGTGGGTTATCATTCCCCTCCGCCTATAGCCAAGTCCCCTTCTTCCTTTCTCTAAGGCTTTAGCCCCAAGACGTTGTTCGCAAAAAGCTACTAACGGGCACACGGCCTGAGTGTTTAGAGTTCTAACACCTCCACTGATGAAGTCACCGGACAAGGGTGGCGCCTCGTCCTCCAAATTTTCTTTAGGCAGGGCCCCGAACAGTTGGCGAGAAAGGCGTCGTTCTGTCCCATCGAAAACATCATCAATCTGGCATGGTGTCGCTGTTAAGATAAGAGGGCTGGGGTTTACCGGATAATCACGAATCATCTTCGGCCAACTAAAAATAACGGTAGGTGAATTCGACAATAATTGGTTAGTTAGGGCTCGACTTCGCTCTAAAGAGTTGTGTGGGGACGATCCTGGCACATCATGGGAAAGCAATAACGACCTCGGAAGAAGTGGATTGAGGTCTCGCACTTCGGGCCACCGACCATCTGTCATGCCGGTCACCCAGACGCCATCATAGCCAGGACCCACATCTTCAATGCGCCCTAGCAAGTAAGCCCCACGAAGTGGAATCGGTAGGATGGATCTATGTCCCTGCAGGATTTGTTGAATCTCTCTTAACGCGGCATTTATCGAAATAGATCCAACTACAGAAGTCAGGGATGCAAAATCACATAGCGCGGACTCCCAAAGCTGATTAGTTTCATTGGACTGGTCTACTTCTAGTCCTGACAGCCATTCCATGTCGCTTAGAATTTTCTGCCATACCGAAATCCATTGCGTTGGCGTACGGCGATGAGGAGCGGAATATACCAATGCTGCTAAATTTTTTATTACCCCATCAATGACTGGCGCATGATGATTTAAGTAACTACTTAAATCACCGGTGCTGATGGCGTCCCTAAAGCGAAGCTGGGAAAACAGCTGGTCTCTTAGGTCAGCCTCAAGGAAAGCCCGGTCATCTGCTGACCCAAATTTATCACTAAAAAAAGGACTCCTAAGCCATCGACTGAAAGTGGAGGCGCTTCCCGATGAAGAAAACAGCTCCAAGGCCGTTAGCGCCGCTTCAAGCGCAGGAAAGCCCCTTAGTTCTTCGGACCCGTCTTGCCAACAATTCATTTCAACCTTTGAGCCCAGCAATACATCCTCGGGGCTTAAGATGTCATTAAAAACCCGATGAACTTGCGACCTTCGCCTATCTAGATCGGACACAACTACAGCTATCCTGGAAGCATCCGTATTTTCTAGCTGACTAGCTGCCCAACGAGCGGCTGCCTTTATCTCTCCACTCTCATCGGACACGGAAATTCGGCATGGTTTTGACGGTTCTTTCTGATCTGCCCAACGGAGCATTTTCCAGCCACAGCTGAGCAAATGATCAAAAAGGTTTTTTTGGGCAGGAGTTTCCTCGAAAAATTGGGCCCAGATCACTGGAGCTTCGGAAAAGCTGGACAAGTGGCTTACTAGGAAGCCTTCCAGCTGAGATAAATCAATCCAGTTCCGCTTTCTCAGGATGGCATCAAAACGCTTATGCCACAAAATCAAGGCCCGCGACTCTTCACCCGGAAGTAGGCCCATCTTCTCCAGTGGTCCTAAATTCCATTGCTGGACTAATCTCCACGCATCTGCAGCCCAGCGGGACACATTAGCTAGATTTGTAATGGGGACTGAAGGTATCTCCGCTTCTTGAACCACTTGCCTCCATATGGCCTCTTCTTGTCGAGCAGTGAGAAGATTTGGAGTGTCAGCTCCGTCCAGGGTTGTCCAAAGCTCTCTCACCCAAGCCTGATAAGTCAATACAGGAGCTCCGGAATGGGCTATAACATGCTGTTTAGTTGTCTCTGGCCACAGATAGGCTTCATATTGTGCAGCCAGCAGGCTATGGGCAACCACAATGGTTGCACCATCTTTAAGTGCTGTATCCTGACTATTTATCAATTATAATCAATAAGATATATTATTTTACTAATGTATATTATAGTTTTATTTGGTAGCCATGCCCTTTAAAATACGCTCCATCCGCTTAAAAACTTCTACCAGTGTTTCTGCATCAGGCAAAATTGTAATGCGAAAATGGTCCCGGTATTGGGTATTAAAACTGGAGCCAGGAGCAACAAGTACGTGTTCTTGCTCCAAAAAATCAAGGGCAAACGCCTCGTCATCAAACCCTTTAATAAGCTCGGTATTAACACCGATAAAAGCGTACATCGCTCCATGTGGCTTCTTTAGGTGCAAATATGGACTTTTTCTTACTGCCTCCACTACGGTACTGCGGGATTCATACAATCTTCCACCTGGCCCACAGAGCTGCTTAATACTCTGGTACCCACCTAAGGCTGTTTGAACTGCCCATTGTCCTGGGACGTTACTGCACAGCCTCAGAGCAGCGAGCAAATCGAGTGCAGCCAGATAATCCTTAGAGTGCTTAAGGGCACCGCTAAAGGAAACCCAGCCAACTCGATACCCGCAGGCACGATATACCTTTGAGAGGCCACTAAACGTGGCACACATATTACCCTCGCAAAGCGTGGCCAAGGGTATAAATTGGGCGTCATCGTAGACCATCTGGTCATAAATCTCGTCCGAAAAAAGAATGAGATCATATTTCTCAGCTAATTTAACTAGGCTTGCTAAGCATTCCTTGCTGTAAACTGCTCCCGTTGGATTGTTAGGGTTTATCACAACCAAGGCCCGCGTTTTTGCGGTGACAAGTCTCTCTAGTTCAGAAATATCAGGTGCAAAGTTATTTTCCTCTGGACATGGGTAATGAATGGCCCTTCCTCCATTGAGAAGGGTGGCTGCAGTCCATAATGGATAGTCAGGACTGGGAATTAGGACCTCATCACCTGGATTCAGCAAGGCTCTCAGGCTGAGATCTATGAGCTCACTAACCCCATTACCTATAAAGACATGCTCTGCCTTTACATCCATAATGCCGCGTTCTTGCTGCTGCATCACTACAGCTTCACGCGCAGGAAACACGCCCCTCTGAGGACAGTAGGCCTCGCTAGCCTCAAGGTTCTCAATCATGGCCAAGCGCATCGATTCTGGGGTCCGTAATCCAAATAAACCCGGGTTACCAATGTTCAAGGATAAAATCTCATATCCCTCAAGCTCCATCTCGTGGGCACGATTACCCAATCGCCCGCGTATTTCATATCGGACGCCTTGGAGTTGCCTGCTAGGAATAATGTTTGATGAATTAGACACAAATGGTCACCGAATAAACGCGAGGTATTGTGCCTTTATAACGCTGTATGCGAAACCCTACTACGGTACAAAAAAATAAAATGGTAAGAATTAGTTTTAAGGCTACCTGAGGAATTCTAGGGATCCGAGCCAACCCTAATAGGTCGATGAGGATCTTGAATCCACTCACTCCATGAACCGACAAACAGTTGCCCATCAGGAAAGCCCCCAATCTTTAAGGCGAGAAGAAGGTGGCATGCAGTTACTCCCGAGCCGCACATAACAATTAGGTCGCGATCTTTCCCATCAAAACCCCTAGCAAATTTTTCCTTAAGCACACTTGGCTCGTGGAATTGTCCATTACTTTTTAGATTTAAAATAAACGGATGATTAATTGCTCTGGGTACGTGCCCTGCTACGTGATCGATCGGCTCACTAGCTCCACAATAACGATCTTCAAGTCGTGCATCGAGCAGTATCGATCCCTCTTCCAATAGCACAGGAATTTTTTGAGCCGTCACAACCCATTCATGACGTACTTGATGGAAGCTAAAGCTGGTTGGTACCCAATCCGGCAGTCCCTTCTCCAACGAACCACCAGATGCCTTCCATGCCCCCAGCCCACCATCAAGTACCCAAACAGCATCATGGCCAATCCAGCGAAGCATCCACCACAAACGGGCGGCAAATATGCCATCCTGATCATCATAGACCACGACACTGGTGTGGTTACTGATGCCCCATTTGCCGAGTTTTGCGGCAAATAAATGTGGTTCTGGTAGCGGGTGACGACCCTCGTGGTCCTTTGGTGGCGCAGCTAGATCCCTTCCCAGGTCTGCGTAACGGGCAGATGGAATATGCCCTTCTAGGTATGCTACAGAGCCGCGCTTAGAATCCCCTAGGTCATACCGGCAGTCGATCACTACCCAACGATCATCATTTAACCGAACTGCCAGCTCTTCAGCGCTAATCAACGTTGAGCTTGGCAACGACACAAACCTCACCCATGGGAGTTCTATTGTTTAGCGGATTATTTTTCTGCAGCAACCTGCTTCAATGCAACTTCAGCTGAGCTAACCTTAAACTCACCTGGGGCCTCGATGTTTAGTTCAGTAACTACACCATCATCTACGATGATTGAAAAACGCTGCCCTCTTGTACCCATCCCAAAACCGCTAGCATCTAACTCCAAACCTAATGCTCTTGCGTACTCAGCATTTCCATCAGCCAACATCAATACTTTGCCTTCAGCTCCCGCCGCTTGGCCCCAGGCCGACATCACAAAAGCATCATTAACTGCCATGCAAACTACAGCATCAACACCTTTTTCTTTCAAGGCATCAGACGTTTCTATATAACCCGGCAAGTGTTGAGCTGAGCAAGTAGGAGTAAATGCCCCGGGCACAGAGAAAAGTACTACTCTCTTATTGCTAAACAGATCTTTTGTGGTCAACCCTTCTGGACCACCTTCGCCCATAAGCTTAAATTCACCTTCCGGCATTAGATCACCAATTTTTATCGTCATTATTATGTTCCTCTTGTTTATATAACTAGATTCGCGCCCGCTAGATTTTTGCATATAAATCCAAAAGGTAACGCAATCAAAATCAATGAAAAAATCTGAAAACCTTAGACACAGCAACAGATACTGAGAAGAACCTGCTGGGCCACTCCCTATCCGCGCCTTAGGGCCTGCTCAAGCTGTCTTTCTCGATCCTCTTCCGCATTCACATACTGTATCCAGCTTCGTGCGCCCGTGCGGCTTCTTGAATCCTTCTCGGCAACTTCAAACGCAGTGCGTGCTTCATTGAATTCACCAAGCTCAAATAAACAAGCTCCCAGAATCATGTTTGCCTGATCAGGGCGACGAAGGTCACCCTTACGCATTCCCGATCGCGCAGCATCAACACAATCCTGCCATTGTGCCAAGTTCTGATGTGACTGAGCTAACCGAACATCAAGTACACCATCATCAGCAAGGCCAGCTGCCCGACTAAGTGCCGGAATCGCTTCCTCATCTTCCTGTGCAAGCTGCCAGGCTTGGGCTAACACACGCCAATTGGCTTCAGTGGACTCCACGATGCCGTCTTCCAATCCTTTTTCTAGTATTTTGGCGGCTTTATATGGAATATCCGCCTGAAGTAGTAACTGCGATAAATTAACAATCTCCGAGCTTCGCGCTAACCAGCCAGCCTCGTAGGCTGTTTCAAAAAGCGCCAATTGGCGACCTTCGTCACCTTCTTGCCCGTACATTGCAGACAACTGAATGAAGTATTCCCTTTTTGGCCACATTTCAATCATAGTGCCCAACACGTCAATCACATTGGGGAAATCTTCTAGCTCATAATAGAAAACGTTTAGTAGGCGATACCAGTTCTCCCGTAATTCCCGATTTTGCTCCATAGCAATTTGAATTGCCGTTCTCGTGGGCTCTATGCCCTCCTGAAATCTCTCCAAACTGTAATAGATTTGTGCCTTCAAAATGTAGGGGTCGGGCGCGGGTGTGGGTGTCAAAGCAAACCATCGGTCCAACATTCCTAGGGACTCCTCAAAACGTTCCTCTTGGAAATACAGCTGAGTAAGCGTGAACATTGTGGTTGTTTCAAGGCCAAGCGGCAATTCTGGTTGTTGCAGAACATTTTCGTATGCTCGCGTAGCTTCCCGGTAGTTGTCTTGAGTGAAGTATATAAAGGCGTAGAAATTCCACATTTGGGCAATCTCATAGCTATTGAGATTACTCATCTCACGAACCCGATCTAGCAACTCTCTTGCGCAAGCCATATCACCTTCATCTGCGCATTCTTGGGCTTCTGATAATCTGCTGTATACGCGCTCACGCATAGCAGGTGTCTTGCGGGTTTCCTGCTGGGCTGCCTCACTTTCCTGTGCATGGGTAGTCCCAGAAAAAAGCGCCGAACAAAAAAATGTTGTACCTAAAATCGCCGACAATAGACCAACGCGCATTTAAACCTCTCCCTTATTTCTCCAGTACAAATGTGATTTTATTTCGCACGCCAGGCACCTCCACCGGCTCGCCGTCAATCACACGGGGCTTGTATTTGAATTTATAGGCTGCAGCAGTAGCAGAACGCTCAAAAATAGAACTCGTCGATTCAACTACGAATACATCCCTAACGGTCCCAGCTCTTGTCACTGTGAACTCCAAAATTACATAACCCTCCAGACCTCTTGATGCAGCACGTGCTGGATAAATCGGGGCTACCTTGACAATTGGCAGGTATTCCCCATCGCTAACTCCAAAGCCGACACCGCCAATATTTAATGAAGCATTGATTACTGGACTCGACATGGAGACAGCCATAGAGCTGTCAAAGGAATCTAGTGTATCGGGGCTGGGCATGTCCGGGGCTTGCTCAGGTTCCGGTGGTTTTTCGGGCTTTTCCTTCTTGGTCTCAACGATGCTTTGCCGTTCAACCCTGACAAAATCAACAATCCGGAACGCCTTAGCCTCAGTTATTGCACCGCGACCCGTGGCAATCAATAGTTGCATCACGAATAACAAGGTAAACGTGACTGAAGCACCAAGACCTATAGAGATAGCGTAACGAACCATAATGGTGACCCTCGGCTATATAATGGATTTAGAGCATACGGATTGATTCTAACACGAGAAACCGCACCTAGCCGCAACTAGGGTACTGAAGCTGCCAGCGTAATATCAAGAATGCCAGCTGTTTTTGCTGCATCCATCACCGCGATTACGGCTTGGTTGTGAGCACCAGAATCAGCCTGAATGACGACACCACCCTCCGGGTACTCAGTATGCAGGCGCTCTATCGCAAGCCGGGCCCCAGCCTCGTCCACGCGGCGGCGGTCAATCCAGATTTCATCATCCGACGTAACTGCTATAAAAATACTAGCCTTGTCGGCTGACAGTGCTGTAGTGGCCTGAGGGCGCAGCACCTCAGCACCGGGGTCTTTAACGAAAACAGAGGTAACAATGAAGAAAATCAACATGATAAATACTACATCCAACATGGGGGTAAGGTTAATCTCACTCTCACCCTCCTCTTCTAGATGCTGGTCGGAAACCTCACGCATATTGTTAACTCCTAAAAATCAACTCCTAAGTTATTCGGCTGACGCAATGGAGATGTTGTAGACGTCCGCTTCCCGTGATGCATTCATAACGGTCACAAGAGTCTCTGCTGTGGATGTATTTGAGGTTTGTATCACTACCGGTCGGTCGGGGTCCTCTGCGTGCAGGCGCTCAATATTTGCACGCACTGCTCTTGGATCCACCACACGACCGTCTATCCAAATATCATCCGTACTGTCCACAATTATAAGGATCGCACCCTCCTCTTCGACTACCTGGGCTTGGCTTTGCTCGGGCCTTGTAACCTCGAGGCCCGTCTCCCGAATAAATGTAGCTGTCACGATGAAAAAAATTAACATGATGAACACTACGTCCAGCATAGGCGTGAGATTGATCTCACTTTCTTCCTCGCGGACATTGATGCTAGCAATGTGTTTTTTTGCCATAACCCGCCCTTCAGTGATCCATCGTCATGTTGTCTTCTAGTGTCTCAATTTGACGCTTCACTGTTCGAGTCAGGATAGTTACAAGAAAAACACCAGACAGTGCACCCACCATACCTGCCATTGTTGGGATGGTCGCTCTTGATACCCCGGCAGCCATCGAGCGTGGATTCCCAGAACCGGAAATCGCCATCACATCAAAAACTGTAATCATGCCCGTAACCGTTCCCATTAGCCCCAACAGAGGACATAACGCTACCAACGTTTGGATCATGGGTATGCCTTGGTTTGCTGACATGGTGACACGAGATATCATTGCCTCCCGAATCTGCATCGCATGCCAGGTTCTATGCTGACTTCGATGCCCCCATTGCTCGATCGATTCTTGTATCAGGGTTTTGAGACCGGTGCGTAGATACATCAATCGCTCCAGAATCAAAATCCACATGAACAAAATTGTCCAACCAATAATCTGCAACACAGGACCGCCCAGCTCTAAAAAGTCCCGGATAGCCTCAAAGGCATCAACGAAAAATTGCATACCCTATCCTGTTTTCTCAGACTGCTCGGCAACAAGGCCAGCGCTTTGTTCTTGCAGCACCTGGACGATCATTCGGCTACGACCGCTTACAATCGTATGCAAGAGAACGGTAGGAATAGCTACACACAACCCTAATACCGTAGTCATTAAGGCCTGAGAGATACCTCCCGCCATAATTGTCGGGTCACCAGCACCAAACAGTGTAATAGCCTGGAACGTTTGAATCATTCCCGTCACCGTTCCCAACAAACCCAACAGAGGCGAAACAACAGAGATTACTTTTATAAACAAAATCCCGCGCTGCAAAGAGGGGGTTTCTTTTAATATGGCCTCACCAAGCTTGAGTTCGAGTGTCTCAGTATCGGCCTGCTGATTCTTCTGGTATATCTGCAAAACGCGACCGAGAGCATTATCTGAGCTTGGTGACTCGCTTCCCCTCTTGAGTTGAGCTTTGACTTTTCGTCCTGCCAGTCCAAGCATAATCATTCGCTCAAGGGCCAGTAGTATCCCTAAAATCCCTAGGGAAATAATGACATATCCAACGATACCGCCCTGCTGAACACGCTCACCTAGATTCGGTGTTTCCAGCAATAATGCAAGAAGTTGGCCACTTGTAACATCGAGCCCGAAGCGCACAACCTCATCGCCCGGGGCTGCACCAAGAAGATCCGCTGTGCTTCCCGTATAACGCCTCTGCGAGGGTTGTCTCACAAGCTCTGACACCGAGTTTGTATCAGGGTTATGACTGAGGTAACGCCCATCTGCCACCAGATTGAAAGTTCCTACCCGAACAATGTCTTCAAACACTTCCTGACCATCGGCCGTAACAAACCTAAAGTCTGAAATGCGTTTGACTTTGCCCTGCTCGGTCGCCTCACGTTGAAGCTCAAACCATAGCCGCTCAATTTCCTCTATCGATGCAAGCTCACTGCTGGATCCCATCTTAGCGGCCAAATCTGTCAGAAACTGAGCACGATCCGGGTACTCAATGTTAGTAATTGAATTCTCAAACAGGCTGCGTGCATCACCAGCAACCTGCTGCAATACACCGAATAATTCCCTTAAAGAGCCTAAGCGCGTATTGAGCTGCTCGGTACGATCAGCAATAAGGAGTTCATTCTCCTCAAACGTAGTCTCAAGTCTTTCGCTTCGGTCCTCCTGTCGTCTCTTTTCCGCGTTTGCCTCCGCAGTTAGGCGGTCTTGTTCCGCTTGTGCCTGCTCAAAACGATCAACTCGCTGCTGAAATTCTGTATCGTCTGTTGCCGTTCCACGCTCAACTAATTGTAGAAGTTCATCATTCGTGCGAATAATGTCTTGTGCCTGAAGTTGAGCAAAGGTGAGGCCAGCTATGGCAATCAGCGATGAAAAAATTTGTCTAGCATTCATTAGCCTTCCTCCGGTGGAGCTACAGGTAATAGCAACATATCAGCAGATACCTGGTTGCGGGCAATCCGCAATCCCTGACGAATTGAATTTCGATGTTCGCTACCCAGCGGTACCCACTGCCGATTAGCTTGGTCCCAAACTCCCGACAACGCACCATCAGGTGTTTGATATGCCAACACAACCCGACCTACGCGTAACACGTCTACTTCTCTATTTGTGCCGTTAATTTGTAGTTGATCCGCATACGCCTCAATTGTGCGTCCATAATCATTTTCAATCTGCCAAGCTTCCATCACAACCCTAAACTTCTCAGAAGCCGTTACGTCGGATCGCTCCAGAAGACTCCGAAGGCCAGCAACACGATCTGTCCTCTCAGCTGCCAGGAAGGGCACATCCAAAGACACAAATCCCTCTAGCCCTTCAATCATCCGGGTTAACAGGGGCAAAACCTGACGCTCAATCACCGAAACTTGATCAATTGAGGCGCTCAAATTATCAAGCTCTCTCTCCTGATCAGCTATTTGCCGATCTAACAGGGTGTTATAGACAACCAAGCCATCAATTTCTTTCAAAAGCGCCCGGTATTCGTCTACTTTTTCCCTTGTTACCTCAACGATTCCATCGATCTGGTCCTGAGCAGCTTGTGCCAATTGAACCCGACGAGCCTCAACTGCGACGATGCGTTCGACTGCTTGCGCGCTTGCAAGCTCGGCAGCCAGCATCACAACAAATGTACTAGCCACCAAAACTATTTTATCTAATGTGCCTCTCATGCCCACTCCCCTTGAGATTGTGAGTTTATTAAAATTTTCAAAAAACTGCGCCACACGTCATTGTTTATTAGGCTAATTACTGAGTGGCTTGTTTAACAAGTGTTTGTTTTTGCAGATTTTATTACTTTACCTGGAGCAATAGCCCTTCAATTTTTTCGCTCCAAGTAGGGAGGATAGCGCAAAAACCGAGGCCGAAGCTACAGCTTCACGCATGTGGCTCTTTTGGGGCCAGAGATTAAGAGACCTCAATTCACAAAAAAAATAGCACTCAGGGACAAAAATTCTAAATGAAAAATACTCCGGAAATGGCTCCAAAGCTACATGAAAAATTGACTTTAAAAGGTCCAAATTAGGATACATTTTTGCCCTAAAGCGTTGACAGCACTTAGTCTTTTCTGGATCATGGTCTGGCGATATTTTTTTGGGTATCTCGACTTTGATGGTATCAATAATAAATCGAATTGCCCCAATCGTGTCGGACCTGCTTGGCAGGGGTAAGTGTGGGCGATTGGTTTGATAGCAAATTACAAGACCAAAACCCCGCACCCGCAAGGCTGCGGGGTTTTTTTTGCACTACAAGATGCGCTAAGTAATAAAGAGGTAACGATATGCAGTTGTTTTTAGAACCAGACGTCCAAGTTGGATTATTGGGCGGTGAGCGCCTTGCAATCCTAGGCTATGGTAGTCAAGGTCGCGCCCATGCGTTGAATTTGCGCGATTCAGGCTTTGAGGTAATCGTTGGCCTAAGGCCAGGTGGAAAAACTTGGAATAAGGCCGAAAAGGACGGGTTCACTGTCCAAGGCACCGAAGAAGCCGTGGAAGGCGCAGGCCTTGTAGCCTTTCTGGTTCCGGATATGGCCCAGAGAGAGCTCTACAAACAGGTTCAGTCCGGAATAAGCAATGGAAGTACCCTGTTATTCGCTCATGGCTTTACGATTCATTACGATCAAATTAACCCGCGCAATGATTTAGATGTGGTGTTAATTGCGCCAAAAGGACCAGGTGATCTGGTTCGTCGACAGTATGAAGCTGGCCGGGGAGTCCCTTGTTTAATCGCGGTAGACCAGGATGCAACTGGGCAGGCTCACCAAAGAGGGCTGGCATATGCCCATGGCATAGGAGGTACTCGTGGTGGGGTTCTTGCGACAACTTTCAAGGAAGAAACAGAAACTGATTTATTTGGTGAGCAAGCTGTGCTCTGTGGAGGCGTTACTGAGCTAATCGTTCGTGGCTTTGAGACCTTAACGGATGCTGGCTATCAGCCCGAGGTTGCATACTTTGAAGTAATGCACGAAATGAAGCTAATAGTGGACTTACTACACGAAGGGGGTCTCAAAAAAATGCATGACTACATCAGTGAAACAGCAGACTACGGAGACCTTACTAGAGGACCGCGAGTAATTGATGCTAAAACCAAAGAAAGAATGAAAGTCATTTTATCGGAAATTCAAGATGGAACTTTTGCGCAAGAGTGGGTAGCAGAAAATGATGCAGGCTGTAGTGAGTACAAACGCTTAATGGACGAAGATCTTACCCACTCCATAGAGATTGTAGGTCGAGAACTTCGAGGACGAATGAGTTGGCTACAAGAGTAGCCAACCGCTAAAACTACAGGCCCAGGAGGTGGGCAATGAAGGCTGAAAATAGAGATCGGGTCACTATTTTTGATACCA
>Ga0315336_1002371_pt1 | contig 29135 bp, 25 predicted proteins | sample ASW5metaG_FD_204512 | JGI IMG/M metagenome (GOLD analysis project Ga0315336, IMG submission 204512) | Ammonia-oxidizing marine archaeal communities from Monterey Bay, California, United States - ASW #5 | ecosystem: Environmental > Aquatic > Marine > Intertidal zone | place: USA: California... | reverse complement strand
TGCCGAGCCGACGCGGTGCACGAAGAGGTCCGATTTGCACTCCTCGCATTCCTCCGGAGTCCAGTCGCTGCCGCCAGTGCCGTCGCCTCCGTCGCCTCCGTCGCCGCCATCACCGCCGGTGCCACCGCCTCCGCCACCGCCGTTATCGGGGTCGAACCAATTGGTGCCCATGCCGTCGAGGGAGCTGTCGCATTCGTTGGTGTCGAACGTTCCCATATCGACCCCTTTCGAGTCGAAGATCAGGACGACGCCGTCGTACTTGTTGAGGATATCGCACACCGCCTGCTGTTCGTCAGAGAGCTGGTTGATGCCGGCGCCATGAGCGAGTCCGGAGATTGCGAGAAAGGTAGTAACCAGTTGTATTCTGGACCATGTTGTGAGTTTCATATGACCTCCTTTCACGCAACCTATGAAGGCGTTTGAGACAGGAGAGCGCCTGGATGTACCAACGTGTACCGCCTGCAATGCCGGCGTGGTACTCCAGGTGCACGCACGGGGTCTAGAGTGAAACTGGCGAGTGAAGAGACCGATCGACTCACCAACATGGCCGCCGCGGTGGGGGCCGGCGTAGCGCTCGTGCCAGTGCCGGGGACCACCGCCGCTCTCAGTGGAGTGGAGCTTCTCCTCATCGGCGCCATCGCCAAGATCTGGGGCGTGGCGCTCACTCCCGGGTATACGGCCGGATTGCTCAGCTGGATGGTGGCTCGCTTCGGTGTGGCAGTCGGCATGCACATGATCGGTGATCTCATCGGGGTCGTTCCGGTCCTGGGCACCGTGGCCAAGAGCGCCATGGCGGCCGGCACCATCAAGTTCATCGGCAGTTCGATGAAGCACCGATTCACCGAGCAGTTCGGCGAGAACCGGCGGGCTCACGCAAGCGCCGACATGGCCAAAGCCAACCTCGACGAGGCCGTCATGAAGCTCGGAGCCAACACCGGGAAGCTCGCGGAAGGCGCCAAGCAGGCATTCGCAGGGGATGGCGCGCTGTTGGCGGCGACGCTCAACGAGATCTTCGGACTCGGTGGTCCGCCAGAGAAGGCCCGCGAGGAACCGAAGAAGCCGAAGAAGCCGAAGAAGCCGAAGAAGCCCAAGGCTGATCCCTCCGATTGGGAGTGGACAAAACGCATCGACTACACCGTGGCACCTGCCGGTGCAGAGGATTTCGAGTGGGCGTGGAAGCTGCACCTGGAGTTCACGGAGCCCAATTACCTGGGCCCCCAAGGTTGGGACGACGACGAACAGCGATTGTTGGTACAGCAATGCCTCACGGCGGGGCAAGGCACCCTGGTGTTGGTCGATGAGGTGCCCGTGGGGTGGATGCTCCTCGAACGCGACGAGACGACAACGTCGCTGGCCTTACTGTGTCTCGCCGACAAGTACGCGGTACACGTAGTGCAGGACCTGTTCACCGAGGGCGGGCAGGGCGGCCGAAAGTTGGTGATTCATGTGCAGAACCGCCGCGACGAACTCCGAAAGAAGCTCCGGCGGATGGGCGTCGCATGGCCCGATCACGCCTGAGCGAGTTCTCTCATGACCGCGGCCCAATCCAAGGTGTGAGTCACCCAGTCGGGGATTGCGCGTCCACGCTTCTGATTGCCGAACAAGTACATGTGGTCCACACGTCCTCGCAGGTGCCGGAGCACGTCGACGCGGTCGTCGATGAAGTGGGTCAGGTTCAGCTGATTGGCGTGGATACGCTTGTCTTGACGGCGTTTACAGAACCTCACGTTGCCCGCCGGAACGCCGGTTTGCCGGTGGAAGTCCTGAAACCGTAGCCAGGCCTTGCTCCGCTGTTGGATCTTGTCGCCGCACTTACTGACCAGCCACACGCGGCCCTCGAACTGCTCGACGAGTTGGCGAATGGAGGCAAATGCACCCTCGCTGGGTGGTGTGCGCATGGCGTTGTCGTGTCCTCCACTGAGGAACGATGTGTCCGCCCTGCCGTCTGCGTCTGTGGGCGCCATGATGACGCGCCCGATGTCGATTCCTAGCTTTTCCGTGATTGTCTCTCCTTAATGAAGAGAACATCACGCGAGCTCACATAATGAGCGACTATTTAAAATGCATGGGCTATAACGACATACTAATGAATAATTTCGAGCCGAAGCCCGAATGAATGAAAACTCACGTGCCGCTTCGCGCTGGACGAGCTAACCGTGGGGCTGGAAATGCTTGAGCAGCTGGTGGTCGGGTTTGGTGTGGTCGAGCACACCGTGATTCGGCCCCAGCTGCTCTTCTATTTTGTGCCGGCTAAAAGCGGAGAGTCCTAGTTTGGCGGCCCTTCAGCTGGACCATCTCAGGGCGTTTGATGCCTTCGCTGAGACGCTGAGCTTCACCCGCGCCGCCGAGCGTGTGCACTTGTCCCAGCCCGCTGTGCATGTCCAGATTCGAAAACTCTCCGAGAGCTTGGGCCAGACTCTGTACACCAAAGAGGGCCGAACGCTTCGTCTTACTGCAGATGGCGTGCGGGTAGCCGCCTTTGCACGCGAGATCGCGGCTCGCTGCGAGGTGCTCGAGCGAGGCACCGCCAGCCAGACAGTGTCCCTGGCTGCGGGAGAGGGGGCGTGTCTCTACCTCCTGGGACCAGCTATCTCGACGTTCCCCGGGCGCTTGGACATCCTGATCCGAAATGCCTCGGACACGGTGTCTGCTGTGCGCTCGGGAGAGGCCCACTTCGGCGTGGCTGCTCTCGACGTACTGCCCGATGACCTCCACGCCGAAGAGCTTGCGGTTGTCGATCTGGTCCTGGCGATGCGTCGTGACCACCCGCTCTCGGCCCGCGACCTGGTCGAGTTCGAGGACCTGGAGGGAGAGCGGCTGGTCGTTCCTCCGGCGGGGCGCCCGCTACGAGGGCTTCTCGAGAAAATGTTGGCCGGTATCGATTGGCAGGTTGGCGTGAGCGCCCATGGCTGGCCACTGACCCTGCACTTCGTGTCATTGGGCCTGGGGTGTGCAGTGGTAAACGGGTGCTGTCGTCTTCCCGACGGCGTGGTCTCGCGGCCTCTGCCAGGGCTCCCCAAGGTCAGGTACTCCCTTCTGTACCGGACTGGGGCTTTGCATGCGCCCCAGCAAGAGGCCCTGCGTGAGTTGTTGATGACCGTGAGTCTCACCTGGGGCTAATCGGCGGCGTCCTCGATGAGTCGCTGCTCGCGACGGTAGGCACCAGGCGTCATTTCCGTCACCTTCTTGAACGACCGAATCAGGTGATGCTGGCTGTTGAAGCCACAAGAGTGGGCCACCTGTTCCAGCGACAGAGGCGTGGTCGTCACCAGCTTCTTGGCGTGCTCGATGCGAATCGCGCGGAGGTAGCTCACGAAGGTCGTACCCGTCGCCTGCTTGAAGATCCGGGTAAACGCAGGCACAGAGAAACCCGCCTTCCTGGCCACCTTGGGGAGCGGGAGCTGCTCGTGGAAGTTTTCCCTCAGGTACTGGAGTGTGGCCTCCAGGAGCACGACATTCGACCCCTGCCAGGCGCGGGAGGCTACGACGCTGAGGCGCTGCAGGGCCTCGTTGAATTCCTCGATGACCTCGTTCAGAGATCGCGCTTCCTCGAGGCCCGGCGTGAGGTTGCTCACAAAGGTGTCTCGGACCTGCTGTCGCATTGGATTCCGGCGCTGTACGACCGCAATGAGCTGGAAGAGCATCGCCAGGAACTGTCCGCGCGCGACCTCGATCCGCTCGTTGCTGTAGCGGAGAACGAGCTGCACGTACACGCCGCTGGCCATGTTCAGCTCGGTGCTGTTGTCCCGGTCGAGGACCTCTGTGAGCTGGGCGGCTGCGTCCTGGAGCTGGCTGTAGCGGAACTGCCGGCTGCCCTCGTGGTCGTCGAAGAACATCACCGACTTCTTCAGTTGAACACACATGTGTAGCGTGAGGACGGCCTCACGGTGCGACTCGAAGAGGGGCGCACCTCGCGTGAGTGTTGGCCCAATACCGACAACCGAGTGCACCTTGAACCGTTTCCTCACGAACTCACGGAACGCCTCGGCGCGCTCTTTGAGTTCGAGTCGCTGCCGCGAAGCGCTCTTCTTGGGATCGCACGAGGTGACGATGGAGATGCCGTAGTCTTGGAGAGGACATGCCGACGTCTCTGGAAGCTCGCGGGCGAAGGCGATGCACTCCCGCTGAATCCGGGCATTGCGGATCAGGGTCTGCACCCAGTCGAGCTTGGTGGCACGGCTGTCCAGGGGCATCAGGGTCATGGCGGTCGTAGGGAGCCGACTGATGCCGATGGCCTCCTTGACCCAATCGACCAACTTGCCCTCGAAATACCATGGAGGAAGCAGGAACTTGTCGGGTTGAATGACGCTCTGGACCCAGTGTCCGGTAGGCCAGAGGGTGGAGAAGTAGTCCCGGTTGATGGCGTCCACCTGCTCGCCAATGTTCGCCTCTCCCCCGGCCAGGTGGGCGGCGTACAGCACGGCGAAATCCGACATCGCGTCGATGAGTTCGGGCCCGAGCACCGGGAGTTTCAGCGCTGTGCGCGCGAAGTGGGCGAAGTCCGGGTTTGCCGATGCGGGCTCCTGACCGGTGATGGTGCGCCAGCTGTCGCCCAGACTCTCCCAGGTCGGCGGTTGGCGTAGAAACTGACCGGCGTACAGGAATGTGGTCTGTCCGTGCTCGCCGGGGAACCGGCAGAACAGGTCGGTGAATCCAAACAGCTCGCGGGTGACCAGGCCTTCAGTGCTCGCCGCCTCCTTCAGAGCTTCGAGATAGTACGCGTCTCTCGCCGATTCCTTGCCGTAGAAAATTTCGAAGTGGAACGGCCGAATGCGGATGCGCGGGTCTCCGAGATCGATCCAGTCGAGCTCGTCACCGCCGTCCCACTGAATGACGAAGAACGGCAGCTCGGGCCGATGAACCACCACGCTGTGGATGGCGTAGCCATTGTGCAGATTGGTCAGCCAGGTGGGCATTCCCTGGGATCCTACAAGAGATGACACCGCGCCTGACGGCCGGATGAGATCTCTTTGAGCTCTGGCAGTTGCGTGTTGCATCTTTCCTCCACGAGGGGGCAGCGCGCGGCAAATGGACATCCCGGTCCGGGATCCACCAACTTCGCGCCGCCGGGTTTGACTTCGATGTCGTCGTTTCTCGACCCCGTCGCGTTGGGTACTGCGGCCAGGAGCACCCGCGTATAGGGGTGTTGGGGGGTCTGCATGAGGTCGGCGCTCGGCGCGCTCTCCACGATGTGTCCCGCGTAGAGAACGAGGGTTCTATCTGCGAAGTAGCGTGCACTGGCCAGGTCGTGTGTGATGTACAGGTAGCCGATGCCGCGCTCGTCTTTCAGCCTCAGGAGCAGGTTGAGGATGTCGACGCGGATCGACACATCCAGCATGCTCGTTGGCTCGTCGGCCAGGATCAGATCGGGCTCGACAGCCAGAGTGCGGGCGATAGCGACCCGCTGCCGTTGCCCTCCGGAGAGTTCGCTCGGGTACTTGTCTGCGAACTGTTTGGCAGGGGACAGACCGACGGTCTCGAGGAGCTCGTACACCCGTCGCGAGTCCTTTCCGTGCCGCTTCAGGGGCCGCTCGAGGTGGTGGCGGATGGTGTGGATAGGGTTCAAGGATCCGAACGGATCCTGGAAGATCATCTGGACCCGCCGCCGGAATTCCATGCTCGAATCGGTGGACTTCCCGTCGAGGAGGATCTCGCCGGATGTCGGTGGCATGAGGCGCGCGATGAGCCTGGCAATCGTGCTCTTGCCGCTCCCGGACTCGCCGACCAATGCGACGACCTGCCCACTCGCGAGAACGAAGCTCACATTGTTGACGGCGTGGACCCGGCGCGTCTGAAAGCCCTCTCGCATCGAGAAGACCTTGTTCAGCTTGCGGAGTTGGAGCAGGGGAGCCGTCATTCGGCAACCCAGCAAGCGACGAGGTGATCGGGTCCCAGCTCTCGCATCGGTGGCTGTTCGCTGCGGCACCGGTCGACGACCTTTGGACACCGGGGATGGAAGCGACATCCGGGCGGTGGGTTGCGCGGGTCGGGAGGGCTGCCACCGATGCCGACCAGCTCGGTCTGGTCGCTGTTAACGTCGGGGAAAGCTCGCATCAACCCTTGGGTATAAGGGTGCTTGGGGTCGGTCCTCAGGAGGTCGGAGGGCGCGCTCTCCGCGAGGCGGCCGGCGTAGAGAATGCCGATGCGCGTACAAAACTCGAGCATCAGCGCCAGATCGTGGGTGATGAAGAGGATCGAGAAGCCGAGGTCCTCCTTGAGAGCGGTGATCTTGTCGAGGATGCCCTTCTGCACGACGACGTCGAGGGCGGTCGTCGGCTCGTCCATGAAGACCAACGGCGGCTTCAGGGCCAACGCCATGGCGATGACGACCCGCTGGCGCATGCCTCCCGAGAGCTCGTGAGGGTAGCTTCCAACCCGGGAACCCTCGATGCCGACGAGTTCGAGCAACTCCGCTATCTGTTCTTCGGTGGCGGACTTTCCCTCGTGAGCCGCGAAGACGTCCCGGATCTGTTCGCCGACGGTGAGCACCGGGTTCAAGGCGTTCATGGCGCTCTGCATGACGAGGCTGATCTGCTTCCAACGGAAGACGCGCAGCTGATCCTCGTCCATCTCGAGAATGTCCATCTCTTTGAACAGAACGCGGCCCCCGGTGATGGCGGCAGGATGGGGGAGCAGCCGGAGAATTCCCTTCAGCGTCGTGGTCTTTCCGCTACCGGATTCTCCAGCGAGGCCGACGATTTCGCCGCGCCGCAGTTCGAAGCTCAGGGAGTCGACGATGCGTACATCGCCGGTCTCGGTCAGGTAGTCGATGCACAGATCCTCGACCGCCAGCAGGGGCTCAACCATGGGGCACCATACTGCGCGACGGCGATGCTACGATCGGGCCATGAAGGACCTCGATGCCATCTTCTTCGACGTGGACGACACGCTGTTCTCCACGACTTGGTTTGCCAGGCGCGCCAGGCGAAATGCGGTTCGGGCCATGGTCGACGCGGGACTCGATCACGGCGAAGAGGAGATCCTCGCCGAGCTCGCCGAGGTCATCTCCGAATTCTCCAGCAACTACGGCCAGCACTTCGACAAGCTCCTCACGCGGTTGCCCGGTCGACGGGTCGAGAATGCGAACTCGGCCCTGATCGTCGCCGCCGGCGTCGCCGCGTACCACGACACCAAGTTCAGGGAACTCACGCCGTTCGAGGACGCGATTCCTCTTCTCGTGGACCTGCGTAAAACGGGCCTGCGCATTGGGATCATCACCCACGGACGCACCCTGAAGCAGGCGGAGAAGATAGTGCGCCTCGGGCTCGTCTCCCACTTCGACGCCGACGCGATCTTCATCTCCGAGCAGGTGGGCATCAGCAAGCCGAACCCGAAGCTCTATCGGACGGCGCTGGAGCGGTTGGCACTGGATCCGGCCCGCGCAATGTATGTCGGAGACAACCCCAAGCACGACATCGTCCCGGTCCAGAGTCTCGGAATGATCGCCGTCTTTGCGGCGCGGTCGTCCAAATACCCACTGGGCGAAGTGGTTCCCAACCACACCATCCAAGATTTTGCCGACTTCCGGCGGGTCCTCCGGGAGACCTATGGCGTGGCGATCTGAGGCCCAGTTCATGGGTGCGCGGCCAAGACGAAGGCAGCCGTTCCGACAAGACCGGTGTTGTAGTCGATCGTGACCTCGTTCCCGACCCAGTCCGCGGTCTCGTCGGCGTATCCGGGTGAGCTCGGTCCGGCGGCGGTCTGGGTGGGCCCCCCGACCAGCGCCCCAGTCAAGGAGAAGGCGTGCTGGCCGGAGAGATCCCAGGTAAGCGAGTTGTTTCCGTAGCTGTTGGCGTGGTGGGGATGGCTGGGCGGGTTTTCTCCCCAGCCGACGACAAAGGAGCGGCCATAGTCGTTGTCGCCGAGCGCGTAGTCGAGCTGGGAGACGGCGAAGTCGAGGTACTTCTGCTCTCCGGTGATCGAGTGGTACAGGCCGGCGGAAAATGACGCACCAAGGGCGTATCGCAGCGTGCCCCAATCCGAGAACCACGCCAGTCCCGATGTGTTCGAATCGATGCTCACGGCGTCGAGATAGGCGTCGACATCGCCCTTCCAGTGGACCCTCGCCGAGCTCTCACCGAGCACGGCCATGCTGTGACGGCCGTAGTCCGCCGACTGGGCCCAGCTCACGACCCATCCGTGGGAATCGATCTGGTCGTCGTAGGCGCGGGCGTCATCCAGGTAATCCGCGTTGCCAGTCGCCCGGTAGAGCTCGATGGCCCCACAGAGCATGTTGTCCTCCCACTCTGCGTCCTCGTAGAACGGGGTGTCGGTAGTCCAAGGTCGGCGTTTGCCCAGCGCGTAGACGCTCTCAGCGATCGCCAGCGCGTCGGTGTCTCCGGTCTGCAGGGACCACAGGGCCAGGGCTGCAGCCGTGAGTCCGGCGACGTCAGCCGAGGCGCCGTCGGTCACCATTCGCTGTCCGCCCCCTTGGGAATACCCGAGCGTCGATTGGTACGGGGAGGTCACCCAGACGCTGTGGTCCTCATGGCCGCCGACCATCGCGATCAAGGTGTCGGAGTCCGGATGGATCTTGACCAGCCAGTGCGCGGCGACTCGGACCTCGTCGAGGAGCGCATCGTCGTCGAAGGCCTCCGGGAACGCATCCCGCGCCTTGAGCAACGCGTATGCGGACCAGGCGGTTGTCAGGGAGAACTTCAGGTAGTCGCCGGCGTCGTGCCAGCCTCCGGTCAGGTCCAGTCCGGGTTGCAGATCGGGGCCGTCCTCCAGGTGGCAGCTGTCTCCCCAGACATTGGACGTCAGCAGCCAGTTGTCGGAATCTCCGCAGCGTTGCGCCCCATAGAAGTGCACCGCCGCCGTCAGGACCTGTTCGTACTCGGCTGCGGAGAACGAAGTCGGAAGGCTGGGATCCGGCTCGGTGGGGTCGGACGTCGTTCCTGGGTTCGACGGGTTCTCGAGGGTCTCGGCGGTATCCCCGGCTCCAAGATACGAATCGCCGGTGCATCCTCCGAGCGCAGCCCCGGAGGCGCCAGCGAAGCATGCAATGAGCAGAGTGAGGCACGAGCGGCGCGACCGGAGTGCGAGCTGGTTTCGCCGTAGGGGGCGGAGCGTCAGTAGATCTTGCATCAGAAGAGCTCGATGTCGTCCAGATAGATGTCGAAGCTGGTCGCGGCGTTGGTCACGCCCCAGTCGATGGCCTGCAGCTCCGCCACCGCGAGACTGGTCAGCCCGAGGGTGTCGCCCCAGGTCGGGGAGTTGAGCTGTGCCCAGGTGAACTGGTGGGTCTGCCAGCTGTTGGTGACCGGAACAATGGTGTTGAAGTGGCCGCCGGAGCCGTCGAGATCTCCTCCGTAGAGCTGAGACTGCGTCTCGGCGGTGATCATCGAGACAATGACCTGGCCGGTGAGATTGTCAGTCGCCGTGACATTGCCCTTGATCCGGAAGCGGATGCCGGAGTAGGCACTCGCGTCGTAGCAGGTTCCAGCGCCGTTTCCGCCGAGGAAGGCCAACGTTGTACCCGTCCAGGCATTCAGGCTCTGGCCGCGGTAGTTGAGCACGTTGTTGCCGCCATCGTCGACGATTTCCACCGTGGCGGCCTGGGGATACCAGGACCAGCTGCCGTCGCGGTTGTCGGCTTGACTGGGGTTCGGCAGGATCTGGAGCTCGAGGGCGTCGCGCTCGAGATCGTCCATGGTCCCGGGGGATCCGGTCCCGACCTCGGTCTCGAGATCGCACACCGAATCGGCGGGGAGGGGTTTGGTCTTGACGGTTCCATCGGCGACCGCTGGTCCGTCGTCGTCACAGCCACCGAGGGAGACGTCGCCTTGAGTCGGGTCAACGGTGATCGCATAGGTGTTTGCGGAGAGCTTGCGGGTCGCGACGGGCAGGCCGTTCTGCTCTCCCTCGACGCTCGGCAGGTCGTTGCCCGTCGTGACGACCACGGTGATGTGGGTCGCGTAGTCCGTGCAGTCGGGGTTGGAGGTGTCGAACTGGATCACGTCGTTTGCGACGGTGGCGTCGCAGGCCTCACGGGCGTGGCGATAGCGGATGACGTCGCGGGCGGAGCCAGTCCAGAGGGCGCCTTTTTCCCAGGCATCCACCAGATCGTCCAGGTGGGTCTCGTAGGGTGTCATATAGATCGGACCGAAGCCGTTCTCGGCCTCGTCATCGGCATCGGCGATGACGCTGTGAAACTCGCGGACCGACCAGCCGCCGGCTTCGATGGCGTTGTGCACGTGCAGCCAGAGCATGTCCTCTTCGGAGTAGAGCGCGTACTTGGAGTAGCTGCGCGGCCACACGTCGAACATGACCTCGGTGTCGTTGTCGGGCAGGTGGCCGTTGATCGGGGGATTGTCGCTGCCGTTGGTGTTGTCCCGGATACCGGCGCGCATGCCCAGGTGGCCAGACGAGGTCGCGACATTGCGCGTGTTCGGGGTGAAGTAGTCGTAGGGGAAGATGAAGAACTCGACCTCGTTGTTGGTGTGCTGTTCGAGGAGGTCCTTGCTGTCGGAGATCTGAACCGCGGCGTTGGCGTCTTCGATCTGAGTGTGGTCCCAGGAGTGATTGGCGATCTCGTGGCCATCGGCTTCGGCGTCGGTGACCTCACCCCAGGTGCCCTCGTACTCACAGGTGTCGGCGATGGTGCCGAAAGTCGCCTTGAGTCCACGGGAGTCGAGGGCTCCGAAGGCGTTGATGGCGAGTCCGCGAACCGACCAGCTGCACAGGTCGTCGTGGGTCAGCGTGTAGGCGGCCTGGGACCCGCCCCGCCAGCGAGCGATCTCGTCGAATTCGAATCCGCCGGCGTCGGCGGAGGTGCCGCACTCGAAGACCTCGGTGCTGGGGTCCGGTTGGGTTCCGGGGTTGGTGGGCACGTCACCGGGCGCGGTGGTTTCGACGCCCGCCCCGCTGCCGGCGCAACCGCCGAGTCCGAGGCTGAGAAAAACGGCTATTGGAGTACTGCGACGCATATGTGACCTCTCGGACTGCATAATGCCCATGTCCGGGAGGGCTGGTTTGTCCTTTTTGCTCCACCCTGTGTTCATTTTTGAACATCCCTTGGGATAGCGCAACACCGCCGTTACCCTCGGGCGATGCCGCGCATCCTGCGAACGCTGACCCTGGGACTCTTCCTGGCCAGCTGTGCGGGTGAGTCCGGCAAGGTCGAGCCCGGCGTGTTGGTGGTCAACGAGGCCGAGCAGACGGCGGCCTTCATCCAGAACTTCAATCCGTTCTTCGAGTTTGGAGACGTTCGCTGGCCGGCCCGGCACTCCATGTACGAGCCGATGATGATCTACAACGTCATGACCGGCGACTATGTGCCGTGGTTGGCGACGAACTACACCTGGAGTGAGGACAACCGGACCCTCCGATTCGCGATCAGAGACGGCGTGAAGTGGTCGGACGGAAGGGCATTCTCCGCAGACGACGTCCTGTGGACCTTCGAGATGATGGAGAGCAACAAGGCGCTGGATCTGAGGGGCCTCGGGGAGTTTCTCGCCGAGGTGACCGAACCCGAGCCGGGGGTCGTCGAGTTCTCTCTGCACCGCCCCTACGTCCCAGCGCTGGAGTACATCGCCCAGCAGCCCATCGTTCCTCGCCACGTGTGGAAGGACGTGGCCGATCCGGTTTCCTTTGCCAACGAGACACCGGTGGCCACCGGTCCGTTCACCGAGGTCCTGAAGTTCCAGACCCAGTCCTACAAGATCGGCAGAAACCCGCACTACTGGAAGGGCAAACCGGGTGTCGAGGCCCTGCGCTTCCTGGCCTTCCCCGGGAACGAGCAGGCAAACATGGCCCTGGTCACCGGAGACGTGGACTGGGCTGCGGACTTTGTGCCGGCCATCGATCGGATCTTCGTCGGCCGAAACCCGGAGGACCACCACTACTGGTTCCCACTGGTGGACGGGACCGTCTTCCTGTTCGCGAACACCGCCGTGCCGCCGTACGACGATCCGGGGGTCCGCAAAGCCCTCTCCATGGCCATCGATCGGGAGCTCGTCGTCAAGGTCGGCATGCACGACTACACGCGGCCTGCAGACGCCACCGGGCTCTCGGACGCCTATGCGCGGTTTCGGAGCGCGAAAGCCGTCGAGGCCGGGACCTGGGTCGATCACGACGTGGCGGCGGCCAATGCGATGCTCGACGAAGCGGGATTCCCCAGAAACGAGGAGGGGATTCGCTTTGACTTCGAGATCGTCGTGCCCTCTGGATTCTCCGACTGGATGCGTGCCGCCCAGGTGATGTGCCACGGCTTCCGGGAAATCGGTGTGGACGCCAAAGTGAAGACCTACGACTTCAACACCTGGTACGAGAAGGTCCAGAACGGTGAGTTCCAGGTCTCCCTGGGCTGGTCCGAGGTCCACGAGTCGCCGTATGGGCTGTACCGCGGGCTGATGTCGACCAAGACCGTGGCTGCCATAGGAGAGACGGGCGTCGAAAACTGGCACCGCTATGGAAATCCGCGGGCTGACAGGCTTCTGGCAACGCTCTCTCGCACCCGGGACGACGAGCTGACCCGGGAGATCGTGTACCAGCTCCAGGATCTGTTCGTGGAGGAGGCCCCGGCGATCCCCCTGTTTCCCGGCCCGTCCTGGGGAGAGTTCAACACCCGTCAGTTCACGGGATTTCCGACCGCTGAGAACCCCTACGCGCCGCTGACTCCGAACTGGGCGCCCCAGACGTTGTTGGTCCTCACCGAGCTGGCGCCGAAGTCGTCTGCAGAAGGCGTCTCGGCGAAGCGATGAAGTTCCTCCTCCGCCGGATCGGGTTCTACCTCATCGCCGCCTGGGCCTCGGTGACCCTGGCGTTCATCATCCCGAGATTGATGCCCGGAGATCCGGCCCAGGCGATGTTCGCGCGCTTCAAACGCAAGCTCGAGCCCGAGGCCATGGACGCCCTGCGGGAGGCCTTCGGCTTCACCGATGCGCCGCTCTGGCAGCAGTACTTCACCTACCTGCAGCACGTGGCGTCTGGCGATCTCGGTATCTCCATCAGCTACTACCCGGCGTCGGTCGGCAGCGTCATCAGCACCGCGCTCGTCTGGACGCTGTTCCTGGCCGGCGTCTCAGTGGTCATCAGCTTCGCCATCGGCACCTGGTTGGGCATCCTGACCGCGTGGAATCGGAACGGTTGGCTCGACAAGATCGCGCCTCCCATCTTGGTTTTCCTGGGGGCTTTCCCGTATTTCTGGCTCGCGATGCTGTTCCTGTTCCTGTTCGGCTTCGTGCTCGGATGGTTCCCGGTTCGCCACGCCTTCTCTCCGGATCTAGAGCCTGGACTCAACCTCGCTTTCATGTGGAGCGTGACCACCCACGCCTTCCTGCCCGCCGGAACCATCGTGCTCGCGACCCTCGGCGGGTGGCTGTTGAGCATGCGCAACACCATGATCGGCGTTCTCGACGAGGACTACACGCTGCTGGCCCGCGCCAAGGGACTCTCCGAGCGGCGGATCATGTTCAACTACGCGGCCCGAAATGCGCTTCTGCCCAATGTCACCGGCTTTGGTATGGCCCTCGGTTTCGTCGTCAGCGGCTCGCTGCTCACCGAGATCGTCTTCAGCTATCCGGGCCAGGGTTATCTGCTCATCCAGGCCGTTCGTAGCCTCGATTATCCGCTGATCCAGGGGTTGTTCCTGACGATTACCCTGGCGGTACTGGGCGCAAACCTCCTGGTCGATATCGTCTACGTCTGGCTGGATCCCCGCGCGAGGCGGGGCTGATGCGCCGTCTCCTCGAGAACCGACAGGCCGCGGCGGGGCTGGCAGTGCTTGTCGCCTTCACCCTCATGGCGCTCTTCGGCCCCCTGCTGGTCGGCGACCCGACCGCGTTCGTGGGAGTGCCCCTCGCGCCCCCTTCTGCGGCGTTCTGGTTCGGCACCACCGGTCAGGGTCAGGACGTGTTCGCCCAGACGGTCGCCGGCGCCCAGGTCACGTTGGTGGTCGGCTTTGCAGTGGGCATCTCCGTGGTCGCCATCGGCGCGTTCATCGGGACCGCGGCCGGCTATTTCGGTGGGTGGATCGACGATCTCCTCGGCCTGCTGATCAACGTCTTCCTGATCATGCCGGGCCTGCCCTTGATCGTCGTCATCGCGGCCTACCTGCCTGCGGGACCGGTCACCATCACCATCGTGCTCATCTTCACGGGCTGGGCGTGGGGAGCGCGGGTCATTCGATCCCAGACGTTGTCCATCCGCGATCGGGACTTCATCGCCGCCGCCATTGTCAGCGGCGAGAGCCACTTGCGCATCATCCTTGTCGAGATCCTCCCGAACATGACCTCGCTCCTGGTGAGCTCGTTCATCGGCGCGACGGTCTACGCGATCGGCGCCCAGGTCGGCCTCGAGTTCCTGGGGCTGGGCGACGTGAGCAAGGTGACCTGGGGGACCAACCTGTACTGGGCGGCCAATGACGCCGCGCTCCTGACCGGGTCGTGGTGGACCTTTGTGCCGACGGGTCTGTGCGTGGCCACTGTGGGATTTGCTCTGGCTGCGGTGAACAGCGCGATTGACGAGATCGCCAACCCCAGGCTGCGCGCCCACCGTGCATTTGATGAGGCGCTCGCCGAGGCAGGAGTCGAGAAGGGGCCTTCTACCCCGGTGATTCGGCGCAGGAAAACGTCTACTCGCTAGAGCAGATCCGTCCCTCCTGCATCGGGCGACCTCCGTAGTGTGAGTTCCAGGAGGTCTCATGACGCGATCGATTCTCCACCTCGGCCTGCTGTCGGCCGTCCTCGGTTCCTGCAGTGAGTACGATCTGCACACCGGCACCAACGTCCCTGGGGACGACGCCGAGGTCGACTGTTCGATCGACAAGGCGCCGCTCATCAGCGACTTTGCGCCCGAGAGTGCCTCGGTCCTGCCGATGAGTCCGTCGATCCTCCTCGAGGCCTGGGTCGTCGACGACACGACGCCTGTCGAAGAACTCGAGGTGAGCTGGACCACCGTCGACGGCCCGGTGGACTCGGCGCTCGCCAACACCAATGGCTACGCGCAGGCCAGCTGGGAGACCCCGCGTCCCATCGGCGAGCAGGTCTTGAACCTCACGGTCATCGACGAGTGCGGCAACGTCAGCACCCAGGATGTCCCGGTCTGCCAACAGGGTGGGTTCGACAACACCGACATCACCTTCGACAGCTGGCACTTCGAGGGTTCAGCGGGTGTCGAAGACGACGGCGCCATCGAACTCACCGGCCTGGCCATGTGGCAGGTGGGAAGTGCGTTCATGACCGAAATGCCGGTTCGCGGCGACAACATCTCGATCGTCTTCGAATTCGTCACCCAGGGCGGAAACGGCGCCGATGGACTCGCAATGGTGATGCTCGACATCGACCGCATGGAGACGTTCCTCGGCGGTGCCGGCTGCGGTCTCGGCTACGGCGGAGACACCACCTGTGACGGCCTCCCGGTCGACCCGGCGCTCCCGGGTTGGGCCATCGAGTTGGACACCTGGGCGAACGTCGATATTGACCCGACCACGGCCGATCACACCGCCTTCACCTTCGACGGGAAAGTGGCGACTCCCGAGGCCTGGAGCGATGTTCCCGAGCTCGAGGAGACCGGCTGGCACAGGGTGGAGGTGGACATCGTCGCGCCCCGCGTCACGGTGAAGATCGATGGCGTCGCGTACGTCGACGAGGACATCGACGGCTACTACGACTTCCCCGCGTACATCGGCTTCACTGGAGCCACCGGCGGCGAGACGAACAACCACCGGGTCAATCTCATCAGCGTCACCCAGAACATCTGCCCCGAGGACGGATCATGATTCTCTCCGGCCACCCAGACATCCGGTTCTCCGTCTCGAACTCCAGCCGTGTGTGGTGCCCCCGTCGCCGCGCGATGTGGCGGCCGCCGCCCCCGCCTCCTCCCCCCAAGAAAGCCGAGTAGAATCCATTACTCCGGCCGACAAATCGGCCTCCGCCCTCCGCTTCGCTCCGCTTGACTCTCGATTCCATTCACAGTCGACACTCAAACCGGAGGGCGCAAGCGCTATTTCCTCCGGTTTGTGCGCCGACCGTGAACGGAATCGGTGACATTTCCTGCCGGTTTGGTGCGGGGAACGCGTCATTGGCTTTGTTAGCGTGTGCCATGGCACGGTTGCTAGGCATCGTTGGCGTTCTCTTGCTGGTCTCGGGCTGCGGCGCTCAGAAAGAGGCTACATCACCGACTTTGGCTGAACCCGCGGCCCAGGAGGAGTACACCGACTACGGTCATCGGGACTCCACGCGGGCGGCTGTGGACCCGCGCTCGACCTTTGCCGCCGACATCGACACCGCCTCGTACACACTCGCCCGCCGAAAGCTGCAGTCGGGTGAGCTGCCTCCGCCTGCCTCGGTTCGCGTCGAGGAGTTCGTCAACTACTTCCCCTACGACTACACGCCGCCCAGTCCAGCGAACCTCGACATCCACTTCGAGGCGGCTCCGAGTCCATTCTCGGCGGGTGCGCACCTCGTCAGAGTGGGTATTCAGGGCAGGAAAGTGCCCTTCGATGAGAGGAAGCCAGCGAACCTGACGCTGCTCATCGACACGTCTGGCTCCACGTCCGAGGATGGAAAACTCGCGCTCGCCAAAGCGGCGGTGAAGATTCTCGTGGACGAGCTCGGCGATGACGACGATGTGGCGATCGTCGCCTACGGCGGATCGGCGGGATTGGTGCTCTCGCCGACTCCGGTGACGCGGAAGGCCGACATTCTCGCGGCCCTCGACCGCCTGGCCGCGGGTGGAGATTCCGCCATGGGCGCGGGACTCGAGCTCGCCTACCGCCAGGCTGAACAGAGCTATCGGGAAGATGCCGTCAACCGGATCATCATCTGCTCGGATGGCGCCGCCAACGTGGGGGATGCGCCGATTCCGGAACGCCATCGAGGGGTCCCCCTCACCGTCCTCGGCTTCGGACCCAGCGACTACAGCGACACGACGCTGGAGCAGCTCGCCGCGCGTGGTGATGGAAACTACTTCTTCATCGATACGGAGCGGGAGGCCTCCCGAGTGATGGCCGACAAACTCACGGGCACCCTCCAGATCATCGCCAACGACGTGAAGGTCCAGGTCGAGTGGACCGAGGCCGTCGCGACCCATCGGCTGCTGGGTTTCGAGAACCGAGAGCTGGCCGACCATCACTTCCGCGACGACGCCATCGACGGTGGCGAGGTCGGAGCGGGGCACCAGGTCACTGCGCTCTACGAAATCGTTTTGGCGTCGGAAGCGCCTGGAAATCTGGCGATGGTCCGGGTTCGCAGCAATGGCGTCGAACGGGCGTTTCCGTTGTCTACGGACGCGGTGAAGCCCAGTTTCGAGGAGGGCAGCCGGTCGTATCGGCTCGCCGTTTCAGTGGCGTACTTTGCCGAGATCCTCCGCCGGAGCCCCCATGTTCTCGACATGGAAATGGACGCCGTCTTGAAGGTCGCCCGGGAGGCCCAACGCGCCGAATACCCGGAGGATGAAGAGCTCGTCGAGTTGATTGAGGTCGCCCAGGGTCTGCTGTCCACGGGTGGCTGACCTATCGTTTCTTTTTCTTGGCGCCGACCGTCAGGGTGGTCGTCGTCGGCGTGTGTGGTCGGCACCAGCGCCATTGGCGAAGGGCATCGGTGACCTGTTCACAGGCGTCGGCGACAATATCTCCAGGTACGCCGTCGACATCGACCGTCACCGTGACCTCGCACCCCTTCTTGCCGACATCGACCGCGGGGCTGGACCCGATCAATTCCAGGACGGCAGCGCCGTCGACGACGTCGCAATCGCTGTGACGGACCCGGGCCTCGATAGCCTTGATCAACGGATCGACGTTCACCGCCGCCTCGCCTACGGCGCACTCTCGATACCGCGTATACGAGGTCAGCGCGTGATCGAGACTCCGCTCCTCCATGTGGATCTGCGCCAGGTTGTAGAAGATCGGGCAGGACTTCGGGGCTTGCGTAGCGGCCGTCTCGAATGCGGTCCGCGCGGCGGCGAGTTCTCCAGCTTCGACCGCCGACAGGCCTGCCTCGAAGGACAGTCGGGCTTCAGCGGTCAACTCGACAGGCGTCCGCATGTAGTCATCGGGGGTCGGCGGGTCGCCGAAGGCAGCGGAAACGAGAACCATGAGCCACATGCCGTCATTCTACGTCCGTTGCTGCGGTATCGTCGAAGGGGAGGGGGATGTCTTCGCTCAACAAGGCACTGGTCGTGTCAGTACCGGTTGCGTTTGCAGTCGGTTTGGCTCTGGGAATCGCGTGGCCGGACGTCCCGCCGCCGGAGACGGTCGAAGGCGTCCAGACCGAGCGGGTCACGGTCCGGGGTGAGTGTTCGCCCAATGATGATGCACGGGTTCGCGACTGCGAGGCCCGCCTGGCCGTGGCCGAGAAATTGCTCGAGGCGCATCAGCGCGCAGCAGTGCGCACCGATTCCTTTTCCCGAGGGTCTACCTATAGATTACCAGCCGGAGCAATTTGCGAGAAACGTCGAGCAGGTGCTCTCGGAGTGTCCCGAGATCCCGCTCACGCTGTCTTACGTGGACTGCGAAGACTTCCCTTGCATGGCTTGGTTTCAGAGCCGCGGCGGACAGGTACAGCAAGCACTGCGCGACTGTCCGTTTTGGCGTGAGCGGTATGCGAACCCGGCGGTGACAAGTGCGTCTGGCGACCTCGTCGGGCCCGATGGGGAGACGCTCAGGTACTGGGGACTGGGCGAGGTTCCACGCGGGGTGCGGGAGATGGGCGATCAGGAGAACCGGAAGCTTCGTTTCGACTTGCGCATCCAGTCGGCGAGGGAGCGCTTCATGGCGGACTGGGGTGCCCGCGAGCTCAACGGCGAAGAGCGGCACCAACGGCAGCTCGAGTTCTGGCGCAGTCTGGCCGACGAGGGTCATGAGGGCGCCGCGGAGATGCTGGAGACACTGGAAGGCACTGAAAACTGAGCGGGTAAGGTAGTGACGGGTGCATCCATCGGTGGGAGCGGCGACCTATCATGGCGCTCCCGTGGAAGCGGTATCGTCGAAAGTTAGCAGGATACCCATCGTCTGGCTGATCGCAGCTGCGGCGGTATCACAGCATTCACTACGCTCTCGCTTTCATCGCTAAGACTGTGGCTCTAAGGGACGCTGCAGCCTTGGCGAGTATGAGCGTGGGCGGCGCAAAGAACGTGTCAGGCCTGCATCTGGCGGGTCTTCTATCCAGCGAGTGGGCATTCCCTCAGGCTATTGCCTGGGGCATATCCACCCACGCAACAGTTCCGCCCCGGAGCCTATCCAATGAATCGACTGATCCCACTCCTCATACTCGGCCTCCTGGCCAGCGCTGTGCCGACTGCACATGCGACATCTTTCCGCGAGATCTCTTTCGCAGACCTGGTGGAAAAAACCGAGGCCGTAGTCCAGGTGAAGGTCGTTTCTACTACGTCGGAATGGACTGCAATTCCCGATCTGCGAACGACAGCCGAGCTCGAGGTTGTGCGTTCCCTGCATGGTCCATTGACGGCAGGGCAGACGTTCGATGTCGTAGAGGTCGGCGGAACCGTCGATGACTACACGGTTGAGGCCGTCGGCTTTCCCAAGTTCAGGGAGGGCGACAACCTTGTCGTATTCCTGTCTCGCTGGACCGACGGGTCCAATGACTGGCGAGTACACATGTACGGCCAGGGTTTCTACGAGGTGGTCAAAGACGCCGCCGGTCGCGACGCCCTCATCGCAGGCGCCGTGCAGGGCGAGGAAAGGAATGGCCCGCGCGTCGTCCTCACACGTGTAGTGCCCGCTCTCATGCGGATTGACGACCTCGTCGAAACCATCCAGAACCTCCGCTAGCGGTAAGGAGACCTCATGATTCGCAAGATTACTCTTATCTGTGCCGCCTCCGTCGCTCTGACCGTGCTCGCGGACACCACAGCGGACGCCTACCAGCTCCTTTCCCCACAACGGAAGTGGTACAACACGCCCGTGATGGTGGAGTTCAACAACAACTACCCCGAGACCAGCGTCACCGACGGCGACTACGGCAAGCAGGCCATTACTGCCTCGTACTTCTCCAACAACGGCTGGAACGGCACGGGTGCCGGAACCATGCTGGACGGGATGATTCTCTCCAGGAATGCCGTTCAGGGCGACGGTCGTCCGACAGTCCAGTTCAACGATCCCCACGGCTATTGCGGTGGCAACTGCCTGGCGGTCACGCTGACTGGCTTCTGGCACTGGCGCGGCGGTGTCGAGGAGATCGACGACGCCGACATCTACTTCTCGCCGAATACGCAGTTCACGAGCGAACGCGAGGACCCAAGTGCATTCTGGGACTGCTCGGCCGGAGAGTTCTACATCGAAGGCGTGCTGCAGCACGAGCTCGGTCACCTGCTGGGGCTCGACCACAGCGGCGTCGTTGGAGCGACGATGTACAGCGGCGTCTCCGCTTGTGACAAGACCGTCGACGAGCTCGGCAACGACGACCGCAACGGGATCAACGCGCTGTACTGACTGACCCTGGAGCTGAGTTCCCTCGGCTCACTTCAGTCGTAGGCACTTCCGGGTGGGGCGCGGAAGCCCCGTTCGGGAAGGTGTCGCTGTCTCGAACGTCACGTCACTTCGGCAGCGGCCTGCCTATTGAACTGGACTTCGAGGGATCGTGAGGCGCGCTACTTGTGTCGGAAGACGATGCGACCCTTGGAGAGATCGTATGGGCTGACGGCCACGGTCACGCGATCGCCGAGTACGACGCGGATGCGATAGCGACGCAGCTTGCCAGCGAGGTGGGCGTGCACGTCCGTGTTGGCGTTGGTCTTGACCAGGAAGTGTCCGCCGGGGAACACCTCTCTCACTACGCCTTCGATTTCGATGAGATCGTCTGAAGCCAAGAACTGCTTTCCTCCGCGCCCCGGACTTAACGCTTTCCAGTGCGCCGTCCACGGGATTTCTTGGGCTTCGGCTTGGGCTTCGGCCGCTGTTCGCCCGGCGGATAGATCTCGTGCACGCCCTTTCGGAAGGCCGCGAAGCGGTTCTCGACGATGGACTGTCGCATGTCGGCCATGAAGCGGTGAAACCACGTGATGTTGTGGATTGAAGCCAGGGTCGCGGAGAGGATCTCTCCCACCCGGAACAAGTGGTTCAAGTAGGCGCGGCTGAAGTTGGAGCACGTGTAGCAGGTGCACGCGGTGTCGATGGGGTAGAAGTCGTTCCGGAAGCGCCGGTCCGTCAAACGGAGCCTGCCTCGTCCGGTATAGACGACTCCCGAACGGGCGTGCCGGGTCTGGAGCACGCAGTCGAACATGTCGATGCCGCGCGCGACGCCCTCGACCAGATCGATGGGTTTGCCGACGCCCATGAGGTAGCGCGGTGCATCGATCGGCATGTGGGGCGTGGTCCAGTCGAGCACTTCGCACATGACCTCGTGACCCTCGCCGACGGACAGCCCGCCGATGGCGTAGCCGTCGAAGCCTATGCCCGCGATCTCCTCGGCAGAGCGTTTGCGGAGATCGGCCCAGAAGCCGCCTTGCACGATGCCGAACAGTGACTGGTCGGGCCGTGTGTGGGCGGCCTTACACCGGTTCTCCCAGCGGGTCGTGCGGGCGACAGAGGCCTCGGCGTACCTCTTCTCGGTCCCGAAAGCGAGGCACTCGTCGAACACCATGGCGATGTCCGAACCGAGCTTCATCTGGATCTCCATCGACCGCTCGGGAGACAGGAAGGTCTTGTTTCCGTCGACTTCGTAGCGAAACTCGACGCCCTCTTCGGTGACGGTCTTGTCCAGGGAGAACACCTGGAATCCACCTGAGTCGGTGAGGATCGGCAGGTCGACGGCCATGAACTTGTGCAGTCCGCCGGCCTTCTCGATGAGCTTCTCGCCGGGGCGCTGCGACAGGTGGTAGGTGTTGGCGAGCACGATCTGGGAGTTCGTCTGGCTCAGGTGCAGCGGACTGACGGATCGCACCGCCGCCTGGGTGCCGACGGGCATGTAAATCGGCGTTTTTACCGTGCCCCGAGCCAGCTTCAGGATACCGGCTCTCGCGCCGCCCTCGGAGGCATCGACCCGGAACTCTACGGGTCTCACTTCCGGGTCCCGGAGTTGTGCAGATCTTCATCGGCGCGCAGAAGCAATCGCTCGATGCCGCCCTCTGTGTCGGCCAGTCCCACTCGGAATTCGAGTGACTTGAGGCGGTGATCTCCGCGGCAGCGGCTCAGGAATCGCCGCGAGATCTCGTTGAGTCGTTTCCGGGCTTCGTCGATTCGACAGGAGGGCAAGGCGGCAATGAAGAAGTCGACGCCGAGCTGCCCGACGATGTCGACGCGGCGCAGTCCACCTTCGAGACAGGTCGCCATCAGTCGTTGGGCCGCGTTCGCCGCCGCTTTGCCCCACCGGTCGCGCGCCGGGAGCAGGCCGTCGACCTGAACGAGGGCGACCGTCAGGGTCTGGTCGGCACGGCGCGCGTTGGCGATGTGCCGGTCGAGGTCTCGCAGCACACCCATGCGGCTGGGGAGGCCGCTGACGAGGTGTCGTTCACGGCGGACGCGTTCGAAACGGGAGAGTCGCGCCCGCAATCTGGCCTCGACGGCCTCGGGGCTCGTCGATGCGGACATCACGTCGTCGGCCCCGGCGCTCAGCAGCGCTTCGAGGTCGTCCGTTTTGCCGAGCACAATAAGCGGGACATGTCCGCGGTGGCTGTGGGCGCGAACGGCGCGAACGAGGACTTCGGCGTTCTTGCCACCCACTCTTGAACCGATGATCAGGGCGTCGGGACACACCACGTCCAGGGCTGGCATGATCTCGGCGGGGTTGGCACTGGCCATCGAGGGAATTCCCGAACTCTTCAGATGGGAAACCAGCTTGCGCCGATTCTTGTCGTCCTCGGCGAGAATAAAGACCTCGGCGGCCTCCTGGCGGCTTCGCTCGAGGTGCCAGCGGGCCAACTCGAGGAGCTCGGACAACTCGAAGGGCAGGGCCAGGAAGCCGACCGACCCCGCCTCGACCGCGGCCAGGCGCGCCTGCCAGTTGTTGGGATCTCCGTAGACCAGCACGGGGAACGACTCGTCGTTTGCCACCTTCTTCACGGATTTGAGGTTCCCAGAAGGGAATGCGATTGCGGTGTAGGGTTCGACGGTGAGCTTTTGGAACAGGTCGTGGGCAGAGGCGACGATGTGGACCGGCTCGCTGGTGGTAGCGGCGGCGCTCTGCAGCATCTCGGCGAGGGCACCGCTGGCGACGATGGCTACGGGCCCGAAACGGGGGGCTTCCATGCTCGCACGGATGGCCATCGCGACCTCGCGGAGGGAGAGGTCTGCCGTGCCATTGTCCAGGTTCTTCGCCGCTGCCTCAGCCCTCTCCGCGAGCTGGGGAAAGTTCAGAGCGTTGGCCGTCTTCGCCAGCCGTCCGAGCTGGTGCCCGATGGACTCGCGGGTGTCGACGTCGTCTTCGTCGGCCAACAACGCGCTGAATTCCTCGATCTGCGCACCGGCCTGTGCGAGGAATCCGGCGCGCAGGCGACGATTGTTTGCGCTCTTGCGCATCGATTTCTTGGGACGCCCGGCCATCCTACAAAGCGTACAGGCCTCTCTGTCTGCGGTCCAACTTCCCGCGCCTGTGGTAGATCCCGGCCGTGAACTACGACGCTCTCATTGCGTTCTTCGAGCGCAACATTCCCTTCAACGCTCACCTCGGTATGACGGTCGACCACATCGAGGCGGGGCACTGCGTGCTTCGCATCCCTTATGCGGATCACCTGATCGGAGATCCGGGCCGCCCCGCGCTCCACGGCGGCGTCGTATCGACTCTGGCGGACACGGCCGGTGGCCTCGCGGTGTTTTCCAAGTTCCCCTTCAATGAAGCGCGGGTCTCGACGGTGGACTTGAGAGTGGACTACCTCAGGCCGGGGTTGCCACAAGACGTGCTGTGCGAAGCTACTGTGGTGCGGCTGGGAAACAAGGTCGCGGTGACCCACATGGTGGTCAGGCAGGGACCCGATTACCTCGCCGCCGACGGTCGCGGCGTCTACAACGTGCTCCGAAACGAGGAGAGGCAAGCGTGAAGTTCGAGAAGTACACGGTCAAAGCACGCGAGGCGATCTCCGACGCTCAACAGCTGGCGGGACGCCTCGGAAATCCAGAGATCCGGCCGGGTCATCTGTTGGCCACGCTGCTGGTTCAGGATGAGGGAATCGTCGGCTCTGTGGTGAAACACGTCGGCGTGTCTCCGGACGAGCTCGAGGCGAAAACGGCGCTGATCATCGACGCCTATTCCAAGGTGTCAGGCGGCAATAAGGCTGGTCTTTCGCGTGACTTTCAGGCGGTTCTCGATACGGCTGAGGCCGAGTCGAAGAAGCTCAAAGACAGCCACATCGCCACCGAGCTCTTCCTGGTTGGCATCGCGATGGGGACGAGCAAGGCGAGCCAGCTTCTCAAGGAACTCGGGCTCAATCGCGGCCAGATCCATGCGGCCATCGAATCGGTTCGCGGTGGTCAGAAGGTCACCGGCGAGGACCCCGAATCCCAGTACGAGGCCTTGAATAAATATACGGTGGACATGACCGAGCAGGCCGCGGAAGGCAAGCTCGATCCTGTGATCGGCCGCGATGAGGAGATCCGCAGAGCGCTGCAGGTCCTCGCCCGACGCACCAAGAACAACCCGGTGCTCATCGGAGAGCCAGGCGTTGGCAAGACCGCCATCGTCGAGGGCATCGCCACCCGCATCGCCGTTGGCGACGTGCCCGAGAGCCTGCAGGGAAAGCTGGTTCTGTCCCTCGATCTGCCGGCGCTGCTGGCGGGTGCCAAGTACAAGGGTGAGTTCGAGGAGCGCTTGAAGGCGCTGGTCAACGAGATCGAGAACTCCCAGGGCCGGGTCATTCTGTTCATCGACGAGCTGCACATGCTGGTCGGCGCCGGAAAGTCTGAGGGCTCGATGGACGCCGGCAACATGCTCAAGCCCGCTCTCGCGCGTGGGCAGCTGCGTTGCATCGGTGCGACGACCCTCGACGAATACCGAAAACGGCTCGAAAAGGACAAGGCTCTGGAGCGGCGGTTTCAGCCGGTGCTCGTCGAGGAGCCGACTGTGGAATCGACCATTGCCATCCTCCGAGGCATCAAGGAGAAGTACGAGGCGCACCACGGCTTGAACATCACCGACGAGGCCTGTGTGGCGGCGGCGACCCTGTCCGATCGCTACATCAGCGATCGGTGCCTGCCGGACAAAGCCATCGACCTCATCGACGAGGCCGCCAGCCGGATCAAGATGGAGATCGAGTCCAAGCCCGCCCCCATCGATCGGCTCGAGAGACGCATCGCGGGCCTGCAGGTCGAGCTGGCTTCGGTGACTCGCGAGACCGACAAATCCGCGCAGGATCGAGCGAAGGCGATCAACATCCAGATCGCAGAGCTCGAGGTGGAGCTGACCGAGATCTCGGCGCGGTGGAAACAGGAAAGGGTGGTGATCGATCAGATCGCCGCCGTCCGAGACAAGCTCGACGAGCTGTCCTTCTCTGGAGAAAAGGCACAGCGAGAGGGCAACTTCGAAGAGGCCTCTCGAATCATCTATGGAGAGCGCCCCAAGACCGAGGGCGAGTTGAAATCGCTGGTCGCCGAACTGGCTGAGATTCAGAAGGATGGCGCCATTCTCTCCGAGGAGGTGACGGACGAGGATGTCGCGCAGGTCGTGGCGCGCTGGACTGGCATTCCGGTCAGCAAGCTCAAGGAATCCGAGCAGCAGAAGCTGATCAAGATGGAGGACCGGCTGCACGAGCGTGTGATCGGCCAGGACGACGCAGTGGTCGCCGTAGCGGACGCCGTGCGTCGCGCGCGCGCCGGACTCCAGGATCCGAACAGACCCATCGGCAGTTTTCTCTTCCTGGGACCGACCGGCGTCGGAAAGACCGAGCTGGCCAAGGCGCTCGCAGAATTCCTGTTCGACGACGACAGCGCGATGGTTCGAATCGACATGTCCGAGTACATGGAGAAGCACTCCGTCGCGCGGCTCATCGGGGCTCCGCCTGGCTACGTCGGCTACGACGAGGGGGGCCAGCTGTCCGAGGCCGTGCGCCGCCGGCCCTACTCAGTGGTGCTCCTCGACGAGATCGAGAAGGCCCATCCCGATGTGTTCAACGTGTTGCTCCAGGTCCTGGACGACGGGCGGCTCACGGACTCAAAGGGGCGAAGCGTCGACTTCAAGAATGTGGTCGTCATCATGACCAGCAACGTCGCGTCGGCTAAGATTTTCGAGGCCGCAGGCGACCGCGAAAAGGCTGTCAAGGCGGTCAATGACGAATTGGGCCGCGCCTTCCGACCCGAGTTCCTGAACCGCATTGACGACAAGATTGTCTTCGATCCGCTCACGCGTGCCGATCTCGATTTCATTCTCGAGATTCAGCTCAAACGGGTCAGCGCCCTCCTCAGGCAGCGCGATTTGACGATCGAGATCTCGCCCTCCGCCCGCACTGCCTTGTGCGACCTCGGATTCGATCCGGCATTTGGTGCGCGGCCGCTCAAACGGGTGATCACCAGCCACCTCATGAACCCGATGTCCCGCGCCATCGTGGGTGGCGGATACGCATCTGGCGACACCATCACCGTGGACCTCGAGGACGATGCGATCACCTTCGAGCGCATCGCGGCGGTCCCAGAAGAATCCGACGCTTAGGTCAGCGAGATTGTTGTGGAGATTGGCGAGGTCCTCAGAGACAATGGTTCGACTTTCCTCTCTTGGAAGCGATCCTTCATGAATCGGCCACGACAGCCTTCCCCCCGTATACGTGATAGTGTGCGCTGAATGTCGGATCAGGGCGCCGGGGCTGCTGTATTCAACCCGCCTGTCCTACCAGGTGGGCGGTACGACATCACCGCCAAGTTGGGCGAAGGCGGCATGGCGATCGTCTACCGCGCCTATGACAAGGTGAACAACGAGTGGTGTGCCATCAAGGTCCTCCACAACAAGTACACTAGAAGGCCGAAGATCCGGGTTCGCTTCACGGCCGAGGCCGAGGCGATGAAGCGGTTGCGACATCGAAATGTCGTGCAGATTTTCGAGGTCGACACCGAGGGCTCGCGGCCGTTTTTTGCCATGGAGTTGGCCGAGGGTGGATGCGTTGTCGACTGGCTCGAGAAGTTCGGCTCGATGCCGCCCCGCATGGCTTGTGACATCGCGATCCAGATCTGCAAGGGACTCGGAGCCGCGCACCGCCACGGCGTCATTCATCGCGATGTGAAGCCCCACAACATCCTCGTCAACCGTCGAGGGGTGTGCAAGATTACCGATTTCGGAATCGCCCAGGTCGAGGACGATGACCGAGCCAGTATGACGCGGACCGGTAGCGTCATGGGCACCCTCGGATACATTGCGCCAGAGCAGCGTGCGAACGCCAAAGATGTAGACGAACGCACAGATCTGTACTCCATCGGCGCGACGCTCTTCACGATGCTGACCGCCCGCACGACCATGGATTTGTTCTTCGCGGACCAAGAGCCCGAGCTGCTCGTTGGCATCCCCGACGCCTTGCGCCCGATCGTGTTGACGTCCACGCGTTACCGCCGAGAAGAGCGCTACGAGTCGGTCCGGCACATGGCGAAGGCCCTGTACCACGCCAAGGCAGACCTACCCGAAGATCCCGCTGACACCCCCTCTCTCATCATGAATCAGGTGGGAGATCTGGACGAACACTACGCCATCTCCGAGGCGTCCTTTGCCAGCCTCAACTCGCCCATCACGACCAGCGACACGGGCTATACGCCCACAGATCCGGATCATTCTGCCGATCCGACCCTCGATCCGCGATCAGACGAATGGGTTGGTGACAAGCCCACGAGTACACCTGGAATTCCCCGCCAACGGCTACTGCGAACGGACTCGTTCGCCGAAGAGGAGGAATCGACAAAGCCCGTCCTGACCAAGGAGCAAGCGACGCGGATTGCCATGGGTATTTCGCCGCTCCTGGTGGTTTTCTTCTTGATGCTCTGCATGGCACTTCTGGGGCGAACGGCGGTCGTGGCGTCGTCTGGGAAGGCGCTACAAAACCGGCAGGTCTATTTCGATAGCATCGATCGCGAACAGGCCATCATCGAGGATCTCATTGAGCTTGGCGCCCCGGAGGCACCTCTTCAGCAGGCGTTCAAGGCGCAACAGGACGAGGCCGATCCGGTCCGTCGTCTGAGGGCGGCCGCCGAGTACACGCAGCTCCTTCGCAAGTCGCTCGTCGCCAACTCCCCACAGAACAAGTCCTCGCCCGACATGTCCACGGCAAACCGCGCCAAGCAGCAACTCGGGTCGCTGGACAAGGCGCACGACGACTACCGGATGGGCCTGCAATCCTGGACCGAGATGGCCGACACGCCGTGGGGTCGGTTTGCCATTTTCCTTCGTCTGGCTTCCGCCCCCGACGATCCATAGGCGGGGAAGTCCCGGCAGGGGCCACTAGCTCAGTGCGTCGACCCACGCCGAGTGATGTTCGACCATCCAGGTGTGGCTCTGCTCCTGGCCTTGGGGCGAGGTGAAGTGGACCTGGATCAATCGCTTGCCGGCGTTTCCGATACCAGCGGTGAAATCGGGCCTCTCAACCCGGAGGATCCGGGCACGTTTCACCCGAATCTCCGACCTGGGCAGGAGTCGCTGAAAGTAGATCTGGTCCTGGGTGAGAAGCAGGATCCCGCGCCCCAGGACGGCCTGCTCCCCGGCGTTGTTCTTGCCGATTTCGAGGGCGCTCATCTCCTCGAGCACGATCTCTGCGCCTTCGACCGCGAGCAGAGCGTCGCCGTAGGCCTTCGTCTGGCGGCGCCTGAACCAGAACATGACGATTGCGAAGGGCAGGGCACAGCCAGCCAAGCAGAGCACATTGACGAGAAGATACGGGTCCATCAACCCGCCGTGCGGGCGTGAATTTCGCGGACCGTGTGGATGGTGTCTGCCTGATCGGGCCCCTTATCCGGTCGGTATCCCTTGACGCGTGCGAACCGCAGTGCGAGGCCACCGGGGTAGCGTGGGCTCGTCTGGATCTCATTGAAAGCGATCTCGACCACGAGCTCCGGGCGCACGAAGACCACATGGCCCTCGCGCCTGGTCTCGCGGGCCAGGAGCTGTTCGGTCTGCCACTTCAGGAGCTCGTCGGTGAGTCCTTTGAACGTCTTGCCGAGCATGACGAAGTCTCCGGAGACCGGATCTCGGGCGCCCAGGTGGAGGTTGGACAGCCACCCCTGTCGACGTCCGCTTCCCCATTCAACCCCGAGCACGACGAGGTCGAGCGTGTGGGTA
>Ga0315336_1002370_pt1 | contig 29140 bp, 20 predicted proteins | sample ASW5metaG_FD_204512 | JGI IMG/M metagenome (GOLD analysis project Ga0315336, IMG submission 204512) | Ammonia-oxidizing marine archaeal communities from Monterey Bay, California, United States - ASW #5 | ecosystem: Environmental > Aquatic > Marine > Intertidal zone | place: USA: California... | reverse complement strand
ACCGAGGGTTGGGTGGCGCGAAACTGCTACTGGTCGCTACACCTGCGGGGAAATTGATGAAGCTCGTCAGGTCGCCCCAGCCATTGCCGTCGGCATCAGGATTGGGGTAGTGCGTAATCGAATTTCCCAGAGTGGTGTGCGTCTCGCCGGTAATGGCCCACATGCCAACGTACCAGGCGTCGACGATTTCGTTTCCGACCAGGTTGATGTCGGTGGTCGGCCAGCCGAAGCTGTCATCCGGCTCGACACTCAGCGCAATCGTGCGGGAATTCACGATGCGATTGAAGGCCACATCGACGTCGCTGGCCCGCGCGATAGCCAGCGCCGCGAGATACCAACGTCCGGTGGTCGCGCGTTGAGCACCCTCTGGATCGTGGTTGAGAATCGTGTTCTGCTCGACGGTCACGTTGGAGCCAGGGGCGGCGCGGGCAATGTAAACCGAATGACGGGTAGCCTCTCTAATCAAGTTGTCGGCAATCAGCACGTTGGTTGGGTTGGTCACCTCAATGCCGTAGCCCCACCCCGGGTCCAAACCGACCGTGCCCAGGATCTCGTTGTTAGTAATGGTAACCCCGTCGAAAATGCCCGCTGTGGAAGTATCGGCGCTAATACCCACAGCCGTGTTCCGCACACGAAGGTTCGTGAAAGTGACGTTGGTCACATTCGTCGTCCCGGTAAAGTTGCCAATCCCATGGGTGTTGGTCAACAGCGGCAGTGTGCCTTCGATCTGCAGGTTCTCGATACGGAGATTGTGCACGTTGCTGCCCGTGTAGAAGCCAAACTGCGCATCTGACGGAAGCTTGAGGATCGTTTGGCCTGGCCCTTGTCCTTGGAGAGTCAAATCGGTCTTGTTTTGAATCAAGACCGCCTGGTTGAACGGGGCGTACCGTGCGAGGTTATATGTTCCGGCCGAAAGAGTAATGGTCGTATCGTTCGCGGCCGATTCAATGATCGACTTCAAATCGTCTTGCGGCGTGACGCTGATGAAGGTGGTTGCGGCAGCGGTACCCAGGAATAGATGACCGGTAATGAGCGGCGTGGCAATGACCCACGTAACTGAAATCAAGTGAATTCGTTGCATATCTGAAAGCTTACCCTGCAGGTAACAACCGGGGTTGACGACCGACCAACAGCAGGCCAAACCAGTCGGAAAACAGGAACGTGCCAGAAGCAGGCTCCGGCACAGTGGCCACGACGCTGTCACCTGTCGATTCACCAAAGCGTGTTTTCCACTGCGTGTAATCGACCCGGTAGACGCCGCCGTCGCCGGTACCATCGGCGGGCAGATCGCTACCTGTGTCGCCCAGCGAATCGCGCCACACGGTGTAGTCGGCCGCATCGACCACGCCGTTGTTTGGCACCACTACCGTGGGATCGTTGACCGAGTCTACCTGTAAAACACTCAAGTCCGGCGCTAACACAGCATTGCTGGCATCGAGAGTAAGACTGGCCCCCCGGTTCAATGTGACCGCCTTACTATCAGCTTGAGAATGAAGCATCGTCTTGAGGGCCGGCCAATCGTTAATGGAGTCCATCCCCTTGGCCACGCGCGCCGTCACAGGCAGCATGGCTATAGCCAGTGATGCGGCCAGCAAGCCCATACCCAGCAAAAGGCTGCCACGACCTACACTCCTACTTGTGTTCATAGCAGATTCTCCATTGGTGAAGAGAGATCACAGCTTCATTCATCAAACCGCCCGGAATCAGTGAGGGTGTTCTGGAAAGGTGCCCGCCGGTGATCCAGGAGCTGCGCAGCCGACTCGCCTGCCACGTTGTTCACGTGGGCAGTGTAAACTTTCCCTTGATCACGAAGTTCCTTGATGAAGCCCGCGGTGGTCCATAACTCGGTTGGTCAGGGAAAGGTGTTCAATGACCAACCGCTTTACTCAGCTGTTCCTGTCATTCTACCACAAACGAACCGGCAGGCACCGAAGAAACGCAACTCATCGCCGGATCGACTGTTACCGAAAAGGCTGTCTCGTTCCCCGTGCTGCCGCAAATTGTGTTCCGTCCAAAGTTGCCACGATCAGTTTTCGCGAACACATCGTAGTCGTCGAGAACGCCAGCGTTGCTTAAGAACCACCTGTTATGTTCCGCAAGGGTGTGTGGCATCGACCGCCCGACATATCCGCTGCTCTACTCTTGGGTCGTGTCACGGACCCAGAATGAGACCTAACCGAGCCGAACATCCCGGACCAGCGGCGCGTTCATGACGGTTAACCAGGGAACCAAGCCAGTTCCACGCAGAGTGGTCCTGGACCTCAAGCCAGGCGGCGAAAGCCCGCGTGCTTGACGGGACCACCAATGCGCTGCTGCAGGTCGTCGCGCCGGAGTCCAATCCCGATTTCTTCGAAGACCGGGTCGCATGCTTCCAGGAAATCGTCGACGTGCCGCTCCTCGTGAGACAACATGGGAAAGAAACCGCCGGCAACGAGAAATCCATGCTCCAACATCCGCACCGTCCAAAGCGTCTGAATCTCAATCGCCTTGGGAGAGTCGAAACTGAAGTATTGCACGGCCGGATGACCACCAAACGTGAAGGGAACCTTGTACCCTTCGGCAATGCTGCACAGTCCATCACGGACCCGCTGGCCAATGTGATCAAGGTGAGAAGGTACATCAACTTGCATCAATTTTTTCACCGTGGCCACTCCTGCGGCGGGTCCCACCGCCTCGGTCCACAACGCACTTGAGATGAAGGTGTCCTGTGCGGCTTGCATTGTGTCCGCCCGTCCGATCACTGCGGTAATCGGATGCCCGTTGCCCAAGGTTTTGGCGAACACGGCCAGGTCGGGTTCGACTCCATACTTGAGGTGGGCCCCACCGCAACAGAGTTTCCAACCGATTGTGATTTCGTCGAAAATGAGTCTCGCCCCGCAGTGATCTGCGAGTTCCCTTACCCCTTCCAAGAATCCAGGTTCAGGTGGATGATGTCTTGTAGGTTCCATGATGATCGCAGCCAACTCTTTCCCGTGCTGCTGGACGATACTCTTCAGTTCGTCGATGCGGTTGTAGGTAAAGGGGAACGATGTTCCTGCCAGACCACGAGGAATTCCCCTCGGCTCCAACCCGGGTAGCAAGTGCCAGTTGCCGAGCCGATCAACCATTTCTTCGCCTTCGGCAGGTTCGTCGCCTTCGGTGGGCAGGTTGGCTGCCAAATACCAATCATGCCAGCCGTGATAACCGCAAAAGGCGACTTTGTCGCGACGAGTCCGCGCACGGGCAATGCGAACTGCGATTGCCATGGTCTCACCTCCGACACGTCCGAACCGGGCCATCTCTGCCCAGGGATGAAGCTGAATGAGAAGTTCGGCGAGTTCCACTTCATCGGGTGGGTTAAGTGTGCACATCCCCCCTTTGTGCACCCGTTGGACAACCGCCGCGGTAACGTCGGGATCGGCATAGCCCAGCACGGTCGCACCGATGCCGCAGACACACATGTCGACATAACGACGCCCGTCGAGGTCGACAACTTCGGCTCCCTGGGCTTCGGAAAAATAGGTGGGCCATTGATCGGGCGCAAACATTTCCTGTCGCTTGCCAAACAATTGTGTGCCACCTGGAATTAACTTTTTGGCGCGCTGATATAATCGGTTACCGCTGTTCTGGACGCGGTCTCTTTCGGGTGGTTGGGTCATACTGTTCACCAAAAGTATGTGGCAGCGGGATAGATCGGGGTTCGTATCAGCCCCACGTCATGGGCTTCCAATGGTGCAACATACTGCCGATGCGAGTACCAAATCAAGATTCACATACGCGGCAAATTCTGGAGGGTACACAGGTTCATGCACGCCCCAATTCCAGTCAGGATTTATGGCTCGTTAACCGTAGAAAAAATTGTGGTGCGGTGGACGCGGGGGAATCGGCGATGTTAAAATAGCGACCATTGTGAGCTTGGTTAGGTTTCCAACTCGCCCCCAATGGGATATATCGGCCCACTGCAGAAAACCAGCATATATGTCCACCGCCCAAACGACGAATGGGTCCCCGGAAATAAAGATCATTGAAGACGCCACTTGTACCTTTTGTGGGTGTGTTTGCGACGACATCGAATTGCACGTCGAAAATAACAGCCACATCACCAAGGCCAAGCGGGCCTGCGTGCTCGGCAAAGCATGGTTTTTCAGTCATGAAGTTGAGGACCGTCCGAGTTGTTTAATCGACGGCAAGCCAGCCACGCTCGAAGCGGGTTATGACCGCGCGGCACAAATCTTGAGCCGCGGCAAATACCCAATTGTTTACGGCCTCTCCGATTCACCCTGTGAAGCACAGCGGGTGGCCGTCTCGATTGGCGATTGGATCGGGGCCTGCATCGACACCACGACCAGTGTTTGCCATGGCCCTTCAGGAATGGCATTTCAGGGTGTGGGAGAAGTGACCTGCACGCTGGGCGAGGTGGCTAACCGAGGCGACTTCATCATGTTTTGGGGATCCAATCCTGCGGAAAGCCATCCCCGGCACTTCACCAAATACAGCTTGATGCCCAAAGGAATGTTTGTCCCCAACGGCCGTAAAGACCGTACCTGCGTGATGGTCGATGTGCGCAAAACCAAGAGTGTGGCAGCTGCTGACCTCTTCTTTCAAATCAAGCCGCGCAAAGATTTTGAAGCATTGTGGACATTGCGGGCTCTAGCGGCTGGTATCGAACTCGAAGCAGCGGTGGTCGAACGCGAGACCGGTATCGAACTGGCCCGCTGGCAAGATCTCATGGATCGCATGAAAGCCGCCAGGTTTGGAGCAATCTTCTTCGGCATGGGACTGACAATGACCCGTGGAAAACATTGCAACAGCGAGGCCTTGCTTGCACTGACCCGCGACATGAACCAATTTACACGCTTCGTTGCCAAACCGAATCGCGGGCATGGGAACGTCACTGGTGCCGATAACGTGGTCGCCTGGCGTACCGGTTACCAGTTTGGTGTGAATCACGCCCGTGGTTATCCACGGTTTAACCCGGGTGAGTACACTACAAGCGACACACTCGCTCGGGGTGAAGCCGATGCGGCATTAATTATTGCCTGTGACCCGCTGGCCAATTTCTCCCAGCCGGCCCGCGATCACCTGCAATCGATCCCTTACATCGCACTGGATCCGAAAGAAACACCAACCACGCGGAGTGCCGCTGTCGCTTTTACGGTCGCAACCTACGGCATTAATACCGGGGGAACGGTCTATCGAATGGACGACGTGCCGATTCCACTACGGGCCGCATTCCCGTCACCCCACCCAAGCGATGAAGAGGTGTTGCGTGGTATCGAGGCGAACGTCAAGCAACTCAAGGGTATTATCGCCTAGCACTGCGCTAGCACTACGCTAGCACTACGAAGCCGCTGGCGTTGTTTCCACAACGCTCAGCACATCGGCAAACGGAACTCGGTGAAGTCGACCAAACTCACGTCGTCTTCAATTCGGCAAACGGTGCGGTCATCGGAATGCTCCTCTCGCTGAAGGACCACGGAGGTGCATATACTTATGTACACTTATCCCAGCTGTCATGCCACCCTTCATCAGGGCGCCAACCCCTTACCGGCGGACCATTCCTGAAAATCTTGGGCTGCCCTGCGAAATCACCATCATCGCAGCGGCTGTTTGCCCATCAAACGCCTTAACAGCGCGATCTGGCCGGCATGAACCAACTCGTGACCAGAAGCCCACTGGATGGCCCCCAACTTGGTATCGAACACGGGATGGGGTTTCCCGGCAGGCACATCCAGTTGTTGGTCGGTCTGCTGGGCAAGTTCGGCCTGCACCTGCTCGTAAACACCCTCAAAAACCGCCTGGATTGTTTTGGCGGCAAGATTATTCTGCGACCCGGCAACCGGCTCGGATCCTTTCCCAAAACTGGCACGGAACTCCTCTGTAATGAGGTTTTCGTCGGCATCAAGCGTCCCCCGCTGCCGCAGCAAACAGAGCCCATATTGTGAAGTGGCCAGGTGGCCAACTTGCCAGGCGATGTGGGTGACCCCTTCGTCAGGTTGCCAGAACCACTCGTCGGACGACAAATTCTCAAGAAACATGCTGGTAAATCGCCGTGCAAACTGGATCTGATCCACGGCGGCCTGAACGCGATCGCGAGACATGCTACCTCCTTCGGGATTGGGGACAATGGTCGGTTCGAACGTAGCAAAGTAGCAAGCTAGACGAGTGCCGACTAGAATAGCCGTTTCCTGTGCGGGTTTCGAGCCCCCCGCCGTTTGTTCAAGAAAATCTCGACTGGCCGCCCGCCAATACCTGCCGAACCGGTAAGCTGATGACCACAAACTCACTGATATGCATCAAGGGCGGTACGGTTTACGATCCCACCAACGGCATCGACGGGGAAGTCCGCGATATTTGGATCGATGGTACACGCATCGTCGCTCCCCCGGGGGACCCGCAACAAAAGCCGGCTCGCACGATTGACGCCGAGGGCCTGGTCATCATGCCCGGCGGTGTCGATATCCACTGCCACATTGCCGGACCCAAGGTGAACGTTGCCCGCAAAATGCGGCCCGAAGATAAACGCAAAAGCGAGGTTCTCGAGCGAACCCCGCTAACCCATAGCGGAACAACCGGTAGTGTTCCGAGCACTTTCGCCACAGGTTACAAGTACGCGGGACTCGGCTACACCACTGCGTTCGATGCTGCGATTCCTCCACTCGCGGCACGGCATGCCCATGAGGAGTTTGAGGATACACCCTGCCTCGACAAGGGCTTCTATGTCCTGATGGGCAACAATCACTACGTGATGCGCTCGATTCAAGACCAAGAACCGCAGCGGCTGAAAGCCTTTCTGGGGTGGTTGCTCACCGCGGCCAAAGGCTTTGCCCCCAAACTGGTGAACCCCGGCGGGGTCGAAGTCTGGAAAAGTCAGGCCGCCGGCAATGTCAGTGGTATCGACGATCGGGTTCCCCACTTCGACGTCACACCTCGGCAGATCATCAGCGAAGTTGCACGGGCCGCCAATGAGATGCAGCTACCTCATGCGGTTCATATCCATGCCAACAATTTGGGCATGCCTGGCAATTGGACTACCACGCTCGAAACGATGAAAGCTCTCAACGGTCATCGGGGGCACATGACCCATGTACAGTTTCACAGTTACGGTGGCGGCGAAGCCGACGAAAACACGTTCAACAGCAAAGTCGTGCCGCTGGCCGACTACGTCAACAGCCATCCCAATATTACGGTCGATGTAGGGCAGGTTCTCTTTGGCGAAACGACCAGCATGACCGGTGACGGACCACTCGGCTACTTTTTGCACAAGATCTATCACGGCAAATGGTTCAGTGGAGATACCGAAATGGAAGCGGGTTGCGGAATCACGCCCATCAAGTACCGCAACAAATCACTCGTGCACTCACTGCAATGGGCGATTGGGCTGGAATGGTACCTGCTTGTCAAAGATCCCTGGCGCGTGGTCATGAGTACCGACCATCCCAACGGTGGCTCGTTCCTGGCCTATCCCGAAATCATTCGGTTGTTGATGGACCGCACCTATCGCCAGGACATGCTCAAGACCTGCCCAGACGAAGTCCAAAACCGCTCGACTCTGGCCGACCTCCAGCGCGAATACACGCTGGGCGAAATTGCGATCATCACCCGGGCAGGACCCGCACGAATTCTCGGACTCGTGAACAAAGGCCACCTCGGTCCCGGAGCCGACGCCGATATCACGATCTACACGCCCCACGAAAACAAGCAGTCTATGTTTGAATTGCCGCGGATGGTGATCAAAGCGGGCGTGATCATGGTCGAGCAGGGAGAAATTCGTGCCGTACCACAAGGAAAAACGCTCCTCGTCAATCCCACCTTCGATCCAGACATTGTCCCTCACATCCAGGAATGGTTCGAACAATACTATTCAATCCGGTTCCGCAACTATCCGGTCTCCGATACCTACCTGCATGAGGCAGAGATCATTCCCAACTGGCACGAAGCGAACGAAGTCTGAAGATCAAGTCCGCGGCAACACAGTCTGTGACTTGAGCACCCGGCCGGTGGTCACGATCGCTTTACCCAATCACCTCGTTCAGGATGATGCGAACGTCGCTGGCCAGCCACGGTGAGCTAATGGCCAGCCGGTTCCGGACCAAGACCAGCTGCGGCCAAGGCTGCCTGATAGTCTTCCGGGTGATTGCAATTCAACAACGATTGCAGCTGAGGATCGACATCTCGAAGTGTTTCAACCGGAACCTCATAGGTCTTGCAACGCTCGAACAAAAACACCGGTCGAAGCTGGTCTGCTACCAGGAGTTCTTCAATGCGTGGGAGGACCGAACTCCGATAGACGGCAGCCAGCGGATGGTGGAAGCGGCCCTCACGCGGCACCACCACGTCGTGATCTCCCAACAGTTCAAAGAGGCGGTCGATCCAGGCAGGACGCAACAACGGTACGTCGCAACTGGTCGCATAGACAGCTTTGGCCGAGTTCTTCAATGCGGCTATCCCGGCGGCCAATCCTTCCAATGGCCCCCTGCCGGCACACCGATCGCGGACCACGCGAATTTCACTCGCCAGCGCGGGCAATTGCTGGCCAGGGGCAGCAACGCAAACGATATATGCTGGTTCGATCACCTGGCTCACCTGGCGGGCAACTCGTTGCAGCATTTGCTCGTCGCCAAACGGGAGCGACGCTTTGTCGCGCCCCATCCGCGTACTTTTCCCGCCACAGAGAATGATTGCACCGCGATTCAACAAAACCTGCTCTTTCAATCGAGTTGGCTTTCAAAGATACCAGACCTGGCCTGCATTACCAAATCGGTAGCCTGCTTGCGAATCAACGGGCCAATACTGAACGGGTCGGGGTGTCGTTGACGGGAATTCTGCCCTTCAACGCGGTTGGCTAACACGGGACTTCACAATCAGCGCAGCGGCTTCTCTCACACGAGTATGCCAGATTGATCCCGAAAACGGGCTTCAGCGGTCACAAACAAGCTGGAATGAACCATTTTGAACAGCCCTTTGTTGTGTAAAATAGGCGTCGTTGCTACCTTATCGGCAGCACCATGTGAAGACCTGCATCTCCCCACAGCCTTAACTGCACGTACCTGGTTTGTGTCATGCCCCTCACCCTCACATATACCAGAGAGACCTCGATTCCCGTCGAAGTTGAAGGGCTCACCCCGTCCGCCCTGCAGGGAAAAACCCTGGACGAGATTCGCCAACACATCATCTTTCATGGCAATGAGAAATTGCCGCTGGGCGAGTTCTTTGGAGTCGAGGGCGAACCTGACGATTTAAAGTGGGACCTTCACGGCAACCTGGCTGGTGTCCATTGGATTGGCGCTCACATGGAAGAAGGCTCGATTCATGTGCACGGACCTGCGGGTCGACATCTCGGTAGCGAAATGGCTGGTGGACAAATCGTGGTGGATGGCGACGCGGGCGATTGGGTCGGTGGGGAAATGCACGGAGGGCTGATTCGTGTTCACGGACATACTGGCCATTTGGTTGGTGCAGCCTACCGGGGTAGCCGCGTAGGCATGACCGGAGGCACCATTCTCATCGATGGCGACACCGGTAATGAACTTGGCCACACGATGCGACGCGGCTGGATTGCGGTGGGCGGCAATGCAGGCGACATGGCTGGTTTTGGCCTGTTGGCCGGAAGCCTGTTGATCTTCGGATCTTGTGGAATTCGTCCTGGTGCGGGACTACGTCGGGGGACCATTGGCCTGTTCGGACCACCCACGCCTGAATTGCTACCCACGTTTCGTTACGCTTGCCGGCAAAGACCGCTGATCTTGCAAATCATGCTTCGTCGGTTGGCAGAGTTACAGTTCCCATTCGACCGTGAATTGTTGCAGGCCGACTTTGAGCAATTCCACGGCGACCTGCTGGATGGTGGTCGCGGGGAGATTCTGGTGGCTGGAAATCGATAATCACGAGCCTCACAGTCGCGGCAATCCAACGCGGCTGGGCAAGAGGATCACCGCACGCTGATCCGACACAGCCCACGAGTTCAGTTGCCCCGGGGCTGTGGCTCAACTCACCGCTCGGCAAGCGGCGTAAACTGCCGCTCGCCCGGTCCGGTGTAAATTTGCCGCGGGCGACAGATTCGCTTGCCCGGACTGCGGCGCATCTCAAGCCAATGGGTAATCCAACCAGGAAGACGCCCAATCGCGAAGAGGACAGTAAACATCTGCGCCGGAATCCCAATGGCGCGATAGATCACACCCGAGTAGAAGTCGACATTGGGATACAACTTGTGCTCGATAAAGTACTCGTCTTCGAGGGCAACCTGCTCTAACTCCTGAGCGATCTCAAAAAGGGGATCTTTCAGCGATTGTTTAGCCAGCAGTTTGTCGCAGGCCGCCTTGATGATCGTCGCGCGGGGATCAAAGTTCTTGTAGACCCGGTGACCAAAGCCCATCAGCCGGAAGCTGTTGTTCCTGTCTTTGGCCATATTGACATATTTGCTCACATTACCATCATCATCGCGGATCTGCTCCAGCATGTTGACGACGGCCTCGTTGGCTCCCCCGTGTAACGGGCCCCACAAAGCATAAATGCCTGCCGAAATTGATGCGAACAGATTTGCGTCAGAAGAACCAACCATTCTTACGGTTGAGGTGCTGCAGTTTTGCTCGTGATCGGCATGCACAATGAATAAGAGATTTAGCGCATCGATGAAATCAGTATCGATTTCGTAGGGTTCGGAGGGAACCGAAAACATCATCCGCAAAAAGTTTTCGCAATAGGTGAGATTGTTGCGAGGGTAAACAAAGGGTTGGCCAATGGATTTTTTATAGGCATAGGCTGCGATCGTAGGGACCTTGGCGAGCAAGCGATGCACGGTACGATCGACAACCTCTGGATTGTCAAAACTCAAGGAATCCTGATAAAATGTCGACAGCGCGCCGCACACCGAACTCAGAATTGCCATGGGGTGGGCATCAAGCGGAAAACCATCATAAAACAACCGCATGTCCTCATGCAGCATGGTGTGCCGCCGCAGCGACAGGCGAAAATCCATCAACTGCGTTGTCGAGGGCAACTCTCCGTAAATCAGCAGGTAACAAACCTCGATGAAATCGCAATGGGCGGCTAATTGCTCGATCGGATAACCCCGATATCGCAGGATCCCCTGTTCACCATCGAGGAACGTAATATCACTCTTCGTGGAGCCGGTGTTTACGTAGCCCTCGTCGAGCGTGACCAAGCCGGTTTGGGCACGGAGCTGGCTCACGTCAATTGCGGTTTCCTGCTCGCTACCCACAATGACCGGTAGTTCAACTTCTTGATCCTCAACAGCTAATTTGGCAACCTTAGTCATCAAGGGGTCCCTTTCCATTGTCGTACTCATCAAACAGGTCTCCGAGCGGGGGCGTCATTGGCCAGACACAACACACGGGCCAAACACAATAGCAGGGGCCAAACACAATAGCAGGCACCAGACACAATACAGGCACTGGGAAGTACAGGCACTGGGAAGTGGCTTAATATTTTACCGTAACTACTGCTTGCCTTCAATCGGCCATCCTAACCCCAGTTGCGCAAGTCACGACAGTTGTGCGGGTTACGCAACGGGTGAAGGTTCAATCCCCATCACAAGAGGGTGGTGGCTGGCCACGCCATGAAATGGCGTCGATCTGGGCTAAAAGCCCCCTGATTAGCAGAAAAGACGGTTCCACTCATCCCCCAAGTGCGACGGCGCGCCTGCACCCGATGAAGACTTGATGAGTCTCCGTCGTGCAGGCGCGCCGAACCGCGACCAAGTGGAGTCGAGAAAGTATAACTCGCGTTTTTGACCGTGGCCGGCAAAAATAAAAACTCAAACCTGTGGCTCCCGACCATGATGCGACACCAGTTCCGCTCGGGCAAGCTTTGCGGCGTCGCAGCCGGGACAAGTTCAAGCAGGTTGGCTCGCGGCCAGGTCGAACCGCTCATCAGGGTATTCGATAGCCCAATCCGCAAAGTTCCCTTTGCACATCGTCCTGCGAAAGCAGACGCATAAATGCTTCAACGGCAGGCCGCTCGACTCGAGACTTCGGTACGATAAAGTCGAACCGCTCATCTTCCACCAGCAGAAAACCGAGTTCCACGGGTGTCGCTGCATCTGCCGTCGTGAACTGCCGGGCAACCGTCTCGATGGCCACTCCCCAATCAGCTCGCTGCTGACGGATCGCAGCCGCCACCGCATGGTGGTTCTTGACCTGCAGGGCATATCCGGCGGGGGCCTCCTCTTGAGGGGCCTCGGCCAACAGGCGATCAATGAGAATCCGTGTACCGCTGCCCTGATTTCGATTGACCATCGTACAACTCGGATCGGTTCGTACCACCGCCAGTGCCTGCTCGGCCGTGCACCCTTCGAACCGCAGATCCCCCTTACGGTAGAGAATACCTTGCCGCCGCCCGTAACCCCGCACCAACTCGACCTCGGGAGTCAGAAAAGGCTCATTGTAGAGACCGGTCGCGGGATCGAGCAGGTGGACCCCAGCCAGGTCACATTCCCCGCGCCGGGCTGCCTCGAGTCCGGCACTACTGCCTACCACCATGAACTTTGTTCGCCAACCGCTTCGAGAAAGTTCACCAAGTAGATAATCGAAACCGACACAATGGCTCCCGATCACGACAAGATCGGCCGGACGAACATCGTGTCCCAACAGTTGAACAAGTACGCGGGTCCCCCGCTGAACGATCTCCTGATGACGCCCGACCGTAACAAAGCCATCCGCCTGGCTAAACGTCGTGACCGAACCCGACCCCTTTCCCATCGGATAAGCGACCAACTCGGTCGTTTCCCCGTGAGCATCGTCTGGTAATTGGGCAGGATTGGTTTCGCTTGGGGAAGTTGCCGATCCGCCTGTCATCTCGCGCCGGGTCGAGTCGCCCCCGGCATGAACCAGACCCACCAGCAAGTACTCGGTGCGGCCGACTTCCGAGTTCACTTTGATCGCCAAGCGGGCCTCGACAGTCGTGGCCGGGTCTCGTGGCCGTCCGCCAATGGCCTGAATCACGGGGGCCACAAATTCGTGAAACGTAAAAATTGCCGAAGTTGGAAAACCGGGTAGGATCACCACTGGCTTGCCTGCGGTTGCGGCCAGACAAATTGGTTTACCCGGTTTGAGGGCCACCCCATGGGCGACAATCCCGGGATCTTCGAGTTCCCCAACAACGTGGTACGACAGGTCGCCCTGGCCTTTGCTCGTCCCCCCCGAAAGCAACACAACATCGGCCTCGGCCAGGCCGCGCCGCAACTGTTCCCGCAACCGCGCGAGGTCATCCCGCACAATCCCCAGACAGATCGGTACACCCCCTAATTCGGATACCGCGTCGGCCAGGATGCGGGCATTGGAATCATAAACCAACCCTGGCCTCATCGAATCACCCGGCGCGATGATCTCATTACCGGTCGAGATGATTGCTACCCGCGGTTGCCGACAAACGGTGACCTGACGGACCCCGATGGCGGCCAGGATTCCGGTTGCGCGGCTCGACAGTAGTTCACCTGCTCGCAAGACCGTTTCACCTGCAGAGATATCGGTCGCCGTGTAGGCAATGCCGAATCCGGGAAAAACCGCCTTGCGAACCAACAGTGTGTCGTGCTGCTGAAGATCGCAGTACTCAACCATCGCAACGGCATTGGCGCCTCGCGGCACCATGCCGCCAGTCGCGATCGCCACCGCCGTACCGGTGGCAACTTCGGTTTGCGGTACAACACCCGGATCGAGTCTTTCGGGAAGTAAGCAGAAAGTGTGGGGCGTTTGCTCGTCGGCACCCGTGGTATCGCCGGCACGCAGCGCAAAACCGTCGTAATTCGACCGATCGAACGAGGGAACATTCGTGGGCGAGGCGATGTCGTGTGCCAAAACGCGGCCCAGGCTTTCGTCAAGCGAAACCAGTTCTTCTCCCCGGGGTGTAAGATCCAAGACTGCTTGAAAACGACGTTCCGCTTCGTCGCGATCGATGACGTCCAGAAATTGTTGTTGTTCAGACATGGATGAAGCCAACTTGGGTTAGGATCACGATACAACAATCTCCGCATCGTAAAGAAACACGTCTACTTCGGCCGCAGCTGGCCAGCCTTCACTGTTGCTGGGAGCGATCACAAACCCGTCGGCTCGCGTCGTCGTACTGAGCATCGAGGCACCCGAAATCGCGAGTGGCTCGACCTGCCCGTCGACGATCTCCACACGCGCATAATCAACACGCCCTACCATCGAAACGAGTTTTCGCCGCAGCGGCAAGCGAACCGTGCGATACGGAAATTCCCGTCCCAACCGCCCCAAGGCACGAATCGCCCGAGCTGCGTAAAAATCATAGGCACACAAACACGAAACGGGGTTGCCTGGCAGCAAAAATACGAGTTTGTGACCAATCGTCCCGATGCCGGTCGGACTGCTCGGCCGCATCGCAATCCCATGGATGGGCAAGTCGCCCATTTCCGCCACCAGCCCAGGTGCGTGGTCTTCTTCGCCCACGCTCGATCCGCCCGAAATGAGAATGACATCTGCCTCGTCGGTCAGCGCCTTGCGAATTGCCTCCCGCTCGTCGGGAACGATGCCAGGATTGTGGGCAAGACCGCGATCACGTGCCACCAGTGCATCCAACATCGGCCCGTTGGCATCGGTGATTTGGTAGCCGGTTGGTGGTGACCCTGCAGCCAGGAGTTCGTTCCCGGTAATCACGATCCGGACCCGGGGAGGGCAGATGACTTGAACTTCCGCAACCCCAAGTGAGGAAAGCACGCCAATGTCCTGGGGTCGTAATCGCCTGCCCGACGGGAAAACAGTTTGTCCCCGGGAAATGTCTTCGCCAGGCTGGCCAATGTGCTTGCCGACAGAAACCTCGCCAATCGCCCAGGGCGACTTCCCGTCCACTCCCCAATCGACCAGTTCCGCCGGTAGTACGGCGTCGGCACCTTCCGGAAGGGGCGCACCGGTCATGATCCGCACCGCCTGGCCCGGACCAGTCTGACCTGCGAAACCGCGACCCGGCATACTCACCCCAACCTCAACCAGCCGTAACTGATTGTACGGAGACGCTCCCTGGATATCGCTGGCCCGAACTGCAAAACCATCCATCATCGCGCGGGTAAAACTGGGCACGTCCACGCCTGCAACGTGATCCTCCGCCAATACCCGATCCGCAGCACGGTCCAGCGGAACCATCTCGGAACGAACTCCCGGCCCGGTGCCAATCCGAGCCTCGAGTTCAGCATCCAGCCAGGCTAAAGCATGCTCCACCGTGACTCGGTTGGCAAATCCCCGCATGCGAACATCGCTGTCGCGCTCTTGTGACATAAAACGCCTCGGGTAAAGCTCGCCAGGGACAACAAAACCAGCAACGCAACCAGGTTGCTCGCGGCCATGAGCAGCGATATTGATCTTAGCAGGCAGTCATGATGGCCGCAGCCTGCTAAGCAACATTTACTGCCGGTGCGGTGCGATTCAGATCACGTGAAAAACGGCCGTGTTGGCCTGGATAACCCCGCTGACCAGACTGACCTGCCACCCTCTTCCGCCGACGGTAGTCACGAGCCTGACAAACAACACAGGGCATGATCACCAGAAATCCACACGAGCGGCACCGGTCCGGGAGCAAATCGGCCGCGTCGGCTTGCTCACCGGTGGCCAACTCTTTTCCCCAAATCCCCCGACGACCAGCGGCAATCGCGCCAACCGCTCCGCGACTGACCCTCAAAAGGATGGCAATTTTTCGCTGAGAAAGCTGCTTCTCCGCCAGTAATCGTTCGACTTCTCGTACCAACCCCAATGAAAGCATGGTGTTGTCCTTTTGACGGTGTTGCCAGGAAATCTTGGTTGAACGTCAAATCTACTCTGCACGTTCCTTTTCGTTCGTACCGTTGCACCACATCACTACCACGGCGATTCGCAAAAATCGCCCGGTTCCGGCCAAGGGTCGAGTTCGTGTTCGTCGGCGATAAACACCTCCCAAAGTTCGTCGTCGGCCTGGTAGAAACCAGTGGGTCGCATTTCGGTCTCATCCTCGAAACCGTCTGCTGGGCGGCCGCTCACTGGCCGGTCCTTAACTTCGGTTTTGCCCACAACGTTCGGTGGAATTTCCACCTGGTGGTGGGTTGAGTTTGGCAGGCACGAATGGAAACCGATCGCTCCGGCGGCCTCTGAAAACTCACCGCTGCAGCCAATTTCTGGCGCCGTGACCACGGCCGTGCGGCGACCATGACCGATAGCTGGTCGCGTGACTGGGGAATCCATCGCTATCCTCCTGTGTGACTGGGTGATCGAACTGGGCGGCGTACCTTGTGGGATGGCCGCTCGGTGGTTGAAGTCCGTCTCCGTCCAGCGATCCTTGGTTGTGGCCAATGCGTAACAACAAGTGCGTTGCCAAGTTATGATGCTTGCACGAATTGGGAGGTTTGTTCTCCTTGCGCGACGACCCGAGGTCACGGCGGGAATACGCATACGTTGAGTCCCCCGCAGGCAACCGGCTGCGCGCCGGTCAACGACTTTTCCAGGTCGTATCGCCTGATCGGTTCCCTACCCTTGGTGGAGGTAGGTGTACAAACGATCAGTAATAACCAGAAGGTAGCAAAAACAGCGGCCAAATACTATACATAGGTTCACTATTTTGCAGGTTTTTTGCGGCGGTGCCGGGGCCACACCGGGAAACGATGGCGACAGGTGCCAACGGCTCTCACCGGTGTGATCCCAATGGATTTACCGATTTGAGAAGAAATCGGAGCTTGTCCAGCAAAACCGCTTCGGCCGGTCGAAGAAGCTGGTACGGCAGCAGGCCCTGCGATTCACAGAGCGGTCCCTAACCGTCGATACGAATTGATGTCGAGCGAAGGATGGCGCCGGACCTTCGCAGAAGATAACGGCGGACCGGGTGCGATGGACTCTTGGTCCGGCTCAGGCATGGACTGCCAGCAAACCGCACATGGAGTGCGTACGCGATCTCAACAGGAACGATTCTATGCCTTATTGTCTCATACCAACCGTACTTGGCACATCTTTCATCCTGATTTGGGTATTCATTGTCGGGATGGTCTTCAGCGACGGGCACCGGGAAGCCCTTCGTCAGTAGCAGTTCAAGCATCCTCTACTTCGGTACGGGCGGACGGCACGACAACCGGATCGGTCAGGCAAGCCAAGTTGGACCGGTTCGTGGACAACCCGGCGTTCCGCCTGATCCTTCAGCGCTGGTTTGCCAACTTTTGCTGAGCTTCTCTGAACAGTTGGGCCATGCGGGGATCTTCTTCCTCAAGACGACTTTGATCTTCGCTGGTGATTTGCTGGGCAAATTGGCGTGCCCGCTTGAAATTGCCTTGTCGCACCGAGATGATCGTCAACCCAGCCAGCGCAAAGCGATTGAGGGGATCGTGAGGCTTGCTGGTTGACCGCAGCATCTTCAATGGCCGAGCCGCTTTGGCAAATTCTTCGGTAACGAAGAAGTAGTGGCGAACAAGTCCTTGCCGGGCCAGGTTGAGTTCGTAAACGTCGGCCTCGGGAAAGTAATGTGGTATGGCAAGCCAGGCAGCCTCGGTATCAACTCGTTTGGCATGATAAAGCTGCGCGGCCACATTTTTTCGTTCCGAAGTTTGCAGTTGGGCCCCAGCCAGAAGCCCGCGGGGGCGGCTTATTAGCGCCAGCCAGCCACCGATCAGAAAACAGACGAAGACCACGGCTGCAAATTTCCAAAAGGCAAATCGGGGAGCCGTATTCCTGGTCGATGCTTTCATCACGGCACTGAGACGACGGGTTGAATCACTACCGGTCGGCACCATCACCGGCCAGGTGGCGGTTGACCACTCGTACGGCCCCGATCCCCATCCTTGTGCTGCCGCCTGGCTGGCAACAACCCGCAGTTCAGCCAGCAACTCTGCGGGATTCGCATAGCGGTCAGCGGCTTTCTTGGCCAACATACAATGCACCACGCGGGCTAATTCACCTGGCAAATCGGTAATCTTCGTTTGCAGAGGTTCTGCCGACTGATTGAGATGCTGAACGGCAACCGAGAGCGGCGTGTCACCTTCAAAGGGCGGTCGACCGCTCAGCATGTGGTAGGCGGTCACCCCCAAGGAGTAAATATCACTGCGGCTATCGAGTGGCTTCCCTTCAATCTGCTCGGGACTCATGTAGAGCGGCGTTCCCATGGTCACCCCGGCCTGCGTCAGGCTGGTACCATCCGGTTCACCTTGCACCCGGGCCAAACCAAAGTCGGCTACTTTCACCTCGCCACTGGAAGCGAGCATGATGTTCTCAGGCTTGATGTCACGGTGCACGATGTCGTGCTCCGACGCCTTTTGCAGCGCGGCGGTCACCTGGCGCAAAATGTCGAGGGTTTGGCCAGCCATCACGCGACCCTGCCGGAGAATCAACTCTCCCAGATTGCGCCCAGAAACATACTCCTGTGCTATGAAATGAAAGCCTTCGGCCTGCCCAACCTCATAAATCTGCACAATTCCGGCATGGATGAGAGCGGCGGCGGCGCGGGCTTCCTGGTGAAACCGTTGTACGTAATTCGGATCGTTAGCCAAACCGACGTTTAACACCTTCAAAGCGACCTGGCGACCAAGAGAACTCTGCTCGGCCAGAAAAACCTCCGCCATCGCCCCTCGGCCCAAGCGGCGCAGCACCCGGTAGTCTTTCAGCGTTCTGCCACAGAGGTCGCTCATATCCACCATTCTGACTTGTGGAGCCGTCCAAGCCCAGGGGAACATCAAACTGCGGCTTGGCTAGGGTACTTCATGGGGAGCCCCATTTACCTGGTCCAGAAGCGAGGAGCCAGAGCCATCCTGCTAAACAAACATCAACGGCCAGAAGTTTTATCGGGCGGAACAAAACCGTGTACCTTAAACCAGGCTCCTCCAAGGTCGTGCGGCTGGCTGGTTTGCAGGGCTCACCGCTATCGACCGGGCAAAGAGACCGCGCGAAGCACCTGTTCAATAGCTTCGGACCGATTGAGTACATAAAAATGCAAGCCGGGAATACCGGCCTCCAGCAGCGCCTCGACCTGCCTGATGCTAAATGCTACCCCAATTTTCCGTTGCGCTTCCTGATCGTCGCCAGCTGACTGCAGAGCCTGAACCAATTCTTCTGGCAACCTCGCACCACACAGCGATGCGATGCGTTGAATCTGGGCGAAAGCGAGCACTGGCAACAATCCTGGCACGATGGGCACGCCAATTCCGATCTCTCTGCACCGATCACGAAAACGGATAAAAGCATCGTTATCGTAAAAGAGCTGAGTAATAACCACATTGGCCCCGGTCTCGACTTTGCGCTTCAGATTCTCCAGGTCAACCGCCCGACTTGGGGCCTCTGGGTGTGTTTCGGGATATCCACCCACGGCAATTCCGAACTCAGGAAAATCGGCGCGAATTAGCGCGACCAGTTCGTTCGCGTAAGAGAGACCACCACGAACAGGGCAGAACGTATCTGCCCCTTCAGGAGGATCTCCTCGCAACGCCACTACGTTCTCGATACCTCGCGAACGTGCCTCTGACAAATACGCACGGAGTTGATCGGTGGTACGTCCCACGCACGTCAGGTGCGTCGCCACCGGAAGATCAAACTCTTGATAAACCCGCGAAACAATCTCCAACGTCGCATCTTGAGTCGACCCACCTGCCCCATACGTACAGGTCATGTAACTGGGGCGAAATGCATTCAATCGCTCAACATGCCGAAAGAGATTCACTTTACCCTGCGATGTCTTGGGAGGGAAAAGTTCGAACGACAGTCCAAAGCGGCCAGCACCATAGGCTTGTTGAATCGTCATAACTTCATGTCGCAAAGAGCAGTTTTAATTTGCAAAGATCAACGAATGCTGCCATCGGCCAGCAAACATATCAGCCAAAACGCAGGGGGGCGACTTTGTCGGCCATGCCGCTCCGCTGGCTTGCGGTGGCATCGAAAATGGCCTGGAGCAACGCGACATCGCAGGTGCGCTGTTGGATATTTCGACGTGCAAACATCCGCCGTTGCATGGTGGCAATCGCTTCGACACTGGCGGCCGTTACCTGTCCCAAGGACCGCGCGTAGTTGACAAAGCTGGGAACATTCTCGGTAATGGTTCCGTAAACCGTACTGGCCACTCCAATCTGCTTGCCCGCAAAAATCGTCGAGTTAATCGCCATCTTCACGTGATCGGCCACAATAGCTCCTAGAAACTGCATCTCGGTGGCGATGCGCTGGCCATCGCAATCGACATTGATCTTGCCATACGTATTCTTCAAATCGCTGACACATGTTCCCGCGCCAACATTGACCCAGCTGCCAAGGTAACTGTGTCCTAAATAACCATAGTGTTGCTTGTTCGAGTACGGCTCGACGATCGAGGCACACAATTCTCCTCCCACCTTTGAATTGTGACCAATGTACGTCAAAGCCTGAATCGATGAGTGTTCACAAATCCTTGCGCCGCGGCTGATGTACAAAGGACCTTCCAGGAAACAAAATGGACTCACCACAACGTCCTGTTCGATGACAATGGGCCCACCACTGGTTTCCACGGCAAGCTGTGTGGGAAGTTCCAACCCGCGTGGCGCGTAGACATACGGAGCAGGTTGGTGGTAGTCGTGACGTGCCAGCAAGTCGTTCAGATTGTCCCCCATCGAGCTGAGATGGTGTCGAATCACATCGTGAGGATATTCCAACAAGGGAAGATCTGCATGCAGAGTGGGAAGCTCGCTCGCCTCCAACCCGCGCGAAACTTGCTCAACCGTAAGTTCACCGTACTCTGCCAGTTCCCGCGCCGGCAACAAGGCCGCGGCAACGGTCCTGTGGGTACGGACAATTCCTTCGTCACCGGCATCCCAAAGCTCCTCCAGTTGTTTGCGCACAACCGCACTCGGCACAACCCGCGCATTCACCAGGAGGACGCGGCTGTTGTCCTGTTCGACAGAGCGACGCCAGGCTGGCAAATCAGCCAGGTCGGGACTATCGGCCGCCACCAACGCTTGCAAATGGGGTCGCACCACCGCCGCCAGCAAATGGCCAGGCCGCCGGAGCTGATCCATGAGCCGACATGCTCCGCAAGTCACAAGATAGGCAGGCCGCGTCAACGTGATCGGGCTGAGCTGGGAAACTTTCGGATCTTCAAAAATAAGAACATTCATAAGATGAACAGAACAAAAGCCTCTGAGTCTGGCAAGTGCTTGCAGCTTCGTGCGTCAAAACCTGTCGCTGGCCGGCCAGGCGGTGGACCAATCGGCCCGCCACCGCACCAGGGATGACCGAACCGGCTCTTTTCTGGGGTTAAGCGAGTTTCGCAAGGAGCCTTTGTGCACCCGCACCGCTGGACCAGAAATCAACCAATCGATACACCTTGGTCGGTCCGGGGTAACTGCCACCCATTCAGGCTTGTATTCGGCAGTCGGTTTGTTGCAAACTAGCAGTGCTGTAGAGATTATATCCCCCTGACCTTTGGATCAAGAATTGGGTTGCGGGATGACCAAAGCATATTGTCTCCCCTGAAGTAACCTATTGTTTCCCTCCTCAAGTCAGGGAAAAATGGAATGAACACCACTGAAATCCAAATGAGCAGTGACCTCGATCAAACAAACTGGACAGAAATTACGCCCCGTGCACTGTACGACAAATGTTTTGCGCTAGCTCACAACCTCTGGTGGAGTTGGCATCCTGAAGTCGTGAGCTTGTTTCGCGACCTGGACCCGGCCAAGTGGCGTAAGTTGGATCATAATCCGATCGCCTTGCTTTCGGAAATGACACCCGGGGAGTTGGCAGCGCGGGCGGCCGAGATGGTCCTCTACACCCGCATCAATCAAGCCCACCGCCGCCTGAAGGACTATCTTTCGCGAACCACCCACACCTGGGGTGCCCGCCACACCGGGGTCCTCGGTTCGAAACCAGTCGCTTATTTCTCCGCTGAGTTTGGAATTCACGAATCGGTGCCGATCTATTCGGGTGGTTTGGGTGTACTTTCGGGCGATCACATCAAAAGTGCCAGCAGTCTCGGCATTCCCCTGGTTGCCATCGGGCTCTTTTACGATCAGGGCTATTTCAAACAGCACCTCGATGTGGATGGATACCAACAGGAAGAATACCTCAACACCAAGGTTGCGAACTTGCCGATGAAACCGGCGCTCGGACCCGACCAGCAACCCATAACCGTAGCGATCGATACCCGCGATGGCCAACTCCTGGCCAAAGTTTGGCTGATGCACATCGGGCGGGTCAATTTGTACTTGCTTGACTGCGACGTGGAGGGCAACAGCCCCCAAGACCGCGAGTTAACATCCCGCTTGTATGGCGGCGATCACCGCACCCGAATTCGCCAGGAACTGGTGCTGGGCGTGGGTGGCGTCAAGGCGCTGCGGGCACTCGGACTTACGATAGGCGTCTACCACCTTAATGAGGGACACAGTGCATTTGCCCCCCTGGAGGTCGTTCATCAACGCATGGAGGACGATGGCCTGATCTTTGACGACGCGCTCCGCGAAATTGCCCACCGCACTGTCTTTACCACCCATACGCCGGTTCCAGCCGGGCACGATCGATTCGATGCCGAGTTAATCGAGGAACACCTGGGACCGTTGCGCGATCAGCTTGGAATCTCCGCGGAGCAATTGATGGGACTCGGGCGGGTTGAACCGCAGAATGAAAATGAATCGTTTTGCATGACCGTCATCGGCCTGAAACTTTCGCGCCGCGCCAATGCGGTGAGTTCGTTGCATGGGCACGTTTCGCGGGGAATGTGGGCCCACCTTTGGCCATGGCGCGTCGAGGAGGAAATCCCCATCGGCCACATCACCAACGGGGTCCACATTCCCAGTTGGCTCGCCTTCCCAATGCTACAGCTCTACGATCGCAACTTGGGGCCAGGCTGGCAGAAAGAGATGGGAGATCCAGCGATCTGGGAAGGTATCTATAACGTCGATCCGGGTGAACTTTGGGAAACCCATCACGCACTTAAAAGCCGGCTCTTCGACTTCATTCGTCGACGCTACAGCCGCCAATGTCGCCGTCGAAACGAAGAAGACCATATCGTCGAAGCAGCCCGCAACATCCTCGACCCCAATGCCTTGACCATCGGTTTTGCGCGGAGGTTTGCCACCTACAAGAGGGCAGACCTTTTCTTCCACCTGCTCGACGAACTTGCTGAACTGATCAACGAGCCACAACGACCCGTGCAGTTTATTTTCTCAGGCAAAGCCCATCCCGCCGACCAGCCTGGCAAAGAACTGATCCAAAAAATCTCGAATCTACGCTACGATCCTCGATTTGCCGGGCGGATGGTTTTCATCGAAGATTACGACATCAATGTCGCTCGACACCTTGTTCAGGGTGTTGATATCTGGTTGAACAATCCGCGCCGCCCGATGGAAGCTTCCGGCACCAGCGGAATGAAGGTCGTTCTTAACGGCGGGCTTAACTGCTCGATACTCGACGGGTGGTGGGCCGAGGCATTCAATGGCAAAAACGGCTTTGCCATCGGCAATGGCAACCAACACATCGACGATGAAATTACCGACTCGCGAGATGTTGAAAATCTCATGCACGTGCTCCGCAATGAAGTTGTATCACTCTTCTACGATCGTGACCTGGACGGCCTGCCACGCCAATGGATCGAGCGAATGATCGAATCGATCGCGACTTGCGCCGCGCGATTTAGTGCCCATCGCATGGTGATTGACTATGTCGAGAACTCTTACCTGATGGCCGCCGGTGGACGTAGTTCCGACATGAGCATTCGTTAGTCGCCACTGAACGCCGCCCAGTTACGTCGCGCAACTTCCGACTTGACCGCAACGGGGGTGAACCGACAGCCGCAGGCAGCCATATCGCGCAATTCCCCGAAGCCCCCCCTTCGGCTACAATATACCGAGCCGAAGCTACATGGCGAACACAACCGCACGTCCCGGTGGGGGGTTACTCACCGCTCACTAAATGTCAGTTCCCCACATCACATCACCCGACGACCCGGCACTCAAGCAGTTGTGTAACCGCCTGGAAAAGCTATCCGGCGAGTTGGACCAATCGGGTAAATGGCCTGTAGAACAGCTCCGTCTCTGCGGAGAATGCGGTGTCTTTGAGTGGTTTCTTGATCCTGCGTGGGGTGGGCAGGCCTGGACCGACGAGCAAGTTGTCCGCGGCTATTTCGAACTCAGCGCGGCTTGCCTCACCACCACGTTCATCCTCACCCAGCGAACTGGCGCCTGCCGCCGAATCGAAGGCTGCCTCAATGAGCCGCTCAAGAGTCGCACACTGCCGCAACTCGCCCGTGGGGAAACCTTTGCAACGGTCGGAATTTCACACCTGACCACCAGTCGGAGGCACCTCCAGAATCCCGTTCTGACCGCACAGCGAACCTCCGTAGGATACCGCCTGGACGGCTACTCACCGTGGGTGACCGGCGGGCAAGCGGCTGACCTGATTGTCGTCGGTGCCACGGTGACAAAAGACGCCCATCCCAGCGGAGAACAAATTCTAGTGGCCCTGCCGACCGGGCTCAGCGGCGTCACCGTGCAGCCACCGGCAAATTTGGTCGGGTTGACTGCCAGCCACACCGGTTCGGTGCAACTCCAAGCTGTTGAAGTGGCAGACGAACAACTGATCGCTGGACCCGTTGAAAATGTGATGGCGAGCGGACTGGGAGCAGGCACCGGCGGCCACGAAACATCGACGCTCGCGCTGGGGCTGGCACGGGCCGCAATCGACTACCTCGACAGTGAAGCAGCCCGCCGTGCCGATCTGAAGGCACCCCTTGAGGCACTTCGCAGCGAACACCACCTGGTTACCGATGATCTGCTCGCCCTTGCCAGCGGTCAGGAGGTCTGCACGAAAGAATCGCTCCGGCAGAGGGCCAACAGCCTTGCCTTGCGGGCCTCGCAAGCAGCTCTGACTGCTGCCAAGGGGACCGGATATGTCGTGGGCCACCCGGCCGGACGCTGGTGCCGTGAAGCACTCTTCTTCCTGGTCTGGAGTTGTCCACAGCCGGTCGCCTCGGCAAACTTGTGCGAATTAGCAGGAATTGACTATCCCCCGTGAATGGTTCAAGACGACATTTCCCCCCACGTTTCGTATTCGACCACGCTAGCAACGCAGATATTTAATTTCCGCTGCTCCCGTAGAAATATTTCTCGATGCCTGACCGGGCCTGGACCTGAGGCAGTCCGACTCCCGTGTTTTTGAACCAGGTGACTTGAATGGGCAATAGCGTGAAAAGTTTTCGAAACGGCCACAGGTCATGTTGACACGAAAAGTTTGCTGGGAATAGATTACCCTTAAGGAATGAGCCTGGAATTCCGTGCTCAACATCATTTCCGGTGCGGAGTCAACGGTCGTTCTGATGGTTGTCACGAGGTTCGAGCCGGGAAAGTCTGTGAGTGTTTGAAGAATCGGCTCTGAACAAATTCGTCCAACCGCACAAATTCTTGGACAATTCGTTGTCGCCTCAAAATGTCCCGGGTACAATTGTTGAACCACCCGCGGCAACCATAACTCCTGAAGCCTGATTTGAACTCGCCAGCCTGATAGGAAATCGACGCCACGCTACCAAGGATTTGCCGATGCGCGGGCATGACGATCAGCTCACCTGCAGTCTCAAAGAAGAAGGCCGTCATCCCAGTCGTGACGTGTTGCTCACCGCAGCAAAACCTGCCGGCGACAGCTCAGCAGCACCCGACAACACCAATGGCACCCGCTACGACAACTTGGCCAAGGCGATTCACCAGCGCATCGCTAGTCGCGCCCAAGGACGAATTCACGATTTGAACGTTCGCATCCAAGGACAAACGGTTGTCCTCTCAGGGCATTGTGCAACCTACTACTCCAAGCAACTTGCCCAACATGCTGCTCAGGGAGTCCTTGAGAACGAACACCTGGAAAACGAGATTCACGTCGTCGTACCCAGGTGAAAATCATGCGCCTCGCGGTTAGGATCGCCCCGCTCCCTGGTGACGGCGCTGCTGAGCATTTGCTCCAACGCTTGCTGGCCTTTGAGAATCTCCAGTTCCACCACCAGGGCCGACAGACGAGCCTCGTCAATTCTCTCAACCGGTAATTTCACCAGGTCCTTGTGCGTACACACAACTTCCCGAGCGCCACTTGCACGAACCCAGGCGGTAAGCGCATCAAGATCGCCTGGCTCAAATTGGTGGTGATCGCCGAATTCACGCCACGCAACCAGGTTGCAACCGGTCGACAACAACGTGTGACGAAAACCGTGTGGATTGCCAATTCCGCAAAATGCCGCGACTGAAACTCCCGCTAATTCATTCAAAGCACGCACATTGCCGTGATGGTCCATGAGTCGGCTTGGTTTATGGGTCGCTTCACAACAAGGCAACTCCGGAACGACGTTTTGTATTCGTGACCGGATACCGTCCCGCCGGGCTGAATTGACCATGTCGACACGCGTCAGGCAAATCCCATCGGCGCGACGCAATGACGCAACCGGCTCTCGCAAGGTACCTCTGGGAAACAGATGCCCGTACCCGAACGGCTCAAGGCAGTCGATCAAAACAATATCCAAATCGCGTGCCAGGCGACGGTGCTGGAATGCGTCGTCGGCCAGAATGACCTGAGCGTTCCACTGCTCGATCGCGATCCGTGCCGCAGCAACACGGTCCCGATTCTGAACATGTGGCACATCAGGCAACGACTGCTGCAGTTCCAACGCCTCGTCGTTCGCGGTGCCCGCAGTGGTACCGTATCCGCGACTCACAATGACCACCCGCAGGCCCTGCCCCCGCAGCCAGGTGGCCAGCCATTTGACCATCGGTGTTTTTCCCGTCCCTCCCAGCGAGAGGTTCCCAACGCTGATCACCGGAACCCCAACCGAACGGGTTGCCCTCTGCCCCATGTCAAATTGATGGTTCCGCCAGGCAGTCCCCCATGTGTAGGGAACTTCGATGGCGCGGAGCGCCGCCCGCAACAGCGACCCAAACAGGCCGCGCCGCTCTCCAGCAACAATTTCGCGATACCGGTTAGCGTAATTCACGCTGATTTTCGTGCACCTCGACGCGGATCATGTCTCCCCCCATTCAGGCGTAGCCTAGTCACCCCCCGCAAGGCGTGTCGACACGAATTCAGCCAAAAACGGGGATATCATCGGGCGATGGCCTCAATTCCCGTAAAATCGTTTGTCGTGGCGGGCAAATTAGAGGTGTCCGTTGGTCTCGGCATCCAACATTCTCATCACAAACCCTATAATGAAATGGCAAGGCAAAATAGATTTTCACAACGGCCCCTTGAACATGAGCCCATCTGACCCAAAACCGACTGGCGCTCCACCGGTCACCGTTAAAAAAAATTCTGTCCCCTGCGAACAATTCATCCTGGAGCGGGTTGGTCGTACGCGGCGAACCCTCAAAATCGTCGATCTGGCTACCTCGTTGATTGTCCTGGTGGCCGGACTGCTTGGATTGCTGTTGCTGGTTGCGATGGCCGATCATTGGGTTGTGCCGGGTGGCCTCGGCATGGAAATCCGCTTCGCAGTTTTCTTCCTTGCGCTGGCGGCGAGTCTTTGGTATGGCTGGAAGCACTTGTGGCCCCATTTGGTCTACCGGGTCAACCCCGTTTACGCGGCACAAACCATCGAACGCTCCAGTCCCTCGTTGAAAAACAGCCTGTTGAATCTCCTGCTGTTTGGCCAACAACGGGAAACCATTCCTGAGGCTGTTTACCACACGCTCGAACATCAAGCTGCCGAAAGACTTAAGCGTGTAACCGTTGAAAACGCGGTTGACCGCTCCAGACTGATTCATATCGGCTATCTCTTTGCCGCTTTGGTCGTTCTGATCGCCCTTTACAAAATCTTATCGCCCAAAGATCCGTTCGTCTCGGCAAGACGGATCGTGATGCCGTGGGCAGAGATTGCCGCCCCCAGCCGTGTTTCGATCGAAAATGTCGATCCCGGGACCGACACGGTGACCCGCGGTGAAGTTGTCACCATCAGTGCGATGATCCGCGGTCTTGAAGAAGACGAGGACGCCCAACTTCGCTTCACGACCGACGATCGGCAAGCGGTCGATCAGTCCCTGACAATGCATTCATCGGACGGCCTTCATTTTCAATGCCAGCTCACGGATCATAGCGCCTCGAGTCGTTCGACCGGTGTGCAAGGTAACTTGCACTATCGAATTGTGGCAGGGGACGGGCATTCGAAATCGTTCTTCCTGACCGTCGTCGAGGCTCCCGCGCTCACCATCAAGCAAGTTGAATACGACTATCCCGAGTATACCGGCTACGCTGACCAGATCATCACAGACGATGGCCATATCCGTGCGATCGAAGGTACCAAGATCACACTCCATGCCCTCGCAAACGGGCCGATTGCTGAGGCCTACGTCGATTTCGAGGTGGATGGACGCCGCGACCTTGCCATGGAACACCAGGATGACGCGGCTAAAGCCATGTTCGCACTCGCCTTGCGGCCTGATCGACGTACGCCAAAGCACACCTGCTATGCGCTACGAATGAAAAATGTGGAAGGAAGAAGAAATCACCAGCCCGTGCAGCACACAATCGATGTTTTTCCCGACTACCCACCCGAAGTTGAACTCCGTACTCCCAGCGACAATACTCGCGATGTGCAACTGAACGAAACCGTCGTGATCGAAGTCGAAGCACGTGATCCCGATTTCGCCTTGAGCGACGTGCAACTCGTGGGTGAAGTTGCCGACAATCGCATGCTGGATGAAAAACTGTTGCCCGAACCCCGCACCGGGAGATTCGTGGGCCGCTTTCTGTTTACGCCCAGTCGACATGGACTGCAAGCTGGGGATCGTTTCCGATACTGGGCAATCGCACGCGATAATCGGCAACCCGACCCCAACGTAGCCCATACCCATCGACAGCAATTTCGGATCGTCTCCCCAGAACCCCGCCAGCCAGAAAATCAAAATCAACTCGCCAATCGCGAAACCAAACCGTCTGACTCCCCAGGCGATCCCCCAGCGGAAGAAGGTCAGGCAGAAACAGGTCCGACAGAGGGAGAAGACCAAGCCGACGCGAACCCCCAAAACGACGGCAACCAGGCCAACAACCGCGGCAGTCAAAAAAGCAACACCGCAAACCAGTCGACCAACAGCTCGTCCCAACCAGGAAAAGAACAACCGCAAGACCCGGACGATCAAAGCGACAACCCGGACCAGGAACCCTCGCCGACCGACGACGACCGGTCCCACGAAAACCAAGAACCCCAGCCCGGCCAAAACAAGCAACAGGGACAAGACCAACAGGGACAAGACCAACAGGGACAA
>Ga0315336_1002369_pt1 | contig 29144 bp, 25 predicted proteins | sample ASW5metaG_FD_204512 | JGI IMG/M metagenome (GOLD analysis project Ga0315336, IMG submission 204512) | Ammonia-oxidizing marine archaeal communities from Monterey Bay, California, United States - ASW #5 | ecosystem: Environmental > Aquatic > Marine > Intertidal zone | place: USA: California... | reverse complement strand
GGTAGTTTAAAAATTGGAATGATGGAATCTATTGGAACATCTCTCTTCTCTTCAGTTATAAAGCAATATCACAAAAAATACCCTGATATTAAATTTTATATTCATACAAAAAAACCAGAAACAATAGTAGATGAATTAATAGAACAAAAATTAGATTTAGGATTAACTTTTTCTCATTGGTTACCTAAATCTATTAAAAAACTTTATGAAAGAAACTTTCCAATAGGAATTTTAACTTCTATTAATCATCCACTTCAATTTAAAAAAGAAATTACAATTGAAGATATTAAAGATTATCCATTATTACTTCATACAGGTGCACTAACATTTTTTAGACAAACCAAGAGAGAATTAGGGATTGATACAGATTTTTTAGATTTAAGTATTGTTTCAAATTCACTTAATTTTATCAAGAAATCATTATTAAATAATAATAAACTTATTAGTCTTTCTCTTTCAACAATATATGGAGATCCTTACGCAGAATCACTAATATTTCGTGAAATTGAAAATGAAATAACAAAAAATACTAAAGTGGGTATTATCTGTCGCAAAAGTAAAATATTTAATCAAAGTGAAATTTTTTTTAATGAATTACTAGTATCTAAATTTAAAAAATTTGGGCAAATATAATTGCAATATAGAAAATATTAATTTTTACTTATCTTTAAAACTGTACTTAATAGTACATTACAACCAGATATAAGGTCTTTGTTTAAGACGTGTTCCTGTTCACTATGACTAATACCTTTATGACAGGGAATAAAAATCATTCCTGAAGGTATTATTTTTGATAGTGAAACAGCATCATGCCCCGCACCAGAAACAATTTTTTTATATGAATATCTTAATTCCTTACATGAATTTTTTATTAAAGATATAATTTTAGAATCAAAATCAACCGTTGGTAAAATATATTTTTTTTCAATTTTTGTATCTACTTTAAAATTTGATTTTATTTTTTTACATATAAGTTTTATAGTTTTTTCAATATTATTTAAAATTAAAGGATTTGGATGTCTTATATCAACCGTTATAAAAGATTTACCTGAAACAGTATTCCTTGATCCAGGAACAGTAATAATGCTACCAACGGTTGCCCTTAAATCTTTATGTAATTTTTTAGCCTCTTGAGTAAATTCAACAACAAAATTTGATAAGGCTACAACTGAATCTTTTCTATTGTGCATGGGAGTCGTACCTGAATGAGCATCTTCACCTCTAAATTCTATATTTAGACCACGTGAACCTTGGGCACTAGTTACTATACCAATAGATTTATGCAAATTTTCAAGTATTGGTCCCTGCTCAATATGAATTTCAACAAAGCACTCTAGATTTTTTTTTGAAATTTTTTTTAATCTTAATTTATTAAAAAATTTTAATTCATCACCTAATAATATTCCATCTGAATCTTGAAGTCTTTTTATTTTTTTAAAATTAATAATATCTGTATAAAATAAAGAGCCCATTAAGGGAGGGGTATATCTGCAACCCTCTTCGTTAGACCAAATTATTAATTCAACTGGTTTTTCTAAAAAAATTTTATTTTCTTTTATGGTTTTTATTACTTCAAGTCCTGCAAGCACACCATACGCTCCATCAAATTTACCTCCATGAGGCTGGGTATCAAGGTGACTTCCAATTCCAATCGACTTTTTATTAATATTTTTATTATTTTCAAGTCTTGCAAAAATATTGCCAATTGCATCAATTTTTAAACTAAGTCCAATCTCTTGGCACCATTCAATAACAATTTTTTTTGCTAAAATATCATCTTTTGAAAAAGCTAATCTCCTACAACCTCCATTAGGTAGTTTTCCTATTTTTGAAAGCTTATATATTGATGAAATTAACCTATCTTCATTTATAAGAATCTGCTCCATTATATTTATTATTAATACAACATTCTTAAGTCAGTTTAAGTTTAATTTAAAAAAAAATTTTAAATTACTTATAATGCCTTAAAGTCAGCACGAATTTTCTTTATACAATTTCCCAATATCTATCGTTATTCTTAATAAAATATTATTCAAAAAACAATCGAAATAGCTGTTCCAACTAAAAGAATAGCTAAACACCACTCTATAATTATTTTTAGCTTCATATAGCTTAGATAACTTCTAATAATACTTCCTCCAAAAGCCCACATACTAATAGAAGGTATATTTATTAAGGTTGACATAACTACCATAAACAATGTCCCCTTAATTATGTTTTCATCTTTTGGGTAAAATAATGAAACAGCAGTAATACATATAACCCAAGCTTTGGGATTAACAAATTGAAACAGTATAGCTTCATAATATCTTAAAGGAACTGATTTATCTTCAGCAGATGCAACATTAATCGAGCCAAACATTTTCCACGCTAAAAATAAAAGATAACATGCTCCAAAATATTTTAAAATATTCAGTAAAATTGGAAACTGTGTAAACAAGGCATCCAAACCAAAACAGACTAAAGCTAATTGAATGCCATGGCCTGTAGGAATGCCAAAAATATTAGGGATGGTTCTTATGAATCCAAATTTTATTCCTGATGCAGTTAAGATACTATTGTTAGGTCCTGGTGTAGCGTACATAACAAAATAATACACACTGATTGCCAACAACAATTCAAATGAGATCATGGAAATTAATCGCGAAAATTTATAAACTGAACAGGAATACCTATTTTAGCGTCTTCAATCATTTTCATGACTGCCTGCAAATCATCCTTTTTCTTTCCGTCCACCCGGAGTTCATTTCCGTTAATTCTAACCTGAACTTTGATTTTTGAACTTTTAATATCCGCGGTTATTTTTTTAGCAATAACCTGTTCAATACCTTCATTGAGTTCGTATACTTGACGTACCTTATCGCCTCCAGCTTTTTCCTTACTTCCTTCTTTTAAACTTAAGGGATCAACCTTGCGTCTTACAAAATGTGTGACTATTAAATCACGAACCTGTTTAAGTTTTAGCTCATCATCGGTTACAACAGTTAAATCGTGATCCTTTCTTTCCAAAGTTGTCTCTGAGCCTTTAAAATCATATCTGGTTTTTATTTCGCGAAGGACATTAGACACGGCATTATCAATTTCCTGCAAATCCAAGCGGCTTACTACATCAAAAGTGGGCATATAATTTTACAAATTAATTTAAATAAATGATATTTATATTAAGTATAATTTTCAAGATTTTTTATAATAATTTTTTATTATATTAAAATTTAATACATCGATAGGTGGGAATTGACTTAGCTTTTTTATCAAATAATGTGTATATATGATCATCCATTGTAAGATAAAGTATCTGCCAACCTTCTTCAACGATCTTAATCAAACTATCTACCAAGTTTTCTCTAACATCTGAATCACAATTTTGAAACACATTGTCTAAAACAAGAAAGAGATGATTTTTTTTAATAAGTTTTGCACAAAAAGCAACACGCATAGCCAACATCACTGTTTCTTTTTCTCCTTTCGACAAATCCAGCGGTTTCAATTCTTCCGTATTACTTGATATTAATATTTTTTTATCTTCCACATTATCGAAACTTATATTGTTAAATCTAGTCATTAATTTAAGATATTTTTTCATTTCTTTAGACTCAATTGCTGTTTTGATTTTGTCGAATTCCTGATCTTTAAGGTCTTTTATTACTTTGTGCACAGTATTTTGTGCAATTATTTCAGCCTCTAAATTTTTAAACTTTTTATTTTCCTCTTCATTTTCTTTATCAAAATCCTGTATTATTTCATCTATTTCACTTCTATAAGTAACAGTATTAGAAGTAAGTTTACATAAATCTGCTTTAAGTTCATTAATAGTATCTGCATAGGTTTGTAATTCTTCTTTTTTGTTTTCTAAATCTTGCGTTTTATCTTCATAATCTTGATTACTGTATTTAACACCATTATCGTTACTTAAATAATCTGACTCGTCAATATTAAGTGGAAGCAATTCTTTATTTAGTTGTTCAATTTCAGTTGAAATATTTTTTCTTTCTGTTTTTAACTGCTTGATATCTTTTTTGTAATCTTCATCAGACATTTCATTTTTTAACTTATTTTCTAAATCTTTAAATTTATCTCTATCTCCAATAAGCTCATTTCTCTTTATATCATTAAAAGCAATGTTACTCTTCTGATTTTCAATTATTGTGCTTATATCTGCAATGGTGTTTAGTTCTGTGCCTGTTAATTCTTTAAACCTTTCTTTTATTCTTTCTAACTCATCTTTAGCTATTTGATTTTTTCTATTATAATTATCATCTGTTACTTTTATTTTATTTGCATAAAAACAATAAGCTAAAATTATAGATATAATTAACGGTAATAACGGTATATGTTCATATATTGGATGATTTGAATTGAAAAAAAATTGTGAAAATAAAAATAACAAGAAAAATAAAAAAGATGAAATTAGATAAGGGTTATATTTAGATTTATTTTGATTATCAACTAAAGAAGGATCTCTATCTTCATTGCTTATTAAGTTTCTGTATTCACTTTCCATTGTACAAAATTCAGTATGATTTTTAATTTTATCTTCGTTATCTTTTATGTCTTTCCTTTTTTGATCAATAGTTTGTTTTAAGGTGCGACAAGTATTTAAATCATTAATGATATCTTCATCAGGCATAGCATTAATTAATTTTTTTTTATTTTTTATTTTCTCATTTAAGATGTATGCTTTGTGTTTTTTTGATTCTTCAAGTTTCTCTATCTCATCTTTTAAAGTCTTAATTTGTTTATTATGAATAATAGGATCTGCTTCTGAATAGGTTATTTTAATTTTATCTTGCAATTGTTGAAACGTATTAACTTTTTCTTTTAGATTTCTATATTCTTTTCCCTCACCTAGATTTCTTATAGAAATTTCCTGATCTTCATTTATTTCAGCATATTTAATTGTTTTTGAAATATTGTCGTCTATCTTCTCTAGAATTGGTTCTTCTGAGAACAAATCTTTTATAGTATTGTAATCTATCCCTTCCTTGGAAGAAGAAAGCTCGAGTTTTTTATCTATTGCAACAAGCAAATTACAAAAATCATTGGGAATTATGTTGTCTTGATTTTGCCATAGATCGTCAAGCTTCTCTTCTTTCTTTGTAAAATGAAAGTCTGTCAAACCATTTGTCAATCCTTCAACAGATATTTTTCCACTACAGCCATACAATTCTCTAAGATTTTCTTTTTCCCAAGGTTTAGTATTATTAAAAAGAGTTTTTATAATAAATTCAGTCAGCATGGATTTACCTGTTCCATTTTTGCCGTAAACCAGATTTAATTTACCCAATTTATGATTAAATTCTTTTATTGGTCCTAAATTTTTAATGCTTATATTATTAATTTTTATGGTCATTTCTCAAAAACTATTTTCATTATATTATATTTAATTTCGTCATTTATTTTATTTCCTAGTATTCTAATTGCCTCTCTAGCTACTCTAAGTCGTGTTTCATCTGGTTCTTCTACTAAAACATCAGTTAAATCTAGTCCGTTCTTTTCATAAAATTTACAATCTGATAACTCTTTCTTAATTAAAGTTTGAAGTTGATCACGAGCTTGATAATATCCACTTACCTTTAATCTAATAATAACCTTATTTTTATCTTCTTCACTAATTTCATTTTTATCTATGATATTATGAATGCGTTTTCTGATATTATCTTCACTATCCAATGGTAATGGTGATACGATCATTTTATCGTTAATATATATTTTTTTAGTATCTACTTTTTGATCAGTTATAAAAAGATCTTCATTAGATATTTTGTTTAAATCTAAAATGCTGAACTTTCTATATCCTGTTTCATTGATATCCATGCCACAAGGAGAACCTACATAATGAACCTTCCCTTGATTAGTTCTTTTGTGGATATGTCCTAAAATTACTTTTATAGGATTATATTTTTCTATATCATAAGATGAGATAGGCATATAGATCCCTTGCTCATAAGGATTTACTCTTCTTGTGCCATCAATACAATCCCCGTGAGAAACTAAGATCCATTTATTTTCTTCTAATTTATCTATTTTTTCAATTATTCCATCAACCATTTTGATATTATTTTTGTAAGGAACAAATAAGAGTTGAGTTTTACTATCAGGCAAATCAAATATTTCAGTTTCACTAAAAACTTTAACATTTGTTGCTGTGAAATGACTTTGTGTTAAGTTCAAATCATGATTGCCAGGAATAATTAAAAATTCAACTACCTCATTTTTTTTACAATATTCATCAAAAAAAGGATAGTTGGTATCATCTTGATCAAATAAATCTCCTGCCACGATTAAATATTTGATGTTTTTATTTCTTACTAGATTTACAATATTCTTAAAAGCATCAAATCTCTCTTGATGTTTTTCATTTAAGTGTACATCTGCTGTGACAGCAATTTTCATAAATAATTAATATTTCTTCTATATAATAATTTTATCAGATAAATGATGAAGTTATAATTTTATTATTTTTTAAAAAGCCCACAAAATAGAAAAATAAATAACTATATATCTCCCTATTTTCCCAATAGATACCAATATGACAAAGGGAATTAAAGAATAACGGAGTGTTCCTGCAACAAAAGTAATAGGGTCCCCTATAAACGGCACCCACGACAATAATAGTGACCATTTTCCATATTTATTAAAAATTCTTGAAGCTTTATCAATGTTTTTTTGATTAATAGGAAACCATTTTTTTTTCATAAAATATGTAGCATAATATCCACATATCCAATTAAAAACTGAACCAAGCACATTGCCAAAAGAAGCCGATATAAGAAGAAGAAGGGAATTATATTTATTTAATATAATTAATGATGCCAAATAAGTTTCTGAACCAAAAGGAACAATTGTAGCCACCATAAAAGATAGGGTAAATAGTGAAATATAAATCAAACTTTATTTATAATCTTATTTTGAAAAATTTTCCATTATTGCTGCTGCGTATTTTATACCTTTAATATAATTCTCAACATGAATATTTTCATCAGGTGCATGTAGATTTGCTCCCGAATTAGCGAAGCCTGTTAGTACACAAGGTATCCAGACATGTTTCATTATAGTTCCTTCAGCAGAAACTCCATTAACAACAGGTTTTTCACCAAATACTTCTTCGGCGGCTTTTATGATTGCTTGAGAAATATCTTCTTTAACAGATATTTTATAAGGTGGCTCTGATGATTCAGAAGCTTTTACTTCAATATTTTCAAAACCATTTTCAATTAAATGTTTTTTAATTTTAATGATACATTTTTGAGGATTCATATGCGGTAACAACCTAAAATCTAATCTTACTTTTGCCTCACTTGGAACTATTGTTTTTGTTCCTGGGCCAGTATAACCTGAAATCATACCCTGTATATTTGCTGTTGGTTCATAAGTTCTGGCACGAATAGCATCCTTGCCCTCTCTATTTAAAACAAAGTTTTCTATACCAAATTCTTCTTTTAAAACATTAAGATCAATCCTAGAATTTTTTTCATCAATTAAATTTAATTCTTCCTCGCCTAATTCATATAATCCTTGGTACCAATCTTTTATTAAAATTTTTCTATTTCTATCCATAATCGTAGATAAGGCATGGACAAGCTCCCATGGAGCACTAGGTACTAGAGGAAAGTTTAGCGAGTGAATGTCTTTTTTTCCTCCTCTCGCAGTTAGTTCAATAAATAAAACTGATTTTAAACCTAATTCTACTTCAGGAACTTTTGCAAAACTATCTACTGATCCATCTAAGCAATGCATTCCATCTGCTTCCAGTAATTCTTTATTTTTTTCAACCCAAGGACCTAAATGAACAGACCCTATTTCTTCTTCTCCCTCATAAAAAAATTTTAAATTTAATGGAACTTCTCCTCTAACTTCTAGAAAAGCTTTTGCAGCCTTATTAAACGCAAGCAAGCCTCCTTTATTATCTGTCGCTCCCCTGCCGTAAATAACATTATCAACTATAGCTCCAGACCAAGGTCCCCCATGTGACCATTCTTCAATTGGTTCAGGAGGCTGAACATCATAATGCGAATAACACAATAAAGTTTTCCTAGATTTCGAACTCTTTAAATGACCAAAAACTAAAGGTGGTCCACCAGGAACGTCATATAACTCTGCAGGAAGATTATCTTTGTGCATAGCATTTTTAACAAAATTTGCACATTCTTGAAGTCCAATATTTTGGGCAGATACTGAAGGTTGTTGAATTAAAGATTGTAAATCAGCAATATACTCTTGTGCATTCTTATCTATATAATCATAAATATCTTTCATTTAAACTTTCATTAATTTGATAATTTCCAAGCATTAAGATGTTGTCCAGTTAAATAACCATATTTTCTACTGGCTAATTTTAAAAAAGCAGGGGTTAAAAGCAAAGGATTTACCCATTTTTTTTTATATTCTTCAGTATAATTTTGGTGAGACATTGGTGTATTCATAAACATTCCAGGAGTTATTGAGAAAGCTTGTATCCCATGATCACTCCCCTCCAAAGATAATGATTTCATTAAACCTTCCAGTCCATGCTTAGCTGCACAATAAGCGCTTTCATCTTTAAAACCCACAATACCCGATCTAGAAGAAACAAAAATTATGACGCCATTTTTTTTCATTTTCATTTTTTTCCATACAAATTTGGATAAAATAAAAGCTGTTTTCAAAGTAATGTTGCTAACCTGATCCCAATGTTCTTCAGAAGTTTTATCAAAAGAAGTAGGCGTAAGAATTGAAGCATTATGAATTAGTGTATTGATTTCGATATTTTTCTCATACAACAAACTAACAAAATTATTCAATTCACTAATGTTACTTAAATCAACACAATAATTTTTTGAATTTTTAAAACCATTGGAATTAAGTTTTTTAATATTTTTATCTATTAAAAATAAATTTGCACTTTCATTATCAAATGCATTAGATATTGCTAAACCGAGTCCTTCAGCCGCACCTGTAATTAATACATTTTGATCTTTTAGATTCATATTATAAATCAATCCATTTTCTATAAGCAGTTGATTCTTTAACCGCATCTACTACTATCTGATTTTTTAAACCATCATGAAAAGTTGACCCGTGATCTAATTTTCTATTTTCTTTTATTGCACTAGTTAGCTCTTGCAAAAGACTAACTACAGACACATTCCATATACCCTTATTTATTCCTTCTAATGAAGCATTTGGATCATCAAAATATAATTTTTTGAATTCATCATTTTTTCTTGCCAGCCATATTTCTTCATTTTTATCTTCCAAAATGACAGTGCCCTCAGTTCCAAAAATTTGTGTTTTATTACCTAAAGCATGGCATGCTACGCCACTCATAAAAACATTTACTAAGGTTCCGCTTTCCATCTCCAAGCTAAAATAGGATAAATCATCGGCAGTAGCTTTCCATTCTTTGTTAGTATTTTTATCAACTCTATTTTTAACAACGGTAAGTGCTTGTCCAAAAACTGATTTAACTTCTCCACACCACCATCTTAATAAGTCAACTTGATGTGATCCATTTGCTCCCATTCTACCTCCCCCTCTACTCTCTAAACTCCACCAATCATTTTCAGATCTCGACAAAGGGTCTAACCAACCATTAGAAATATTGGTAATATTAATATGTTGAATTTTTCCAAGCATATTTGATGATATCCACTCCTTAATTTTTTTTCTATTAGGATTGAATCTTAGCTCATGATCCATCATATGAATTCTATTGTATTTTATTGCAAAATCTAACATTTGTTTTGCTTCTTGTGCATTCATTGCAGTTGGTTTCTCTGTAAGAATATGAGCTCCTTTTTCTAATGCATAAATTGTAATAGGAGCATGAAGGTCAGTAGGCGTTGCGATACATACCAAGTCAAATTTATGTTGATTAAGCATTTTCTGCCAATCATTATAAAAATTTGGTATGTTAAATTCTTCAGCACATTTTTTTGCACTTTCTAATCTTGAAGAACAAATAGCTAAAACTTCAATATCATTAATATGTTTAAATGCTGGTAAATAAGCAGCCTTTGCAAAGCTAGCTCCTACAATTCCAATTTTAAGTGTCATTTTATTCAACCTCCTTTAACCGCGGATCTAAATAATCTCTCAACCAATCTCCAACTATATTAAATGCTAATACAGTTAATAAAATTGCCATACCAGGGAAAAAGGGTAACCACCATCTCCTTGCAAAAATATGATCTCTACTTTCAGCCAACATTGCTCCCCAAGTTGGAATTTGTGGTGGCACTCCTAAACCTAAAAATGATAGAGATGCTTCAGCTAAAATTACACTAGCAACATTAAATGAGGCAATAATTATTAAAGGAGCAAAAATATTAGGAAGAATAGATCCAAACATAATACTAAAATTGCTTACACCGATTGCTTTTGCTGCTTCAACATACTCTTTTTCTTTTTGTGAAATAGTTTGTGCTCTTGCAATTCTTGCGTATGTTACCCATTGTCCAATGCCTAAAACTAAAATTAAATTTATAAGACCTTCTCCTAATACCACTAAAAATAAAATTGCTAAAAGTATAAAAGGGAATGCAAGTTGAATATCAGCTAAACGCATTATAATATCATCAACTAATTTTCCATAATAGCCAGCACACATACCTAAAAGAACACCCATAACACCTCCAACGAAAACAGCAGCAAATCCAACAATTAATGAAACTTGTGCTCCATAAATTAATCTTGAAAATGAATCTCTACCAAGAGCATCAGAACCAATTAAATATTTAATATCTCCATTTTTATCTTTAGCTAGTGGTGGAGCAACCCTTTCCATAATATTGTTTCTATTAGGATCATGAGGAGAAATATATGAAGCAAAAATTGCAACATTTATAATAATTATTAACCATATAATAGAACCGAGCACCCATTTAGAAGTAAATAAAGATATCAAAAAGTTTTTAAAATTTAAAAATTTTTTATTTTCTTTTATTGAAATGTTCTTATTAATATCTTTATTATTAGTTTGAGACATTTATGATAATCTTATTCTAGGATCTAATTTTGAATAAATTAAATCTGTTATTAAATTAATTAGTATAACAAAAATTGATATTACAACTACAGATGCTTGAACTAAAGGAATATCTCTGTGAGATATTGCATCAAATACTAATCTGCCTAGACCTGGCCAAGCAAAAACCACTTCCACAACTACAACTCCACTTAACATAAAGCCAAATTCAAGACCAATTATTGTTACAACTGGTAACCATGCGTTTCGCATTGCATGCTTCATAATAACATTATATTCTGAAACTCCTTTAGCTCTAGCTGTTCTTACATAATCTTGAGATAAAACCTCAAGCATAGAAGATCTAACTAACCGCGCATTCCTAGATAATGAATAAAAAGCTGCACAAAAACTTGGAAGTATTAGGTATAGACAAGTTGTAGGAAAATTTTTTAAACCTTCAATAAAATTACCTTGAAAAATAGGCATTAAAAAGGGTACATGTCCTGATATTGGTAACCAACTTATATTTAAAGATAGATATAAAATACACATAATTCCAAGCCAAAAATTTGGTATTGATTGCCCTAACATTGCAATTGCCATTAATGTGCCATCAATCCATTTGCCTCTATTAATAGCTGAAATAATTCCAAAGGGTATAGAACCAAAAATTGCTATAACCATTGAAAAAAGAGTTAATTCAATAGTTGCTGGTAAAGATTCAAAAATTACTTTCATTGCAGGCTGTCTGAAATAAAGTGAATCTCCAAAGTCTAATTGAACTAAATTTATTAAATAATTTAAATATTGAATATACAGAGGTTTATCAAAACCTAGTTTTATTCTAGTTGCTTCTATTTCCTCAGGTGATGCTCTATCACTTATAAAAAGATATGTTGGATCACCTCCTATTTGAAGAGCAATGAATGTGATTAAAGTTACTCCAAAAATAACTAAAATTGTTTGTGGTAATCTTCGGAGTATATAAATGAACATTTATTAAAATCAGAAATTATTTATTGGCCCCTTTTCTAGGGGCCAATAAATCAAATATATTATTTTAAAGCAGCTTTAAATAAATCTACCTTTTCATCTCTTCGCGGAGACCAATCTACTCGATTACTAACTCCATAGAAATCAGGCTGGAAATATAAATGAAGCCAAGGGCCTTCATTATAAAATACCTCCAACATTCTATCGATTTCACGACGAATGATATATTCATTATTTGTGTTATTTATAACTTTCCAACCTTTAAACCATTCTTCGTTCATCCATTTAGTGTAATTAGGACCAGAATCAGGCTTAGATAAGTCTGCCATATCATAAAGTGGACTCCAAGTTGCGCCACCTGAACCTATGAAATACATAGGACCTGCTGCTTTCTTGATAATCAAAGGAATATAAACTGAAGACCAATCCATGATTTCACAATTAGTTTTTACACCAACATCATCCAAATACTGACAAATAGCTAAAACAACATTTTTATCGTTTAGATATCTTCCTTCACCTGCTTGAAGAGTCATTTCAAATCTTACTCCATTTGCATCTCTAGGATAACCTGCTTGATCAAGTAAATATTCTGAAATTCCAGGATCATAAGGATATGGTTCTAGAGTTGGATGTGCGTTGTTAGGATTAACAATACCAGTCATTCTTTTACAAGGTGCGTTTAGAAGATTCGCACAAATAGCTTCTACATCAACAGCATATTGTAAAGCTCTTCTAACTTCTGGTTTTTGTATCGCTGCTCCACCAGGAGTTACAGCAAACTCTGGTCCTTGATGGAAGCCAACATACATTCTTCTTGTACCAGCTACTTGTGCAACTTTAGCAGTACTAGACGCATTAATAGCATCAACCTGATCTGGAGATGCATTTGTAATCATATCTACATTACCAGCAATTAGTTCAGCTGTTCTTGTCGAAGCTTCAGGAATAACTCTCCAAATGATATTTTCAAAATTAGTTGGCATAGGTGGATTTTTTGCTTTTTTCAAAACAATTTGACTTCCTTTATCCCATTTAACAAACTCATATGGACCTGATCCTACTGGATTAGTTGCAGCTTCTTCTTTTGACATGTTTTCATAAGAACCTTTGCAATGCACATAGATTTCAGCAATTAAACCTAAAGCTATATGGTTTGGTCCTCCTAAAACAATTGTTACGTCTAACTCACTATCAGCTCTTGCTTCTACGAAATCAATTGATTTATAAACAAAGCCTGCTGAGTTACCAGTAAATGCTAATTCTGGATCTGCTACTCTGTTAAAAGAATAAGCCGCATCTTCAGCAGTTAATGACTCCCCGTCATGGCATGTCAAACCTTCCTGTAAAGTAAAAGTATATTCTTTTCCATCATCGGAAACTTTGTAACTTTCTGCTAAATTTGGATCTATTGATCCTGATTCTGAGACAGAGTATAATTGCCCAAAAATATGTTTCATAATATTAGCAGTATGTCTTGAACTTATTTGAGCTGGCTCCAAACCTTTTGTATCTGTTGGTAAACCAACAATAAAAGTATCATCTGCAGGAGCAGCAAAACTAATTGATGCTGTAAACATGATGCTTACACCAGCAATCAATCCGGTAAATATTTTTTTCATAAAAATCTCCCAGTTTAATTAATATTATAAGGAAAGGTAACTGATTTATCTGATTATAAAATAGTTTTTAAGTCATTGAAGTGTTGACAAATAGTCACCTAACTATCACTTAAAATTGTTTTTTAAGACAATCTTTTTACCATTTTTAGCCGAATTTATACATGCTTCAACTATATCTAGAGATCTTAAATGATCCTTTCCTAAGATATTTATTTTTCTTTTATTATAAAGGGATTCAATAAAATCCTTTAATAATAGTTCTGCATCATCTTTCCACATTGTAATTTTTTTTAAAGAAACTTTAATTAATTTTGAAGAATTACTTTTATTATAATATAAATCTGAAAATTGATCTTTTTGAATAATTGTTCCTTTTTCACATTCTGTTCTCCATTCAAAATTAAATTTTTTAAAATTTCCTTGCCAAGTTCCAAGATAATTAATGATCATACCATTTTTTAATTCTAAAAGAGCAGATACATTAGTATCATATTTATACATGGACCATGATGGATTCCATGTTAATGCATAAACAGTTTTAACATCCGATTTATAAACATATCTAATTAAATCAAAATGATGAATTGATTGCTCCCAAAGCATAGGGTGCTTCATTACTAAAGGATATTTGTTTAGATGCTTTAGTTTGCCGTCCCTCCATCTTTCATATATAAATTTTGCATAAGCTGGCTTACCAACTATTTTTTTATTAAGTAATTTTTTAAATTTTTGTGTAACTGGCAAATAACGAAAGTTTAATCCCACCATTAAAAGTAATTTTTTATTAATCATATAATCTACTATTTTTTTTGCTTCTTTAATATTTATTGCTAATGGCTTCTCTACAAGAATTGGTAGTTTAAATGATGCACAAATCTTTATATCCTTCATTCTATTAAAAGGAGGGGTCGAAAGAAGTACAATTTCTGGTCTTAACTCAATAATACTTTTTTTTAAATTTGTATAAAAAGGAATATTACTCAATCCTATTAATTTTAATTTTTGCTTTGTTTTTTGCTCTAAGTCACACACACCTAGTAATTCAACGATTGAAGATCTTTTGATTACTTTTAACCAATTGATACCTCTGGGCCCTACGCCAATAACTATAATCTTAATTTTTTTCATTTTATTCTAAGATTATTTTGTTAATTGCTTTTTCAGGTGAAGTCCATTTATTAAATTTAAATTTCTTTAAATAAATTGATACTGAGGCATTATGTTTTGTAGTTAGTGGAGTTTTTTCTTTAAAATTAATCTTTTTATCTATTTTTTTTAATATTATTTTCATCATCTGAATATCTGTTTTTACAAAAGGGGAAACTAAGTTAATTATTTTTATTTTAGTATTTTTAGAATTTATAATATTATTAATAATTTGTGGAATATCTTTTACATATGTCCAATCTCTTTTTGTTTTAAAAGAATTAGTAATTAATGTATGATTTTTTTTAGCACTGTTTAACCATACTTGATAAATTGAAACATTTTTTCTACTCCATAATTTTTTTTCAAATCCACCATAAATATTACCTAAACGAAATATTTTATAATCAATATTATTTTTTATACAAAAAGATCTTACTAATTTTTCACCTAAAATCTTTGATTTTGCATAATCATTTAATGAAAATAACCTATATTCTTCTGTAAAATATTGAGTTCTACTAAATTGATAGATACCAGTAGAGCTAAAAAAGTAATATTTTTTAACATTTAATTTCTTTGCTAAATTTAATGATTTTTTAGTTAATAATAAATTTTCTTTTAATAAATTATTCTGTGAATATTTTTGTTTATAATTAGTAATTGCTGCATTATGAATAAAGAAGTCTATTTTTTTTAAATCTTTATTATTAAATTTTTTTAAATTATTTTTATAATAAAAAATGTTATTTTTTTTTATATTAGTATAACTAAAAAATTGATCTAACGCATGAACTTCATAATTTAAATTATTAAATCCTAATAATAATTCAGATCCTACAAAACCACCAGCACCAGTAATGAATATTTTTTTGGGCAATATTCTTAAATACCTTTGTAATTAGAATACTTTCCTAACTCCGCTGAAGTATAAATTTGCATAAATTCTATTTCTATTCCTTCAGCTTCATTATCTAAAAAAGCAATAAAGCCCTCTGGATGAGGATGATTTCCAATAACTTTGCATGCTTGACATTCTCTTAAAGTCGCTCCAACTGTTTTTAAATCTTTGATAACTTTATCTAAATTTTCAACAATATAACAAATATGATGCAATCCTCCTTGCCCTCTATTTTTTATCCATTTGGAAAATCTTCCATCAGAATCTTGTGATTCACATAATTGATATTCTATATTTCCTATTTCAAAAAGTGCTACTCTTGTTCTTGATTTTGGCATATCCATTATTTCTACATCCTTATCTACATCTAAAAAATTTTGATATGTCTTCAATGCTGATTCAATATTTTCAACAGCAAATGTCATATGTTTTATACCAATAATATTTGAGCTTATTTTATTGTTCATAATTGATTTAATAAATCACAAAGATGAAACAACTTGTTTTATTCTTTTTACTGCTTCTGAAACTTTATCAGCTGATTGTGTTAAAGAAAATCTAACGAAATCATCACAATGATCCCCATATAATGTTCCAGGATAAACGATAACCTTTCCATTTTCTAAAAGTTTAAGACAAAAATCTGTCGCACTTAATCCTATAGCAGACACATTTGCATAAACATAATAACCTCCTTGGGGCTCAGAATAAGGTATTTCCAACACATCTAAACCATCACAAAGTATTTTACATCTTTCTTCCATTGTTTTTTTCATATCTTCAACACATTTTTGAGAACCTTGTAAAGCAGCTAGAGCAGCGTGTTGACTTACTGCTGGAGCACAAATTGCAAAACCATGATGAAGTTCAGATAAATGAGTGATTAAATGTTTTGGTGCAGCAAAGTAGCCTACTCTCCAACCAGTCATACAATAAGCTTTTGAAAAACCATTTAAAGTTATTGTTCTCTCAAACATTCCTGGCAGAGCTGCTACAGGCTGAACTTTATGATTTCTAAAAGTTAATCTTGAATATATTTCATCTGATATTACGATTAAATCATGTTTTTTTGCTAAATCTGCCAATTTTATTATTTCCTCATATGGTGTTACTGCTCCAGTAGGATTACAAGGATTTATTATTACTAAAATTTTAGATTTTTTAGTTATCAAAGGTTCAACTGCTTCAGCTGTCATTGCAAAATTATTATTTATATATGTATTAACTTTTACAGGATTAGCATCCGCTAACTCTGCAGCTTGAAAATATGGATTATAACCAGGTGCAACAGTTATAATTTCGTCTCCAGGATTTAATATTCCTAATGCAATAGCAAACATTGCTTCTTGACCACCTGCAGTAACAACAACTTCTTCTTCATTGTATTGAGCACCTCCATGCATCTTAATATCATTACAAATTGCTTTTCTTAATTCTACTAAACCCATAGGGTGAGTATAATGTGTTGCTCCATTATTTAATGCGTATATTCCAGCATCAATTATATGCCTTGGAGTATCTAAATCAGTATCTCCTCTGCCCATTGCTATCACATTTTCTAATTTACTTTGTATATTCCACATTTTAGTAACAATATTACTTCCATGATCTTTTATTCTAGATGCAATAAACTCTTTATTAATCATCTAATTAAATTTCACTCCATAAACTTGACTAGCTTTATTTTGAAGATATTCTAAATAAGGTTTTACATCCAAAGATCTCCCTGTAGATTTTTTTAATAATTCATTTCTAGAATAACGTCTGCCATGTTGATGAATATTATTTTTTAACCATTCTAAAATTGGTTTATAATCAGCTACTTTTAATGAGGATTGAATATTTAAATTATCTTTTTTCATTTGATTCATTAATTGAGCCGCCATCACATTTCCAATTGTATAATTACAAAATGTTCCAAATTGACCGCCAGACCAATGAATATCTTGCAAAACTCCAACGCTATCATCAAGCACATCTAAATTTAGATATTTCTTTATTTGACTATTCCACATTTCTGGCAAATCCTTAACTTTTAAACTTCCATCTATCAGTCTACTTTCAATCTCTACTCTAAGCATAATATGAAAATCATAAGTAGATTCATCTGATTCAACTCTAATTAAACTAGGTTCAATAATATTTACTGCTTTGAAAAAATCATCATAGTGAACATTTTTTAAAGCCTCTGGAAAACATTTTTCCAAATCTTCATAATGATTTTCCCAAAATATCTTACTTCGACCTATATGATTTTCATATAATCTAGATTGGGATTCATGGGCTCCAAAACTTACTCCACCAACAGCATAAAAACTTAAGAAATCTGTGGTGAATGCAGATCTAGTAAATTTTGGATCAACATTCTGTTCATATATTCCGTGCCCTGCTTCATGCAAAGTACCAAATAACGAAGGATTGATAAAATTTTCATAAAATCTTGTTGTGATTCTTACATCCTCTCTTGTAAAAGAAATTTCAAAGGGATGTACTGTGCTATCTAACCTACCTCTATTAAAATCATATCCAAATTTTTTTGCTATTAAAGAGCCGAACTCTTTTTGTTTATCAATAGGATAATGATTAAATAAAAATTTTTTATTTGGTTGTTCTAATCCTTTGCATGCATTTAATATTTTTGATAATCCATCTTTTAATTCAGAAAAAAGTACGTTTAAAGAGTCCACTGTTTCTCCAGGCTCAAACCTATGCATCAAAGCATCATAGGGGTGTTTCTCATAACCAATACATTGAGATTGCTCAATTGCGATATTAATTTGCTCCTCAAGTAAAGGCTGAAATATTTTAAAATCTTTTTTTTCTCTAGCTTCAGCCCAAGTATTATGCGCTAAAGGTTCAATTTCTGCTTTTCTAACTTGAATTTCTTGAGGAATTTTATCATGATATTGAATAGCTTCACTTAATTGAGATAATGTTTTCTTTTCAAAACTATCTTCTTCTTTCGATTGCATCTCCTTAACAGAATCGTCTAAAAGCTTTCTCATTTTTGAAGACAATAAAATTTCTCTTGCAACTAAAGTCAAAGTTCCTACTTGATACCCTCGAGTTTTAGCGCCCTCCTTTGGCATTTTTGTTCTTGAATCCCATATCAAAATTGACATTGTGTTAAGAACGTCATTAAATTTACTTATTTCTTGATTTAATTTTTTAAATGAATTGGTCATCAATAAAAATTTAATAAAACGTATTTAACAATTTTTCTATAGACAAGATATCAACTGAGTGATGATTATAATGCAATAAAAAAAAAATTTAATGACGACTTTTTATCAGCACTTGATTGACATTTTTGCTATTTTTTAAATAATCAATCAAAGATATCAATATAAACTATTTAAATGAAAAACTTATCAATTATATCTAACTCAAACTCATTAATAAAAATGGTCGTGGCTGGATATGTGAGTCAGCCATCATTTAAAAATCCAGGCTATATTCCTGATAACGATGGCAAATCTGTAATTTACCCAGGTATGTTCGGTGTTGTTAATAATGTTAAAATCGGTGACAAAGCATTTGGATGGGCTGGTGATCATATTGAGCCAGGTGTTTCAATTGACTCAGAACATATCAATGAACATTTTGCCCTACACTATATGGTATGCATTGGAAATAAAGCAATAGTCAGGTCTGGTGAAGCGAAAGGAAGTATTGGAGTTGTAACAGGTGAACATGCTAGAAATTTAGTTCATTTCAAACAAAAAACACTCGATAAAATTTGTGTTGGTGATCAGATTGACATTATTACACATGGTAGAGGTTTAAAACTATTAGATTTTCCAGAAATAGAGATAAAAAAAATTGATCCAAAACTTCTAAAATCTATGAATTTAAAGATAATTGATAAAAGGCTAATTATAGATGTAGCTATAGAATTACCAATAAGGATTATGGGCTCAGGAGCTGAATTAAATTCAGAATATGTAGATCAAGACCTTATGTCTGGTGATAGAAGTTTAATGAAAAAATTAAAAATAGATCAAATGCGATTGGGTGACCTTATTGTAATTAATCATGCTGATCATAGGTGGGGTAGATCATTTAAAAAAGAATACATTAGTATAGCTATATGCATACATGGTGATTCAGTAATGACAGGACATGGGCCAGGTATTATGACTATTATGACAGGTAAAAGAAAAAATTTAGGTTGGAATATTAATAAAAATGCAAATATCAAAAATATATTGAAAGTAAAAAAATGAAAATAGAAACTAATGAAAAATTATTGGTAAATGTTAGTGTAATGGGAGCAGTATGCCAACCTAATTTTCAAGGTTTACCTGCAGAACCTTACAGATTAGACTCAGATGGAAATCCATTTCTCCTTCCAAGCTGGGGATCTATAGTTCACAATGTTTCAGTTGGTGACTCAGCTTTTGGATGGGAAGCTGATTGTATTCATCCTAGTGTATCTATTAAATATTCTAATGAAGCAGGTAACAGAGGATTGAATATTTTATCCTGTGTAGGAAATGAAGCTGTAATTATGAATGGTAATGTAAAAAATTCAATAGGGTTCGTTTCAGGTAAATCAGGAAGGTTTTCAGAACAAGTAATTGTACATTTTCCAAAAAAAATAAGAGAGAAAATATCTATTAATGACAAAATATTAATTAAATCAATTGGAGTTGGCCTAAAAATCAAAAATTTTGAGAGCGTTTTCTGTAAAAGTTTAGCTCCAAAAATTTTAAATCAAATGAGAATAAAAATACTGAATAAAAAAATGATTATACCAGTTACTCATATTATTCCCGAACATCTTGTAGGAGCTGGTTCTGGATTAACCAGTGAATCAGGATCTTTGCATATTCAGACAACAGATGAAAAAGAAATGCAAAAATTTAAACTTAATAATATTAGACTTGGAGATTTTGTCTTTATAGAAAATTATGACAGTAGTTATCAGCATGGTTTTTTAAGAAATGCATGGGCAGTAGGTATAATAGGGCAAACCAATGGTCCAAGAGCTGGTTATGGTCCTGGTATAACAGTTCTCATGTCGTCTAAAACCAATAATGCAAAACCAAATATAACTACAAAAGCAAATATCATTAATTATTTAAATTTTAAAAAATAAGAAAATCAAATGATAAATATGACTTTAGTAAATTTTAATAATTTAGAAAATTTTGTTTTTAATTCTTTTTCAGTAATGGGATTAAATGAAAAGGATGCTAGAATATTTACAGATGCTTTAATGTTTTCAGAGCTTAGATTTCATTCTGGTCAAGGACAAGGGGTTCAAAGAATTATAACTTATTATAAAAGAATAAAAAACAATGAAGTTAATATAAATTCCGACTTTGAAATTTTAAAAGAAAGCTCCTCATTAGCATTGGTTGATGCAAAGAATGGAATTGGTACAGTTCAAGCTTCTAAATGTATGGACTTAGCAATTAGCAAGGCTAAAAAAGAGGGTATAGGTAAAGTTATTGTAAAAAATTCAACACACTTTGGCTCAAGTTCAGTTCACGCAGTAAAAGCTACTAAAGAAAACTGTATTGGTCTTGTTTATACAAATGCTGGACCAGAGATGGCTCCTTGGGGATCAAAAAGTGGAGGTGTGGGTACAAATCCATGGGGCATTTCTTGTCCAACAGGTAAAGGTTTCCCTCTTATTTTAGATATTGCTCTTACTACTGCAGGTAAGGGTATGATGAGATGGCATGAAAGAGATGGTGTTCCTATGCCAAATGATTGGGCTTTAACTAAAGATGGATATGAAACAACTGACCCTTCAGAAGCTATGGACGGCTTTTTACTCGGTATTGGTAAATATAAAGGCTATGGGCTATCTTTTATGACCGATGTTTTAACAGGTGTAATAAGTGGAGGAGGCTATGGTATAATGCCTTACTCAGATCCTAAAAAACTAGATGTTTCTCATTCATTGACTGCAATAAATATTGAGTGGTTCATGGAAATAACAGAGTTTAATAAACGTATTGATGATTTTATTGATACATTAAAAAATTTACCATTAAGACCAGGATTTGATGAAATACTAGTCCCTGGTGAAATTGAAAATAAAAGGGTGGCGGAAAAAATAAAGTCAGGAATACCTCTAGATAATGAAGTAATTGACTCATTTAATGACCTTGCTGTTAATTTACAAATAGAAAAATTAGATTTAAATTAATGATTAAAGAAAAAATAATAAAACCGCTTAGCGGTAACTTTTATAATGAAACTAAACATAAATTATTAAATTTAATTGAGGAAAAAAATCTAGATGGTTTTCTTATAACAAATCCTGCAAATATTTTTTATTTTACTAGTTTTTTTTATGTAACTAATGAAAGGCCATCAGGGTTTTATTTATCAAAAAATAATATTAGTAAATTATTTATCCCTTTATTAGAGAAAGAAAATGCTGAAAATTTACAAGTAGATGATGTTCATATTTATGAAGAATTTCCTGGTGAAACTAGCCCATATATGTTTATGGCAAATACAATATCTGAAAAAAAAATTGGAACAGATATTAAAAATATTGATATTTTAAATTTAATTAAAAATAAATTTGAAGAATTAAATCATAATACGGGGTTAGAAAAATTCAGATATGTAAAATTTGATGAAGAGATAAATTTAATAATTGAAGCAACAAAATATGCTGACCTCACATTAAAATATTTAAAAGAATGTGCAAAAGATATGATTAATCAAAATTTAAGTGAGAGAGAACTTGTAAAAATTTGCACAGATTACGCAAAAAATAAAATGTTAAAAAATATTTCTAAAGAATTCGATGAAACTCCATGCAATGTTGTAGCTACAATACATTCTGGACCAAGAGGGGCATTTCCACATGGCAAATCATTAAGCAGAGTTCCAAAAAAAAATGAAACTTTAATTTGTGGTGTTGGCGCGTGTATGGGCGGTGTATACGCAGAATCAGGTGTTACTTTTATATTAGGAGAACCAAACGAAGATCAAAAAAAAATAATAAAAGTAATGAAAGAAGTAAATGATGAGGTTGTTAATAATTTGAAAGAAGGATTCATATGTGAAGATGTAAATAAGATAGCATCTAATATTTACAATAAATATGGATTAAGTAAATTTGTGAGACATAGAATTGGTCACGGAATGGGTTTTGAAGGACATGAAGCTCCTTGGCTTTCTCCTGGTGATAAAACACTTTTAACTAAAAATATGGTTTTTTCTAATGAGCCTGGGATTTATAGACCTGGTATTGATGGATATAGAACCATTAGTTCTATGATAGTAGATAAAGAAAAAGGAATACAAATACCAAATTTTTTAGATAAAAGTATTGAAGAGAGAATTATAAACTTAAACTAAAGGAAAGCAAATGCCAGAAGCACCTGCATGGAAATTTAAAAAAATACTTCAACCATTATTTGAAACAAATAAAGAAAATATTTTATTTAAATTAAGAGTTATAAATCCAAAAACTTTAGAAGTGATTGAAAATGGTTTTGTTGAAACTGAAGATGGAATTATTACTAAAGTTGGTAAGCAATCTGATTTGGGTAATAATTTGAATGTAAAAAAAATTATAGAACTAAAGAATCACACAATTCTTCCAGGACTTATGAATTCTCATGCTCATTTAGCCTGGGATGGCACACATGATTTAGCTCAGCAATCAATGGATGACTCAGTTGAAATTTCAGCCTATAAATCATGTGCAAATATGCTCAAGTCTTTAAGAGCTGGCGTTACATTAGTTAGAGATCTTGGGATGAATAAATCTAATTTATTTGCAAAACAAGCAATAGAGCAAGGAATTTTTCCTGGGCCTAGACTTAAAATATGTGGTGAAGCAATCGTTCAAACAGCAGGTCATACATATTGGTGTTGCAGAGAGGCCTCAGGAGCTGATGAAATGAGAAGGGCTGTTAGAGATCAAGTTGGTGGAGGTGCAGATTTAATTAAAATTATGGCTTGTCATGATACTCTCGAATTTACTGATGAAGAACTTTCTGCGGTCATAGATGAGACGCACAGAAATGGTCTGTACATTACAGCGCATGCAACATTTGATGATGCAATAAATAGAGTAACTGAATTTGGTATTGATTGTATCGAGCATGGAGGACCAATGTCTGACAAAACTATAGAAAAAGTTGCAAAAAAAAATATACCTATATGTACTACTTTTTCTCCTGTAGTTATGCAAAGTAATGCTGATCTAGCTAGAAAATATAATATCCCCGAGTGGAAAATACAAGAAAGACAAAAAATAGTTAATGACAAATCACGGTTTGATTCACTTGTAAGGGCAAGCGAAGCTGGTATAGAAATAATTTTTGGAACTGATGCAGGTTCACCTGTTGTGCCGCATGATGCAATTGTTCCTGAAATGAAATTTATGATTAATCTTGGAGTGGTTAAAAGTAATTTAGAAGCCATTCAATCAGCAACTTTCAAAGCAGCAAAAGTAAACAAAATAGAGGATAAGATCGGCTCTATTGAAGTTGGTAAAGAAGCTGATTTAATTATTGTTGAAGGCAAACCAGATAAAAATATTGACGATCTTACTAAAGTTAAGCAAGTATACATAAAAGGTAATAGGCTAATATAATGAGTATAGTATTTGATAAATCAAAAGAAATATCTCTAGATGATGAGTCATTTAGATCTGAATTATTAGGCATTGCTTCAAAAATTGATGGTGTAATTCCTCTAGGTAGAGGTGATCCAGATTTTCATACTCCTATTCATATTGTCGAAGCTGCAAAAAAAGCTCTAGATGAAAACAAACATCATTATACACCACCAACAGGTTTGCCAGAATTAAGAAATGCAATTTCAAAAAATTTTAAAAATAAATACAATTTAAATTATAATGAAAATGAAATAATTGTAACAGCTGGAGTTCAAGAAAGTATTTCACTTGCAATGTTAAGCTTATTAAATGAAGGTGATGAGGTTTTAATTACATCACCTAGATTTACAACTTATGATCTCACAGTAAGAATGTGTAATGCTAAACCTATACCTATACCAACTTACGAAGAAAATAATTTTGCATTAATGCCAGATATTATTGAAAAAAAAATAAATAATAAAACTAAATTGATAGTCCTAGTCTCACCAAACAATCCTACAGGAGCAGTAACGCCTCCTGAAAATATAAAAAAAATAGCTGAAATTGCAATTAAGTATAATTTAGTTGTTATTGCTGATGAGATTTATGCAGATTTGATATACGAAAATCATGAACATTTATCTATTGGATCTCTTCAAAATATGAAGGAGCGAACATTAACTTTAAATGGATTTTCTAAAACGTATGCTATGACAGGATGGAGGATTGGATATATTGCTGGTCCACAAGACATTGTTAATAAGATGACAGAGATTAGACATGCACTTTCAATTAATTCTTGTACATTTTCTCAATATGGGGCTTTAGCTGCATTAGAAGGTCCTCAAGAAGAAATTACAAAAATGAAGGAAGAATATAACTTAAGAAGAAAATATTGTATGCAATCATTAAATGATATTGGATTTTCATACGGTGATCCAGGTGGAGCATTTTATATCTATACCAATGTATCAAGTTCTGGGTTAACAGCTTCTCATTTTTGTAAAAATCTTTTACAAAAAACAGGTGTCTTATTATTTCCAGGAACTTTATTTGGAGATACTGAAGACAAATATATACGCTTGTCTTATCTTCAACCTATAGACAAAATAGAAGAATCAATGAATAGAATAAAAAAATTTATAAATTTATGAAAAATCCTAAAGACAAGTTTGTTGGAATTCAGATCAGTCCAATTTCTTTTATAGATGAAGGAGTTGATAGCGTTCTAGACACTCTTCAAAATCGAGTAGGTGTTAATGTTCTTCTTATAGGGACAGTGTCTTGGTTGGGATTAAAATCAGGTAGATCTGTTTCTTGGAAAATAGATGGCTGGCCAGATCATGGTGTACCAGAACCTTTCTCTATGAAGGGTGGTGCATATTTTGATACAAACCCAAATTTCTATAACAAAACATTCATTAAAAATTTCAAAGCTCAAGATAAAGAGATGATTAATAATGATATTTTAAAAATGGTTATTCCAAAAGCTAAAGAAAGAGGGATGAAAGTTTTTATAGAACTTATGGAGCCGTTCTTTAACTATGCAGGCCATGGTTCAGCAACAGGAGTAGATATTCCCAATTTAGTTCAATGCATGGAGGTTGATGTTCTTGGAAGAATTAGCTCATCTCCATCTACAAGCAATCCAGATTATAGAAATTGGATTCTTTCAATGATTGAAGATCAAGTTGCGAATTATAGTATTGATGGAGTTATGTGGTGTAATGAAAGGTATTCTCCTCTTGATCAGCTATTTCAAGGAAATGCTCCTGGAGATTTTTCAAATCAATTTATAATTGAAGCTAATCAAAATAACCTAAATGTTCCTAAAATTAAAGACTCGTTAAAATATATGTACGATTTCTTTCAAGAAATTTTAAATGGAAAAATTTTTGTTGATGGAAATTTTATTGAATTTTTTAGAATAATATTTGATAAGCCTGAGATTTTAGAATGGGAAAAATTTTGGCTTAAAAGGAATAAAGATTTAGATAAAGAAATTTATGGACTAGTAAAATGGGTAAATCCAAGTTTATCTTTTGGCTTAAATGTATGGAATAGAAATCACTTTAATTTTATAAGGAAAGTCCAATGGCCTTGGAAAGAACAAATAAATTATTCTGATTGGGTAAAACCAATTACCTATCAACATCAATCTGGGGAAATATTTCAAAGAGAAATAGATATTTTTGGAAAATCAATATTAAATGATTTATCTAAAAGTGAATTAACTTCAGTTTTTGCAAAAATTTTAGGTGTTAATGAAAATAGTTTAGAAAATCTTACTCAAAAAGGCTTAGATCCAGACACATATATATATACTCAATGTAAGGATGCTGTGAGAGGTGTAGAAGGTAAATCAAAAGTTTATATGGGAATTGGAATTGATGCCCCACGTTCAAGCAAAGAACAAGCAGCATGTACACCAGATATTGCTTACAGATCTATACTCGCAACATATAAAGCTGGGGGTGAAGGAGTGGTTTTGTCTCCAAATTATTCATCAATGAAATTAACTAATCTTGATGGTGTTGCAAAAGCACTCAATGAACTTAATATTTTTGAAAATGACAAATAAATTTGATTATATAATTGAAAATGGAGAAATTTTTTTAGATAATAAAATTCAAAAAATTAATATTGGACTAAAGAATGGAAAAATTGAAAAAATATTTAATGATTCCAAAAAATATAATGCAAAAAAAACTATTAATGCAAAAAATAAATGGGTTTTACCTGGCGTTATAGATATTCATTTTCATATCAGAGCGCCCGCATTTCCTAAAAGAGGAACCGTTAGAAGCGAAACTAAAGCTGCTGCAAAAGGAGGAGTGACTACTTTTTTTGAAATGCCAATAAGTGATCCATGCGCTTCTACTCCAGAAATAATTAGAAAAAGAAAAGAACATTTCTTAAAGAACTCTTATGTTAATTTTGGCCTTATTGCCGCTATAGGACAATTAAATGAAAAAAATCTAAATGGATTGATTAAAGAAGGTGTCATAGCTTTTAAGATTTTCACTATTGCACCTCCTCCTAATCGTTTTTCTGAATTTGATGGCTTATGTTTTGTAACTGAAGGAGAATTATTTGAAGCTTTAAGTCATGCTAAAAAATCTAATTTAGTAACTATTTTTCATGCTGAAAGTCAAGAATTGCTTGATCATTTTAAAGATATAGAAAACAAGTTTGATTCTTCAGATCCAAAGCAACATAATGCTTTAAGACCACCTATGACAGAAGTTATAGCTATTGCAAAAATTTTAACAATTAACAGTTATATTGGAGCAAAAATTCATATTGCTCACGTTACATCTAAAATATCTTGTGATTTAATTTCTTTTTTTCAAAAACAAGGACAAGATCTTACTGCCGAAACTTGTCCACACTATCTTTTTAAAACTGAAGATGATGTTTTAAAACATCATGCTTTTGGTAAAATAAATCCACCTATTAGAAATAAAAAAGAACAAAAGGAATTATGGCAGGCAATTGAAAAAAATATAATAACTATTGTAGCATCTGATCATGCTGCATTTAGTTATGATGAAAAAATAAAAGGTAAAGATAAATTTTCTAAAGCCCCACCAGGAACTCCAGGAGGAGAATTATTATTCCCTTTAATGATCAATGCAGCAATAAATGATAAAATAGAACTCAAAAAAGTTATTAAATTATTATGTGAAAATCCTGCTAAAAGATTTGGTTTGTATCCTGAAAAAGGAATAATAAAAGAAGGTTCTGATGCAGATATAATTATATTTGATCCAAAAAAAATATGGAAAATTACTAAAGATCATCTTCAAACTAAAGGGAAATCTTGTGCTCATCTTTACTATGGTGATAGTATAAAAGGAAAAATTAATATTACTATTGTTGGTGGCAAAATAATCTATGAAAATGGAAAATTTATCAAAACTAAAAATTTTAAAAATTATATTAAAAATGAAAAAATTAAAACTTTAGAAAAAAATGGAGGATAAAGCATTATTAGAAATCAAGAATCTGAAAACATATTTTAAAGTTGGTAAATCTGTTGTGAAAGCTGTTAATGGTGTCAGCTTTAATCTTAACAAAGGTGAAACAACTGCAATTGTAGGTGAATCAGGATCAGGAAAATCTATTACCTCTCTGTCAATAATGCAACTTCTTCCTACTAATGTCATAGATGAAGATCATGGAATAATTAATTTTGATGGGAAAAATCTACTAAGTCTCTCAAAGAAAGAGATGAGAAAAATAAGAGGAAATAAAATTTCTATGATTTTTCAAGAACCTATGACAAGTTTAAACCCAGTTTATAATCTTTCTTACCAAATATCTGAAGCAATTATCTTACATCAACATAAAAATAAAACTCAAGCAAGAAAATTGGCCATAGAAATGCTTGATCTAGTTGGAATTCCTGAACCAAATAAAAGAATTGATAGCTTTCCGCATGAACTTTCAGGAGGAATGAGACAAAGAGCAATGATAGCAATGGCTTTATGCTGTAATCCAGAAATATTAATTGCTGACGAACCTACAACTGCTTTGGATGTAACTATACAGGCACAAATTTTAGAATTAATGAAATCACTACAAAAAAAATTAAATATGTCTATTTTATTTATTACTCATGATTTAGGAGTAGTATCTGAAGTTGCTGATAGAGTGATGGTTATGTATTTAGGACATATTGTAGAGATGGCTGATGCAGATGAACTTTTCTCTAATCCTAAACATCCTTATACTAAAGCTTTACTTCAAGTGGCTCCAACTATTTCTATAGGACCCAAAAAAAGGAAAGATATTCTCAAAGGAGAAATTCCTAGTCCTATCAATCCTCCCTCTGGCTGTGTTTTTAGAACTCGTTGTCCAAATCCAACACATGATTGTAAAGAAGGAAATATTGAAATGGGTTTAATCGAAGTTAGTCCAGGTCATTGGGTTGATCAATGTTGTGTT
>Ga0315336_1002368_pt1 | contig 29151 bp, 17 predicted proteins | sample ASW5metaG_FD_204512 | JGI IMG/M metagenome (GOLD analysis project Ga0315336, IMG submission 204512) | Ammonia-oxidizing marine archaeal communities from Monterey Bay, California, United States - ASW #5 | ecosystem: Environmental > Aquatic > Marine > Intertidal zone | place: USA: California... | reverse complement strand
ACCAATCACGGTGCTGTAGCGGACCTCGTTTTTTTTAGTGCCGAGCGGGCGGGCAGTTGGAAAATGATCGAGCAATTGACTCACAGGCTCACCAACTTCTCGCGCGAACGCGTCCAAAATGCTCAATTCGACGGCACATTTCAACGCGTTGCTACCGCAGCCACGCGGGTTATCGCCGGTTTGAGCCGGTTGAAACCGCTCACAAGTTGCAATCACGTCGTTCCACGAATCGAACTCTCCGGCAAGTTGTTCCTGCAAGCAAGTCTCCTCGAGTTGGTCGAAGCACGTGTGAGGCGTTTCGCCGGTCACATACTCCCGCGGCACCCCTTCACCCCAACCGCGCGTGCCGTTGTGCAATTCACACTCGATCAGGACATTCTCACTCGCTTGGCGGACATGAGAGGCGTGTGAAAAAGGTCGCTTCAACGGTAAACAGACATGCCAGGCGGTCAATTTGCGAATACGCATGAAAGTCGGACAAAGAGAGTTTGTCGGCAGCGGGTCAAACAGAGACCGATTCCGTGCGCTCACTGGGAGCCGCGGAGCGTGGACCATCGCCGACAAGGTGATCTAGCGCCTGGCGGATACCTTCTTGAAAATCAACCTGTGGCTGGTAGCCGAGCAACCGCTTTGCCTTGTCGATCGAGTAGTCGAGATTAAGCGTCATGAACTTGATTTGCCCGCTGGTCAGCAACGGGGGACTGGTCGCACCGCGTAGCTTGGCCACGCGTTCGATTGGCCGCACGAGCAGCCGCGCCAACGACTCGGGAATATGGGCCGGGTGGGGCTTGCCCAAGTAGTCCGCTATGGTATTGACAAATTCCAGCCGGGTGACCAACCTCTCGTCGCGAATGTTAAAGGTTTCTCCTAGCGCAGCAGGTTGCTCCATGGCCAGGAAAATAGCATCGACCAGGTTGCCCACATAAGTGTTGTTGAGGAGTCGGTCACCGCGGCCAATAAACTTCATTTTTCCGACTTGAAGTTTTGCAACAATCCGCGGAACCGCATGACGGTCGCCAGCGCCGTAGATAAATCCTGGACGGAGAATAACGATTGGCAAATTGAATTGGTCGCGGTGCCTGCCGAGCATCACCTCCGCTTCGGCCTTGGTCTGGGTGTAACCATCCAAGCCACCAAGATCGGGGGTCACCGTCTCGTCGGTCCCGTAATGATGCCGGGCAGGATAGACACCCAGCGAACTGATTTGAATCCACCGCTTCAGCTGTCCCACCCGCTGGGCAGTGGTCAGCATGTGCTCCAGAGAAAACACATTCGCCTGCCGGTACGTTTCAGCCGGGCCCCAATCCCCAACATGGGCACCTGAATGAATCACCAGGTCGACATCTTCCAAGGCTGGTGCGAGCGTTTCTGGTTTCGCGAGATCCCCTTCGGCCAACTCGACTGGCAAGTGTTCAAACAGGCTCGTGTTCGACGTGCTTCGCACCAGGGCACGAACGGCATAGCCGGCCTTCACCGCCCGTGACACGAAATGGCTTCCCACGTGTCCGGTTGCGCCCGTGACAAGGATTTTTTCTTGAGGCACGACCCAGCTCCCTGCAACATGGTAAGGACATCCACGGCAGCGACATCGGTAGTCGGGTTGCTACGCGCGCGCGACTGCCGTCCGTGGTTGACCGAAATGCTCCGCAAGCTCATCGAGGAAAGTAAGCTGGCCCACGAGGCACGGGTGTTTGTATTCTTCAAAATTTCCCCTCGCGCGAGTCCGATCCGCTCGCAAGGCATCCCAGGTACCAGGCGAAACTTCATGAACCACCACTGGTAACAATCGCCCGGAGGAACTCTTTTCTCCGTACTCAAGGTTACTTGTTGCCAGGTTAATCTGCACCTGGTGAGCCAGTTCGGCTGCACGTCCGACGTGGGCTTCTGGTTCGATCAGCAACAGGTAACGTGGTTTGTGCTGAAATTGATCCATCGACGGCACCAGGGTGAAGGTTGCAATGGGCAACTGGAGCTCTGTAAAAGCCCGCCGCACGGCATCAATCGCCTGGTATTCGCTCAGTTTCTCGCCGGTAATATTGGAAAAGTGTTTTCCTTTGTTGAGAAATTCAACCAGCGGTGCCTCCCCTTCAAAGCCAACACACCGCACGACATCCTGAATATCGTACCGGTAAAGCCCGCCAGAAGTGGTGAGCAAGATGTAGTAGTCGCAGCCTTCCACCAACTCGTGACTTTCGATGATCGTGGGGTGCGTTGTGCCATGCTGGTCGACTGGAATGAACTCAAAGTAGTGATTGCGATAATCCAGGATGCCGGCGGAGGAACCGTCTGTCAGCGGGATCGTTATCCGCCCTTCGCTGGCCGACAGGCCGTGATCGCGAATCGCGACGTCTCCGTAGAGCTGGCGGACTTGCGGCAAGTAAACCCCAACAGATCCACCAGTCCAGACAGCCAGCACCGACAAATGTGGCCAAACTCGCTTTGGAAGTAAAGCTCCCTCGTCCTGCGCAATCTTCTCTAGTTCACGCGCCCGACGAGGGTGCCCCCGCCGCAGCCGACGTGCCAGTCGCTGCCGCACCGGATCGGGTATGGGAAAATCGGTCGAGCAGGTGCCATCGTGAATGTCGCGAATGAGCTTTTCCTTATGCTTGTCAGCCCGCTTTGCTAATTCAATCAGCGTGCTCGGATTGGCCGTAATCATCATTCCCAAAAGCCGCTTCACCAGCGCCAATCGCAACGTCAGGTAATGCTTGGCCTCCGAATTGTGAACCTGATTGACGCACGACGGCAACAGAAAAATCGGGCGGGTTAATGTTGGCCGCGACTCAGCAGCCAAGCCGCTTATTTGGCCACATGGTGTACCGTCGGGGGCACGTGATTGTTTCCAATCACTTGAAAGCTGGAGTGTTTTTTTCCACATCAGGTCGATGTGGTCACCATAAACACCAGCTCCCCAGATTTGCCAGCCGACACGGTATTCGCGAAACAACTCGTCGGTCAGAGGCAGGTGCTTTGGGCGACCCGTTGTACCCGACGACATGGCGAACATACGCACCCGGGTCTCTGGCGAAAACATCGCCGTCACGTCACCCCGCATCACGCGTTCCACATATGGCTCCACATCCTCAAAACTCATGATTGGCTGGCGGGCCCGGAAATCGCCAACGTTACGAATCTCGCTGAAGCCGTGGTCGCGCCCGTAGGCACTCGATGCATTTCGGTAGATTTTTGCTAGCAGCGCTGCATGTTGCGTCTGCCGCGCGTTCTGTGCGCCGTGGAGAAATCTCTTCAGCTGAAGCCGCTTGTGCCCCAGGTACGCGTAGCGAAAGACCATTGCCTATTTCGATCTCAGAGGCCATCGCAAACCAACGACCACCGGCGGAAAGGACGCAGTGAATGCGCGGATCATCGTTGAATTCCAGTCAAAGTGCAAGCGGGGTTGAAAACCGCGACAAGCATACAAGATAAGGGGAATGGGGGGCTTTGGCAAGAATGTAATGCCTATATTCGGGCGAGATCGTCAAGATGACGCGCCAGATGTTGGGCCCCTTCCCCAAACATCATCGAAAAGTGGTCTCCTGGCACTTCGTGGATCTCGAGCTCTTGACCGACTTCGGCACTCCATCCCAGGTCACCGTCTTCGTTGACTTCCTGCCCAGCGACCGTTGAGAGTTCCCCTTTGATGTGTGGAAGGAACAAAAATACCCGCGCCGTGCCATTTAAAGCTGCTGGTGCGTACGACTGCAAAGCCCGCACGTTCGCTTCACCTACTTGAACAATCCGCTTGATGTATTCCTCCGGCGCGGCTTCGGGGACAGCGCCCTGCTTGCGGGCCTCCTCAATAGCCATTTCAAACCGCTGTTGGGGATCAAGCGCGGCGAGCTGATTGTAGTCGATACGCACGTCTGAACGGCGCCATCTGTTGAGAACGTTGATGATATTGCATAGGAACTGAGCATCATCATCGACCTCAACCTTGTTGAACACCGTCGGCAAAGGCGTGTCGAACAAAGCTACCGATGCCACCTCAACGCCAATGTCAATCAGCGCGTGTGCCATGGCGAGTGCGTAAATACCAGCCGTGGACCAACCAGCCAGGTGGTAGGGCCCCTCGGGGTACTGATTGTGGACAGCAGTGGCATAGTCTTGGGCCATTTCGCGCATCGACTGATGGGGCAAAACGGCATTGTCCAGCCCGCGTGGTCGAATCGCGAACACGGGTCGGTCGGCGCTGATTCTTTGCACGAGATCGTCGTAGCAACGGATATCACCACCGAGCGATGGCAACAGGAACAGGGGTGACCCCGAACCGGTAGTCCGCATCGCTACTAATGGCTCCCATTGTTCAGCCGCCTCATCTTTGCCGCTGTTGGCAACGTCGATCTCCAAATTGGGGGTGGCGATCAGTCGCACTGTCTCGCCAGCCAGCGATTTGATACTCGGTCCTTCCATGAGAGCCGCCATCGGGAGGGTGAATGCCAAACGACTTTCCAAGTTGTTTTTGAGTTCCAAGGCCAACAACGAATCGATGCCAAAAGAGCTGAGCGGCTCATCCACTTCCAGGGATGCTACTTCCACCCCCATAATCCGGGCTAACTCCGTCTGGATATAGGCTTGAACCAACCGTTGGCGAGTTGGCATATCTGCCTGGAAAACTTCCTCACGAAATGCCTGATCGACCTGGGTCCTTACTTTGCCCGACCGGTCATCCACCACGCACAAGTCTTGCAATAACGTGGGCCGACGCTTCCCCAGGAGGGCCGTGAAAGCCTCCCAATCGACGTCCATCACCGTCACCTGGTCGACATTTTCGCGGAGCAACCTCTCCAGCCAGTAAAGACCTTGATTGGCGGGCATGAAGGCCATCCCACGTGACTGGATCGCCTCGTCGCGACCTTCGTCGGTCGCCATACCGGAACCTGCCCAAGGCCCCCAATTGATGGTGGTCGCCGGTTGTCCTTGGGCCCGCCGGTAATGCACGAGTCCGTCCAGCAGCGCGTTACCGGCCGCATAATTAGCCTGCCCGGGAGATCCCAAAATGCTTGCAACTGAAGAAAACAGGACAAAGAAGTCAAGTGGCTGGTCACTGAGGACCTGGTGCAAGTTCCAGGCACCTTGAATCTTGGGACCCGCCGCACGCTCGAACTGTTCAAGGGTCATGTCGGCGATCGCACCGTCGGCCAGTACACCCGCTGCGTGAATCACACCACGGAAGGGAGGGTGTGATTCAAGGATCCTGGAAACAGCCGATTGCAACGCAGCGGGGTCGGTTACATCGGCCTGGCAAGCGAAGACCTGCACACCACGCCGCTGGAGCTGGGCGAGCTTTTCCACCGCCTCATCGGACGGAGCGCTGCGAGACAACAGGGCAATTGAGCGGGCACCTTGTTGGACCAACCATTCGGTCACCTGCATCCCCAGCGCACCGAGTCCACCCGTCACCAGATAGGTCCCATCGGGGCTGACCAGATCCTGGCTCAAACTTTGTTGAGCGGACCTGCGGGCTCGTGATTCCTGCTGAACTTGAGCGGGGCTTTGTTCGAACGAAACGACAATCTTGCCAGTATTCTTCCGCTGCGACATGTAGCGGAAGGCTCCGATGGTTTGATCGGCTTCGAACTGGGTGAATACCGAGGGTTTGTAAGCTCCACTGTCGAAGTGCTGCATCACTTCGGCAAACAACTGGAGGATCACAGCGGGCTTTTGCCGCAGCATTCGATCTAAATCGATTGCGAAATACGAGAGGTTGTCCTGGAACGGGAGTAACCCGATCTTGGTATCCTGGTAAATGTCGGTCTTACCAATTTCCAGGAAGCGGCCATACGCACGCAAAACGGAAAGACTCTGAGTGATTGCTGCCCCCGGGAGCGAGTTGAGAACGACGTCGACACCCTCACGATGCGTCTCCGCCAGAATTTGATCGCCAAACTCCAGTGTCCGCGAATTGTAGAGATGCTCGACTCCGAGTGACCTCAAGTAATCGCGCTTAGCTTCACTGCCAACGGTTGCGAAAATCTCGGCCCCGATGTGTTGAGCGATCTGGATCGCCGCGAGACCGACACCACCGGCACCGGCATGGATCAAGAGCCGCTCACCGGGTTGAATTCGGGCCAAATGAACTAACGCGTAATACGCTGTGAGAAATGGTATCGGGATGGTACAAGCCTGGTTGTAATCGAGATTTTCCGGTTTGGGTGTCAACGCGTATTCCGCCGTGATGGCATGCGAGGCAAACGCGTACGGCACAACCCCCAAGACCGCATCCCCGACCTGAAATCGATCGACACCCTCACCAACCGCCGTGACCGTACCCGACGCCTCAATGCCGAGCGGCACAATTTCGTCCCGGATTCCGGGATAGAGCCCCAGTGCCTTGAGGACATCGCTGAAATTCAGTCCCGTCGCGCGAATCTCCAATTCGACCTGACCCGTTTCGGGGACCCTCCGTTTGCAGGGGACAAACCGCAATCCATCGAACGAACCGGCCGTGCTAATTCTTAACTGAAATGGTGAGTCGGCAGGAACAATGATCGAACTTCCATCTTCGGTCGACGTCGGTTCCATTTCCTCGTCAACCCTCTCCAACCGGGCCACAAAGCGAGTCCCCCCGCGGTAAGCGACTTGGGCTTCGTCTCCATCAATTTCGAGTTCGCCAACGAGGTCATTTGCCGCCACTCGTGGTTCGGAGGTGGGATCGAGATCGATCAGCTGCGGCCTCAAATCGGCGAATTCCATCGCTGCCACACGCCCCATACCCCACAAGGCCGATTGTTCGATCGCGACCGTTGTTCCATTTACTGGTTGCGCGCCGCGCGAAACCACATACAGCCTGGGCACTTTCGCAAATCGATGCCTCGCCAGCCGACGCAGCAATTGCAACAGGCTCTTGGAGCCAAGGCAATTCGCGGCGTCGAACGGATCGCTGGTGGTACTGGAGGTGGGAGGCGGCGCGTCGACAGACCACAGGTGAATTACTCCGTGGCAAAGCTGGTCATCACCGAAAACCTTGGTCAACAGTTGCTGGTAGTGAACTTCGTTCAGGGGATCCAGCTCCACCTGTAGCGGTTCGGTGGGAGAATCAAGATCAGCTCTGTCGTTGTCCAACGAGCAGGTATCTCCCGGAGTGACCACAACACAAGCCTGCCCCGATTTGGTGAACTGTTCTGCCACCGACTGAGCGATTCCCTGGGTATCGGCGAACACCAGCCAGCGGCCATTTTTTTCCGCTTCAGGCGTACCCGTTGCGGTTGCAGGTTGATCTGCGGGGCACGGTTTCCAGGCGACTTGATAGAGCCACTGGTTGTCATCCGTCGTCGCGACAGCGGCGGCACGGCCTACCCGTTGCAGGCGAACGCCTTCAAAACAGACAAGGACTTTGCCGTCCTGATCGACCAGCGAGACATCCCCTTCCACAACATCGGGACTGGGGCCAGCGTCTTCGGAGGTTCGCACTGCATAGCTGAAGAGCGGACGTTCCAGATCACCCACGGCGGCAAACATGCAAAGGCGGCGAACACTCACCGGCATGTAGGTGTAAGGGCTGGTCGAACCATCCTGTTCCAACGGAACAACCCCAGCCATCGATTGTAACAAGGCATCGCCCAACACGGGATGCAGCAGGTAAGCCCCAGCTTCGCGACGAATTGTTTCGGGAATCTGAATCGAGGCCGTGGCGCCGTTCGCTCCCCGGGTAAGTTCGTAAACAACCTGGAAGGCGGGGCCGTAGGCGAGTCCGCGCTGGGCAATTTGAGCGTAGAAATCTTCGTGACCGATGACCGCTTGTGGCTGGCTACGAATCGTCTCGAGATCGACCTGGCGATCTGGTTGCCATGCTTGCTGATCAATGCGCGATTCGTGTAGCAGGCAGGCAGTTGCATGCAACGTCCAGTCGGTCCTGTCGTTCAGGTTGTCGCTGGGGCGGCTGTAAATTTCCCAGGTTGCTTCACCACCCGACTCGGGGGAGACCGTCACTTGGACACGCCGTCCTTCTCCCTCCCGGAGAAACATGGCCTGCTGGATGCTGAGGTTTTCAACAAGGTGCTGACCGGGCCCAAAAACCTGCTCAGCCGCGGCCAGGGCCAGTTCGACGTAGGCAGCCGCGGGCGTGACCGGGGCCCCCTGCACTTGATGATCGACCAGATAGTGTGGTGTGTGGGCACTGAGTGCCGTTTCGTAGAGGGCGTTCTTCCAGACCGTCCAGAGGCGGGATCCCAAAAGCGGGTGCCCGCCGTCGGTTCGCGCGACCATGGTGGACACGGACTCGTGGCCGATTGGTCGCCGCTGTGCAGGACTGATCTCATGCCAGCAGCAAATCCGATCGAATGGGTAGTTCGGCACCAACACCCGACGGCGCGACCACGGTTGATCGAAGGCCCGCCAATCGAAACGACCACCACGGCAATAGAACTCACCAATGCTGCCACAGATGACCTGCCAGTCCTCTTGCCCTGGTCGCAGGGAAGGCACCCAGGCCGCATCCCATTTGGGAAAACAGCGGCGCCCCATACCGAGCAAACTTGCCGTGGGACCCATTTCAATGATGATGGTCGCCTCGGCTTCAACGACACGGGCCATACCATCTGCAAACCTGACAGCGTTCCGCAAATGGTCGCGCCAATACTTTGCCGAAGGTGCCTCACGGAGCAACTGACCGGTGAGATTGGCAGCAAAATCGACCCCCGGTGGCTGAAAGTCAATTCGGGCGGCAGACTGCTCAAATTCCTCCAGCATTTCATCCATCAAGGGAGAGTGAAATGCGTGCGACACATTCAGGTTGCGGACCCCGATATCACGTGATTCGAACCGCGCGACAATCTCGTTCACACCGGCTTCTTCACCTGAGATAACAGTGTTTTCGAGCCCGTTGATCGTGGCCACCACGACATCATCTCGGTCACCCAGTTCGGCAGCCACTTGTTCTTCAGAAGCAAAAATCACAGCCATCTTGCCGTGGCGTTTGATCTGTTGCATGAGGCGTGCCCGCTCGGCAATGAGCCACAAACCATCCTCCAGCGACATGACGCCGGCGATGCAGGCTGCGACATACTCACCCACACTATGGCCCAACACAATGTCGGGCTCGACGCCCCACGATTTCCACAAATCGGCCAGGGCGTACTCGAGGGCAAACAGGGCGGGTTGTGTGTAGTGTGTTTGATGGAGCAGAGACTCTCGCTCATCCTCCGGTTCGACTGCCGGATAAAGGATCGCCAGCAGCGATTCTCCCCAATGTTCCCTCAAGATCTGGTCGCAACGATCCAGTGTGGCGCGGAAGCGAGGATGGGTCTCATAGAGCTGACGTCCCATGTTCACTTGCTGCGAACCCTGGCCCGTAAACAAAAATGCTACCTTGGGCCTTCCCAGAGAGCGGATGGAACCTCGCTTGATAGCAGCCGCCCGTGATTTTTCCGACACCCCCGGCAGGAGTTTGCCCAGTTGCTTTAGGTCGGTGGCGGCAATTGTGAGTCGATGATTAAAGTTGACGCGGCCAGTGTTCAGGGAGTAAGCCAAATCGGCAAGTTCAGTATCGGGATGCTGTTGGAGATGGTCTGTCAGTTGTTCGGCCTGACGAAAAATGGCCGATTCCTGCTTGCCCGACAGTTTGAGCAAGTGGACCGGTCGCGGTGCAGGCGGGTCGGATGGGACGACCCGTGGCGGAGCTTCTTCCACAATTAAATGGGTATTCGTCCCCCCAAATCCAAACGAGCTGATCCCGGCGATCCTTGGTGCGTCCGATTCGGGCCAAGGCGATCGCTCGCTTGGCACCTTGATCCTCGTACCGGTCAAATTAATGTGACGATTCAGTTCCTCAAAATGGGTTTGGGCAGGAATCTCATGATGATGCAGCATGAGCCCTACTTTGATCAAACCAGCGGCACCGGAGACAGTCTCCATATGCCCGACATTTGCCTTCACACTGGTAACGTAACATGGCCGAACCTGCTCGTTGCCAGCAGCAAAGATTTCACCGAGGGCCTGCATTTCGATCGGATCGCCCAGGGGAGTACCGGTCCCGTGGGCCTCGATATAACTGATTTCGTCGGGCATCAATTGTGCTTGCGCAAGGGCCGCCTGAATGCAGGCCTTCTGGGACTGGCCATTGGGAGCACTAATCCCGGAAGTACGGCCATCCTGGTTGACCGCGGTTGCCCTCAGCACCGCCCAAATATGATCGTCGTCGCGCAACGCATCTTGCAGACGCTTGAGCACTACCAATCCACAACCCTCGCCCCGAACGTAACCATTGGCATTGGCGTCGAAGGGTCGACACCGCCCGTCAGGCGACAACATGCGGGCCTTGGAAAAAGCAATCGTCGTTTCGGGTGTAAGAATAGCATTCACACCGCCAGCGATTGCAGCGTTGCACTCCCGCCGACGCAAACTCTCGACAGCTAAATGAATCGCCAGCGATGAACTCGAACAGGCCGTATCGATCGACAGGCTGGGACCATGCAAATCGAAAATGTACGAGAGGCGATTCGATGCGATGCTCAGGGCATTGCCAGTACCCGAATGGGGACTGATCTGTTCGTAATAATGAAGATAAGGAACCAGGACCTTCGAATAGTCGTTCGTCGCTATCCCAACAAACACCCCCGTGTTCGACCCCCCGATCTGGTCAGCGGGCAGCCCGGCGTTTTCCAGGGCTTCCCAGGCAACCTCCAACAAGATTCTTTGCTGCGGATCGATCTGCACCGCTTCGCGCGGCGTGATGCCAAAGAACTGAGGATCGAATTGCTCAATGTCGTCCAGCAGTGCGGCCCGGCGAACAGAAATCTTTCCAGGTTGTTCTCCGGTCGGATCGTAGAACTCATCAAGATCCCAGCGAGACGTGGGAATCTCGACAACCCCATCGCGACCAAGGTGAATCAATCGCCAAAACGCAGCGAGATCTGGCGCAGCAGGAAACCGACATGCCATACCGACGATGGCGATCGGCTCGGGGCGGCCAGACTGCTCGTCGCCTTGCCGCTGTGCAAGCCGTCGCTCCAGGAGCTTGCGCTGGGCCGGAGATAGTCCGGCAAGTCGTTCTGACAAGTCACTCATCAAATTTCACAGTTTCAAAAAGCCAGCAAAAACGGCAGATTCAGGACCTGGTGACGGGCACTGGCCATTGTGCACATCCGCCAAAAGCTGGTCGCCACGTAATACAAACGACCAGCAAACCTCCAGCTTGCCGCCACCGCTCTCCCTGGGGAAACCATCCAGCATATTTCGGTCGCTTCTTTGGTTCAAGTCACTGCAAGCCTGTTACACCGTGCCAAAGCAGAGTCACAAACTCGCGGTGGTGCCTGCTTGGAGCCACTCCTGGCCAAGTCAGGAATCACTTCCGGTGGCCGGTGACCTCAAACGGTGACACCAGCATGCCCCACAACCTCGGCAGCTTTTCCTCGACTGATTACGTCAAGTTCGCCAGAAGCAACGTCGCAATCGACACAAATCCTGTCATCCGCAGAGGTGTGCGCCGATGCAGCTTTCAATGATCGTGGCAACGTACAACCGTCCCGCAGCGAGCGAGCATCTTCGGGAGCCTGTCGAACAGCAAATCGACCACGATTTCTAATTGATCACTGGTGACGAAAGGCCTGACCAACGGTTTGCCCGCACCAGCCGACGAGTACCCCCAAAACGGATAAGCCAACTTTTCAGCCAGATTCGCGGAACCCAGCACCTACGACTCAGCGATTGGACTCGGCCGGTTTTCAATCCGCTGCGAGGGGAGTGCTACCCGAAAGGGCCATTTGCTGAGGCAACTCCATCCTCCCTTGAGCGGCGTCGCCTGAATCGAGAGTCACCTCCGGCGCGGCATCGGGCTGCCGACGACCATATTGCAATTCCCAAAGTTTTGCCTGTTTGAGAAAAGACTGGTACGCCGTGAGAGCCGCTATTTGCAATCCCGGCAATCCGTCAAGGCAACCAAGCTTCCAGAAATAGCACTGCAAGAACCGTGATGGCCCGCGCAGCAGAAGCTGCCAAAAGCTGGCGGACCGACCTTGCTCCATCCAGATCCCTGCCTGCACATCGGCGTATCGCTGTAGTTTTGGCAAGTACTGGTCGTACGACCAAACGGTGTAATGTTCAAACGGTTGCCTGAGTCTGCCGACAGTGCCCCGCAGAACCTTGTATCTTGCATGATCACTGGAGCCAACGAATCGCCCGGCGTCACGTTGAAACAGCCGCAACTGCCGATCAGGGCACCATACACCGTGGCGAATCGGGTGACCCATGAAATGGTTCAGGCGATTCATCCAGTAGCCAGCGTGGCGGGGTGCTGTCAGTTCTTGCTGGATCTCCTCGGCCAGCGGAGGTGTCAACCTCTCGTCCGCATCGAGCAGCAGAATCCAGCGATGGGTTGCCTGTGGAATGGCCCAATTGTTGAAATCTCCATAGCTGATATATTCCCGTTCGATAACGCGACAAACGCCTGAGGCTCGGGCCAGCTCCAGCGTACCATCGGTCGATCCCGAATCGGCGACAAGAATCTCATCGGCAATGGTCCTCACCGAACGAATGCAAGCAAGAATGTTGTTCGCTTCGTTTTTACAAGGAATGAGAACCGTAAGTGGTGGAGGCATATTTCACACAATTCCCAGGTGTGCTCGTGGAAGGACCATTTTATTCAACCCGATTGCAATCATTCAAGGCAACGTCATTTGGACTGCAGTGCCCCACCCGCTGTGGTCGAAAGTTTGTCTTTCACTGGCAGTTCTGGGTAGACCAGTGCATCCGTCTGGCTGGAGCGGGCATTGGCGGCCTGACGGGAACCAGGTCGTTAGCCCAAGTTGCGAGCGATCCCCAAGTTCCAGCGGATCCAAGTTGCGGGAAATTTTGTTGCTTCCCACAGACCACAGGACCCCGCTAGCATAATGCAAAAGCAGTTACAGTTTTTGTTGAATTGCACTAAAAGCATGTCACTCATAGATTTGACAATCTCGGCGATAGAAGAACCGCTACCGAAGGATGTCGAGAGTCTGTTGACCGACGCCCTGGCACGGATCGAGCGGCTCATCGAGTTGCAGCGAGACAACCCGATTTTTGCTTACGTGCCAAGCGATTTTGCGGAAGTTTATCGAGGTCTGGAGCAGATTCAGGCGTTAAACCTTGCGACCGGACAACGATTCGTCGAGTGGGGAAGTGGCGTTGGTGTGACCGCCTGTCTGGCATCGATGCTGGATTTCGATTCGGTTGGGATTGAGATTGAGCCTTCGCTGGTCGAGGCTTCGCAGCAACTGGCTGCGGATCACGAACTGACCGTCGAATTTATCGAAGGAAGCTTTGTACCCACGGGTGCGGAGTGGCTTGTGGGTCCGCAAAACGACCTAATGTGGCTGCGTGATGACGGCATCGCTGCTTATGATACGTTGGGTCTGGACCCGGACGACTTTGATCTGGTATTCGCGTATCCCTGGCCTGGTGAGGAGCAAATCGTGTTCGAACTGTTTGACCACTGTGGGGCGGCAGGTGGTTTGCTGCTCACCTCTCATGGCGAGAACGGTTTGCGGCTGCAGCGAAAGGTTTTGCGCTGATGGGTTATCACACGCTCCGACAATGTGTCGACGACCTGGAGCGACACGGGAAACTCGTGCGAATTGAGCAGGAGGTCGACGCACATCTGGAGGTCGCCGAAATCCATCGTCGAGTCTGCGAGGCGGGCGGTCCGGCGATTTGTTACGCGCAGGTCAAAGGCTGCCACTTCCCGATGGTGAGCAACCTGTTTGGCACGATCGAGCGGGCCCGCTTCTTGTTTCGCGATTCGTTGGAGCGGGTACGTCGCCTGATTGAACTAAAGCTGGACCCGGCGAAGATCTTTAAAAGTCCGGGGCGGTACGCTGCCACTCCTCTGGACGCACTCGCCATGATGCCAAAGTTGGTCAACCGAGCCAGCATTACGGCGCACCAAACGACCATCCAACAGTTGCCACAGCAAGTGAGTTGGCCTGAGGACGGAGGTGGATTCATCACGCTTCCGCAAGTTTATACCGAACACATTGACCAACCGGGGATGATGCGGTCCAACCTCGGCATGTACCGCATCCAGTTGACGGGGGGCAACTACGCGCCGAATGAAGAAGTCGGGCTCCACTATCAGTTGCACCGCTCGATAGGTGTTCATCAAGCTGCCGCCCAACGTGCCGGAAAACCGTTCCGCGTCAACGTCTTTGTGGGAGGATCTCCTGCGATGATGCTGGCGGCTGTCATGCCACTGCCGGAGGGGATCAGCGAATTGACGTTCGCCGGCGCACTGGAACGACGCCGCATCCGCATGCTGCGACGAGGCGCTTCCCTGCCGATCCATGCAGATACCGACTTCGCCATTTGTGGAACGGTCGATCCGGAGAAAATGTTGCCCGAAGGACCCTTTGGCGATCACCTCGGGTATTACAGCCTCCAGCACGATTTTCCAGTTCTCCGCGTGGAACACGTCTACCACCGACCTGGCGCGATCTGGCCGTTCACGGTCGTTGGCCGTCCTCCGCAGGAAGATACGATTTTTGGTCAGCTGATTCACGAACTGACCGGTCCTGTCATTCCCAATGTGCTTCCTGGCGTGCATGCCGTTCACGCGGTCGACGCAACAGGTGTCCACCCCTTGCTACTGGCGATTGGGAGCGAACGCTACATGCCATTTTTGTCGCCGGAACGACCTCAGGAACTGCTCACTCAGGCCAACGCGATTCTCGGGCAGGGCCAACTGTCCCTTGCCAAGTTCTTGCTGATCGCCAACCATGCCGACAATCCCAATCTCGATATTCACGATGTTGACGCGTTCCTCGAACACATACTCCGCCGCGCCGACTGGACCTGCGATTTGCATTTCCAGACAAAAACCACCATCGACACCCTCGACTACTCGGGTGGGCGGATGAATTCAGGATCGAAGGTAGTTATCGCTGCGGTTGGCCCCGCACATTTCGACTTACAGAACCAATTGCCAGCAAGCCTCCGCTTGCCTGACGGATATCGCAATCCCCGACTGGTCCGCCCAGGTGTGTTAGCCGTCGAGGGACCCGCCTGCCACCGGCCATCGCTGGAGTACTCGGCGGCGGACGAGGCACCGGGCCGGGACCTTGCACGCTTTTGTGCCACCGCCCACGGGAACGACAACCTCAACGCGTTCCGGCTGATCGTGATCGTGGATGACAGCCAGTTTGTTGTCGAGTCCTTACGAAATTTCCTCTGGGTCACGTTTACCCGGGCCAACCCGGCTGCCGATCTGCACGGAATCGATGCCTTCTGTGAAAACAAGCACTGGGGTTGTCGGGGCGCACTGGTTGTTGATGCACGGCTCAGGTCGCATCATGCGCCGCCCCTGGAGGAAGATTGTGCCATTTCGCGACATGTCGACGCGCTTGGTGCCACGGGTGGCCCCCTGGAAGGTATCATTTGACAGGCTGTTACGGCGAGTTCGATTTGCTTTCCTGGACCGGTCCCCCCGTTGGGTCGCATCAGTTGGGCCGTTACACTGGCGATATGTTTTGTGCCCAACTTGCTTTGTTCACCTCACCGAGACTCCAAGACCAGTGGCTGACAATTGCACTCTGGTGGCTGGTGGTGATCTGGCTGGCCACACTGGGCGGTTGTGTTGGAAGCTTCCTGACAGTTGTCTGGGATCGCCGCGGAACAGAGCGGGGAATCGCCTTCCCCCCCTCACAGTGTGACGAATGCGGTCACAGTATTCGCTGGTATCACAACATTCCGATTGCGGGTTGGTTATTTTTGAGGGGACATTGCCATGATTGCGGCGCACCGGTTCCGATCAAGCATCTACTGGTTGAAGTCCTTTTTGCGGGTTTGTTTATCGTTGCGGGAATCCTTTCGCCCTGGCTGTGAGCTGGGCGCGGTTTAATCTCGATGGGAAAATCTGGGTAAGTTCATTACAGTGCACGCAGTGTCATTGACCACAGAGCCAGATCTCACTTATCAAATCAGTATGTCGCAAATCACTTTTCACGGTGCAGCCGGCACGGTGACCGGCCCCAGATTTCTGCTCGAAGCAGACGGTACCCGTATGTTGATCGATTGTGGAATGTTCCAGGGTGTTAAAAATTTGTGGTGGCGCCATTGGGACGCTACTCCGCTTGGTTCAAACAAGATTGACTTTGGAATTCGCGACCAGGAATCCATTTTGCGTTTGCTCTGCTCGAGCGACGTTGGCCGCTTCGACGGCCCACGCTCGGCGAATCCCATCTTTTAAGCTGAACGATTGTGAAGGAAGGCATTCATGAATTTGGAAGACAAGGTCAAGATAAACCGCAACGCGATTCGCGATTCGACGAGCTATGAGCTGGCAGAATACGATATCAACTTTCTCAAGCGGGATGAAAACCGTCCCCTGCGGATGCAGCTTGAATTGCTCAAGACGGAAACGTTGTTGCGGGAAAATGACATCCGGTCAACCGTCGTCATTTTTGGCGGAACCCAAATCGTTCCGCAAGATGAAGCCGCAGCACACATGGTACGTGCCCAGACCCATCTCAAGGATCGACCCAACGATCCGGTCGCCGTACGTGAAGTCGCACGCGCAAAAAGTATCCTCAACAAGTGTCACTATTACGAAGCTGCCCGCAAATTCGGTGAAATCGCTTCCACCTCATCCCAAAACAACACCCAGAGGGAGTTTGTGGTAATGACTGGTGGAGGCCCCGGTATCATGGAAGCCGCCAACCGGGGAGCATTTGAGGTCGGGGCAAAGAGCATTGGCCTCAACATCGAACTGCCATTTGAACAGGAACCGAATCACTACATCACGCCAGAGCTCTGCTTCCAGTTTCATTACTTCGCGATGCGCAAGTTTCACTTCATCTTGAGAGCAGCCGCGTTAATAATCTTTCCGGGCGGATTCGGTACGCTCGACGAGCTTTTCAACACGCTCTGCTTGCGGCAAACGAGTCGGATGCAGGAAATCCCGATTATCCTTTTTGGGCGTAGTTACTGGGATAGTATTATCAATTTTCAGCAGCTGGCTGACGAAGGGGTGATCGCTGATGAACATCTCAATTTGATTGATTATGCCGAGACGCCAGAAGAGGCGTGGAAAATCATTACCGACTATCACGCGGTAAAATAAGCGCACGAAGTGTCCTCCTGGTAACACCCTGAAAATACCCAGGACCACCCTGCAGCTGCCCAGCCACCGAAACACCAAGGCTACGCCCGTGAGCTACCGACAGCAAAGGTTTCGAGCTGGTCAAAAATCGTTACTTGTACTCACCCAGCAGATTGTCATAATTCTAATGGTGTCCTTCCACAGGTCGACATGTCGACGTGCAGCAACCCACCAATGCGTCGCGCGACCGCTTGCTAACACCCCACGCCGTTAGGCAACGACTTGTTTTGTCGCGGGCTACACCCGACTCCGCTGAATTGGCTTCCCATCCCACATTCCAAAGGAATTTTCATGCCTGCGACCGTTTCCGGCCCGACCTCGTTCCGTTACCCGGTATTGCTCGTCATCGTGAGCGGTCTGACGACCGGCCACTTGCCGGCAAAGGCCGATGAAAATGCGGTGCCTGAAGCAGCCACTGAAGATCCGACGGCTGACGAAACCGTATCAGACCAGTTATTCGTTGTTCCTGAAGGTACCCCCGAGCAACTCCTTGAATTCATACAAAATCTGGCCGTATCACGGCCATCGTTTCAATCGCGCGATGAAATGCGTCAGTACATGGAACAGGTAGCGGAGGCCATCTCCACCGCTGCCGACGCCGTCCTCGCGGGACCAGCAACAGACGAACAGGCACCAGCAACAGACGAACAGGCAGTCGAAGCTTTGGAATGGAAGATGCAAGCGTTCGACGTGCGCAAAAAACTTGGTGACCGTACCGTGGCTGCGGACCAGAAAACCTTTCTCGACTCCCTGGCCAACGATCCCAGGAAACCGGTTGCTAAAGCCGTTGCCCGAGCCAGAGTCGAGATGCAATTAAAACGTTGGCGTTTCCTGGACCCGCAAGAGCAGGTCGATCTGATCAACACGTTCGTCAATCAAGTCGAGCAGGACGGTGCCACCAGGCAAGATGTCATGATTGCCCGGAATTTAGGTCAGATCGGCGAAAGGGGAGGAGATAAAATGGCCGTCAAAGCACTGAACGAGTTGCTGGCCATCTTTCGAAAATCTCAAGATCCTGACATTCGCCAAATGCTTCCCGAGTTGGAAGCAACAGCACGACTTGTCAATTTGATGGGCAATAAAATCGAACTGGAGGGCACTCTGCTAAACGGCAAGCCGTTGGATTGGGAATCTTTTCGGGGAAAGGTCGTGTTGGTCGATTTTTGGGCCACTTGGTGTGGACCTTGCCGAAGTGAGGTCCCCAACATCCTGAAAAATTATCGTGCCTACCACGATCAAGGTTTTGATGTCCTCGGGATCTCACTTGATGATACACGCGAGGCAGCGGTGAGTTATGTCAAGCAGACGGACATCCCCTGGCGAACGGTCTTTAGTGACAAACCTGGAGAAACCGGCTGGCGCGCCCCGCTGGCGAGGAAGTATGCCATCAACGCGATTCCCCGGGCGATCCTTGTCAATAAAGAAGGCATTGTCATCAGCATGGTCGCACGGGGACCCTTGTTGGACCATGAACTGGAAAAGATCTTCGGTAAGCCCTCCGCCAAGCAATCAACGGCCAAGAACCTGGCAACCGACGCTGCTGCCCAAGTCGACAAGCAATAACCGGCACCAGGTTCGACCACCGCTTTGGGACCAGCGATTTGGGCTGCGGGTTGGCCGGGCTTGTAGAGACACCGCCGTAGCGAGGCGACCAGACCCGGCATCGGATCAAGCTGGCGCTACATCGACAAGGTCCTGCGCCAGGGAATGAAATCCTCCTGCCCGAGTTCTTCGGCTCGGGTGTAGTATGCTCCGCTGGCTGTGGCAATGATGCGCTCCAGCAGTCGCTCGCCAACGCTTTCGATCGATTCACCTTGGCTAATGACCGTCCCGGCATCTTCGTCGATGATGTCGGGCATCCTGCCCGCCAACGTACTGTTCGATGAAATCTTGATCACCGGCGTGATTGGATTTCCAGTTGGTGTACCAAGCCCGGTTGAGAAAACCATCAGATTGGCTCCCGACCCGGTCATCGCGGTGGTCGATTCGACATCCCCTCCCGGAGTACAGAGCAGGTTGAGTCCCGATCGTTCCACCGGTTCCGGATAATCAAGTACATCAACAACCGGTGAAGTACCCCCTTTCTTGGCAGCACCAGCAGACTTGATGGCATCGGTGGTCAATCCATCGCGAATATTGCCTGGGGACGGATTGCCTTCAAAACTGTTGCCCTCATGATTCAGAAAAGCTTCGTACGCTTTCATCAATTGGAGGAACCGATCGGCAGTGGCTGGTTTAACACACCGCTCAGCCAGAGCACTTTCGCAGCCCGCCAATTCCGGGAATTCCGAAAGAATCACCGACCCACCCAACGCAACCAATAAATCGCTGGTATGGCCGATGGCTGGATTGGCCGTAAGCCCTGAAAAACCGTCGGACCCACCACACTCGGCACCCAACGTGATTTGAGAGATCGGTGCTGGCTCGCGAACGTTTTCATTGGCTTGCATCAACCCGGCAAAGGTATGCTTGATAGCTGTGGTAAGCAGGGTTTCCACCGTACCGAGCTGCTGTTGCTCAAAAATGTAGAGTGGCTTTTTGAAATCTGGATTTCGACGGTGTAACTCGCTCTGGAGATCAGCAATCTGCGATTTCTGGCAGCCGAGGCTCAACACGGTCGCGCCCGCCACATTAGGATGATTGATGTAACCAGCCAGCAATCCGCACAAATTTTGCGACTCGTTGTATCCAGCACCACAACCTTCCCGGTGCGAAAGAAAGCGGATTCCATCGACGTTTTGAAATACGCGTTTGCGATTCCCGCTGGTGACCGACGCAGTCGACGTAGTCGCCAGAATCTCTTCGACTGAAACGCCACCGCGAAATTTGTCAACCAACTCCGCGGTTTGTGCGGCGTAGCTGCTGGCATGACCAAAACCGAGCTCCTTGAGCATTGCCTCGCGCATAATCTGCAAGTTCCGATTCTCACAGAAGACCAGGGGCAAAACGATCCAATAGTTGCGTGTACCGACCTGGCCGTCGGAGCGAAGGTAGCCTGCAAAGGTCGCATTCTGCCAGCGCGAAACATCGGGAGCCTGCCAGGCTGCACCCTGTTTACGTTTAACTGGCGTGTCCGTGGCGTGGGTAATGTTCTGGGGAGTGAGGCGTTCACCAGGACGGACTGGTTGCGTCACTTCGGCGACCGTGATGCCATACATTTTTAAATGGCCGCCAGGTTCGTGAGCCCGCACCGAGAATTTGTGTTTTTGAGGCACATCCACCGGTAACACAATCGACCCGCCACCATGCGGGATGTGGGTGCCTGCGGGTAGATCGACCATCGCAACAAGCATGTCGTCATCCGGGTGGACTTTCAAAAAATTTTCGTTCATGGCAAAGTCGACAGTTATCAGGATTTGATGGGGGTTGCTCCCGGCGGCGGTGTTCCCCCACCAGAGCGTACATAGGTCGATCGCCCTTTGGCGTATTCGTCTGCTGAGGGCAAATCAGCAATACGATCGTCCTGATCGGGGCTGTCTATTGCTGTGACCGCCTGCCGACTTTGCGAATCTTCAAAAATTTTTTGCAGGTAAGGCCGACACCAGCCACAGCCGGTACCCGCCCCATAACAATCGGTGAGCTGGGTGGGTACCTGCGGTTTTTCCAGCCGCAGATAGTTGAGCAGCTTTCGCTTGGTGACGTGAAAACAGAGACAAAGTTCGTCGTCAAGGTGCATACGAGGGTCTTAATTGGCTAGCGGTCCGAAAGACGTTGGTGTTCCAGTCGGGCAAGTCCTGCTGCCCCAATAAACCCGGCGTCGCCTCCGAGCGCGGCGAATTCGATTTCCACTTTGTCGCGAAGTGTGCGGAATATGCGGCGGCGGGCTTCCGCCCGCACTTCGGCCAGAAATTCCTCTCCCAAGGGATGACCCGCCCCGCCGAATGTCATGGCTCCGCCAAGGATCACTCCATCCGGATCAATGGTGTGTATCACATTGACAATTCCGATCCCTAGATACCGGGCCGTCTCAAGGATGATCTGCCGAGCCAGCCGGTCGCCCTGTTCGGCCGCCCGGGCGACAACCAGCGGGGAGATTCGACCTTCATGACCTTGAAGCGAACTTTCTTGACCGGCAGCAAGCGCTTCTTCAGTCCGGGCAGTCACGGCGTACGCACTGCAGTGTGCTTCCAGGGACCCACTCTTGCCAAGACTATCGCGGCGGGCATCCTCCCGCAAATCGATGAGCACGTGCCCACATTCACCTCCACAACCGTGGCTCCCCTCAATAATTTTATGGTCAATGATAATGCCGCCGCCGATACCGGTTCCAAGCGTGAGCAAAACCATGCTATGGTACTCCCGACCGGCGCCTTGCCAATACTCACCATAGGCAGCTGCATTCGCATCGTTGGCAAAGGTGACCTGCAAGCCGCAATGGTGACTAACCCGCTGCCGAATGGGAAAACCCCACCAATTGGGTAGATTCCCGGGTTGCACCAGGAGGCCATTTTCGGTGTCAATTGGGCCGGGTGTTGCCAATCCGACCCGCGCCACTTGCCCAGCCGGCGGTGCCAATTCCTCCAGAACCGACCGTAGTGCCACTCCCATCCGCTGGGCAGCCTCTTCGGCGGGAGTCTCGATATGGGTAGGAATCGAGTGACAGCCCAGAGGATGACCGTCATCGGTCACCAACCCGATCTTAATGCTCGTGCCACCGACGTCGATTCCCACAAATAGCGGAACCGGCGGGTCGGTCTCGGAAACATGCTTCTGGGAACTAACCATAGTCCAATTCTAAAGGACTCTTGGTCCAACGCACACCGGGTCAAATAATTCTACTTCGCTACCGGAAACATACGTCAGCCGTCGCAACGGGCCCGCAATTGGGTTGAAGACATATCGGCGCGAAAATCGGACTCCGGTACCTGATCACAAAGCGACCTGAGAAGACTTGGCAATTCAATTTCCTCCACAGTCAAGAACTGCTGGTCGCTTTTGCGGCCAAACACGAGAAACCGACACCCATGTTCTGCGAGAGTGTCGATTGCGGCAGCTTGCTCCAAAGCGGAAGCATAGTAACGCCGTTGGCCAATGCGGGCAATTGTATCTGCTCCCACGATGAATGTTGCGCCGGGGACCAGCGCCGCTTTGCCTGCAAACGTCGGAGCCCGTGTCAGCAGGACAGGCTCATCCTGGAACTGCTGCAAACGGTCGTCCAGTTCGAGAAAATCAAGCGGCGGCTTGTCGACATTGGTAATCGAAAGTTCGTAACAAACGGGCAAACCAAATCTCTCGGCAGCGAACTCCGCCATCCTGCGATGTCCTTCGTGGAACGGGTGAAACGCGCCTGGAAAGAGCAGTTTGGGGAACGACATGTTCTTTGCGTTATGGAGAACGGTGTCACGCGCACCGAGAACTAACTCGGTCCAATCGTGGGGAGCCGTCTTATCGCGGAGTCGAACTGTCTCGTCGGCAGGCAGGGTCACCGCCGGTGCAGAAACACCACAGGCAGTTGCCACGGCGTGCAAAATCAACTCCGCACAAAGCTGTTCTTCTTCAGCCCGCGAACGACGATCTTTCATCCATTCGCAAGTTTGCACGACCGTCCGTGCTGACGATTGCCAGGCGACGTGTAAACGGTGACCACCTTTTTTTGCGCGGTTCGTCGCCAGGCTTGCCGTAGCAGCAATGCCACGGAGAGAGTGGACGTCGGCCTCGCCAAGTTGACGCGCCCGATGAAATGCAGCCATCGCCATGGTACAAGCGGTGCGTTGGCTGCAAGCCTGATCGATAGGCCCACCCAGCCACTGCTCCAGTGCGGAACGGGCGTAGGGAACAACCACCTCCAGTACGCTGGAGGACGCACCGGGCACTTCGAGCAAGGCACTCGCTGACCGGCTACCACCGCCGGTCAGCGCCAGAACAAATGGACAACCTGCCATGTGGATTGATTCAATGAATTCTGATGGCCACGATTCGTTCATGAGTTACCCAACGTTACACGGGCGGATGGATTTCGATGTTCATCCCGGTTGGTCGCCCCTCAGGCCGGCCTCCCTTTGATTTAGTTTATCAACCGCCGTCCATTGCCCAAAATGGTGTTCACGGAGCAATCGCGGTGAGGATGCAAAAAAGTAACGTGTCGCCCCGGGACAACATGAGCCACGCTGTGGCAAAGTCGACCTGGGCCGCCGGCAACGGATGCACGGCCGCACCATCTGGTTAACCGGTCTCCTTGCAAAAACGGCACGGGGGTTGCCCCTCTTGATCTTCCAACGGGCAGTCGCACCAGACCCTCGTTGGATTCCCCACCAGGTGGTCGCCATGCATGAAGTCTACGAAATCAATGACCCTGTGGAGTTGGCAACCTGTCGGATGCTGTGGGATTTTTTGTTACCGCAAACCCCCAGGGCGTCGTTTTTTCACACATGGGATTGGCTCAACTCTTACTGGCAACATTTTGGTAAAGGCCAAACACTGCGTGTCTTGGTGATTCACGCCGATGGTAATCCATTGGGGATAGTGCCACTGTGTGTACGGCAGGATCGCTACCGCTTGGGTACCGTCCGCACGCTGACCTATCCGCTCGACGATTGGGGATCGTGGTACAGTCCGATTGGTCCGAATCAGGCCGCCTCAATGCTGATTGCGATGCAACATATCCAGGCCACTCCAAGGGACTGGGACATGATCGACCTCCGCTGGACTGGCCCGGAATCCCACGACGGGGGAAGGCCAGGTCGAGCGATGCGGATCGCCGGTTACGAACCCCACAAGCACGCCTATCAGGTGAACTCGGTTCTTGAGATGACTGGTGGCTGGAATCGTTTTCTACAGCAGCAGCCCGGCAAGCTCCGCAGAGATTATTGCAGTCTTCTGCACCGTTTGAGCCAACGGGACGATCTCCAGTTCATCCGGCACCGGCCGGCACCAGCACGGTCTGGAGATGGTGATCCCCGTTGGGATCTGTACGCAATGTGCGAGGCAGTCGCCGCCAGCAGCCAGCACGCTGACGTCCGGGACGAAAATACGCTCTCCACCGGCCGAGTTCGCTCGTTCCTGCGCGATGCACACGCCGACGCGGCACGGCTGGGAATGGTTGATATGAACCTCCTTTTAGCGAGTGGCATACCGGTGGCGTTTCTTTACAGCTACCACTTCGCCGGTCGCGTGTTTGCCCTGCGAACCGGCTTTGACCCTGCCACAGGCGGAAACCCTCCCGGGATCAGCTTGATCCTGCGATCGATCCAGGATGGATTTCGACGCCACGACTGCGTGCTTGATCTGGGTGTTGGAGAGTGGGATTACAAGCGGCAGCTGAGAACCGGTGTCGCAACGAGCTATCGGGTGTCGTACACCCCCATGACTGCATTACGCTCCCAGGCGGTCTGCTGGTCTCGTTGGGTGAAACACCGATTTACGCGGCAAGAAGCCGCGCAGGAAGATTCTGTCTCGGCCTGAACCCGGAGGTCTAAAATTCAGACAACAACTCATCCGTGTCTGCCTGCTCTTTCATGGCAGCGGCTTCGCGGGCCAGGACGAACTCGGGTCCAGGTACGTAGTACTGGATGTCGTCAGTCAGATAGTACGGGCTCGGTAGCGTTTGACCACCTAATTCCACTTGGCAGCCCGTTGAAGCAATGCCGGCCAACAGCATCAGACCGGTCGCTAAACACGTCCACCATCGTTGATTTTTCAATTCAGCCTTCATCCTAGCTCGTCTCCCAGCGGCTCCAACTGCCGTGTCGCACGTAACGCACGCCATCCGAGGCGCGTGGCCTTAAAATCGTTATCGTCGGCACAACCCTCAAATCTTCGCTTTCTTTCGGATTTTACCGGTTTGCGTGATTGCAACGCTAGCCACAGTAAGGCCTCTACAGCTACCCAACCCGCACAAAATCGCCCCCGCGGCGTGCAAACTGGTAGAATTAGCTGCCACATGTGCCAGATGACGGACTCCTGCTAACCCCTCTGCTGCGACTTGTCGATGTCCGAATTGCGAACTCAAAGGTTGAACCTCACCTGTGGTGTCATCCTGCTGGCCCTGCTAGCGCGGCCTGGTTGGGGGCAGTCCAGCGACAGTATTCCCCACATCGGTTATTTTACGGGGATCGACGAACTCTATTCGGGAGACATTCGCGGAGCCCAACGGCTCTTCCGCCGCGAAGCGAATCGCTCAATCAAGATAGGAACCAGACGCTGGATCGATGCGATCCCCTGCCACGCAATGCTCGGCGAGATCTATTTTCGGCTGGGCAACCCCACCGAAGCACTGGCCCAGTTTGACCAGGCCTGCCAACTCTTCCTGCAATACCCCGACTGGCTGCTACGGGTCAAATTTCAAACGCCGCCACGGCCCGACACCAATCGAGTTCGAGGCCCGCAACCACCGTGGGGAAAGAGCGGTCGCCAATTCACGATTGGAGCGCTGCCGGACACCATGTTGGTTTTTCACGGCCGGCAAACCTCCCTCGAAGAAATCAAACGTCAGCGGGTCACCGTCGTTGAAATACCCCAGTACTTCAAACTGAAAGCACCCGAGATTATCCGTGCAACCGCTTTGGCCATTCGTCGCCGAAACACCATCCTGGGCCCGCTGGGTAAACATGACCCAATCTCCAAGGAGTTGGTGGATGTCCTGTCGCGCGGGAACCTTTCGCCACCCAACCATTGGTCCAGTTCCTGGATTGCACTCCAACTCGGCTTGGCTGAAATCGGGGTGGGTCGTGTTCAGGAAGCCCACACTCACTTGAATCGTGCTTTGCTGATCGATGGACGGTTCGATCATCCATTGACGAGCATTGTGTTGTTGGAACAAGGCCACCTTGCCCTGGAAGCGGAAAACGCACCTCTGGCGGCGCGGTTGCTGGCAGAAGCCAGTTTCTCGGCTTTCTACTTCGACAACTGGAATGTCGTGGACGAGGCGCTCCGCCTGGGCAGCCAGAATCACCTGACATCCGACGGGGAAGGTGTTTCCCCCCCCCTCGATGTTGCCGCTGGGTGGGCAAAACGCCGTGGACTCCGGCTGTTGACAACCAATTTTCGGATCGCACAAGCAGAGAACCTCGCTGTGCTGGGCGAACCCGATGCAGCCGAAGCAACACTCAACGAGGCCGCTCGCTGGATCGGGGATATGTCCAATGGGTCGCCAGGGATCCGGCACCTCTATCTGCAGGCGCTCATCGGCTACCAGCGACAACAGCGAAAAGCCGCAGACCAGCTGCTTCGCGCGGCCATCGAACGCCAAATGGCTGCCTCGTTCCGGACCTTCCAACTCCAGCGAACCGACCTGCTCTTTGATGGCACCGCCGCCGGAGGGATCACGGCGCGTACCGCTATCGCACTGTACGATCAGCTTTTGAGCGATCCCACCGACCAACATTGGACCGCCGATCCGCTTGACGCACTCGCGTTCCTCTCCTCTTCCCACAGCAGCTCATTCGAACGCTGGTTTATGGCTGCGCTCGAACGAAAAGATGTGCTGGCCACCATCGACATTGCCGAAAGAAGCAAACGGCGACGCTTTCTGGCACAGCTCGATTGGGGGGGCCGCCTCACCTCGCTCCGCAACGTGCTCGAAAACCGCAACGGGCAATTGCCTCGCGCAGCTGCCCTCCAGCGTCAGCAAATCCTCGCCAGCTTCCCGGTTTATCAGAAACTGGCGTCGGCTGGTCTCGCAATCCGCCGTCAACTGGCTCAAGGGCCCATCGTTCCCGATGGTCATATCGACCCCAGTGACTTGGCCCATCTTTACGACCAGTGGGGTGAAACTGCCATCGATCGCGAAGCGCTACTTCGCGAAATCAGCTTGCAGCGAATCCCAGCCCCCATCCTGGTACCGCCGCTACACCCGGTCGCGACGCTTCAAGAAGAACTTGGCAAAGGAAGCGTCATCGTGCTCTTTCATGTTGTTCGAAACCAATTGCACGGCTTTCTCATCACCCGCGACAACTACCACCATTGGCAGCTGGGACGGGCAGGTGACTTGCGCAAAACTATTGGGGAGTTGCTGCGCCTGCTCGGCAACTACGGACCTGGACGAAATCTTGCCACGGAAGATCTCGCCGATGACCGCTGGCGGAGTGCCGCAAATCAACTTTACCGCCAGATTTTTGCCGATTCGAGACTCACACTCGGACGAACCAACCAGCTGATTATCGTTCCCGACGGGCTGCTGTGGTACTTGCCCTTTGAGGTCCTGGTTCCAACCGCTCCGGGTGAAGACAAGCAAGTCCTGATGGACCACGCCTTAATTCGGTATGCCCCCACCGCCAGTCTGGCACTGGGAGACAACCGCCCTTTGCGGCGGGTACGCCATACAGGAATCGTGGCAACCCAAGATACCGATCAAGCGGAGACCGATTATGTTCAAGACTTGATCCAGCGTATGGAAGATGTTGTCGAGGGGCCAGTTCGCCTGCCATTCCCACTACCACAACCGGCACCCCTGATCTCTGCTTTGCTCGATCAAGTGATTTGCCTGGATGACATTGATGTCAATCCCCAGGAACCATCCCACTGGTCACCCTACCCGAGGGGTCGCCGCCGCACAGGGAACAGCTTGAACGATCTCTTGACGGTACCCTTTGGCGGTCCCGATCGCATGGTCCTGTCAGGTTTTACGACCGTTGCTGAAACGGGGTTGAAGGGGGGATCACGCCGTGGAAATCCGGACCAACAAACCCCGGGCAACGAGTTATTCACTGCAACCTGCCAATTGATGACCACCGGAGCGCGGACCGTGCTGCTGAGCCGCTGGCGAACGGGCGGGCAAACCAATCTTCAACTGGTCCGGGAGTTCGTCCAGGAGCTTCCCCACATGCCACCGGCCGAAGCGTGGCAACGAAGCGTGTTCCTGGCTCGGGAAGCCCCTCTCGACGCCAATCGTGAACCACGCCTGAAACGTCCCGAAGATATTGACCAGGTGCCACTGGCCGACCACCCTTTCTTTTGGGCAGGCTATTTGCTGATCGACAGCGGGAGGGACCCGGGCCTCGCAGAAGACGCCCCGGTCCAACCCGAACCGGTGGTTCGTTTCAAGAAAAATCCTGAATGAGCACGAGAGCAAACGACCGGTAGGACCGCCCGGGGAACTTCCATAATTACCAATCCCTGTGACCCCATGCAAACCACCTTCACGCGGTTGGCATCGCCCGGCGTGGTCATGATCATTTTGTTCATGACACCAATCCATCATGTGGCGGCCCAGTGGAACGTCACGCCACAATCGGTGAAACTACTTTCACCTGGGCCCGTAAGCGGAATCGCCGAAATGAGTGGCGTCACATTTCTGGGAAGTACCGGAAGCAATCATCATTTTGCCGCGGTCCAGGATAGTGGAAATCAACTCGCATTATTCGATGTCGTTTTCACGAGTGACGGGTCGATTGTTTCGGCAACGGCGACCGGTGGCCTGTCACTGTCGCCAGGTTTCGACTTCGAGGGTGTTGCCTTCACCAATCCTTCTCGAAACAGTGTCTACATCAGTGAAGAAACCACGCCTACCATCCGAGAGTATGACCTCACCAGTGGCAATATGTCACAAGTCCTGTCGATGCCTGCGGTCTTCGACGATATCCGTGGCAATCGCGGGTTAGAATCGCTTACCCGGACCGTTGGCGGTACAGTCATGTGGACCGCGAACGAAGAATCGCTCAACGTCGATGGTCCCGTGGCCACCACGACCGACGGAACCGTGGTGAGGTTACAACAGCTTCTGGTCAACGGCAATTCTGTTGCACCGACATCGCAATATGCATATTACGTCGAGCCGATCCACAACGCTGGCTTTGCAGGTCAACAAACAAGTGGTTTGACAGATCTTGTCGCGTTGCCCGATGGAACGGTACTCACCTTGGAGCGATCGTTTGCCGCACTGGCGAGCCCCACCTATTTGAGTCGGATCTACCAGGTCGATTTTTCATCGGCAACCGATATCAGTCAGTCGCCACTGACGGCAAGTCTGTCGGACCAGAATTTCACGCCCGTCGACAAGCAATTGCTCGCTTCGTTTACGGTGGGTTTCAACGGAGAGAATCTCGAGGGCCTTACCCTGGGCCCGCGTCTGGCGAATGGCCATTGGACATTGCTCGGCGTGGTCGATGATGGCGATCCGTTCAGCAATAACACGGTCGTATCATTTGAGA
>Ga0315336_1002367_pt1 | contig 29164 bp, 27 predicted proteins | sample ASW5metaG_FD_204512 | JGI IMG/M metagenome (GOLD analysis project Ga0315336, IMG submission 204512) | Ammonia-oxidizing marine archaeal communities from Monterey Bay, California, United States - ASW #5 | ecosystem: Environmental > Aquatic > Marine > Intertidal zone | place: USA: California... | reverse complement strand
ATTCCTCGCCGCTTGATCGCGATCATGCTTTCGACATCCGTCGAAAGGGCCGGGCCGGGCGACCATTAGTCGCCCGGCCCGCGCCTTTTTGAATCCTGAAAACGTACCGGCATGCAATCCGTTGAACAATCGCATCATCCCGGCCTGATCGGCCGTCAATCGCTGCCTTCGGAAGCGGTCGACCAGGCCAAGAAAGTCCGTCGCGAAGAGGGCTTTCCCGTCGGCTGGCTGATCGCGCCGGCGGCCTTGTGGCTCATCGTCTTTCTGATCATTCCGCTTGTCGGTATTATCGTTTTTTCATTCTGGACCGCGACCGGGCACGGTATGGTGGCTGATTTTACCATCCAGCCATACATCGACTATGTCTATACGAAAGGTTTCTTCGATCCAGAATCGAGATACTTTTTGACGCCCAGCGTTTTCATTCGCACGCTTGGATCGACGTTCTATTTCACTCTGCTGGTCATGTTGCTGTGCCTGATCGTCGGTTACCCAATCGCCTATTTCCTGGCCATGCAGGTGCAGACTTTCAAATGGCAGATGACCTTGTTCCTGTTTGCCATGGTGCCGTTTTGGACCAGCTATCTGATTCGCGCCGTCGCCTGGCTGCCGATGCTGGGCCGGCGCGGCCTGATCAATAATTTTCTTGTTGCGACGGGTATCGTCGACAAGCCGGTCTCAATATTTCTGTTTTCCGAACTCGGCTACACCACCGCGTTGGTGCAATTGTATGTGGTGCTTTGCATCGGACCGATTTTCTTTTCGCTGGCCAAGATCGACAAAGCGATCATCGAGGCGGCCCGCGACATGGGCGCCACAGCGTTCCAAATTTTCCGCGAAATCATCCTGCCCTTGTCGCTGCCCGGTGTCGCCATCGGCATGATCTTCATTTTCGTCATCCTGATGGGTGAATTTGCCACCGCTGTCGTCGTCTATGGCGGCAAAGCGACCACCACCGGGACGGTCATCTTGAATTATTACGGCATCGCCAATTATCCTTTCGCCGCGGTCAACGCGCTGATGCTGATGCTGTCGATGATGGTCGGCGTGGTGATCATCTTGAGGCTGGTCAACATTCGCAAGGAGCTGTGAGATGGCGCGTTGGTCTCGGGAACGCCGGCGTAAAGCGTTTGTGAAAGGCGGTTTCAGCGTCTATTACGTCATATTCCTGCTGTTCATCTACGGCCCGATGATCGCCATGTTCATCCTGTCTTTCCAGGGCCGGCGCGGCGGCACCTCTTTCCCCATGCGCGGCGTTAGTTTTTACTGGTGGGAACGGCTCCTGCAACCCTCGACGGTCGGCGACTTGCAGGGCGCGATCGGCCGCTCGCTCATTCTCGCCATCGTCGTCATGATCATCACCGCCCTGTTTTCGACCATGTTGGCCATGGCCTTTCGCAAGAAGTTCGTTGGCTCAGGGGTTTTATTTTACACCGTGATGGCCGGCTTGATGGTGCCCGGGATTTTGCTCAGCCTCGGTTTGGCAACGGTCATGCGCCAGGTCGGCCTGCCGCCCGCGTGGTGGTCGTCGGGCCTCGGCGTGCATGTGGTCTGGACCTTGCCGTTCGGCTTCCTGGTGATGATGGCGGTCTTCAACCGCTTCGACAGCCGGCTTGAGGAGGCGGCCCGCGACATGGGTGCCGACGAATGGACCGTTTTCAAGGAAATAACGTTGCCGTTGATCACACCGGGCATTGTCGCCGCTGGACTGTTCGGCTTCACCTTGTCTTATGACGAGTTCGCGCGAACCACGCTATTGTCCGGCGAATACAATACCCTACCGCTCGACATCAACGCCTCCATGACCCAGCGTATCCGGCCTACTTTGTTTGCTCTGGGAACGGCCTCGACCCTGTTTTCCCTGATTCTGATCGCAACGTTCGTGGTGATCAACACGATCCTGTTCAGGCGGGCGCGCTAGGCCGGCTTCAATCTAGCAGCACGCCGGCTTCGGCCGGCCAGCAGATCACTTCTTTGTCACCCATGGCGTAGATATGGCCGCCGGCGTGGCGGTGCTGTTCGACATGGACGAACAGGCCGGGCGCGACTTCGAAGATGTCGGTTTCCAGGGTGCCCATGAATTCCGTGGTGATGTAGCTACCTTCGATCTGGTTGGCCATGTCGCGCTGTTCGCCGGTATGCAGCAGATCGGCGCGCACGGAGAAGTGGGTTTCGCTACCGATGGCGATCTGGCGCATATGCTCTGGGATACGCACATAAAATAGGTTGTCTTCCGATTCCACGAACACCATAGAACCGCTCCGCGACTTGATCGTGCCCTTGAAGATATTGTTGTTGCCGATGAATTCAGCGACGAACTTGGTGCGCGGATTCTCGTGGATTTCCCGCGAGCTACCGATCTGCTGGATTCTGGCGTCGCTCATGACCACCACTTTATCGGCCATCGACATGGCTTCTTGCTGGGAATGGGTCACCATGATGAAAGTGATGCCGAGCTCGCGCTGAATTTTCTTGAGCTCGACCATCATGGTGGCCCGCAGATTGTAGTCGAGGGCGCCGAGCGGTTCGTCAAGCAGCAACAGGGTCGGGCGGCTGATCAAGGCGCGCGCCAGGGCGACACGCTGTTGCTGACCACCGCTCAAATCGCTTGGGTGGCGCCCGGCGAGCTCGGCAAGCCCCACCATTTCCAGCATTTCCCAGACGCGCCGTGCCCGCGCGTCCTTTTCCATGCCTTTCATCTTCAGGCTGAATTCGACGTTCTGAAACACCGTGCGATGGGGAAACAGCGCAAAGCTTTGGAACATCATCGAGGTGTCACGGTGCGACGGCGGCAGGTCGGTCACATCAAGGCCGGCAATGAAGATCTTGCCTTCGGTAACCTCTTCCAAGCCGCCAACCATCCGCAGCAAGGTGGTCTTGCCGCAACCGCTCGGCCCGAGCATGGCGACGAATTCGCCACGCACGATCTCGGCGTTGAAATCGATGACCGCTTTGACATCACCATCAAAGGTCTTGTGGACGTGCTCGATAATGACGTCGTAGTCCGGCATGCCAGTGCGCCTAATCGTCGGCCTTGGCCGCCGCTTGCAACAACGACCAGACCTTCTCGAACGGCACCTCGTCGAAGATGCCTTCGTCGTTGGCGCTCTTGATCAAGGCCAAGGCACCAGCCAAGTCACTGTCGTCGCCGGCCTTATTCTCCAGCAACGGGATCGCCTCGCTGACCGGGATCTCCCGGTCCTTGCGGGTGGCCATGGTCTGCCGGACCAAGCCCGACAAGGCGGTGACGGATTCCTTGAACTGGCTGCGGCCGCCCTGCGGCTTGCCGAACAACCCGCGGATGCCGTTGTCAGAAAAGCGCTGGCGTAAGCCCTCGGGCAGGGACTGGGCGACACCTTCGACGATTTCGCCAAGCGCGAAACCGGACGTGAACATGCCGCGTATGGTATCGACGGTACCGTCGCCACCGCCATACATGCGGATCTGGGCGCCCGACAGGGCATTGCCCATGGCCTTGGCCTGATCGATATGAACGTCGCGCTCGGCCTCGATATGCATCTTGGCGAGTTCCAGGAAGGTCGAGGCCTCGTTGTATTTCTTCAAAGCATCGGCCTTGGCCTCGATGCCCGTTGCTTCCGCCTCAAGCATGCGTTGCGTATTGCGGACGCGCAAGGTTTCGATTTCCATTTCGGCACGGCCGCGGGCACCGGCTTCCTTTTCGATGCCGTCGGCGGTGATCTGCTGGGCCTCGCTGGTCGCTTTGGCGCGGATTAGCGTGGCGTCGGATTCCTGTTCCGCCGAAATCTTGCGCGCCTCGGCCTGAACGATCATATGCATGCGGGCGATGTCCGCCTTGTTTTCCTCTTCGATTTTGCGGGCATTGGCGTTCTTCTCGCTTTCAATCCGTGCCAACTGCCGGGCGCGTTCGGCATCGGCGACGACGCGAACCGATTCCATTTCGTGGGCGACTTTTTCCTTGTTCGCCGCGGCGGCGAGCCGTTCAGCTTCCGCGGCTTCCAGTTCCTGGGTCTTGTTGACCAGCGCGATCTCGCGATCCCGTTCTTCCTGTTCGCGTGACTGGAAGCGGCGAATATCGGCGCTTTCGCGTTCCTGCTCTTTGGAAATCAGCTGAATATCGCGTTCGCGCTCTTCCAACTCAACCGCCAAGGCGCGGCGCACTTCGGCTCGCTTGAGTTCCTCTTCCTTGGTAACCAAAGCAATTTCGCGATCGCGCTCTTCCTGTTCCCGGGCCAATTGACGCCGGATCTCGGCCGCTTCGCGCAGCTTGGCTGAGTCGCTGACGGAGGCGTCTTTTTCGATCCGTGCCCGTTCGATCGCCAGTTCCTTGTTGATTTCCTCCTGCTCGACTTCCAGGCGCCGGTCCAGAATATAGCGCTGCTGTTCGCTTAGCCGCATCGCCTTTTCGCTCGAAACATCGCGCTCCTGCTGGGCCGCAGCGACGGCTTCGTTCTTGTCGATTTCCAAAATAGCAAGCTTGGTCTCAAGCGCACGCTTGCGCATGGAAATCGACGTTTCCTCGGCCGTGCGATGACGCTCGTCCCGTGCGGTTTCTTCCGATTGAACGACGGCGGTCGCGCGCACGATTTCGGCCTGTTGGCGTTCTTTTTCCTTGGCAATAAGTTCGATTTCGCGCTCCTTCTCCGCGCGTTCCCGCGCCAGACGGAGTGCCACATCGGCCAGTTCCTGCTGCTTTTCCTTTTCGATCAATTCGATCTGCCGGTCCTTCTCGGCTTTCTCAAGCTCCAAGTTGCGCTCGATATTGGCGAGTTCCTCTTCCTTCTGCTTGGCTATCAGCGCTATTTCCTTGTCGCGTTGCTCTTTTTCCAACGCCAAGGCTTTTTGGATATCGGAGATCTGACGGCGCTCACCCTCCTCAATGACGGCGATGTCGCGCTCGGTGCGCTGGCGCTCGAGCGCCACTTCGTTGGCGATCTCGCGCTCTTCGACGCTTTTCTGCTGGTCGAGCAGGTAGACCTGCTTTTCGCCGAGCTGCTGGGCCTGTTCGTTGGATATCGACTTGTCCTGGCCGGCGCGGGCGAAGGCTTCCTCGCGTTCGATTTCCAGGAGTTCAAGCTGGGTGTCGAGATCCTTCTTGCGAATGGCGACGGTCGTGCGCTTTTCGGTGTCGTGGACCTTGCGCCTGGCGTCGGAGGTAATCTCGGTGATGATCTTGAGGCCTTCGGCGTCGAACACGTTGTCCGACTTGAAGTATTCTTTGCCGGTCTGCTCCATGGTGACGATGGTCACCTCTTCCAAGGTCAAACCATCCGCTCGGAAACTTCCGATCACGCTTTCCTTGATGCTCTGGGCGAAGGTATCGCGGTTCTCGTGCAATTCGCTCAAGGTCTTAGTCGCCGCATAGCTACGGATCGCGCTGATCACCTTGGCTTCCAACAGGTTGCGGACTTTTTCCGCATCAAACGTCTTCTCGCCCAAGCTCCGGCTGGCAGTCAGAAGATCTTCCTCGGTATGGCCGACATGGGCATACAGCTCGGCGACGACGTCGACCCTGATCTTGTCGGCGGTGAGGATCGCTTGATCCCGCGACCGACTGACGATCAGTTTGATGGTCTCGAGCGAGATCCAAGAGACCTCGTGGAACACCGGCAATACGACGGCGCCGCGGCCAAGGCACACCTTGGTGCCGAGAAAGCCAGTGCGTATGAACCCCATATTGGCCGGCGCACGTTTATAAATCCAAATCGATACAACATACAAAATCGCGAGAATAACGATCGCGAATATGATGAGAGTAATCCCGAGTTCAACCATTATCCGAACACCTGTTCGCTATTATCAGTTCAGGGTCGTTGTCTTTCCGGCCGCTCCCTGATTCGGCCGGACGTCGTTTTCCTAACCAGCCAGCCGCGTCACCGTGGCCGACCGATCGCCAAAATCAAACAGCGGTAAGGCCTGGCGGCTCCGGCGCAGCGTCTCCCGCAAATCATCCGTCGCCCGGCGGTCCAGGCTCAAGTCGCCGTCCTTGACCACCACGCCATAATCTTCGCGCGCCAAGTCGACCGTCATCAGACGGCGCGCCACGTCGTTGCGCACCCGATCGGCGTCGCGCTCCAGCGGATCGCCCCAGCCGCCACCGCCGGCCGTACGAAATATGATGCGGTCGCCCTTGGCAACGGTGACATTATCGATCTTGGAGGGCAACGGCTCGCGGCTGCCGTCGCGACGCTGGATCCATTTTGCCGAGCAGGCGCCAGGCTTGCCGCCGAGAATGCCCCAGGGCTGCGACACATGGCGGTCGTCATGGATCGAAATCTCGCCGGCCTCCTGCAACAGATAGACCTTCTCCACGCCATTGCCGCCGCGATGCTGGCCGGCACCGCCTGAATCGGCGACGCTCCCGTAGCTCTCGATGAGCATCGGATAGTAGCTTTCGAGATATTCAGTCGGGATGTTCTCAAACAGCGGCCACCAGGAATGACCGTCCATGCCGTCGCCGATCGGCCGGCCCGGAATGCCGCCATAGAGGATTTCCATCAGCTGGAAAGACCGGCCGTCACCGTCCACGCCTGAATACAAGAAATGCGGGCTCGATCCGTAGCCGGCCGCCGTCGCCATTTCCGGTGCATTCTTCGACAGAGCGCCGCCCAGCACATCGAACTGGCGGGCCAGGGCATGGGTGCGGCAGCCCAGCGCCGCCGGGAAATCCGGTTGCACCAGCGAGCCCTTCGGCAGGGTGACGTGGATCAGATCGTAGAAGCCGTCGTTGAATAGAATCTGCGGGTCGAACACCATGATCATGTAGACGCCGATGAACATCTTGAACATGCCTTCATGGAGATAGAAGTTGATAGGGCCGGGTGCCTGTGGCGCCGTACCGGTCCAATCGAAGTATGCATGTTCGCCTTCCCGCCAGGCGGTCATTTTCATCTTGAACGGGCCGTTGCCGCAGCCGTCGTCGTCGATGTAGTCCTCGAACGATTGCGGCTCTTCCGGCAGGTTCTGCACGATCAGCTGGCGCATCGCCCGGTTGGTCCGCTCCAGCAGCGCTTCGCAGGCTTGTTTGTAAACGTCCTTGCCAAAGCGTTCGCAGATTTCGATGACCCGTTTCTCGCCGGCCCGGCTGCCGGCGATGATCGCCATCAAATCGCTGTAGTTCATTTCCGGCGTACGGGTGTTGTTCATGATCAAGTCGATCACCGACTGATTGATCTCGCCACCGGCAAAGACCTTCAGTGGTGGAATGCGCAGGCCTTCGGCGAAAATCGACGTCGCCGCGGTCGGCATGCTGCACGGCACCGAGCCACCGACATCCATCATATGGCCGAACATGGAGCTGAAGCCGACCAGCTCGTCTTCGTAGAAGATCGGGATCAGCACCATCCAGTCGTTGATGTGGCTGATCGCGCCGCCGCATTTGTAGGGGTCGCTTTGCAGGATGACATCGCCGGGATTGAGCTGAAAATTCTGATCGCGCAACATCTCCGCCACGTAAGAGCCGAACTGACCAACAATCATGCGGCCTTTGGCGTCGGTGATCATCGGAAACTCGTCGTGCTGTTCGCGGATGACCGGCGACATCGCCGAGCGGAACAGGACCGCATCCATTTCGTGACGGGCGTTGCGGAGCGCGTTTTCGATCAGATCGAACGTGACGGTGTCGAGCCGTCGATCCGTCTCCTTGGCCGGGGTAACGCGCGGCTGATCCGTGGGTGCCTCGGCTGGCGCCGGCCGCCGGCTCGGTGCCGCTACGTCTTCGGCTGTTGACGCGCCATTGCCGTTGCCAAACAGCCCCATGCATTTTTTCAAGGCGTCGTCCGTCGCCCGCTGCAGCGCCGCGCCTTCGTTACCGTTGACCCGTGCCGAGCCGAACTGCATTTTCGCGTTGCCGTCGACGGTCAGGCGAACCAGCACGGTGACCGCGCCACGTTCGTTCTTATGCTCGACGATTTCCGACGACCACTTATCGCCGAACCGGTCATTGAGCATGTCTGAGACATCTTCGCCGTTGCCGTTTTGATGCTGCAAGCTTGCCGAAGCCAGATCGGCTTCCGTCACCGGCCGGTGAGACGTTTTGACCAGGCCGGAATCCTTCATCTGGTCGGAGAACAGGCGATCGAACTGATCCTTGTTGGCTTGCACCAGATCGCTCAGGGAAACCGAACTTTTCAAAGGATTGAAATCTGACATACGTGTCTTCCCTGTCTCAATGTCCGGCTTCTGGCCGGATGAGAATGTTGAGATACTCGTCGACCTCGCCGACATGGCCCGGATGGATCAAGGTCGTGGAATCGGTCTGCGTGATGACGGCGGGCCCGGTAACCCGGTTACCGGCCGCGAGCTTGGCCCGGTCGTATATGTTGGTGTTCAAAAAGCCGCCGTCGAAGAACACGCGATGTTGCTCGACGACTGCCGCGCCCGGGTTCGGACCGGCGCTCTCGAAGCGTGGAAAATTGACCTTTTCAACGGCGCCGGTGCCGACCGCCCGCAGATTGACCAACTCGACCGGCTGCTCGAGCTTGAAGCCGTAGAGCTGCTCATGCGCCGTGCCGAAGCGGGACGCCAACGCGTCCAGGCCGCCGTTCGCCATGCGCTCCGGATCGATTTCCAACGAAAACTCGTAACCCTGACGGAAATAGCGAACATCCGCTTCAAAGTGCAAAGCCTGACCGGCTTCGGCAATGCCTTCTTCCTGCAGCCAGGTTTTGGCGGCCCGGCCAAGGCGGCTCAGAACGTCGCCGAGTTGGTTGCCGTCGATGTCTTCCAGATTGCGCACGAAGGTCTGGGCGAATTCGTTCTTCACGTCGGCATAGAGAAAGCCGAGGGCGGACAACACGCCGGGGGTCGGCGGCACAATGACCGGATAGCAGCCGGCCAGCATGGCCATGGCGTTGCCGTGCAACGGTCCGGCGCCGCCAAAGGCCACCAGGGCAAAGTCGCGCGGATCCAGTCCTTTTTGCACCGTCACCAGGCGCAGCGCGCCGAACATGTTCTCGTTGACGATATCGACGATGCCTTGTGCCGCCTGATAGACGTCGAGGCTAAGGCTGCGGCCGATCCGGCCGACCGCTTCTTCCGCCGCCTTGACGTCCAAGGTCATGCTGCCGCCCAAGAGCTTAGGTGGCAGCCGGCCCAACACGACATTGGCATCCGTCACCGTCGGCTGCACACCGCCGCGGCCATAGCTCGCCGGCCCGGGCGCGGCGCCGGCGCTTTCCGGACCGACCCTAAGCGCGCCGGTGATCGGCACATGGGCGATCGAGCCGCCGCCAGCGCCGACGGAATGCACGTCAACCGACGGCACCTTGATCGGATAATAGCCAAGCGCTGTCTGGCGCGAGATCATCGGCCGACCGTCCTGGATCATCGACACATCCGTCGAGGTGCCGCCCATGTCGAAGCCGAGCGCGTTCGGATGACCCGCCAGGCCGGCAAGAAACGCGGCGCCGGAAACGCCGCCGGCCGGCCCCGACAGCATCGAATAGACCGGCGATTCCGACGCCCGCTCGACGCTCATCAGGCCGCCGTCGGAGCGCACGATGTTGATATTCGGCGAAAACTCGATGTCTTTCAGCTTGTCGGCGAAGTTGCTTAAGTAGCGCCGCATGCTGGGTCGCACATAGGCGTTCATGACCGTCACCAAGGTGCGTTCGTATTCGCGGAACTCGGGCAGAATTTCCGACGACAGGGACACCGGAATGTCGGGGCCCATCTCCTGGATGATGGCCTTCAGGCGATTCTCGTGCGTCGGATTGGCATAAGAGTGCAGCAAGGAAACGGTGATCGATTCGACGCCGGCATCGAGCAGCGCGCGAACCGCCGCCCGCGCCTCGGTTTCCGCCAATGGCGTGACCACGTTGCCGTGCGCATCGATGCGTTCGCGGATACCCAAGGTGTGTTCCAGGTCGGCCAGCGGATCCGGCTTTTCCATGATCATCCAGCCGGCCAGCGGGCCCGGGGTCTGAGAGCGCGCGAGATGCAGCACCTGTTCGAAGTTTTCGGTGACCAGCAAGCCGACCTTGGCGCCCTTCTCCTCAAGCACGATGTTGGTCGACACCGTCGTGCCATGTAAGAGCCCGGTAATCGTCGCCGGCGCGATCCCGGCTTCAGCGATCAATTCCTTGACACCATTGAGGATGCCGACCGATTGGTCCTCCGGTGTTGAAGGCGTCTTCAACAGCCGCATGCCGCCCGATTCGCCATCGAATAGGAGCAAATCGGTAAACGTCCCGCCGACATCGATGCCAAGACGGCTGCTCATGTGGCCTCCCCAAAAAAACCATCCAAATCGGCTGGCCGACCCATTCCGAGCCGGCACACGCCCGAACGCCTCTGCCCGCTACGTGCCGCGGCAAGGGTTCGATCGTCAGCCAGATTGGCGCGCGCCTATGATCCCCGACACGGCGGCCTCGGTCAACACGATTGGCCCCCTAAAGAGACCCACAAATCTGGTGTTTCTTATGATTAAATTCTGAGCGTTGGTCGATGGCCCGCACGGTAAGATTACCCAGACTGCGGACCCGCCGAAATCAATATCGTCTTTCTTGTTGTTTTCGTCGGAAATGCATCCGGCTGCCGACTTGCTGCGATCCCTCGGAAAAGAGCGCTTTTACCCCGAAGTTGTCAAAGACCTCATACCTGGATGCCACAGCACTGGACCGGAAGGGGCTCCAACTTGGTGCTTGATAAACGACGGCATCCACTAGAAACATTATTTCTGTCAAATACAATCACAAACCGTTAGTTTCAAATCGCCTAACAACGTAGAGAAGTAGTTTGAACAAATCCAAGCAAATCTATCTAGCATTTTCATTTGGCGTGGTGTTCGTCGTTGTAATGTTGGCTATCGCCATCGCAATTCCGTATCCCACAGCCTTTCAGCTGGTGACATTTAGGGTGACTTTGGCTTTGGCGGCCGGTGGCGTAGCTGCGATGCTTCCGGGATTTCTCAATGTGAATGTTTCGAATTACATCCGTTCCGGAGGTGCATTGGCCGGATTCGTGATGATCTACTTCTTCAATCCAGCTCAACTGTCATTTCAAGGCACTCCGACGAACTGGCCAGGAGTATTCATTGAGTCTACCAACGAAGATAAAAACCTAGTCGAATACTTCTGGAAACAAGCAGGAGTCAGGTTTCGCTTCCCCAAAAATGGTTGGACGATATCGACCAAAGCTGCAGAATCTGGACTAGGAGATATGACCCTACAACATAAGAGTGGTAAGCATGCACAAATACAGCTTCATGTAAGCATTCTTGATGAGAAATATCGAGAGAACTGGACGTTATTTCAGAAGAATACGATCGATATATGGAAAGGAACAATTTCTCAGTTTGGACCGTTCGATTCAAAAGAAATTTACGTGGATGGTCGAGCTTCTTTCCAGATGTCCGGAATTATAAAAGGGCAAGAGAGCGGATTCAAGAATGTATCGCTGATATATGCGCCATTGGGAGATAATCGGTTGTTCGAAATGCATCTCACGCGGAACGCTGGTCACGCGCTTGAGCCAGATCTATTGCAAGTGTTTGATTTGATTTCCAGCACAGTGGCGTTCGAACGATAGGTCCAAATCTGACGCATCGCGTCGATTAGAGCTGTTACCCGTCATGGCCGCAACACCCCGTAAACCGACGTACTCGCCCCGACGTCGACTTTCTTCCGGCCGGCTTCGGCTTGTCCATGATTACAAGCCTGGACCGATTAAACCAGTCGTGAGTCGCCCACTGTCGTTGCGGCACCTGTCCGTTGCGCCCGCGTTGACGCTTACGCAAAAAATCGAAAATATGAACCAGATTCCCACCAATCGGAGGACCTGCCGTGACTGCAACTCAGCGCGCCCATCTCGTTGTCGGCGGATTTCCGCCCGGCTCCGCCGCAGGACACGATATGGATTACGCCCGCCTGCAACTCTTGCAAAGTCTGCAGGATAAAGACCAGCTGTCGGTTACCGTTGCGAACGATTTCCAAGATGTCGAACGCTGGCTGCCTGGGACCGATCTTCTGATCACTTACGTTGCTGGCCCTTACCTCACAGGAACCGCAAACGACGCGTTAGTGAGCTGGTTGGAGAACGGCGGCCGCTGGTTCGCCCTGCACGGGACATCCGGAGGGAAGGCGGTCAAAACCAAGAGCAACGGCCATCCGGTCAAAAAAATGGTCAAAACCGAGCACCACCAAACGTTGGGGTGCTTTTTTCTTAATCACCCGCCGCTGCGAGCGTTTCAGGTATCGGTCGTCGGAAACCATCCGGTCACGCTGAACCTTCCCGGCGCCTTCACTGCCCGAGATGAACTCTACCTCATAGAGCTTCAGGATCCGGACACGAGCCATGTTCTGTTGACGACCGAGCTCGAAAACGACCCGTCCCCGCCGGGATTCGGATTTTTCTATGACGAAGACACCGCGTTGCAGCCGGACGGGAAAACCCGCGTGCTCGGTTACGCCCGCGCGGTCGGACGGGGCGAGATCGTGTACATAAGCTTAGGCCATTGCCATACGGGTCGAACCAGTAGCCAATCAATCGTCGACCCGAGTATTCATCCAGACGGGACCGTGCCCGCCGAATTTTGCGGCGTTTGGGAAACCGAACCATTTGCGCTGTTGCTGCAAAACGCCATCAACTGGGGACTCGATACGCGCTAGCCGAGCGCACCGTCTACCTTCAAGGCGGCGATGGCAGCGTCGTTTAGCCCCAGCCAATCGCTGATCACCTGATTGGTGTGCTCGCCCAGCACTGGCGACGGCTTGATACGCGTTGCCTTGCCGTCCACCCGCACCGGCCAGCCCGGCATCTTGAAGGGGCGATGAACGGGGTGGTGCATGGTCTGCATGACCCCCCGTTGTTCAAACGTAATATCGCCGTTCAGTTCGTCGGTATCCAGCACGGCCCCCGCCGGAATGCCCGCCGCGCCGATCTTCTCCATGGCTTCGAATTTGGTCTGGCCGCGCGTCCAGGCAGCGATCACCCCATCCACGTCCGCGACATGCGCGACGCGGTCGGCCGGTGTCAAATAGCGCTCATCGCCGATCAGGTCTTGCCGTCCGATCACCGTCAGCAAACGGTCCCAATGGTCCGGGTTCGCCCGGCTTGTCATGATATAGACGTAGTCATTCGGCCCGCCGGGCGCGCAAGGGTAAAGGCCCATCGGCGCATTGGTTATGCCCGGCACCTTGCTGCCACCGCGTTGTGCCGGCTTGCCGGTCCGGCCCTGGGTCGCAAAATTGACGCGCATATAGTGTAACATAGCATCCTGCATTGCGACCTGAAGCCGGTGGCCTTCTCCGGTCTCCCGCCGCTTGTAGAGCGCGCCAAGGATCGTGATCGCCATCAGCATGCCGGTACCGGTATCGCCAATGGTGACGCCGGGCCGGGTCGGTCGACCGTCCGGTTCGCCGGTCACGCTGAAGGTTCCGCCGCAGGCTTGCGCGATCATGTCGAAGGCAAGGTTTTTTTCGAACGGGCTACCTTCGCCGAAACCCTTGACCTGGGCATAGATGATGCCGGGGTTGATTGCCTTCGCCACGTCGTAGGCGAGGCCCAGCCGTTCGATCGCGCCGGGCGCAAAGTTCTCCATCATCACGTCCGATTCGCCGATCATGTCTTTGACCAGACCGAGGCCCGCGGGTGATTTCAGGTCGACCGTGATCGACTTCTTGTTGGCGTTGAACATGTGAAAATAGTACGGGTCGTCGTCCGGCTGGTTGGGCCGCCGGCGGCGGCCGGGATCGCCCATTTTCGGATTTTCGATTTTCACCACATCGGCGCCGAGCCAGGCGAGGGTTTCGGTGCAGGAGGGACCAGCCTCGAACTGCGTGAAATCGAGTACCTTGACGCCTTGAAGGAACGTGAAGTCGGTCACGTTGTCGGACATGGACTTGTCTCCTCTGGGCCGCGGCGGCGCGGCGACCGAACGTCAGGTGCCGTTTCCCGAGCCGATTTGAATGCCCCAATGGCCGTCGCGGCAGGTGACGATGTAGAGAGAAAAATATCGCCCGATGCGCGAGCCGTCTGCCCGGTAGCGGCTGAAGTCGACCGCGACGTGAGCCTTGCCCTCGGTCGCATAGACCACCGCGGTATGGTCCCACTTGGTGTGGTCCCAGCCGTCGGGTCCGGTCTGCGCCAAAAAGTGATCGAAACGATAGTCCTCGGGCCGCTCATAGTAAGAGAGATTGCCACGTGCCCCGACACGGGTGTGGGGGAAGTTGAAAGCGTCGCGAATATCCTCGGTGTCGCGTGCGTTGAGGGCGGCAAGATAGCGATCAACAACCGCGAGCGCCGTGCGCTCGACATCGGTTCCGAGATGGCTGCTCATACGGCCTCCTATCGCCCATCCCAATCGGTCGGCCTACGGCAAGTCGACGGCACCGATGATCCCCGACCCAGCAGCCCCGGTCAACACGATTGACTTGCCGACGGGGGCCGCGTCAACCTGATGCTTTGACAAGCCCGCCAAGTGCGATACGATCCGCCACGAACGAACGGTCTGAAGTCTAAAATTTACAGGGTTACAGTCAACGCCATGGCAGAAGACACTACCGAAACGCGCCAGTACCGGTTCTGGATCACGGTCATCGCCGTCATCATTTTGCTAATCTTTTTGTATTTCTATAAGCCGTTCGAAGGTTATCTGGCCGCCGCCATCCCGAATATCCATTTCAGCAACGTGATCTTTTGGTTTGCTTCTTTGGTTGGCGTGATCGGCTACGCCATCGCGCATTGGCAGTCGTTCCGAACCAACATTCTGCGCAGCGTCAACGAACTCGAAGTCGACGGCCTGGTCTACGACACGCTGCAAGTGTCTATTTTGATTGCCATCATCTTCTGCGCCGGCGGCACCATCCAAGCCATCGAAATGCTGGCCGAGCATCTCATGACCCGCGGCCAGATTTTCGACGCGGCGTTTGGCGAGAAACTGCTGGCGATCATTTTGCTGGTCATCTTGGCGGTGCTGTTCTACTTGCTGCACCACGCCGTCCGCGGCTTCCGGGTCGGCTGGCAAACCCGGCGCCCGCCGATCGCGTCGTCTTACTCGTCGGATCGTTCTTCTTAGAGCTGTTTGTTGCGCTCACGCCAATGCACCTACGGCACATGGCTCCGCGGGGGCGGCGCTGGCCGCGTTCTCAAAGCCGAACGCGATCTAAAGCCCGTTGAAACGCTCTAACGAGCGGCGAATCTGCCCCTCTTCGAGGCCTTGCACGATAAATATCAACCGTGTGCGACGGTCGTCGTCGGGCCATTTTCCGAGATGGATCGGCGGATGGATGACGTGCTGGACGCCGTTGATCAAGACCGGGGCGGTGAGCCCCGCGACATGCACCAGGCCCTTGACCCGCAGCACCTTTTCGCCGTGGTGATTGAGCAGCATGGTCAGCCATATGCCGAACGCCGTCCAATCCATCGGCGCCTCGAAGGTCATGACGAAGGACGTCACGCCGGCACTGTGATCGTGCGTCGGGCTAGGTTCGGCCGCGGCCAGTGCGGTCCAGCGCTGTCGCTCCACATCCTTGCCGTCGGCGCGAAACGGGTCATGATCCAGTAAGGCCATCGGGTCGAGGCTGTCGGTTTGCGCCGAATGGCATTCGGCGGATGGGTTGACTTGGGCCAACCGGGCGCGCAACGCCGCTGCCTTTTCGGGCTCGGCGATATCGGTCTTGGTGATCACCAGATGATCGGCCGCGGCGGCCTGCTTCAGCGCTTCGCCATGGCGGTCGAGTTGTTCGGCACCTTGCACGGCATCGCTGGTGGTGATGACCGCACCGAGCCGATAGTGATGCTGGATCACTGGCTCGGCCAGCACCGTATAAGCAATCGGCACTGGGTCAGCGAGCCCCGAGGTTTCGATCACGACGCGCTTGAAATACGGTACCTCGCCGCGCTCGCGCTGCGACAGCAAGGTCCGCAAGGACTCCTTCAGATCTCCGCGTATGGCGCAACAGAGGCAGCCATTGTCCAACAGCAATGTGCTTTCGGCCACTTCTTCGAGCAGATGATGATCGAGCCCGACCTCGCCGAACTCGTTCACCAGGACCGCGGTTTCCTTCAGGTCCGGCGCCTGCAGCAAGCGCTGCAGCAACGTTGTCTTGCCGCTGCCGAGAAAGCCGGTAACGACATTGACGGGGATTAAGCTGCCGTAGTCGGACACGCAATCACCCGCTTGTACCGTCGGCGGGCGTCAAGAACACCAGCAACCGGTCGTCGAGCGGGTCGCAGCGCTGGCCAACCAAAATCTCCGCCGCCGCCCAAAGCTCGTTGAGGTTCTCGACCAGCATGGTCTTGCCTGTCGGCCCGCGCAGCACCTGGCTCGAGCCGGACCAATCGCTGAGACTGAGGCCGTAGTGACGCAAGACCTTGTTGGCGAGCCGGGTGCGGTCCTGGCGTTCGCGATGCCAGGTGTGGGTCGCCTGGCGGTTTTCGAAGGCTTCCGGGTGGCTTGACGGCTCTGTCCAATGGCCGCGCCCGGCCAGTACGCCGCACAGGCTGCACATGGCGCGGCGTCCTACTCGGACTGGCGGGGCGAGCGCCGGGCAAAATCATCGGCAATCGCGTCAAACGTGGTGAAGCGGACGCCGCTGTGGCTCGAGAAATACTCGAACAGCCGCTCCAGCATCAGCAGCACCTGGGGCCGCCCGGACACGTCCGGATGAATGGTCATGGTGAACACCGCATAGTCATATTCGCGGTAGACCCAATCGAACTGGTCGCGCCAAAGCTCTTCGATATCGCGCGGATTGACGAAGCCGAAACTGTTCGGCGCGCTTTTGATGAACATCATCGGCGGCAGATCGTCCAGATACCAGCTGCCCGGAATGTCGATCAGATCGGTCTCCTGGCCGCGCACCAGCGGCTTCATCCATTCGTCGGGATGTTTGGAATAATCGATCGGTGTCCAGTGATCGCCGACCCGGACATAGAACGGGTGGAAATCATCGTTCATCAGGCTGTGGTCGTATTTGATGCCCTTGCCCAGCAACAACTCGTTGGTGACCGGGCTGAATTCCCACCACGGCGCCACATAGCCGGTCGGCCGCCGGCCGGAAATGCGTTCGATCAGGTCGATGCATTTGTCGAGCACCGCCTCTTCCTGCTCCGGCGTCATGGCGATGGGGTTCTCGTGGCTGTAGCCGTGCATGCCGATTTCGTGGCCGGCGTCGACCACCATCTGGCATTGTTCAGGGAAGGTTTCAATGGAATGGCCGGGTATAAACCAGGTCGTCGGAATGGCGAGCCGATCGAACAGCCGGACCAACCGCGGCACGCCGACCTCGCCCGCAAACAGGCCGCGCGAAATATCGCAGGGCGAATCCTGGCCACCGTAGGAGCCGAGCCAGCCCGCCACCGCGTCGACATCGACGCCGAAGGCGCAATAAATTTCCTTGTTGCCACCCGCGGTGCTCGCTCCGGGCGCTGGCGCCGCCCGGGCACGGCCCGAGGTCGTGACCGATGGCCGCGGCCGATACCGCGGGCCAATATTGTCCGGCTGACCGCCACTAGGACGCCTGTTATCGCTCATATTCTAGACCCTCCCATCGCGCCTTCGGCCGGCGCCCATTTTTTCGGTGCCATAGAGTTGCCAAGTTTCGCAGCGATGGCAACCGCCCTCGCGCTTCATTGAACAACGACGACCGCCATGCTATCAATTTTGCCTAGAGCAGGTCTCGACCATACGGAATCGTTTGATGGGTGCAAATCGGCTTTTCGGGCAGGCGCGATGTGGGGCATCGGGCAAGCATCGCTACGCACCCGAAAAGCCGAGTTGCCCCACCGAAGGCCGGGTTCTTTTGCGTCGTGGCGGCGTCGCGCGTCTTATCCGATGTTCCACATCGCAAGGCGACGCGCTCCTTGCCACGACGCAAAATAATCCCGGTCAAACGGTCCCGTATGATCGAGAACCGCTCTAGCGCCGGGCAAAACGCGGGAGGCAGACCATGGCCGATTGGCAACAGGAAACGTTCCAGGACTATCAACGCAAAGGCTTCGCCGAGCGTTCCGGCTACGGTGCGCGCCCGGCGCTTTTAGTCGTCGATTTCATCAACGGCTTTACCGATCCGGACTCGCCCCTGGGCGGTGATTTCTCTGGCCAATTGGCGGTGACCAACCAATTGCTTGCCGAATTCCGTGCCGGCGATCATGCCATCGTCTACACAATCATCGAATACGAGCACGACTACCGCGACGCCGGCCTGTTCATCAAGAAAGTACCGTCGCTCGGCTTGCTCAAAAAAGGCTCACCCTATTGCAACGTCGACGATCGCATCCGACCCGCCGTCGGCGACTACATCGTCAGCAAGAAATATGCGAGTTCGTTTTTCGGCACCAACCTCGATACCTATCTGCGGACCCGCGGCATCGACACGGTCATCATGACCGGCTGCACGACCAGCGGCTGCATCCGCGCCTCGGCCATTGATTCGCTGCAATACGGCTATCACACCGTCGTGGTGCGCGAAGGCGTCGGCGACCGCGCCGACGGCCCGCACGAGGCCAATCTGTTCGACATCGATGCCAAATACGGCGACGTGGTTTCTGTCGACGACGCATTGGCCTATATGCGCAACCTGAACGCCAGCGGCGGCGCCGCCGCCAAGACCAACGGCGACGCCGAGGCCCGGTATCGGGCCAGCACCGGACGCTGAGATCCAGCGCAATGGCGGACAAACCCAGCACCGGCTTTGCTTCGGCCTTCGACGCCATGCTCAGCCAGAACCGCGACCGCTTCGATACGATGTTGAACCGGCGGCCGCAAACGACCGCGGCGCCGAGCGTGACGACACCGTCCGACGCGTCCGAAAACGTGCGATTCTTAAACGACCGCTACGGCCGCGATTGGCGCCACGAGATCATCGAACGGCGCCGCGAAGGCGATGAGGTCATCGTGCTGTGCAGACTAACAATTGACGAACTGGATATGTCAAAGACGCAATTCGGCAGCGCCAGAATCGGCGAGGCGAGCGCCAAACCAGTCATCAAGGGCAGCGCCGGCAGCATTGCCTTCACCATCGGAACCGAGCAGACCGGACGCGAAAAAGATACCGAGGAAGCCGCCTTTCGCCGCGCCCTGGAGGACGGCTTAGCCAAATGTGTGGCGCTTTTGTAATGCCAATCAAAGGAGGAATGTCAATCTATGCCCATGCTCAAGGAAGGGGATCTCGCACCTGATTTCTCCCTCCGCAATCACGACAATGCGCTGGTGGAGTTGGCGCAATTGCGGGGGCATCATGTGCTGCTGTGGTGGTATCCGAAGGCCGATACACCTGGCTGAACCAAAGAAGGCATCGGGTTCCGTGATCGAATCCAAGACTTCTCGGCAAAGAACGCGGTGATCGTCGGCGTCAGCTGCGATACACCGGCAGAAAATCGGGCGTTCCGGGAAAAGTTCGACTTCCCCTACGACCTGTTATGCGATGAAGACCGCACGGTCTCCATGACCTACGGTGCGGCCGAATCGGCCGATCAAGGCTATCCCGCGCGGATCAGCTACCTGATCGACCCGGAAGGGCGCGTCGCCAAGGCGTACCCAAAGGTTGACCCGACTGCGCATCCCGATCAAGTCCTACAAGACTTGCCATAACACTCTACGCGAAAGTCGCTTCGGCGGCTTTCGCGTACCGTCTCGGGTTACGGTGACATCCCCATAACCGTGTAATAGTGCTCAATACTGAGAGATTAATTATTTGGAATGCTAAAAAATGCTGGCGAGTTCATCAGCCACGGGCATTGGATACTCTGGTATTTTCTGTCATCCTCGACAGTGGCACGGGCTCTGCTATCGAGGCCATCAACTTCGGGCGTAACCCGAAAATTCCGCAAACCTTGCTAGTCAAAGTAGGTTCTTGTTGATGTAGTCGATGGTCCAGTTGCGATCATCCGCTCGAAAACCTCCGAGTGGCAGCAGAAGCTTCTTGTTGGAGAAGTTGATGCTAACTCGAAGACGAGAGGCGAACTGAACGCCAACGGCTTCTGAGCATGGGTATTCGACGTCGCGAAACAGCAGGCGGCGAATCACGATGTAATCATCGTTGAATTCATATGCCAACGGGAAACGAGCGGCCTCATAGCCAAAGCAGGCAAGAAGAGCAATTCCAATGAACAGGTATGCCCAACCGGTCCCGGCGGCCGCCAGCTTGCTAATGCCCACGACAAATAGAAATGCGGCAAAACTCAGCATTCCGAGAAAGACTAAATAGACCCACCATTGAAACCTAACCTTTCGTTTCATTGGAAAGGTGTTACCCGTCATTCTCCAGTTGGCTCCTAGGGCGTAGGTGATAGCGTGCTTTTCATTTCTTGTTGGTAGGGACCCGCATAAGAGCGGCTCATGACGCCGACCGGCATAGATTTCCCGGATTTCCATAAGCAACTGCGCGAAATCCGTCTCGATGGCTTTCGCGCAGTTCAGCCTATCTATTCGCAGCCACTTCGGGGAACAGGCCGGCCTTCATGACCAGTCCCGGCAGCGGCACCTCGAAAAAGGTTTCGGCCCAATCGGCGACGGCGACCAGGGCGTCGAGATCGACGCCGGTGTCATAGCCCATGTTCCGCAGCATGTAACAAAGGTCCTCGGTGGCGATGTTGCCCGTGGCCTTGGGCGCGAACGGGCAGCCGCCGATGCCGCCGACCGACGAATCAAGATAACCGACACCGGCCGCAACCGCGGCCGCGGCATTGGCAAAGCCGGTGTTGCGGGTGTTGTGGAAATGCCCGCCCAGGCCGATCTCGGGGCCGAGGGCATCGCGCACCGCGGCGAATTTTTCCGTAATCTCCGTCGGCACCGCGGCGCCGATGGTGTCGGCCAGGCCGATTTCCTGGGCGCCGGCGTCGACCAGCCGTTTGGCCACGGATACCACCCGCTCGACCGACACCGGGCCTTCGAACGGGCAGCCGAAGGCGGCGGCGATGCCGGCCGACAATTTCAGGCCGGCGTCGGTCACCTGGCCGGCGATCTTGGCGAATCCGGCCAAGGTCTCCTCCATGCCGGTGCCTTGATTGCGTTGATTGAAGGCTTCGCTGGCGACCGCGACATAGCGCACTTCGTCGCAGCCCGCGGCGATCGCCCGCTCCATGCCGCGGGCGTTCAGCGCCAGGCCGGCATAGGTGACACCGTCCTGACGGGTCAGCCCGTCCATCACCGCCTCGGCGTCCGCCATCTGCGGCACCCGCTTCGGATTGACGAAGCTGACGGCCTCGACGCAGGCGACCCCGGTCAAGGACAGCCGATCGATGAGTTCGATGCGTTCCTCAACACTCCAATGGCGCTTTTCACTCTGCAGGCCGTCGCGCGGCCCGACTTCGCAAATTCTGATTTTTCCGGTCATAGTCTAAATGATCCCGTCTTGTTCGAGTGCGGTCAGTTCGTCTTCTTCAATGCCTAAAAGCGTGCCGTAGACTTCGCGATTGTGTGTCCCCGGCTCGGGCGGCCCCAACCACGCGATTTCGGTATCGGTTTCGCTCAGTTTTGGCGCGAAACCGGGCACCGCCAGCGAGCCGAACACCGCATCGTCGACCCGCTGCACCATGCCTCGGTCGAGATACTGCGGATCGTCGATGATATCGGCGATTGTGTAGATCGGGCCGACGACGACGCCATGCGCGTCCAACTTGGCATCGAGTTCCTTGGCAGTCATGGTTCGCGTCCATTCGGCGATATAATTGTCGAGCTCGGTGGCATGGTCACCGCGGGTTTTGTGGCTGTTATAGCGCGGGTCGTCGGCCAAACCCGGTTCGTCCATCGCTGCGGCTAGCCGCCGGAACATCGGATCGAGGTTGGCGGCAATGACCACCCACTTGCCGTCCTTGGTTGGGAATATGTTCGACGGCGAGACATTGGCAAGGCCGGTGCCGCTCGGCTCGCGGATGACACCGAGTTTGTCGTATTCCGGCAACGCGCCTTCCATCATGGCGAAACAGGATTCCAGGATCGAGGCGTCGACCACCTGACCCTTACCGCCGCCCATGGCATCACGCCAATAAAGCGCCATCAGCAAGCCCTGGGCGGCGAACAGGCCGGTCAAGGTGTCGCCCAAGGAAATCCCGGTGCGCGGCGGCGGTTGATTCGGGTAGCCGTTGATGTGACGGAGCCCGCCCATGGCCTCGCCAACGCTGGCGAAGCCGGGCCGTGCCGCATAGGGGCCGGTCTGGCCGAATCCGGAAACCCGGACAATGACCAGCTTCGGATTGATTTTGTGCAGATCCTCGGGGCCGAGGCCCCATTTCTCTAAGGTGCCGGGCTTGAAATTTTCGATCAAGGCGTCGGCATCGGCGACCAGTTTACGAATCAGGTCCTGGCCGCGGGCTTCGCGCAGATTGGCGGTGACGGATTTCTTGTTGCGCGCCAGCACCGGCCACCAAAGACAGCGGTCCTGGTAGCGATGATGGCCCCATTCGCGCATCGGATCGCCGGCGCCTGGGGTTTCGACCTTGATCACCTCGGCGCCGAAATCGGCAAAACGCGCGGCCGCAAAGGGGCCGGCCAGCAATTGTCCCATTTCGATTACGCGTACGCCGGCAAGCGGCCCCTTCAATCGCGGATCCCGCTCGGCCGATGAAATGGTCATGCTTGGCTACTCCCTGGTTGGATGCGGCATCAGTATAACGGCAAAGCAGCGCCAGCGCTAAACCGCCGAAAGCCCGGGGATTCGGGCGCGCTCGACCGGCGCCAGGCGGCGCGTCGCCTCCTTGCGGGCGACGCCTTTTAGGTCGGGCCAATGCCGGTTCAGGAAGTCTACGACCCTGTCCGGGTCGTGCTTGCCCAAATCACGCAGCCACCAGCCGATGGCTTTCTGAATGAACCATTCCGGATCCGACACATAGCCGGCAGCCCAACCGAGCGGCCGGGACGGGTCGGCGCCCGGTTTGGCGAGCGGCAAAGTGAACACCAGCGCGGCCCGCCGCCACCAGAAACCGGCGCAGACGGTCCATTGTTCCAACTCGTCCATGCGCCTGTCATCGGCCGCAATACAGCGCCAGGCGCCGTGCATCATGCGGTCGGCCAGGGCCCAGCCGTCGACCTCGGCCATGAAAGCCAGGACCCGGTCCCAGCAGGCCTGGCCTGGCGCCACCTTGCGGTGGGCCAACAGACCGCCGGCAGCAATGCGGAGATCATGGACACCGCTGGTCCAGAGCACCGAGGCGAGATCTAAGATCTCATCAGACCCGAGCACCGCGGTCGCCGCACGACAATGGCGGTCGAGGTCGGGGATTCTGACGCCCCAGTGGACCAGCCGGGATTTATGATAGCGCTTCGCCTGGGCCGCGCGCTCCTCATCCCTGTGCCGTTCGATGGCCGCAACCAAATCGCGATAAGCCTCCGTCGTCATCCCTTTCCCTTTGCGTTCCATGTTCTGGCCATCGGCGCCGACGCGCCCTACCATTGAGCCTACCATGCATGTGCCCACGGGCGAGCGCCAAGGAGACAGAACGATGACGGACCAGCGGGGCGAGATCGTCTTCACCAAACTCGACCGGGTCATCCATGGCCGGCCGGCCGCCGAAGCGGTCGTGGCCGAAGCCGACCGGCTCGGCGCCGAGCGGGTCTTCATCCTGTCGAGCCGCAGCCTCAACCGGGACACGGACGAGGTCGCCACGGTCACGCGCGCTCTCGGCGGCCGGTTCGCCGGCCTTTGCGATCACATGCCGTCGCATTCGCCACGCGACGCCGTGGTCGACTGCGCCAACCAGGCGGCGGAAGCCGGCACCGACTTGCTGGTGACGATCGGCGGCGGCTCGGTCACCGACGGCGGCAAGGCCGTGACGCTCTGCCTCAAGCATGGCATCCGCGACATGGATGGTATGGAGGCGTTCCGCACCGTGGTCGATGAACAAGGCAAGCGGCACTTCCCCGACTACACCGCGCCGGACGTGCGCCAGATCGTCGTGCCGACGACATTGTCGGCCGGCGAGTTCAATGCCCGTGCCGGGGTCACCGATCCGCGCCACGGCTTGAAACAGGCTTACATCCACCCCGGCCTGATTCCGGCGGCAATCGTGCTCGATCCGGCGATCACCGTGGCGACGCCGGAATGGCTCTGGCTCTCCACCGGGATTCGCGCCGTTGATCACGCGGTCGAGACCTATTTGTCGCTCGACGCCAACCCTTATACCGATGGCGCAGCCTTGCATGCGCTGAAACTGCTCGGCGAAGGCCTGCCGGCCACGAAACGGGATCCGAATGACTTGGCGGCGCGGCGCAAATGCCTGTTCGGCGCTTGGCTTTCGATGACCGGCATCGTCACCGGCACCCGGCTCGGCGCCAGTCACGCCATCGGTCATGTGCTCGGCGGCGCCGCCAACGTGCCGCACGGCCATACGTCGTGCATCATGATGCCCTACGTGTTGGCGTTCAACGCGACCGTCAACGGCGATCGCCAGAAGGACATCGCCGCGGCCATGGGCCGTGCCGGCGAAGCGGCGGACCAGGTTCTCGATCGCTTCATCGCCGACCTCGATCAGCCACGGCGGCTCCGCGACACAGGCCTCGGCGACAATCGCTTGGCCGAGATCGCCGAAAAGGCGTTGCTGGATGATTGGACGTTCTCCAATCCCCGGCCCTTGAAAACCGCCGAGGATGTCATGGAGATTCTACGCGCCGCCTATTGACGGACGCACACTGATGTATCGTCGAGCATTGGAACGCCGCCGTATACCAAATCGGCGTCTTGGGCGGTTGGTCACCATCACCTATGACAGACGGACATTTCATTCTATCTGCTGCCGGTAATGGTCGGCGAGTCGTTCCCAATCGAAGAAGTCGATCATTGCAAGTGATACATCTTTGCCGCCAAAAACCATGACCGCGCGTAGGCCATCTGTGTGAACGTTGCGTCTGTCGAAAGCCTCTTGCAGTTTCTCCGCGATCACCGGTCGGACCCCTTTCACAAAGCCGATTTTGCGTACCGACTGGGAATAGAGGAGATCCTGGACGAGATCGTTACGGGCTTCGTCGACATCGGGCTCAATGCGTCCCACTTGTTCACCAGATCCGGAAAACCGTCCACCGAGCCGGGTGCTCACTTGCCCGATCCAAATGGGTGTGCCGCGATAGCGTAGGGGTGTCAGCCAGAATCTCAACGTATGCGGCTGTGGCGTAACCCAACGACTGGTCTTGTTGCCAGAAAGGTCCTGCTGCCGTCCGAAGGCATACAACAAACTCGCGGGCGTGTATCGGTACCCTCGGCTCGTGAATGCCGGGCCCAGCTCCTCGATTTCTCCAATAAACACAACATTGAGTGGCGATAGGGCGCCGGAGCCGTCCTGCACCGTGGCGCAACACGGCAACCCCTCTAGGGCTGTGCGTAGCGCCGCCTCGTCGTCAATCTCAGTGATTTCATGTTCGGCATACAGCTGCGCCAGGGCTTCCACGCTTCGATTCCGCTCGTCAGTACCAGGGACAGGGACCAGCAAAGCAATTCTGTCGCTCCACTTTCGTCCGATAAGGGTGATCTCCGCGACCAGGGTGGGGTCGAAATGATTCAGGTACACAAAGCCCGAAACCGTCTCACCCGGATAGATCAGCTTTCGGCTGTCGAAGCTAAGATCTCTGATATGATTTGCCAGCGTTGCCCGACCCTCTTGGGAAAGCCCATCCCCGTAGAGAAACGCCACCTCCAACGGCGCAAAATATTCAGGATCCAACCCGGTTGGAAGAAATATGAACGGGCGGTCATTGCTGTTCTCGATTTCCAACCAAAGCGGTTGGATGCCGTTTTTCCCAAGATCGATGCCGAAGGCGGATTTGGCTTCAGCCACGCTAGGTACCGCGGCCGCCACCCTAATGTTGTCTTCAGTTTTGGTGATTGCCCGCGCTCGCAACAATCCGGAGTCCATAGCGGCAGGCTGCTGAAACGAAGACCCGCAAGCCGCGACGTGAAAGGACAGATAAATCGAACATGCTGCTTTCATCGCTTTCGACCAGGCGCTGGCATAACCCGACCTAGTCATGGCTCGCTCCCTGCCCGCCAATCTGGCTGTGCCCCGCGCTACGCTTGAAGCTCGGTGGCCGCTCCCAGTCAAGAAAATCCAGTTCGCTCAACGTATGTGGCCTCGGCGCAAAAAACATCACCGCGCGCAGGCCGTCCGTGTAGTAGGGATCGCCGACCAGATTGAAACGCGGCACCTCTCGCGTAATTTTGCCGACACCCTTGACGAAGCCAATCTTATCCAGCGCTTGGGAGTAGGCGAGATCTTCCAGCATGTAGCGCCGCGCCTCATCAACGTCAGGATCAATCACGTGAGTCGAAATCGTCGGAGACTTCAATGTGTACTTCACCCCAATGTCGCGGCTGATTTGTCCCACCCATACCTTATCGCCGCGAAAGCGAATTGAGGTTAGCCAGAACCGCGCATGATTTCTTTCATGGATGGTCGCCCGCGCCTTTTGCGCAGCGCCGTCCTGGGGCCGGCCGTAAACATACAATGGACTGACCGGGGAGTAGCGATACCGCAAACCCTGAACAAAGGATTTGATGGTTCGCCAAAGCGATTCGGCATGAAGAACTTCGGTGGGGTGCCATTGACGGCGGGTCAAAGCGGCAATTAGATCACGCCGCGCTCCGACCAAAACCAGGTTCAGCGGGTCGCCATCTTCCGTACCGTCTTTGTTTTTGGTGCAGCATGGCAAGCGCTCTAGCAGTAGTCGGAACTCGTCCTCATCGTCAATGTGAACGAGTTCATCGCTTTCATAAAGGACGTCAAAATTGACCTGGGTACGCGTCGCTACGAATGTCGGATCCGCGGCCACGAAGGTGAAGCTCTTGGCGTCCCGCCTGGAAACCAGATCAATGTCCAGCGCCTTCACGCCTTCGTCCAGGTTAGTCAGCACGAATCCTGAAACAGTGGTTCCCGGCATAACCGGGTTTCTGAACTGCAAGCGGTCAAACCGATCGTCTATCTTCTCATTGGCTTGCTTGGAGGCGGAACGAAACGCATAGGCGACCTCAGGCGCGGCAAAATAATTGGCGTCGAGCCCGGAAGTGAGAAACCAATACGCCATTGGGGATTCGTTTCGGACCTGAATCCAGACCGGCTGGATCAGCTTCTCGGCTAGGTCAAACCCATAAATGGCTGCCGCCTCGTCAGCCGTTGGCACGGCGACGGTGACTTGGATCCCGTCCTGGACCTCGGTCTGGGCGCGCGCTTTGTATGACGGATGCCGCGTCGCCGCGGTGTCTGAACTGGCACAGCCTTGGCCAATTAAGGCGAGTGCGAGCAATAGCGTCCAACGAGCCGCCAACAGGCGCCATTCCCGAGCCCGCAGTGGAAATAGCCCGACTCTCAAATGCGCCTCCAGCTTCGGCTGAGTTCTTTCCAACATGGCTCAAGACTAACGGCAGGTCAGCTTCGAATCTATGCTAGCGCATGTGACGCTGCCCATGGCGAGGGACTTAGCGGCCCCGCGGATCGCCAACATGCACGGTTGGTCCCAACTACGATTGCTTGGCCGGTGCGGGCGAACATATCTCTGACGCAAGTCGATGATCGCGGTTCATATACTCAATATACTGCCGTAACCGGACACATCGCACGGAACACCGGCCAATCGCAGGCAGTGCCACAGGCTGGCTTGGTTCGCCGACAACACCGGTCGATTCAAATCCCGCTCCAGTGAATCCAGGATGGCCACGCACCGAAATCCCGTACCGGCGATCAGGATCCCATCCGCGGCGTCCGGACAGGATGCTTTGACTTGCTCATAGAGGGATGTGACCTCCTGCTCGAACCCCATGCCCTGCCGGTACAGATCGCCCGGCGGCACGTCTCGCCATCTGGGGCCCGGGTCGTAGCGGAGGCGGGCCGCGGGTTTAAACCCGTGATCTTCGTAATAGCGGACACCCGCATCCGCCGTTTTGTCGTTGAACCACGGCGGAAGGACCAGGAGCGGCCGTCGCACGCTGGAGGCGCGCAGCGCGGCGAGGGTATCCAAGCCATTTGTCGTGATGGCGACGTCCGAGCCGAGAATGCTGGAGAGGCTATCTACCACCGCTTCGTCCCAACCCTTGCCGCCAGCGAAGCTGCTTGAGCTGTGACCAACGACAACGGCAGACAAACGCATCGCCGCGAACTGACGGCTTCCCCGCTCCAAGTCATCCGCAAGATCGACGCCTGTCCGGTCGTCTTGCCAACTTGCCCACGGCGCGGATGCGCTAACGCGGGCGGCATGCACCGACACGTTCGCGGGCAGCATCGCCCACCACTCGGCTTCCGGCACGGCTTCACTGCCGACGATGAACATGCCGATCCGTGCGCGATCACCCCAGTTGTCATTCCGTAGCATCAACTAAGCGCCCCCAGCCACAATTCCCCATCCGGCATTATACCCGAGGCTGGCGGTGGCTCGCCACTGGCCGCCTCGGGTATAGTGCCGGATGGATTTCACATTAATCGCAATTATCGCCATTGCGTTTACCGTAGCCGGCACAATAAAGGGGGCGATTGGCGTTGGCCTACCGACCACGGCGATAGCGATTCTAGGCACCGGCCTCGGGCTTCGCGAGGCCATTCCGATCTTGATCGTGCCTTCCCTTGTCGCCAATATTTGGCAGATCATGCGGGGCGGCGAGCTGTTGCCGCTGCTACGGAGATTTTGGCTGCTGAACGCCATCGCCTGTTTTGGCGTTTGGCTCGGCACCGTAATTCTGTTTCGGATAGACCCCACTCTACTGTCGGCGCTACTTGGATTAGTCATTGTCACGTATTGCCTGATCGGGCTGCTCGACTATGCCCCCAAAGTACCCAAGCGCCGCGAAGCAGTGCTCACACCGATTGTCGGGCTGGGTGCGGGTTTGCTGACGGGTACGACCGGCTCCCTATTGATGCCGCTGATGATCTATCTTCAAGCGCTCGGACTCGAAAAAGATCGCTTCGTCCAAGCGGCCGGCCTCTCGCTGCTGATTGGCACCATCGCCTGGGCCGCGTCTTTGGCTCAACAAGGCGCTTTCGACGGTCAGGTACTGCTGAATTCGACCATGGCGTTGATCCCAACGTTGGTCGGAATGGCTTTTGGCCAATGGATTCGGGGTCGCCTGTCGCAAGAGCTTTTCCGCAAAATAGTCTATGCTTTCCTGGCGGTCCTGGGTCTCAACCTGATCTACGGAAATGCGTTCTAGTTGTGAGCTCTCAATAGGTTGTTCACTCGATCCCGCTCTGAGAAGCTGAAGTTTGCAAAGACAAAAGCTTCTGGAGCAGGACCGAATGAACATGCATAAGAATGCCCGCCTAACCCCGAAAG
>Ga0315336_1002366_pt1 | contig 29166 bp, 23 predicted proteins | sample ASW5metaG_FD_204512 | JGI IMG/M metagenome (GOLD analysis project Ga0315336, IMG submission 204512) | Ammonia-oxidizing marine archaeal communities from Monterey Bay, California, United States - ASW #5 | ecosystem: Environmental > Aquatic > Marine > Intertidal zone | place: USA: California... | reverse complement strand
GCAGCTAAAGCAACACGCATCCGCCAACCGCCTGAAAAGCTTTCAAGCGATTGAGCCTGCATTTCTTCGTCAAACCCAAGACCACTCAAGATACGCGCCGCGCGGGCAGGCTCGGCATGGGCATCCAAGGCATTCAGCCGCTCATGAATATCGCTGATTCGCTGAGGATCTGTCGCCGCTTCGGCTTCGACAAGTAGCTTATCTCGCTCGTCATTGGCTGCGAGCACGGTTTCAAGAGGAGATTGCTGCCCCGCCGGCGCTTCCTGCGCCAAATAGCCGATCCGCGTGTCCTTCGGCATATCGACAGAGCCATCGTCACTTTCGAGTTGCGCGGTTAACGCGCGCATGAGCGTCGATTTTCCTGCGCCATTGCGCCCGATCAACCCGATCTTGGCACCGGGCGGTAGCGCGGCGGCTGCTCCGTCAAGGACCACGGTGCCGCCCAGGCGCACTTTGATGTTGTTGAAATTGATCATGATAGGCGAGGGCGTTCCGGATACAGAGTTGGTTTTGGGGGCAAGCGAGATCGCGTGCGTTCGGGCACCCCCTATACTGAAAATCGCTGCGACACCACAACCCAATGCCCCAAAACTCGATCTGGACAATGTAAATAAAGCTTGCTCCAGCGAGATAAGCGCTCAAGGGGGCGTCATGCCCTTTACAAAATTGCCCCCTTTGCTCGCTGAAGCCCTGGCTGCTCGCGACTATGTCACACCAACGCCGGTACAAGCTGCCGTGCTCGAAACCGAAGCCGAAGGCCGGGATCTGATCGTTTCTGCGCAGACCGGCTCAGGAAAGACCGTCGCTTTCGGACTCGCAATCGCGCCGTCGCGGAATGTCCGCTTTGGGTCATTGGCGGACTCTCCCCGCAGGTTCATTTTATGTCTGCTTTACTCCTGAAAGCGGACATTCGGGGCACAGGTCTCTGATGTCTGCTTTTGACCCAAAGCGGACATTAAATTGATTCGAAGAAAAGGCCGCAGCACGGGCTGCGGCCTTGTTCTGTTAGCGACCCTATTTCTTTGTCAATTCCCCAGGCCAGGATCCATGTCCCGATCGAATGGCAGCTGATCGAGGTGCTCGACATATTCGAGCGGGTCGAAGGGCAGCTTGCTCACATCCATCGCGGGCTTGGCCAAGGCGTTGATCTCCGGCGTGGCATTGGCGATGCCGGTCCAAGGAATGCCGTGTTTTTCTGCCGCATCGGGATATTTCTTTTTCCAAAGATCATGCCGCAACTTCATGCGGTTGAACGGGCTCTTGAGGTGGATCAGATTGACCAGCATCGGCGTCATTTCGCGCGGATCGGCCGGCAGGAAGTAAAAGGCGGCGGGGATGCCGCTGGCTTCGCCCACTGGGTCTGACGAAATCCAGTGGCGCTTGTAGTTGCCCTTGACCGTGGCGCCCAGTCTTGGGCCCGCATAGATGAAGACGTGGTCCCGCCGGCTGTGGGTGTCGCCTTTCATCAGCAAGGCCGTCTGGTCGACGCCGTCGATGACGCGGTCGCTCGGGATATACTCTCGCGCACCCCCCAGCCGGGCGAAGGTGGTGAACAGATCGGTCTCGTGGATGATGTCGCCGACCAACTGTCCCGGCTCGATCACGCCGGGCCACCAGGCAAAGGCCGGGACGCGCACGCCGCCTTCGGTAAAGTCGCCCTTGCCGCCGCGATAAATGGTTTCGGCCATGCCGAGGCCTGGCGGGGGATTGTGGCTCATCGGCCCATTGTCGGCCATGGCGACGATCAGGGTGTTATCGGCGATGCCGAGTTCCTTGAGCTTGGCCATCAGCTTGCCGATGAAGGGGTCGATGTTGCACTCGAGCCCGTCCTGCAAAATGCTGCGCGCCTGCGCGCATTTCTTTGGATTGGGAATGAAACTGGTCAGGTTCGGCCAGTTGGCGACGTAGAAGGGCTTGCCGGCCTTGGCATTGCGCTCGATGAAATCGAGGGTGCGGCGCTGGGCTTCGGGGTCGATCTTCATGTAGTTTTCGTGAGAATTATCGCCCCATTGGCGGGTCTCGCCGCCCTTAGTTCCTTCGGCCATCTGGACCCAGCCCTTGGTGATGAAGGTATCGTCGAGCTTGTAGGGGTCCGGCGGTAGCATATCCTCAAACAGACCGATCGAGGCGTTCGCGCCTTCAGCCATCTTGGTGTTCAGCGACAGGATCTGGTTGTAGCCGGTGAAGAAGGCCTCATCGTAACCCTGGTTGTGGGGATAGCTCTCCTCGATATCACCCAGGTGCCACTTGCCATGAAAGGCCGTGGCGTAGCCCGCCTTGGAGAGCACCTCGGCGATGGTCACTTCCTCGCCGCGCATGCCATGGCTCTCGCGCAGCATGCCGATGTTGAACATGCCGCTGCGGATCGCGAGCCGGCCCGTTGCCAAGGCGGCGCGGCTGGGGGTGCAGCCCACCTCGGTGTACATGCGTGTGAACAAGATGCCCTCGGCCGCCATCTTGTTGAGGTTTGGCGTGCTCAGGCCGCGAACCTTTTGAATCGCAGGGATGCCAATATCACCGTAGGCGGTGTCGTCCCACATGATGCTGATGATGTTGGGCGGACGACCGTGCTTTTTTCTCAGCTCGGCAAGCTTCGCTTCGAGTTCGGTATCTTCCGCCGTCCATTTCTCATCGTTCTGCGCCTCGAGGATATAATACTCGGCGTCGTGGACGATCTTATCTGCCGCTTCCGCCAAATTCAGTGCGCCAAACGAAATGGCTACACTGACGAAAGCAAACAGACCTGCGGCAGCAAATCTACTGATCAAATACATTTTTGTTCCCCTGACCAGCCCCACCTGATTGATCCGGTTTGAATGTTAGTTCATGGTTGGCCTTTCCTGCAACGGGATGATGGATTCCGGCGCTGGCGTGTTGTAGGAAAGGGGTGGCCTTTGGTAATAATAGTGTTAGTTGCGCGAAGGGTGAAATGATGAAAGCGGCCTTGGTTTTAGCTGTCGCCGGCATGCTCCTCGTCACCGCAACTGCGATGACAGCGTTTGCCGCTTCGAAGACCAACCGGGTTAGCGTCAGCCTGGTGCTTCCTAAGAATCCCGCACATCAGTATGTGTACAAGGAACTGAAAGAGCGCCGCGCGCTCGAGAAATTGCAGGAATTCCTCAGCCCGTTCCGACTTCCCAGGACATTGAAATTCTCGGTGGCAGAGTGTGGCAGCGAGGAGGGTGCCTTTTATGGGGATGACGCAATAACGATTTGCTACGAATATATCGACAAGCTGTTTAAGAACATGCCCGCGAAGACGAAGGCGGCTGGCGTTGCACCGATCGATGCAGTTATCGGTCCCTTCTTCGACACTTCCCTGCACGAATTCGCTCATGCCTTGTTCGACATGCACGGCCTGCCGGTGTTCGGGCGCGAAGAAGACGCGGCCGATCAGGTGGCGGCCTATATCTATCTTCAACTCGGCAAGGCCGAGGCGCGCCGGCTGATTCTGGGTACCGCATACGCCTACTTAACCGACGCGGAAAGTGATGACGCGCCGCTGACGCCGAAGGAATTCGCCGAAGACTTCGCCGAAACGCATGGCATGCCCCAACAGCGAGCGTACAATGTGTTATGCATAGCTTATGGTGCCGATACGAAGCTATTCGGCGACGTCGTGTCCAAAGGGTATTTGCCCAAGAAGCGAGCCGACGTCTGCGAAGAAGAGTACGAACAGGTTCAGGACGCATTTGAAAAATTGGTCGCCCCCCATATCGACAGTGCTCTTGCAGACAAAATCTTGGATAGAACTTGGCTGCGTAAAATAACCACGCAGAGGTAGCGCTGGCGCGGCTCACCCTGGCCGAATCAGGCGCAGTAATGGCGTTTTGATGGTGAACACTGCCCAATCATCGCCGATCTGAGAGCCCGGCGCGCGAGCGCTCCTTTGCGGTCGTGAAGACGCGGCACCGACAATAATTACGCCAGCATCGGTCGAATGGCAGTTCTTGAACCATTGCTGCCGAAGTCAGCCGCTACGTAATCCTTCCGGTTCTGGATGAACTACTGGTCGAAGGAGTTTCTCGAAGCTGGGAAGAAGCGCCTGTCTGGCGACACAACAGGTCATGCGACCTCAACCGAGGTGAAAGATTTGCGCCAGGAGATGGCCGCTCTGGATCGTGACGACAAGAAAAATAGTGTCCGTCAAAACCTAAGCGAATACGATGATAACTCAAGGCACCTCATGTAAGGCAGTGTTCACCGGACGCTTGCAAAGACAATGTGACTCCGTATTGACAACATGAATCTACTGTTGTTCGGTGCCGTCACAATTTAATTCAAAGGAATTGTCCTATGTTTGCTAAGAGTCACCAAATTCTGACAATTATATCAATTTTAGCTACAGTATTTTTGATGACTTCTGCAAGTGCTGATACTTTTAAACCACTTAGGTTTATGCAAGATGCATCAGTGGTCTCAGCAATTGCGATTGCTGTTGATCAATTAAGTAGCTGTGAAGAGAATTTAGTTTTTTCTGAAACTAAGAAGAACGAAAAGGACAATGATATTATCACTGTAATTGTGACTTGTAATAAATTCCCTGACGATGAAGGAAAGTTAGAGCGCTCTTCTGTGCGCGTTGAATTGGAATTGAACCAAGATGGCAGCGTTGGTGATCCACTCGGCTTTTCTTATGATTGATTGCCTTGATATCCGCCGAAATTTAAGACTGGGATGCACCTGAGTGTTTCAGCTTGATTATTAATGCATCTTGGGCCTGTGGTCTATCGCGATGTTTGAACCAGCTCAGTAGGGGGGGCTCTGGCGGACGGTTACTTGCAGCAGGCATAATAGGCCGCTGCAGCCTCAGCGGGCGCTTGCTACGCGGGCGGGTCGACGCGCAACAATGTGCGGTGCGCCGGTCCAGGTCCGGTCTCGGGTCAGGGCGCGAGATCGGGCAGCAACTTTATAATGAGTTCGGAGCCGGCAAGCTGGATGGCATAAATTTCCATAGCGCGCCGACCGATGAAGCGCAGGGCGCCGGCTATGGATTCTGACGGTTGGATGCGGCTTGGGCCGCGCAGGAACAGACACAGGCTAAGGGACAAAACGCCGACGCCGAGAATGAAGGCGGCGAAATGGATCTGAGAAAACGAGAATTCCATTTGTTCCTGCCAGACGTAGACGATCGCGGCGACAAAGCACGCCAGCAGGCGCATTAGACCCACGTTCTCTGTCATTGCGTGCGCGGGCTGTGCCGAGCTTTGGGCTGTGCCGTCCACGTCGGTAGCTGATCTGCTGTCGACATACATGCGTTGGCATATGCCGAACAGGGCCCACAGCCATCCTTCCGCGCCGTAATCGACAATTTTCTCCGCTATCGACAGCACCGCGAAAAGTGCCGAGACGAGGAAGGCGAAGGCGGCCCAGCCGTGATGTTGCATAAGGATTTGCACATAGGGACGTGCAATGCGGATGAGTGCGAAACTCAAAAGAATGTTCGGTGCCACTCAGGTCCAGTCGGCATTCCAGCTGTCGAGCAGCGTCAGGATGACACCGAGCCAGATCCAGTGGAGCGAGACGGTCCGGGTCTGCGCGTAGCCCATAAGGAAGAAGAACGTCGGAGCCGCCAGGCGTCCGAAAACGCTCCACCAGTGGTCATTTTCAATGAAGAAATAGCCGATGTGGTCAACCGAGACCAGGATAATTGCGGCGGTTTTCAGCCAGTCGGTATTGTCAACGGCGTGAGGTGCGCGCGTCGGACGCGTAGTATCATGCATTTCTGCACTCAAACTTGTGCCCGTTGAGCGGTGCTTCGGACGGTCCACAAACGAAGCCTTATCGTTTGTTCCGCCGGGCCCGTCCCGCATCCGAAAATCTTACTCACGTGACAGCAACCGCGTTTGTGAACCTCCGATGCAAAAGAGAGACTAGAATCATAGAGTTGCTAGCACAGGAGTCCTGTGGAACTTGGGTCAATGCATAGGAGGTAAGCGAAGGATGGGCCGCAGTGCGCACCCGGTGCGAAAAAATTGGCTCGACCGTACGCTCATGTGTGCGGTCGAGCTCTTTGCTATGGCTGTTCGTCCGACCGATGTTGCGGAAATGGGCTTGGCGTCTATATTGAAAAGCTTCCCGATGATGGGACTCCCGCAACGGAGAATTCGGCGATAGCTCCCACGACTTTGGCGTGGCGACTGCGACCGATTCGATATTCCATTTGAAATGAGCCTCAGCGGAGTAGTTGAGCTAAGATCGACACTGCCATGATCAGTCGCGACCCTGAAAAGAATTTTGAAGACCTGTGGGATACCTTTCACAACAGGTATCCATTTTTCGAATTGAGGAATGTCGACTGGAAAAAACAATATGAGATCTACAGACCCAAAGTCACAAGTAAGACCAGTGATGATGAGCTCTTCGATATCATCTGCCAGATGCTCGATCCGTTGGATGACGGGCATGTCGAGCTGGAGGCCAAAACAAGTGGGGATCGGAAGAAAAGACACTTCACCCCAGAGAAAAAGACCAGATTCAATCAAGAATTTACGAACCGACAGATCAAGAAGCTCTTCAAAACGACCGGGAAGACTCTTGTCGCCAATGGTTTCGGGAAGCCTAAAGAGACCCAGGCCTGGATGCTTCACTACTGCAGATCTCGGGCATTTGGTTACATTCGGATCCTCGAGCTGGAAGACGTTAAAAAGCGGAGATTGACTGCCGCTCTGGACAAGATTGCCCGCGACTTCAAGGACTTGGACGGCTTCATCATCGATATTCGTGACAACCCAGGCGGTGATGATAGTACTGCAATCACGATCATCAATCGGTTTTGCGACCGCAGGCGCGTCGCCTTCCACAGGAAGACGAAGATTGGTCCAGGCGAAGATGACTTTACAAAGCTGAAGACCTGGCACATTGAACCGCAAGGTGACGTACAATTCACCGGGCCAATCGTGCTCTTGACCTGCGATTCTGTTTTCAGCGGTGGAGAGGCCTTTGCGCTGGCGATAAAGCAGCTACCTCATGTTACGATCTTAGGCGACCATACCAACGGCATATTCTCGTATCAACTCGAGAAGAAACTCCCCAATGGCTGGGAGTACTGTTTGTCGTACCAAGTCTACTTTTCAGCTGACATGGTGTGCTACGAAGGTAAAGGCGTACCTGTTCACATCGAGCTGTTCAACACGAAGGCGGATATTAAAGACGGTACCGATCCGTTGATTACCAAAGCACTTAAAGAGTTGAAGTCCGAGAACGCGGGAGCGGCGGATGAGACATGATTGATTGCGCGAGGTTCGTGTTTTGCGTTGGCTGCCGGTCGACTGCATTAGGCCACGCTACGGATGACAAGGGCGGCGCAAGTGTCGGCTCCCTCGATCAGATGGGCATCAAATCGCTCCGGCCCACCATGTTCGCAGGGCGCATGAACGACACGTGGGTTTGGGGCCAACTCAAATTCGAACGCGTCAAGACCGAAGGGCAATCCCTCTCCAATGGATTTGAGCGCCGCTTCCTTTAGACTCCAGAGTTGGAAGAAAATCCGCAAGCGCGCCGGACCGCCTGCTCCTTTAACAGCCTTCGCCTCGGCTTCCGAAAAGAACCGTTGGGCGAGTTCAGCCGCCTCCAGGTTCCGCGTTTTATCTTCGAGGTCGACACCGATCCCATGTGTCGATGACCATGCCCCGAGAAAACCGAAGCGGCAGGAGGAAAAACTAAACGAGAAATTTGGCAAATTGGGAAGGTAGGGACGCCCTTTCTCTGTCTCCCTGAAAGCGATTCGCGACAAGGGCCGCGGCACTCCGAGCACGACGGCTCCGCAGTAGCGGCGAAACGCACGCCGCTGCATGAAATGGGCCTTGCCGTCTTCCGTTAGAAAGCTGTCCGCCCTCTGCAACTCGCTATCCGACAAGACTGACGCGCAACGCCTCGATGCCTCGGCATTGTGCGAAAGCGGCGCGTACACTACGTAAGCTGCATGATGCGCGGGCGCTGGTGTCCAATCACACGCGCCGGCGGCAAACAGATCGTTGACCCAGTCGCTATCGTTTCGCGTCATCTCAATCCGTTAATCCTCCGTGAGGATCAGGGACAACGGCAAGCGCGTTGTGTCCCCCTCAATGAGCGCGTGGGTCAGCGCGGATGCGGCAACCAACGGCGAACGATGCCGCCATAGGTGCCGGGGTTTGGCTGCTCCTGTTGCCGAACCCGAAGGCCCAACGCGGCTTTCCATGGATGGTGGATTAGGTCGTAGTCATCGAGGTCGGCATTGCTCTCGCCGTCGCGCCGATAGTCCATCCAACGGTCATTGTGGTCGTGAAAGACCTTGAGCAGGTAGCGGGTTCCGTCACGCACCTGCACGTCGTTTTCCGCGCTACAACCATATTGGCGGAGCGTATCCACAAACGACGCAGATAGGTCGAGATCGCCCGACTGCAGCACCAGATAGAAGTTCTCGCGGTGAAAGCGATAGAGGTCCGGCTTGTCCTCCATATAGAGCGGAAACCGGTGGGCGCCGCTTGGAATGTGAGCCATGTGGTGGGCGAGATCCGCGATCTTGATGAATTTTTCGTCCCGGGCCCCGTTCTCGAACTGGCTCGCTCCGGCGAGCCGATAGGTCTCGAAATACTTCCAAAGCACCGGACCAAACTTGCGGGTTTCGGCAGGCAGTTCGATATCCGGGTACAGCTCGGCCTCAATGAACAAGAGACACCAGATGTAGAGCTCAAAAAGATCTTCCGGGCGAGCTTCCTTGTCCGCCAGGATCTCCTGAAGATCATTTTCCATCGCCGCCTCAAGCGACCCGCAGGCGCGATATGCCGCATTGGTGCGTTTCGTTACAACAACCGTTCGCGTGTTGTTGGCAGAATAGAATCTGTGCACTAATATGGCGAGCGGTAACAGGTGCTCGAATTCGTCGCATATCGCCCAATCCGGATTGCGATTGAGATAAGGTGTGATCAGCGCCGTCAGATTGTTGCGCGCTGCGTCGCGTATCTTGGCGTCGAACTCCGGCTTATTCGCGCTGGAATAAGTCACCTGGATCAGAGCCCTGATCGAATCATCCCAAAGGTTCTGGACCGCCGAAGGCTTCTGCTTGAAGTAACCGATCATTTCATCAAGCCCCGATTCGATCGCAGACTTGGCGTCCTTGGCTTCGTTTGGAGACCATGGCGCGGGATTCAAGCTTTTCTGCAATTCGGCCGATGGCCGCCAGCCGATAGGCATTTGAGCGGGATCGAGCACACACAGCGGGTCGGGGCTTTCGGCCAGGCAACCGGAGCTCAACACCAGCGACAGGATCGTGATGAAGTTCCTTCTCATCACAATGCCTTTCCTCCCCTGACGGCCTGTTTCCGGCTGCCGCCGTTAGATTGTTCTTGGGGCCTGGAGCAGCCCTCAAGTTGTCGTTAGCAAACTTGTCGAGCTTGCCGATTGAGCCAGATTTCTAATACGATATGCTGCGCTGAGCAGCTTTCATTGAGTGGTACACGTGAAATGTTAGTTCAGCGTTGGCTGTTGCGCCAGCCTGGCCGGCGGCGAACAGTTCCATGACCCAGTCGCTATCGTTTCGCATCATCTGAAATCATGAGCCTCGTTAACCGGCTCTCTTCGTCGATAGGTGCCGCTCCAGGCAGCTCAGGAGGTTCGCAGCGTCATTGTTGCAGGGCGATAGGAGGTAAAAGGATGGTTGAACCGCTCACAGGCTCCGCGGGGCTCCCCTCGTAGGTGGCTGTGAGTATTTTCATCTCCTTGAGGACCATGGACAACGGCAAGAGCGTTGTGTCTCGCTCAATGACCGCGCCGCCCATCACCGTGGCACCGAAGGTGACGGCGCAGCCGTCCTGGATGTGGGTTCGCTTCACCTTGAGTGTCATATTCTCGAAGGAGTGAAACTGCAGGAAGCCGTTGACAACACAATCGTTGCCGACGCTCACCGCGTTCCAGTCGAAGCACTGCATTGGCTGGGTCACGATGGTCCGATGGCCGATCTGACATCCCATCCATCGTAGGATCGGATTCGAGAGGATCGTCCCGGCGCAAAACCCCAGAGGCCCCTTGCACCAGATGAAGAAGCAGTCCTGCGCGAAGAAGTAGGCGTAGTGCCGCCAGGACCAGAAGGGCGTTGAGTGATCGGCTCCCCATTCGCTGCCGACGAGGGACTTCTTGATCGCGACGCAGAACAGGATCAGGTTGATCTCTGTGAGTATCAAAGCAATGAACGCGCTGACGACCGGGTGTCCGCCTAACCGGGCCAAACAAATGTACAGAATCGTGAAGATGAGCCCTTCGGTGATGCGCAGTATGCCGATGCTGCAGAGGTCGTTCAGGAAGACCCTAATCAGGAAGAGGGGGAAGTCCGGTAGTCTGTGTGTTTCATTCTCCGTTTCAAACGACGCGCTCGCAAATTTCACGGGCGGGTTTCCCGCCACCGTGATCGGCTCGCCAAGCCGCGACCACATCTGTCGTCGGAACTGTATATCATTGCCCGGCGTTGAGACGCCCAGAAGGAAGTTGGATGGGAAATGCCCGTACTCCGCCACGCAGTTGTTACCGCTGAAGAAATTCCGGGGCATGTCGAGCTGGCGCAGCTTGATGTGCTCGGCGCCATAGTCGAGCATGTTCGTGAAACAGCCATTGGACCAGAACACCTGAGAGTCGGCGCTCGCGACTTCAGGGACGAGGTTGAACATGACATCGCACTCCGAGGCACCCAACCGCGGGAAGCGCATGCCAGCGAGCGCCCGCAAGTACTGCCCCGTGATGGTCCAGGTCCAACTGTTCTGGATCGCGTTCATCATATTCATTCTGTACATGAGGAGAGCGCCCCTGAGCCCACGCGAGGGGTACAGCCCCGGTGAAGCGGCCGTGACGCGGATGAAGAGGCAGCCCAGCAAAGAGGTCACGACGACGGCGACCCATGTGGTTATGAATGCGTAGAGGGTCAGGTGCCCGGCGATCTCGTAAAGGGGCGTTACTATGAAATAGTTGGGGGGAAGCTCAGTGTTTCCACCTGGTACGAAGGTGGTGAAAGATGCACCGGAAAGCTCAGCTTCTCCAGCAGGTATGAAGCCTCGGGCTAACCACAAGATCGCGGCGGTGGGGACCACACTGAGGCAGAAGAATATGAAGACCTGCATGAGGATGTTGAGGGTCTCCAGCAACCATATCGGATACGCGTACCGGCAGGTCTTCGCCGTGCGCTTTAGCTTCGTGAAGCGGCCGCTAAGGCGCGCGGGAGCTCCTTCCCACATCTCTTGCGAACCAACGTCGCTGAGGATGGGGGTGAGCGGAGTGATCCAAGTGCCGCGGCCCACCGTCACATTGTTGGCGATGGCGGCCCGCATCCCGATCTTGCAACCGCTCTCGAGGTAAACCGGGCCGATGTGCAAGTGCTGTCCGGACCACCTCGTCGTTTGGATGTAGGCCCCGGTCTGGATGGCGACATCGTCCTCTACGGAGATCAAGTCCAGAGGCCCGGACAGGTAAGCGTCGTGCGCGCATTGCAGGTTTTTGCCCGCGGTTGCGCCGAGCTGTCGCAGCACGAATGCCATCAGCGGCGCACTGCGATACATCGTACCCAAAGAGAGGAGCACCATTTCCTCCATCCGTCCGATGCACCAGATTCGCAGATGCATTTTGCTCCACTTCGGGTACACACCCGGGGTCACATTGTTCTTGTAAATGTCACCGCCCATAAAGAACTTGATCAGCATGACCCAGAGCAGGCTGGCGAAGGGCACCACGAGGCCCAGAAAATACAGGAAGAAGCCGACGATGATGAACGCCCAGAGGCTGGCGGTCGTGAAGAACGTCCCGAATTCGACGATGCCGAAGAGGATGAGGAAAGCCACTAAGCCTGGGGAATACAAGAGAAACCCGAAGAGGGCCTGCAGGGTGGTGAAGTATCCGACGGAGAGCACCTGTGCAGCAGCCTCATCGCGCTCGGCACTGTTCTCGCCGGATTTCACAGGAGCCGCAGGGGTTTTGGAGACCTGCTGGAGCGCCCGCGGGCGGTTGGCCACCTTTCGTGCTGTGTTGCAGTCACTGAGCAGCGCCCGGACCGGCACTACCCATCCTGCAGCTTGCAGTTGCTGCGCCAAGCGCGCGATGGTGATCGAGTGCCCACCAGCCTCAACGAATCCATCGTCCAATCCCAACGGTGTCTCGTATACGGACCTGCATATTTCCAGCACTTCCTCACATTCAGGGTCCTTGCCGGCGTCAACGTCAGGCGGCTTGACTTCCCCTTCCACCGTGTCCCGCGTGCCCGCTGGTGATTCCCGACCGGTGTCTTCGGCTTCCAGCGCGGCGCTTTTCAGCAGATGAGATAAGTTTGGCAAGCGCTTCCGGTCAATCTTCCCCGACACCGGCTTCACGACGAATTTTTCAATGAGGAAGATCCTTGTCGGGACCGACGGCGCTGGAAGTTGATTGGTGAGCGTCGCCGTCACCCGGGCAGCCCACTCCGCCGGCGCCGGAGCGACCACCGAGATCTCTCCTTCCGAGACCGAAGGCGCGGCGACGAAGGCGACGAGCGCCTCGTTCTGGTAGTCCAGCACGGCGGCCTCGATCTCACTGAACTGCGACTGGAGGATGTCCTCAACGGCCTGAGGCTCGACGCGGTGGCCGCGCACTTTCAGCTGCGCGTCGATTCGGCCGAGGAAGTGCACGCGCTGTGTCCGGATGTCGATTTTGCATTTGTCACCGGTTCGGTAGAGGCGACCGAACTGAGGATGCGTAATGAACTTCCGGGCGGTTTGCTCCGGCAAGTTGCGGTAACCGCGCGCAACTTGCAATCCACCGATGCAGAGTTCGCCGACCTCCCCGTGGGGCAGGGGGCGGAGTTGGTCAACCTCGAGGATTACGTGAGTGACGTTGGCGAATGGCGAGCCGATGGTGATGGGTTCCCCTGGCCGCAAACTCTGCCGGCTCGTGTCGGTGCTCGCCTCTGTGGGGCCGTAGGTGTTGATGATCTGCCGTCTGCCCCGCGTCCAGGGCTCCACGAGCGCGCTGGGGAAGGCTTCGCCCGCCGGCACGATGTAGCGGCACAGCGGATAGGGGAGATCTACCTCGGGGGTTGGTGTGAGGGTTGTGAGCAGCACCGGCGGACAGAAGAGCACCGTGACCTCAGCTTCACGGAGGACGGGGACGAGGTCCGGACCGGACCGCATCTGCTCGTTGGTCAGCATGACCACGCCGCAGCCCGACACCCAGGCACTGTACATCTCGGAGATGCTGCCATCGTAGCCCAGCGACGAAGTGAGCGAGGTCGCGTCCATGCCTGGAATGAGATCGAAGTAATCGGCGTAGCTCAGGGCCAGGTTCACGTAACCAGCATGCGGGCACTCCACGCCCTTGGGTATCCCGGTGGTTCCGCTCGTGTAAAAGATGGTCGCAATGCGCTGTGTGGGGTCGTCCAGCCAAGGTGGCGGTTCCCGTCGGGGCGTCTTCTCCGGCAACGTCAGAACGTCGAGCGTCAGGAGGTCGCGGAATTTCGCTTGCCCCCGTGTGAGAATGACCACCGGTTGCGCGTCGTTGAGCATGTGGGTGATCAGGGCGTCGGGCAAGGCAACGTCGAGGAACATCAACGTCCCGCCAGCCTTGAGAATGCCGAGGTGGGAGGCAACGATTTGCCAGTTGTCCTGCGACATGGCCACTGCCACGACCTGGTCCGGGCCTGTGAGGAGTGGCGAAAGGGCTGCGGCCACGCTTTCCGCTCGTGCGTCGAGCTCAGCGAATGTTAAGGATTCGCCGGTGTGGGGGATCTGCAAGGCGGGCAAATCCGGGAACCTCTCGGCGGAACGGCTGAAGACCTCTGTGAGCCACCGGATTCCTTTCTGATGCGGTACGTTCACGAGGTGATCGTCGCCGAAGGCATCTGTCAAACTGTGTTGGCAGGTGTCCGCCTGCCCGTGCCGACCCTTTTCCGCCGCCCAAAGATAACGTCGCCATGCCAGATAGGTCAGCACGAAGAAAACCACGGAGAATGTCGTTATAAAAATTGCTCCCAAGGATCTTCCTCAAACGCTGGTGACGTCTAGACCCCTGAGTTTTCAAGGACCCCTGGGGGTCTTGACTTCAAGCGTCAAATTTTTCCGTTGGTTGGGTATAGCCAAGGCATTGTGTTTAATCGAAGTATCGCTGGAGCGTTCCAGCACGGCGGATGTCTGTGGTAACGCAATGGAACCCACCGCCCATCATTTTTGAGTGCCTTAGTTTTAAGGGGATTACATCAAGACCCTGCTTCTCTAGGAGTTTGATGAGAGCCCTCTGGTCTCGATCGACCACGACCAAATTCGGGTTGATGCTGAATGCATTCATATCGATCCAGTCACTGCCAATGCATTTAGATAGATAGTCGGCATCATATCTGTGTGTATTTTCCATCGGCGGACTGTAAATGACTTTCCACTGTTTCAAGATTTCGGGCAGGGTATCATCATTGACACGAGCAGGATTGCACAGGATCAAGCCGGGGCGTAAGGCCACGAAAGTTGAGTCGATATGGCTGCCATAATAAACATCTTTGAGGAAATGAACCCGAAATTTGCCGCCCAAAATAGACTGTAACCAATGCCCTCCCAATTCGTTACCCGTGGCGCTGACCAGATAGATCAAATCCTGGCCAAAACGCAGGATGTTTGCTGCATCAAAGGCTGGTTCATCGTTGCGTGGCGTGGGCTTGTCCAGATCGACGTCAAAGAGCGAGTCTAAAAGCATGGGTTTGGGGGCGCTGTACCACTTCGCGCCTGACTTCATGTAGTCTATCAGCAGCGAGCGATAGCTCAACGTTTCCTGGGCGCGGCTGCGGATAACATTGGGCGTTTCGATAATTTGATCGCCGATGACCAACAATACGTCGCGGGGGCAATAATTGTAGTACCCCTCGGATTCCCAATGAATTGTCGAAAATTTGGCCTCGTGTGGCCATGTCTCCGGCCGCTTGACGGTGATGTCCAAATCTTCCAAGACCTGAACAAATTCATTCAAATCTTCTTCCGTCTCTTCAATAATCTGCTGCGGAAAAGGGCCGCGCGGTATCTGCTCCAATGAACGGTCGGGAAATTCAGCCAGTTGGGTGCTCCGGTCTGGCGTAGGAAATCGCGCATTTAGCGGATTGCCCACAATAACTTCCTCTAGTTGATCCCATTCATTCCAACTCCATACACCTGACATATGTCGCTTTTCTCCTAGATGTTCTAAGTAAAAGTGACTTTTCCTGCACTTTAGGACGTATTTTTTTTAGCACACTTCTCGATTACTTAACGTATTTCAATAACGAAAGCCTAATCATATATTTCTTTCACCATCTAGAAGAATTACTGAAGAAATCAGGTAGCTCAATTGCCATATTGGAAGATATTGTTGCTTTAAGAACGATATTTCCTACTGCAAGATCAAGAACGCCAAGCCCAAATGGTGAAAATATCCGCGCTTTGTCTTCAGAGAATGCGACTCTGTTCTCCAATACGTCCACTAGGCTCCCATGGACAAAATCCCTATTTCCTGTCGTCTGCTCCGCAAGATGGAGTGAAGTATTCGCCTTCAGACAATGATCCGCATCGTCCACAATGTTCTTCGATGCGAGGATGACATTCACGCAAATATCGCGCAGCGAGAGATGCAGTACGGTGGGGGAGTGCTCGAACAGTTTTTTATCGGCAAGATAGGGCTCAGGCGCGGTCGTGGTGAACAGTATCAGAGAAGCGTCGCAAATCGCGTCATCCAACCGGTTTTTAATATCCGCCTGCAAGTTGTGTTTATCGTCAAGCCAATTGCTGAAGTGTTCCGCTTCCTCGTGTTCCACATCATACAAATTGATTTTACGAAACTTCCAATTTCGATATAGCAGCCACTCTATGGTCGTACGGGCGATAAGACCGGTTCCGATTACGCCAAGCGTTCCCTCAAACGGGTTGGGGGAAATATGTTCTGCAGCCAGTGCGGCGGAGGCGGCGGTGCGCGTGGCGCTTATCAGTGATGCCTCGATGCAAGCCAGGGGATACCCCGTCGTGGCATCATTCAGAATCAGAACTGCCGAGGCCCGGGCCAAATTGGCCGCCCTGTTTTCCGGGAAACTCGCTATCCACTTTATTCCGCTTCTTTCGACCGTGCCGCCGAGATGCGCTGGCAAAGCGATGATGCGAGCATTGGGCTTATCTGCATATCTCAGGAAGTGGCTGTCCGGATTAACAGCATCTCCAGAGGCGTGTAGACGGTATGCTGTCTCGATGGCGTCGAAAACTTGATCCCTATTGTCGTCGATTGCCGTTTTAACCGCCGCGCCTGGAACAACATGAAATGTCGGAACGGTCGCCACAGTCGTATTGCCTAAGCCTGTGCTGCCATTCGGTCTTCAGCGAAGATGAACCTTTCGACCCACGCCGCATCATAGACTGTATCCAAATATTTTTCCCCAAGATCCGGAGATATGGCGACAATGGTATCTCCAGCCGCAAACTTCGATGCCATGTGTCCTATGGCAGCTAACACGGCTCCCGTGCTGCCACCCACGAGCAAGTGATAATCTCGAACAAAAGAATAACAGGATTGAACGGTCTCTCTTTCATTGACATGCACTACCACGTCCGGATTAGCTATGTCGGCAAGCTTCGGTCTTTGGCTGGTGCCTATGCCAGGGATGTTTCGATTTCCAGGCGCGCCACCAAACGTGACGGAGCCCACCGGTTCGACGGCTATGATCTTTATCTCCGGAAATTCGTGGCGAAGTCGCTCCGATATTCCGACAAGTGTGCCTGTAGTGCCCGACCCAACGAAAACCCAATCCACCTTGTCGAACTCGCATGTGATTTCTTTGGCCGTTTGCTCGGCATGGACTTTTTTGTTGGCTAAATTGGCATATTGGTTGAGCCAGACCGCATTTGGATTCGATAGCAATATTCGATTTATTGCGCTGAACCGAGTGTCCAAAAACCCACCCGAGCTGTCTCGTTCTTCGACGACTATGACCTTAGCACCGTAGAGCTCCATGCCTCTGATATTTGCACGATTGGCGTTCACGTCAGTTACGCAAATAAATTCATATCCTTTGACGGCGCAGACCAAACTCAAGGCCAATCCAAGATTGCCTGATGACGATTCGATTATTACGGTTTGATTTGGCTTGGCAACACCTTGCTGTTCCAAGTCCTCAATTAGCCCTATCGCTGTCTTTACCTTAATCGAGCCGGATATATTGAATCCTTCCAACTTCAAAAATACGTCGTGACCTCCAGCAAAACCACGAACACGATAAAATAAATCACGAAAAATTAAATCTAAGGGTGACTCGATAATCATAATACAGCTTCCTTGAGCGGAAGGACCTACTCTGTTTCTTTGGACCGTTTTTTGCTTGCGTGCTCTGTCCTTATCTCTTTCCTCCGATGGTCCAGTTGAGGCAGTGGGGCGATCGGTCAGAAGGCGCAGTCCACATTATAGGTCAAAATTCTTCATCGTGGATATCTGTTTGTTGTCGCTTATCCCATATACCCATATTAGCGCGTCGAGATAGATTTCAAGTTATCCATGAGTAACAATTATAATGTATTACAAGGTTAACCATTTTTTAAATTTAACTATTGATAATTCATTATTAGGAAAAAATACAACATATTATCACACACATAATATATTATAATAATAATATATCTGTAAAACTTGTAAAAACCTGTATAGTTGAGAAAGAATAATGTAAGGCTTGGGTAGCCAAAGAATAGACAGCTCTCAGTGAGTCTCTATGGGGCTCTCAGAGGCATCTGCCCAGACATATACCAACTATTCCAAAAACGAACACCATTCTCTCAGCAAAATGATGCATGGGTGTAAGGCGTATAACGTCCGCTAATAGCCACAAGCGGACATTTTGAGGCATCGAAACCCGCATCAATCACCGGTATGAAGCCCCACGTTAAGGCGGTTGGCTTGAGGAGCGTTTATGTTGCAACTAGGGTCGCTATCTCGGATCGGCGGACATCCAATGGAGCAGATGGCTGGGCTTGGGGTGAGATGTCGTGTGGTGACCAAAGGGCTGCGGGCATCCTCGCCTGTTTGCGGCAAATAGGGTTGATGAGCGCTCTCCAATCGAGAGGTCAAACGCCTATCCTGATATCGTTTGGCTGGCAATCAGGATGGACTTGGTGCGGAGTATCGAATGGCTAACGATGAATTCGGTGGGCGAGTCGCGCTGGTGACGGGAGGATCGCGCGGTATCGGCCGCGCGATTTGCCTCCGCTTGGCGAAAGCCGGCGCATGGGTTGCGATCAATTACTCAGCCAGCGCCGAGGCCGCGGAAGAAACACTCAGACAGGTGAAAGCGGCAGCCGGCGACGGCCAAACCTACCGTGCCGATGTGTCCTCCTTTGAGGCGACTAGCGCCATGTACGATGTCATCGAATCCGATCACGGGCCTGTCGACTTGCTCGTTACCAATGCGGGCATCGCTACCTTCAAGGACAATGTCGACATGCCCATCGATATCTGGCGCCAAATTTTGGCGGTGAACCTCGACGGCACTTTTCATTGCGTTTGGCGCGCCAAGGACGGCATGCGCGCGCGCAACTATGGCCGTATTGTTTGCATGTCCTCGATCAACGGGTTGGCGCCGACCGTCATGCACCCAGAACGCCTAATCGCATACGGCACGTCGAAGTCAGCCGTCATCGCATTTGCCCGCAATTGCGCCACCGCGTTCGGGCCGGCTATTCGCATCAATTGCGTAGCGCCGGGTCTCATCGACACCGACATGACGAAGGACATGAGTGACGATGTGCGTCGAGAAATTATTGCCCACACGCCGGCGGCGCGCACCGGTAAGCCTGAGGACGTGGCGGAGCTCACCTATTTTCTATTGAGTGATGCGGCGAGCTTCATCACCGGCCAAACCTGCGTGACCTCCGGTGGTCTCATCACATTGCCCTGACGGCTTCGTGAAAAAGCGGACCAGTTAGGTTAAGCCAGTTTTGCCAGCAGCTCAGGCGGTATATGCGGTATGGGGTCCGAATTCTGCCAGCCGGGCAGCGCTTCGATCCGCGCCATCCAGCTCCTGATATTGGGGTAGTCGTCGAGCGGCAGCTTCTGCGCGGCGTGAAGATGCATGGGCGCAGCGACGGCGATATCGGCGATGGTGGCATGGTCGTCGCTCAACCATTCGCGGCCAGCCAGCGCATTTTCCAAAATCGAGGCTTGGGCATGAAACGTCGGCCCGTGTTCGGCGAGCACCGCTTCATCAGGCACATCGTCGAGGATAGGTTTGACCACGTTCTCGACCAGATACACGTAGCAGGCGGGAAACCATTTGCTGGACTCCCACAGCAGCCAGCGCGTGATGTCCGCACGGACTTTGGGATCGTCCGGATAGGCGGCTTTGTTGCCCTGCTTCTCGCTCGCATAGACCAAAATGGCGTTGGACTCCCAGAGAACCAAATCGCCATCGATCAGCGCTGGCAGCTCGGCGTTCGGATTGATCGCCGTGTAGGCCGGTAGCTTGTGTTCGCCGCCAAAATAATCCAGCCGTTCCTCGTCATAGCTCGCACCAATGAGATCGAGGCCGGCGATGACCTTGCGGCAGTTCACGGTAATCGGGTCAAAGTAGAGCTTCATCGGATCCCTCGCGGACTGTGTTCTTGGTCACTGGCGCCGCATCTATGGCGTACCGTGATCGTTTCGCCGATTGCGCTCGGGCCTATTTTGTGGCTGTCACCTGTCACACGGCTTGGACTGTTTCCAAACTCGTACTTGGCAACGTACGCAATTTGACATTTCTGCTTGGCAGAGTGCGGCCATTGATCTTGCCGTGTCAACTTGGCGCCATGCGCGCGCCCAGCGAGCGCCGCCCGAGATTCTAGCGATCGCGGCCTAGTCGTAGAGAGCCATGCAGCGCACTTCGCAACTCCAACGATCGGGCGCGTCGGGCGGCGTCGTCGGGTCCACAAAGGCGCTGTGGAAGCTAAATGTGCAGGGCGCGTCGGGGCTCTCGGCGTCGCCATGGGCGCCCTTCGAGCGGGCCAGTTCACCGTCGGAGTCCCATTGCTTGATCAGCAACGCTTCGTCACGGGTTTGCGCCGGATAGAAGTACCAACGGTGATCATCCGAGTGCTTGGCGAAGTAATTCTCACCAACGCGCTCGGCATAGTGGATCTCGAAGACGATGAGATGCTCGGGACTGACGGTGGCCGCATCACACAGCGCCATCGGATGGGTGACGACCGGTTCTTCCACAATGTTGCGCCACAAATTGATGATCGCAAAGCGTCCGGAAGTGAGCGCGCGCTCTACCGCTTCCGCGTCCAACAGCGTGTCGCCCTCGGCAAGCAGCAACTGCAATGTGTCGTTGGCCTTCGGCGGAGCCGCCAAGTCGCGCAACCGTTGGGGGGCGCTGGTCAGCGTATAATCGCCGTGTACGACGTGGGCTGGACCCTGCACCTGCTGGCCGCCTTCGATGCGGCGTTTGCTCTTTTTGCCCGTGGCCGAACGCACATTGTGATCGAAGGCGACGACGCGGGCGGCGCCGCTCGCTTCGCGGACGATCTCGACGCACTCGGGGTAGTAGTCACGCACCACCTGCGCGTGGTCGAGGAAATCTATGCCCGGGCTTGCCATGGGATGGTCGAGCAATTCGAAGCCATTGCGGGATAGCATGCGCCGCTCAGGTCCCTCCAGTTGCCGCGCATCGTGACCCGGCATTTGCGTCGGCACCAAATCCACACCCTCCCAGCGAGCATCGCTTCCGTCGAGATCCCGGCGCGTGAAGACCTTTCCGTTGCGATAAAGCGAGGGCTCTGCCGACGCGGCCATATAACCTAACGATCCCATACGGGCCTCGTCCACCTTTGCGGCTACTGTTGAAGCCATAGACATGTCTTTTCCTCCCGACCTGCGGTAGGCGCGCGAACCGTTGAACGACATCGACGACATCCGCCCGTAAACCGGCGGCTCCAAGCAGTTGCGCGGCCAATCCGCGCCAATATACACCACACCCAAAATTCTAAAAGTGGCAGTCGCGAACTGCTGAAACGGGTCAGAAGCGGACCAAACAGAAGCGCCCGCACGACTTCCGCTTTACCCCCGAAAGCAGACCTCATGTGGTCGGCTATCGAACGTCTGCTTGTAGCCATAAGCGGACATTATGAAGCTGATACAATCTGATCGTATCAACTAAATAGCCACGCTGTGAATCGCCCGGACAAAGGCCAGACTATTCTTGCTTCTCGTTGGTACCGTACTTCTTGTTGATCTCGTCATACGTGGGCTGAATCACGTCCTTCACGTCGAGTCTGCCGCCGGCAATCTCATCCGAATATGGAATCCTGAGTTTTGGATCGGGCGCCTGCGGTTTCTCTGTGGCCGGAGGCGGCCAGACGTCTTCATCAATGATTGCCATCCGTACGCGAATTTCGTCCTTGGTGATGTTCCACACCATGTAATCCTCGGCGAGACTAAGCGGACCATCGTAAGTTTTCCGGATGCGATCGTTGATTGGGGCCGTCGTGTCGAAGTCCTTGAAGAAGTGATAGGCGACGGCCATGCGTGGTTTGATACGTGACATCACTTTGCCAAACGCTTCCGGTGCGGTGTGGATCTGGGTGCCTACTGCCAGAGCGCTTTGTGGGGTGAACTTGAACTTGGTAATCATGTCCGGCACGGTGATGAAGCACTCGTGAATCGCCAGGTCGGCATCTTTCGCATACTCGTCATACCACCTGTTTGGATAGGTATCGCCTCCGAACACAAATTTGAGACCGTTCCACTCGACACTGAAACTCACCGGACCGTCCAGGGAGTGGATCGCCGGCCAAGACCGGATCGTCACGCCGTTTTCTTTGTAAATGACCTTGTTTTTGCCCTTGTAGTCGAATTCCGTGACCTTGAGATGGTATCCGCGCGGATCGGTGAGTCCCTGGCGGCCGTCAAGGTCCCAGGTAAGCGCTTTCCGCAAGTGATCCAATGCGTATTTCGTGCCTCTCTCCGGTTTGTCGCCGCTTGGTCCCCAAACGCGCAGCGGCTTCTGCCGGCCGGCCAGCGCGCCGCCGACAAAGAGCGCGTCGAGATCGCCGAAGTGGTCGGTATGAAGGTGGCTCAGAAAGACCTTATCGAGGTAATTATATGGGATCTGAAGGGCTGCGATGCGCTCTCCCGATCCGGTCCCGACATCAAAGATAAACTTATCACCGTTCCCCAATTCGAGCAGCCAGCACGACGCCGCTTGTTTTGGACGCGCAGTGGGCATACCTGTGCCACAGGCAATCAACCGCATTTCGTCCGGCTGGAGGTCCTCGCTGTTGGGTGTGTAGAAATCACGAGAGCGTGCCTTGACAGGCGAAAACTCTGGTTTCTTCTTTGATCCTTGGGCGTGCGCCGCCGGCACCCCTAAAGTACTCCGTACCTCGCTGGCAGCGGTAGACACGGGATCCTCGTTCGTGACCAGCCACGCACCAAAAACAACTCCTGCGGCAAACAAGGCAAGCCCGAAAAACCAGGCATTTCTTTTGAGCATGATGTCCCCCCAACACGTATCTCGGCAAGGCAAGCTTAGCCTACAATCGAATTATAGAACAGAAACTCTGGGTGGACCTCATAATGTCCGCTTTGGGTCATTAGCAGACATCACAGACCCGTGCCCAGAATGTCCGCTTTGCACCCGAAAGCGGACGTGTCAGATGCCGTCTCGCGGTGTCCGCTCCTAGCCAAAAGCGAACGTCGCGATCAGCTGCCGCGGCACCCCCCCTCCTAAAATATGACACCGAACGACCGCCACAGCGGTCTCCAATGCCGTCCATCGGCGCCGGTCGCTATTTTCAATGGAGATCAAAATAGAATAGACCGAATTGGTAACTGGTAATAAATAGTGGGCTGGGCATATCTGTCCAGCTGCCGAGTTCGCTGGCGACTCTACGCAGAGATCTTTGGGGGGGGGGGGGGTAAAAAACCTGTAAGCCATGTCTGATAATCAGCTGCATGTCTATGAAGTATGGGACAAGCCCACGCGCTGGTTCCACTGGATCAATGTCCTAACCGTCTTGGGGCTTTCTGTTCTGGGACTCGTAATTTTTAATAGCGAATCTCTGGGAACCTCGACTGAAGGCAAAATCCTCCTCAAGAAAGCACATGTGTGGGTCGGATATGTTTTTGCCAGCAATCTCCTCATTCGATTGTTCTGGGGTTTTTACGGAAATCGGTTCACGCGCTGGAGCGGGGTTCTCCCTGGTGGAACCGGATACCTCGGTTCGGTCCGTAACTACGTCAGCGGCTTCTTCAATGATCGCCCCAAATACTATCTAGGACATAATCCTATCGGTCGGATCAGCGTCACCGTCATGTTCGTTCTGCTCTTTATGCAGGCGATGACCGGCTTGATCCTCGCCGGAACCGATATCTTCTATCCGCCTCTAGGTAACTGGATTGCCGGGTGGATCGCAGCGCAAGGCGTCGATCCAGCTACTCTGGCTCCTTACGCCAAGGAAATGTACGACGAGCAGGCGTACCAGGAGATGCGGGCCCTCAGAAAACCGATTATTACGACCCATCTTTACACCTTCTACGTGCTTGCAGGAGTGGCCATTGCGCACATTGCAGCAGTGGTTATCACCGAAATCCACGAGGGCGGAACCTCGATTTCCGCCATGTTCACTGGACGTAAAATCGTTGCGGATACCCCCCAGGATCATAGCGAAATTGATGATAGTTGACCTAGGACGCAATCGTCGATCGGGAGAAATGACGAAGGGTTGTTAAAGATCCGCATCCGCTTTGAGTCAAAAGGGACCACCAAGAACATGCACTGTGACAGCGAGACCGCTACTAACCAATATCAGACACAAAAGAGTCGGCATCACACGCTCTTGTTCTCAGAATCTACCCAACAGTTATGCCTCAACGTCCTTCCACAACTTGATGAGTGAAATGGTATGCAGCACGATTAAGAACGGCACTAAGAGGGTCGGGAGGTTGCGGAGTGAGCGCTAGTGAACCGCGTACTCATCTTGCGAATGAAGCTCGCCATCATCAGCATCATGGTTCCCATCAAAACGAACGCTATGGCGATGACCCAAGCGAGGATCCTTGGTTCGATGACGATCAGCACACCCAGAGCAATGAAAATGAGACCTGGGACGATCATCGCAGTGCCCGAGAAGGGGTTTTTCATCATCCCCTTGCAGGTTTCCGCCATGGGGCACATGGGCATAGGAATTGGCTCTGCCATCTTGTCCTCCATTTTATTGCGGTGTGGGGAGTTTATGCATCTGCTCCATCATCTGCTCCATCGGGCATTGTCCAGACAAGGTAAAGTAGGCCCCCGCAGTCAGCGGAAACAGCGCAATTATGAAAATCCACACTGCTAAGATCTGGCCAAATCCTTTCGCGCTACCATCAGCCTTTGAGGCTGCGAACAACACGAAAAAACCAACCGTTACAAAGAACGTTGCCGGTATCAAACTGAAGAAAAAACACATTGGACCTCGCCCTATATCTTGCGCGACGGCAGGCCCCCAGCATCGACAATTCCACGATGTTGCCATGTAATCTCTATCGCGCCAATGCTGCCGCGACGTTGACTTGCATCAAGCAGTCGGCAGACGTTTTGCAAAGTTCGGCATCTCCGGGTTTAGGAAGGCGTCAATTCGATGACCGAGAGTCCGCTTTGGGTCATTAGCGGACTCTCGCCGCAGGTTCATTTTACGTCTGCTTTACACCTGAAAGCGGACCTAAGTCCGGTCGATCTACTGACTTTGTGCGCACGATTGTGCGTTACGAATTGGTTTGTGCGGGCCAGCGGTGCATCTAGCGCCCCTGCTCGCCGGGTGCCAGCGCCTTAAAGCGCATTATCTTGAATTCGCCTTTGGTCTTGTCCTCGCCGCCGCCCAGCACGGGCGAGCGATGCAACTCGTTGACGGTCACATAGATTTTGCCGTCTGGACCAAAAGCAAAACCGTCGGGCCATGAAATGTCGTCGCGCTGAAAAATGCGCTTATAGGTCCCGTCCACACTAACGACGCCGATGGCGTCATTTGTAATGTCAGTGATGTAGACATTGCCGGCGCCGTCTACGGTGATACCGTCGGAAAGTGGCATCTTGCCGTAGCGTTCCACACGCTCCACAAGCATCTCTGGCGATAGGGTCTCGTCGAGCAGGTCACTGGTCCGGACGCGGTACATCGCGGACCCGCTCATCGGCGCGAAATAGACCCATGTGTTGGTGGGGTCGACGGTGATCGGGTTGGCGCCAATGCGTGCGGGTTTCTTGTTAAGCATCACGACATCGCCGTCGATCACCATTTCGATGTCTTCAGGGCGAGTATATTTCGAGCCCTCGAGCAACCGCCTGGCTTGTCCTGTTTTCAAGTTGACGACGATCAGCGCCGTGGTCTCGGGCGTGGCGGTATCTGTTATATAAACGGCTTCATTTTTTCGGTCGACGGCGAGGTCGTTGAGAAACCGATTGGCGGCAGACACGGATGCCAAATCTATTATGCGCTCAAGCTTTTCCGTCTTCGTATTCCAGGCGACGAGCCGTCCAGTGTGACTGTCATCGCCTTGGTCGAGCAGCCAGAGAATACCCTTTTGGTCGGCGGCCAATCCAAGCACCCAATTGAGACCGGGACCATCGCCCTTGGGCGCCTTGGACCAGTCCGGCGGATAAGGCTTGACCGCGCCCTTGGGAAACACTTCGACGACCTTGGTTTCCTTGCCGTAAAAGCCATGCAAGCTGATGAAGACGCGCCCATCGGGTCCAACGGCAATGTTGCCGGGCGGCGTTTCGGGTCCGAACTTGGCATAGGTTTCCAGCTCGTCTGAAAAAGCATGGCTGATCGGAAAAAGGGCAGCGGTGAGCAAGCCAAACAATATGCGGCGGATCATGGGACACATCTCTCTTCAACCAACCGGATAACTGAGCACATAATCGGTTTGTCTGCGAATTTTGACACGAGTGCGGCCACTGAGAAGCAACGCGTCAAAGGGCAAAATTTTAGCATGCGGAATGGATGAATCAGAAACGCTGTTGCAATCTCGCCCATACCGAGAGAAACAGCGACCACCATCCGAACACAGCCGAGTCCGCTTTGGGTCATGAGCGGACGTAGTTCACTGCCCTAAAGGAAGTCCGCTTTACCCTCAAGAGCGGACATAAATCGCGACAGCCAGAAACGTCTGCTTTTAGCCAAAAGTGGACATTTGCGCCCTTGAGCTTGCACCGGCATGTTTGGCGTGACTGCGCAACTTACTTCTCTTAAAGTTCACAATCGACCCCGGTGTTGGTTACAACTTCCGACGAAAAAAGGTTCTTACATGAAGCGCATATTGCTCTTGACGATTTCAGCACTCGCCCTAGTGGTGCCAGCGGTGGCGCAGGATGCGGGCACCCCCACAAAGGAAAAACTGTCAGGCGCCTATACCGGCAAGGCCTATTCTCCCTATGCGAAGCGTAATTTTCCTGAACGTCCCTTATGGGGCGACAACCACCTGCACACGTCACTGTCATTTGATGCGGGAGCTTTCGGCAATCGCGTTGGCATGCGGGACGCCTATCGTCTTGCCCGGGGCAAAGAGATAACCGCGTCTTCAGGCCAGCCTGTACGTCTTAGCCGTCCGCTTGATTGGCTTGCAATCACCGACCATTCCGATGGAATGGGATTTACTAGCGATGTTTTGGCGGCATTACCGTTGGTGACGAAATACGAACAGGGTGCGCGCTGGTCCAAGGGCTTTAACGCTGGGGGACAAGAGGCAGTCGATGCCACGCTTGACATGATCACCGCCTTTTCACAGGGCAAATTCGATCCGGAAATGATTGCCAACTATTCGCCCGGATCGCGGCGCTACTCAACACTCTGGGAAGACGTTATTAATGCGGCGGAGGAATATAACGACCCTGGCCGGTTCACGACATTCATCGGGTTTGAATGGACGTCGCTGGTTAAGGGCGCAAACTTGCACCGCAACGTCATTTTCCGCGACGGAGCTGATCGGGCACGCCAGGTCGTGCCTTATACAACAATCCCACCGATCGGCAGCCCAGACCCGCTCGATCTGTACAAATATCTGGAGAATTACGAGGCCAGAACCAACGGTGCGGCGATGGCGTTTGCCCATAATGGCAATTTGTCGAACGGCATCATGTTCCCGGTGGATGCCCAGTATACGGGTAAAAAACTGGACAAGAAATATGTCGAGCAGCGCGCCAAATGGGAGCGTATGTATGAAATAACCCAGATCAAGGGTGACGGCGAAGCGCACCCGTTTTTGTCCCCTGATGACGAGTTTGCCGATTATGGCACCTGGGACGCCGGCAATCTCGATCTTACAGAAGCGAAAACCGATGGCATGCTTGCGGGTGAGTATGCGCGCGAAGCGCTGAAGAACGGTTTGGTTCTTGAGAAGAGGCTCGGAACAAACCCGTATAAATTTGGCATTGTTGGGGCTACCGACAGCCACACGTCGCTAGCCACCGCAGAGGAAGACAATTTCTTCGGCAAGCATACTGGCTACGAACCTTCGCCGGAGCGGCTGACCCATCCGTTTGTGAAAACCAAACATGGTGAGATTTTTAGCTGGCAGCAGGTTGCTTCGGGCTATACAGCGGTTTGGGCCAGGGAAAATACCCGTGCTTCTCTTTTTGATGCGATGGACCGCAAGGAAGTGTATGGCACCACAGGTCCGCGCATCAGGGTCCGTTTCTTCGGCGGTTGGGACTATACCAAACAAGATCTGAATAGCCGCCAGCCGGCATTCGCCGGCTACAGCAAGGGCGTGCCCATGGGCGGCGATCTGACCAAGGCTCCCCAAGGCAAGGCGCCGACCTTCATGGTCTATGCGCTGCGCGATCCCATTGGCGCCAATCTTGATCGTGTTCAGATCATCAAAGGTTGGCTCGACGCTAATGGAAAGACCAATGAGAAAGTCTATGACGTTGCATGGTCTGATGGCCGCAAGCCGGATGCGAAAGGCAAGCTTTCGCCCGTCGGTAACACTGTCGATATCAAAAACGCGAACTGGACCAACACCATCGGCGCCGCAGAGCTCGGGACGGTCTGGAAAGATCCGAATTTTGATCCCAAGCGACGCGCCTTCTACTACGCCAGGGTGATCGAAATCCCGACGCCCCCTTGGTATGCCTACGACGCCTTCCGTTTCGGCACCAAAATGCCTAAGGATGCGCCAACAAGCCAACAGGAACGGGCCTATACAACGCCGATCTGGTACACGCCATAAATTGGAGGCCGATGTCCGCTTTGGGTCAAAAGCGGACTCTCATCACGTCGCCATTTTATGTCCGCTTTGCCCCCGAAAGCAGACGTTCGGCGGGTCGGCACATAATGTCCGCTAATAGCCAAAAGCGGACATTGGCTCATGGCATTTGATCGGATTTGATCGATGCCCCAAAGGGCGGGCGGCCTTAGCCGCCTTCACCGAACTTCCATACAAGCCCGGCACTGATGAAGTTGTTCATCATATCGTCGAAAATCGTATCTCTTCTGACAGGGCCCGATTCGAATTCCAAATCGTAAAGCTCCCATTCGAGGCGTATGTCGAGGCCGTCGGCCAGATGAATGGTGTTGCCCAGCCCAAGAAGGTAGCCGGTGTCGACTTTGCTGCCCGTTTCACGCGAATTGCCGAAGCCTCCGCTATCAACGATATCGTAGTCCTGATGCGCGATCACGCCGCCGCCCTTGACGAAGGGGTTGAAGTACCGGTTGTAGTCGGCACCCAGGATCAGCGAGAAGGTGGCGAGGTTGTCTCGCCGACTTAGTATGCTGACACCCCCACCGTCAGTGGTTGAATTTTTCTCGGTGAGCTCGGGGGTGTACATGTAGGCAATCTCTGCGGCGAGATGCTGGTTGACAGCCACACCGGCGAAGGCCTTCGCCCCGAATCCTTCTCTTGCGGCCTCGGACTGCGAGCGGAAAGATCGCTCCTGAAAATTCCTGTCGTTGTCGAAGCTGAAGCTGAAGCCGGAAGAGGCGCCGATATAGAATGAGGTGTCGAGTACGGGGTGAGGTGATTCCATGGCTTCATCCCCGCCAGCTGGTATCCATACCAGGCCGGCACTGATGAAGTTGTTCATCATGGAATCCCGCGCCCTTCTGGTGGTCACTGTTTCGAAATCCAGATCGTAAAGCTCCCATTCGAGGCGCATGTCGAGGCCGGGATGCAAATGAATTGTGTTGCCCAATCCAAATAGGTAGCCGGTTTCGACAAGACTCCCCGTCCCGAGCGAGC
>Ga0315336_1002365_pt1 | contig 29169 bp, 19 predicted proteins | sample ASW5metaG_FD_204512 | JGI IMG/M metagenome (GOLD analysis project Ga0315336, IMG submission 204512) | Ammonia-oxidizing marine archaeal communities from Monterey Bay, California, United States - ASW #5 | ecosystem: Environmental > Aquatic > Marine > Intertidal zone | place: USA: California... | reverse complement strand
CCAAGCACAATGTACCTGGATGGGGAACGTTTGGTGCTCACTTGACCTATCTGTTCCTCGGTGAACATGAGGGTCGTGATGCCCAAAACAACCCAACCGGCACATTCCGATCATACGATCTTGCGACCGGGTTGTCTTATGGCACGAAGTTGAGTGAACGATTCGGAATTGGTACATCTGTCCGATTCATCTATTCGAATCTCGCTCCTGGCCAGGTTGTCGGAGCTCAGGAAACGAAAGCAGGCGTCTCGACCGCGTTTGATATCGCCGGACTATATCGTTCTCGCCCTTTTTCGATGGGAGAGACAATGAAAGGAGAGCTGTCACTCGGGTTTAACCTGGCCAACATGGGTTCAAAGATTCAATATTCTGACAACGCTCAGGCTGATCCAATCCCGACGAACCTCCGATTTGGTTATGCCTTCAAAATGGACTTCGACGAATTCAATTCGTTGACATTCGTGACCGACTTTAACAAAGACTTGATCCACTACTCGGGAGACGATTCAACTTCCTACGAAGCAGATCCGTTTTACAAAGCGATTTTCTCTTCCTGGCAGTCAATTGATGTTCGTACGAATGCGCTTGCTGACGATGAAGCGCAGTACAAATCATTGTCCGTGCTGAATCAGCTTACCATCGGAACAGGAGTTGAGTACTGGTACAACAACCTTTTCGCACTTCGGGCAGGGTATTTTTACGAAAACCCAAACAATGGCAACCGCAAGTACATGACGCTTGGAGCCGGTGTTCGAGTGAACATCATTGGGGTCGACTTTTCGTACATTTATGCCGAGCAGGATTCACCCCTAGCAAATACGATGCGATTCTCCATGTTGGTTAATTTCGCGAAGTAGAACTGGCCCGAATTCAAGTTCCGTGGGGGCGATGGCAGTCTGAAAATCAGGCCATGTAGCCTCAACGCGTAGAGGTCCTTTTTCATCTCCGTATTCTTCGGCAAAGCATGACGGAAATATTCGCGTTCGCGAGCAGCAAGGCTGCCATTCGAACCGTCTGTATCCTTTCTGTTCTCTTGCTCCCAACATTCCGGGTGCATGCGCAAACTAGCCTTACGCTAGCGAGTCATGCACCCGCAGTGGTTGATGTAGTAGCACTTCGAATCGAATTTCAGCCTGATACTACTCGTTTTACTACGGGTGTCGGGACGTTCGATGGGGTTCTGTTCGAGGGAGTGGAGGATCCTCAGATTGATCCGCTTCCTCATGGGGATGATTATTTCGACGCACATCTTCGTTTTCTGGAGAACTATGTCGAGCAGGTGTCAGACGGAAAGACGCGTGTCAGGACGCACCTATTACCTGAAGTGATCAGGGTGTCTTCACAGATGGGTGCTTACAGTCCTACCGGTCTTGACGCTGGATCAGATGCTGAGCTCTCAAAACTGGCGGGTTTGGTCGCTGAATCCTGGAATACGGCCCACGCCCGCGGTGTGAGTCTTCCACCAGGTCTGGATCCGTCCAATACCGCCTTTATCCTGTTTCACGCGGGCGTGGGCCGAGATATCGAGCTCGTTGGAACGTCGCTTGATAAAACACCTCAAGATATTCCGTCCATCTTTCTAGATGAGCAGGCACTGGAGCGGCTGACGAGTACAGCCATTCAGATCGATGGAATGCCCGTCACGAGTACGATGGTAATTCCTAGGACGGAATCCCGACTCGGATTTAATTTCCTGACCGATGAGCCGTTTTTGGTTGAATTGTCTACTAACGGTATGCTCGCGGCCAGCTTTCTCAACTATTTGAGGGTTCCAGACCTCTTTAACACGGAAACGGGAGAAAGCGCAATCGGACCATTCGGTGTGATGGATGCGCTCGGGATATTTGCCTTCAGCGGGCTTTTTCCACCCGAGCCGTCAGCCTGGACCAAACATTATTTGGGTTGGGCAGATACCATAGCTCCCAGCGCCGAAGGTGAGTTCACACATTTGACCCACTCGGGAGACCAGAATTCGAACGACGCGGCCCTCATCAGAATTTCAGACGCGGAGTATTTTCTATTAGAAAATCGTCATCGGGATCCAGAGGGTGATGGCGTTCAGATCCGGGTGTGGACCCCGCAGGGTGAAAAGACATTAAGCTTCGAGAACGCCGATCCTCTCTTCAATACCCAGACAATATCTGGCTTTGAAGGTGGCGTTGTGGTCGATGTAGATAATTATGACTTTGCGCTGCCTGGGGGAGTGGATGAAAATGACAACCCATTGCTGGGTGGAATGTTGATCTGGCACATTGATGATAACCGCCTGGCAAAATCGCTGGGAGAAAACGCAGTAAATGCCGACCCGAACAAGCGAGCCATCGACCTGGAAGAGGCCGATGGGGCTCAGGATATTGGATTCGCATCCAACGCGGGCTTCTTTGGGCCTCGCTTTGATCTGGGAACGCCTTTTGATTTCTGGTATGAAGGAAATCCGGTTACCGTCCGCACGAATACCGGACAGGATATTCAGCTTTATGAAAACCGTTTCGGTCACGACACGATCCCTTCGACCGATTCAAATGCTGGAACGAGGTCGCCTATCGTCATAACCGATTTTTCTCCGCCCGGTACGGACATGTCGTTTCGATATGAGCGGGCCGAAACCGGTGGCCCTGTGCTTCTTGCAGAGTGGCCAAATTTGCCTGTCGGTTCATCGTGGGAGCATTTGACGGGAGACGGGGTCTTGTTTGCTTCTCAGAACGCGGCCGGATTTTGGACGTGGGGCGAGGGCATTGATGGTCGATATCAAGCGAAATGGAATTCTGCGCACGACGCTGATTTGTACTCTGAAGGTCTTTTGACGAGCGGCGCCGGGAAATCATCTCCAGATGAAAGCCTTGGTATTCGACCCGCCTTTACTGACAAAGGGGTAATGACCGTTAGTGAGTCTGATTTTCAGCTTCTGACAGGTCTGGAAAGTGGTTGGCGCTTTCAGTCGTTTCGTTATCAACCGAGTAGCAATACCGGCCAGATCCTCGATTTATCTCCACGCTTATCCTGGACTGAGGTGGGCGGCGAACACCGCTTCTTTGTAGGCGCGCGAATCGGTTCGCAGCCGGTCGTTCTCACATTGGTGTTGAATGAAGATATGAGTTTCGACGTGGTGGTTCGGGAGGCCCCGTCCCCAATTCTCGATGTGTTGATTCCGCATCGCTTTGCCTCGGATATTTTGGTAGTGACTCAGCACGGCATTTTGGATGGTAATTTCGATCTCGTTCAGCCGGCCAGCCTGTCAGATGTTGCCACTGGTGCAATTTTCGACGGTGCACAAACAGTAGGCGGAACGGTTCTGGCCTGGGCATCACTTGATCGACGTCACATCAATATGCTGCTCCCGGACGGCCGACAACAGGTTGTTCTTCCAACCTCCGCTGAATGCCAGGTGACAGACCCCATGTTTCATCACGCCGATGGAGACGATCTACCCGATCTTCTTTTCGCTTGTGGCGAGACGATTTATTTAGTCCATATTACAGCTGCCCTCCATGCAGGATTTCCTGTGACCCTAGCAGCTGATGTTTCAGCTCAACCTGTGCTGACTGCTGCTTCAGATGAAAGAAGAGTCGTATTCGCCGCTACCACCGCGGGGACACTAGAGGGATTCACCATCGGAGGTGGGACCGCGCAAGTACCAGGTTTTCCTCTTTCGATTGGTAGAGCCTCGCAGGTATCACCGTTTATCACTCCTAGAGCGATCTCCGCGACATCGTCCCTCGGATCGATCAAGTCCTGGGAATTTTCCTCATCTGAAGGGCGGAATATTTCTGATTCCGATCTAATTCTCGCGGGCCGTGACAGCATTCAGCTGCCAGATGAAGGACGATTGTTGTCCAGTGACGAAACGTACAACTGGCCGAATCCTACCCGAGACGGTCTGACAAATATTCGATTCCAGGTAAACGAGGTGTCAGATGTTGAGGTGACCATCGTGGACATGGTTGGAACCCTGGTCGATAGTTTTGACCTTCAAATGGTCCCAGCAGGAGTCCCTTCAGAGATTGTGTGGCAGACTGAGGCGGGGAGTGGCGTCTATTTGGCGCGCGTTGAGGCACGTTCAGCGAGTGGAAAAACCGATGTTCGACTAGTCCGGATCGCCATTATTCGATGAAGAAATCCTTCTGGATCATATTATTGTTCGTTGCACTCGTCGGAGATGTGAGTGCGCAGGAGCCAATCGCATATTATGACTATGTCAGAACCGATCTGGACTGGTACACCATCGAGACGGATCACTTCCTCATTCACTATCACGCCGCAGAAAATGGTGAGGGAAGTCGAACCGCGCGAGTAGTTGCCCGCATCGCGGAGGACGTCTTCGAGCCCATCACATCGCTCTACGACTATCGTCCTGATACGAAGGTCTCCTTCATTCTCAAAGATTTTGAGGACTACTCCAACGGAGCAGCGTACTTCTTTGACAACATGATTGAAATATGGTCTCCTGCGCTTCAAACGACTTTCCGAGGAGATCATAACTGGCTGAGGAATGTCATCACGCATGAATTCACTCACATGATTCAAGTGCAGAAGACGATGAAGGCGCCTAGGAGGCTCCCCTTCTTCTACCTGCAGTACCTGGATTACGAAAAGGTGCTGCGGCCGGATGTGCTGTATGGATTCCCCAACATTATCGCCTCCTATGCGGTGCCAGTACTAAACAACCCAGCCTGGCTTGCCGAAGGAACAGCTCAGTTTCAGCGTGAATGGCTTGACTATGATCGTTGGGACAGCCATCGTGATATGCTCCTTCGAACTCAGGTACGTGCGGGCGAGCAGTTGTCACTCGAAGAAATGGGCGGGTTCTACTCCCACACGAGCCTGATGCGAGAATCTGTGTACAATCATGGGTTTGCGTTCACACGCTACCTCGCCGACCGCTTCGGCGAAGAAGGCCTAAAAACACTGAGTGCTTCATTGGGACAGTGGGGTAACTGGAACTTTGAGCAAGCTGCCAAGGATGCGTTCGGTATTCGCGGCGAGGAGCTATACGCCGATTGGATGCGCGTTCTCGCGGAGCACTATGAAACGACGTCCCATGACGCATATTCCTCTCCGAAGATTATCGAGGAAGAGGGTTTCCATAATTATTATCCGAAGTTCTCGCCTGATGGAAGCCAGGTAGTCTACCTATCGAACAAAGGGCAAGATTTCTCTAGAACCTCTGTGTGGGTCCAGGATCTCACGGGTGCGTCCTCAGCTCAGATGATTCTCGGAGAGACCACTCTTGGGCCCTCAATGACGTACACCTGTGCTTTTGGGCATAAAGTACTTGCAACTGCGAGCGGGTCCGTGGAGTGGACTAGCGATGGCAAGGGGCTCATTTACGCAAAAGCGCATGATACTTCGATGGGCCATCTGTATCTGGATTTGTATCGATATGACCTCGAGACTAAAAAATCGAAGAGACTGACGCGAGATCAGCGCGCATCTCATCCTGCCATGAGTCCGGATGGGAAACAGATCGTGTTTGTTCAACAAGACGATGGTTCTACCAACCTCTGGCTCACAACCTATCAGGATGATGCGCCGGATCCTCTGCAGGCTTCACCACTGACCGAGTTCGCAGACGGTTCTCAGGTGACGGATCCGGTGTGGTCTCCAGATGGAAACTGGATCTACTTTGGAATGAGCCGGGGACATGGCCGTGATCTATATCGTATTGATGTGACGGGCGCTAACCTCGAGCCCGTCCTTGCGACAGAAAATGATGAGCGGAGTCCCGCGTTCGATTCAGATGGGAATCTATTGTTTGCCTCTGATCAAACGGGCATCTTCAATCTGTACCGACAGGATTCTAGCGGTAATACTACGGCGTTGACGGACGAAGAGGGGGGAGCCTTCATGCCAGCCGTATCCGGTTCAGGGCAGCTTATTTATTCGAGGTATGAGGCATCGGGCTATAAAATTGCGACGGAAGAGCAGCTACCCGGGCCAGCCAGTCCTAGCGCGTATGCAGTTCCAGAATACCTCAGGGCATTCGACTCCAATGAAGGGCAGACGGAAGCGCAGATAAAACTTAACACACTGGACGATTTTACCATCAAGGAATTCAGTGCCGAAGAGTTTGAGGAGGAGTCCGAAAAATATGATCCGGTATTCACGTCCTTCAGTTTTCTTCCAGTGCTGCGTTTGGACCGATACGTTTCGAGAAAACGAGACCGCACTGACGTACGGCTCAAAGACAGAACAAGAGGCGAAACGCTCTGGCGAAATACTAAAGTCGGCCTTTACGCTGGAACTAGAGAAGTACTTGGCGGGCTGAGTTTCTTTGGGGGACTCCTAATCGGCCCTGGATCCGGCAGTGCATCTACCCCCGGCGACTTTCTTGCCCCATCAAACCTTTTGGATCTCGAAAGGGATGCATTTATTCAGGTTGACTATTCGCGAGGCCTACCATTTATCAAAAAACGGTGGTCGCCTCAATTGTCCGTGCAACTCTTCAACATTCGCAGAAACGTTGAAAACGGACTTTCTATAGAAGAATTTCCATGCACGGCGTGTTTTCCAGAGACGACGACGACGGATCTAACCTACAATTTGTGGCAGGTAGATTTCCTCGCGAAGAACAAGATTAACAGGTTCATGTTGCTGGAGTCCGGATACCGATACAGCCCTTACCGAGTGAAAACGAAGAGCTTCTTCTCGCGCGAACTCGGTCTAAGTGTTCCTTCGAGCTCTTCCAGGTACTTCATCGGACGCGCTTATCACACCCGGTTTATTTTCGAGATGTTTGCGGCCCACCGAGATATGAACGTCGTTCCTCAAGGACTTCGAGCCGAGATAGGGTTCGATATGGAACGCGGTCGTTTGCTTGAGAGCTTCGATATCGAAGATGGAATTCTCGCGCCAGTTTACGAGCGATCGACCGTGAACAGGGTTTCTCTATCCGCACGAGGTGGGATGAAGCTGAGGGGATGGCCGGGAGAAGGGGTGCACGGAATCGGGTTTCGGACGCGGGCGACAGCAATTCTGGGGGCAGAAAAAGACGATTTTTACAATGACTATGTGGGTGGCCTGACAGGAGCGCGCGGTTATCCGTTTTATGCACTAGGCGGAAATGAAACGCTATGGTTTCAGGCCTCCTATATGTTGCCGCTGCTGCCAAGGATTAACAAGCAGTTCTTCTTTACCTACATCGACAAAGTGTACCTGAGGCTGTATGCGGATGCGGCCTGGGCTTATTCGGATGGATGGCCTGGCGTGGGAGAGGCGAAAAAGGATGCGGGGGCGGAACTCAGATTCGGTCTTGGGTCGTACTACATCCTTCCTACGGCATTTTTCATAAGTGCCACTTATGGACTAGATGAATTCGACTTCCAATTGGATGAAGGATTCGTTACACCGGACGGGCAACAGTCCGTGCAATACGGAAACTCTTGGCAGTGGCATGTTGGAGTTTTATTCGGTTTTGATCAGTTTTAACGGTTGATACAAATGGATACGTCTCTGGTCTACGGCATGGGCATCATCATGGTCGTCGTGGGTATCGTCTTTTTGAAAATGCTCCTCTTCGGAAACGGGCTGAAGATGCCGACCGATATGATGGAATGGTTTGGAGCCGTTCTGTCATCGTTGCTCATAATTTCGGCTGTGGCACTCATGTTTTTGGCCAACAAAACCGAAGAAATCACTAATCCTGGACAGGTTGCTGCTACGGAGGCAGTGTTTCAGGATGCCATCATTGAGGTTGAGGCCACCAATTTCTCCTTCGTGGACGTGCACACGGATGAGGAGACGTCTCTGGAAGATTACGAGGGTAAGGTGGTGATCTTGAATTTTTGGGCCACCTGGTGCGCGCCGTGCCTGGCCGAAATACCGGACCTCAATCAGCTTCAGAATGATTATGGAGACGAGCTCGTAATTCTCTCGATTTCGGATGAAGAGCCAGCTCTCCTGCAGTCGTTTGAGCGTCAATTGCAACTCGATACGCACAGCAAGTATGTTTCTTTCGGATCGCCGCTGCCACTTCCATTTACAGGTGCCTTTAATATCCGTCCGGCCTCTTTTGTGATAGATCGTGATGGGATCGTGCGGCGCTATCTACTGGGAGCCAGGAATTATGACTTCTTCAAAAAAGCCATTTTACCTCTATTTTGATGCGGATATTTCCTTTTCTGTTGATCTTCGGAATGTCTCTCGGGATAGCGTTCGGGACGAAGGCTCAGACGCAACAGAACGAGCTGTCACCCATCGGGGATGCTTCGTCCGTGGTCTTCAGTCAGGCGGCGCTTCGCGCCGCCATAATCTATCCCAGGTCAACATTTAGCCAGAAGAATTCTCCATCGTTCTCCGACGAACCGAGGAGCATACCCCTCGCATTCGGAGCTTCTGCCCTCGTTCCCGGTGCCGGTCAATTTTACAACGGGCAGAAGGTGAAAGCGGTTGTAGCGCTTGCGATTGAGGCCGCCATCATAACGGGATACTCAGTCATGAAGTCGCGTGGAAATGACGCCGAACTCGCCTTTCAAAATGTGGCACACGCTTCCTGGGACCCCGCCAAGTATGCGTCTTGGCTAAATGATTACACCGAGTTCTTAACGAACGAACACGGAGCAAGTGTTTCCGCTCCTTCCATTAACACGGTGACTGGAATAGACTTCCAACAGCCGTCCTCCTGGACACAATCGGAGAGGGCAGAGGTGCAACGGATGTTCGATCAGATGACCACCGTCGAACGCCAACTCTTTCATCCGGAAACGGGCGCGGTATTCTCTCATCAAATCCCGGACTTCGCGGCGCAGCAGTATTACGAACTGATTGGAAAGTACTTTCAATTCGCGCCAGGCTGGAGCGACTATCCCGAATGGAAAGATGCGGATGGCAACTTTCTAGTTTCTATAGATCCCGAACACACCGGTGTGGACGGCTCCAAGCCGAATGTATCCAGTTCTTTTTTCTCATACGCCAACGAGCACGCCGATGCGCAGGACATGTTGAGACGAGCGAGCCAGATATCTTTGCTATTGGTATTTAACCACCTCATTGCTGGAATTGATGCCGCGGTGAATGCCAAGCTTCACAATGATCGCCTTGAGACTCGAATGGGTCTGGCATACGATCCTTCGGGTCGGCCCGTACCCATTACCCAGTTGAAGATCCGTTTTTGACTTTCAGAATTACTTGATTTGTAGGATCTTCAAGTCGTTCTTGGCATCGCGCCTCATCTTGGCTCTTGAAAAGCCTGGTCACGGCGCTGATTTCATGACCATCCTGCCCTATTAGACATCCTTTCCACCCAAACCGGTCTCCTTCATGCCCTGGTACAAAAAACTTCACTGGCAGATTATTATCGGGCTCGTGCTCGGACTCGCGTTTGGCGTACTTGCCGCAGTGCAGGGTTGGAGCGAGTTTTCCAGTGACTGGATTGCTCCCTGGGGTCAGATATTCCTCCGTCTATTGTTGCTGATCGCCATTCCATTGGTCCTCGCCTCTCTCGTGACTGGAGTCGCCTCCTTGTCGGACATGAAAAAGCTGTCCAGAATTGGTGGGAAGACGATTGCTATCTATATCGGAACCACGGTTGTTGCCCTCATTATTGGTCTCGTGCTTGTTAATGCGATGGATCCCGGAGGAAGCGTCCCGGCCGAGATGCGAGATAAACTGCAAGCCACCTTCGCAGATCAAGCTGCTGCGGGATTGGAAACCGCCGCTGCAGCTACTGATCAAAGCCCGCTGCAGCCGCTTGTCAACATGGTTCCGTCGAATTTCTTTGCTGCTGCCGGTTCGAACAGAAATATGCTGCAGATCGTGTTCTTTGCCATTTTCGCAGGAATCGGTTTGCTGATGATTCCGAAGGCGAAGGCGAAACCCATGCTGGATTTGTTCGATAGCCTGAACGATCTCATCATTCGTATGGTTGAGATTATAATGTTATTCGCTCCAATCGGTGTATTCGCCTTAATGGCAGACACGATTACTAGTATTGCAGGAGATGATATTGGGCAGATCTTGGAGCTATTAACGGCGCTTGGATTCTATTGTATTGTCGTCGTACTGGGGCTGATCCTGCACATGATGCTCACATACTTTACCATGATAAAGACGCTGACTCCCATCAGCATTCCCGATTTTATGCGAGCCATGGCACCAGCGCAACTTGTGGCATTTTCCACTTCTTCAAGTGGCGCCACCCTGCCCATTACAATGGAACGCTGTGAAAAAGAAATTGGAGTGTCTGAAGAAATATCGTCTTTCGTTCTGCCGCTCGGAGCGACAATCAATATGGACGGTACGGGCCTTTATCAGGCGGTTGCAGCCGTGTTCATCGCCCAGACAATTGGAATGGACCTTGGGCTCTCAGCCCAGCTTACGATCGTGTTCACCGCGGTGCTCGCCTCCATCGGAACTGCCGCGGTCCCTGGCGCAGGTATCATCATGTTGGTGATCATCCTCGAAGCGGTAGGCGTCCCCGCCGCGGGAATCGCTCTCATACTTGGTGTCGACAGAATACTGGACATGTGCCGCACTGTGACCAACGTTACCGGAGACGCCACCGTAGCGACTGTTGTGGCTTCGATGGAGGGAGATCTGCAACCAGTCACGGCATAGTATTACTGAGAATTATTTTGCGAAAAAGTGGTCTCGATTTGATCCTGAGACCACCTCAGAATATCTAATTATGAGACACGACCCTTTTTCAAAGGAATAATCGGTCTTTTTGAGCCAGTCAGGGGTGTTGCCGGTTTTTTGGCATCATCTTGGGAGTGCATCGGGCAGTTCATTGAATATTTCTGCCCCCTTCGCCTCGAAACCGGTGAACCTCCAATCGAAGCCAGTTCGATCATTCTTTTGATGGTCGGTCCGACTTCACCCTCCCCCTCACCTGAATATGCTAAGCGTATTCAGGTATCCCTACCGTTTCGAGTTCGATTCCCAGGCACGTCTTGCTGACCTCCCTCAGGTCAGTATGACTGTCTGTTGCTCAAAGAGTCATTCGGCCGAATTCCCCAAGAACGTAAAAAAACCCGCCTGCAAACTGCAGACGGGTTCTACCTCTTTCAGAGGTATGCGCGCTTGAGAGGATTCGAACCCCCGACCTTTGGAACCGGAATCCAACGCTCTATCCAACTGAGCTACAAGCGCAAGAGAGCAGCAATATAGCGACGAACTGTCGTGGAGTTCCGGTAGGAGCACGCGACCAAGACAAAGTTTGTGCAAAACATGTCCCCTCAACGGGATATGAAATCGAATCGACATCAATATCGATTCTACCGCCCTCTAAATGGAATGACCGATACAGCGCTCATCAAACAGTTTAAAGTCGATCCCGGATTAGGGTATTCGACTTTGCTCGATAAATACACTCCCATCATTCTGCGGATGATCAGACGTTTTCTCTCCGACCCAGATGAGGTCATGGAGACGTATACGTCAATATGCGAGAGACTGCAGCACAATGATTATCAGGCGCTACGAAGATTTCGGATCAACAGTGAGCTGACCCCCTGGCTTTCAGTGGTCGTGGCGAATGCTTGCCGTGACAGATTCAGAAAAAATAGAATGGTGTCTGTTCCAAATTCCGTCATTTCGAAGTTGTCGAAAGTGGAGAAACTGGTTTTCCGATATTACTATCAGGAGCATACACCACAATCTGAGATTCCGGATATGATTTCCGGTGGTCACGACATGGACTGTACACTCAGTGACGTAAAGGCGGCCGTCGGTCGAATTGACGAGCTTTTGTCCGTCAATAAACGATGGCATCTGCTCGCTGCGCTTCGCGCCAATCGACCGATGTTGTCTCTTGATGATCTGACAGAAATGGGTCTAGCTCCCGCGACATCTACCCCTGCACCCGATCAATTTGGAGTGGCTGAATCTGATCGCGTTTCGCTTCTGAACAACGCAATTCAGGATCTCGATCCCGAAGATCAGCTCCTGGTTCTTCTCCGATTCGAGCACGGAATGCGTGCCCAACAGATTTCGAAGATCATGCAGTTCGAAAATCACAAGTACGTCTATACCAGATTGCGTACCATCATCAATCGATTGCGTCGCGATCTATATGAGCTTTCGTGAGGGACAAGTCCTTCATTTGCGCGTATCAGGCGCATAACCCAACCAATTTCTGCCTGTGCCTGATTCATCATCATTTTTGCTAGACGGGCGTCTCGAAAGAGCGAGACTTTCACCGCTGTTGTCAGCCATTATCGGACTGATAACGGCGTTTTTGCTGTTTCAGGGCATTAGCACTGTCGTATTGCTCGGTCTTGCCATTTCCCGTGGTGTGGATCTGGCGAGTTTACTCGATCCAACGGGCCTCCCCGCTTTTCTAGAGGCCAACGCGGACATTGTCATTATCTCGAATACGGTTGGCCAGGTGTTCGGCCTTCTATTACCAGGACTCTGGTTTGCCCGCCTCTATTCTTCTACCTGGAAACCGTTTCTAAGGCTACGGGGCGTCAATTGGCAATTCCTTGTTTTATCAATTGTGGGTCTTCTGGCGCTGATACCAATTGTTCAGTGGTCGGGCACGCTCTTTGACGGCCTTCCCTGGCCGCAGTGGATTCGCGACCTCGAACAGGGGCAAATGGAATTGATCGAGAAGATCCTGACGCAAGATTTCAGTCTGATGTTCACGATATCGATGCTGGCATTGACCCCGGCTATTTGCGAAGAAGTTCTATTTCGTGGATTTGTTCAGAGGCAGGCCGAACGCAAACTTGGGATCTGGGGGGGGATTGCGTTTTCAGGCATCATCTTCGGGCTCTATCATTTGCGTGTTACGCAGGCAGTGCCGCTCTCCCTGCTGGGTATCTTTTTGGCCTATATCACATGGAGATCGAGAAGCCTCATTCCAGCGATGATCGTGCATCTGGCAAACAATTCATTCGCGGCAATTCTCGGCAAAATGGCGAGCGATGAGTCTTCGTCAGTAGATCTGGAAACGTTTGAGTTTCCCGTGATTGTCATCGTGGTCGCAACTATGGTTCTGGCTGGAACTCTTTGGACCATGCACAAATGGGGTGAAACGAAAGACAATAATCATGATGAGGGAGGAGGGAAGACCTAATGACACGAAACCGAAAAGAAATTGATGGCTGGATCTCTATTTTTGAAACGGGAACGGATTATGAAGCCGATCTTGTGCGAGATCGATTGGATGATTCTGAGATTCCTGCCGTCCTGATGACCAAGAAAGATCGCTCGTTCAGTCTCACACAAGGAGCCATGTCGAGAATCTATGTGATGATCCCCCCAGAGTTTGAAGAAAGAGCGGTTGCATTACTACAATCAGAAGCTTTGACCGACGATGAGTTAACCCGGATGGCCCTGGCAGCCGACCCGGAAAATGTGACCACTTCCAAACCAGATATTGACTCATGAGCCAGGGTGTTGCCCGCATATTGACAGCCGTCGTAGGGATCCCGATAGTCGTTGGAGCCATGTATTACGGGTCATGGCTGTTTTTGGGATTTATTGTGCTGATCGGACTGGTCGGGCAAGTCGAATTTGTTCATATGCTACGCCGGTCTGGGTGGAACGTCAGCGTCGTATGGGCACTTTTGGGAGGCGTGCTGTGGTTCAGCCGTTATATGGTGGATTGGTGGCAGGAGGGTCTTCTTCTATTAGCTCTGTTATTTGGAGTCTCACTTCTCTACACAGGCGTGTTGCGATCGTTAGAACGGTTTGCTGGTACCCTTGCCGCCGTCGTGTATCCCACCGTTTTTGTAAGCTTCCTAATCGACATCAGATGGAATGCAGAATCTAGTCTCGGGTCTGAAAACTCATTCTGGTTGATCCTGATGTTGTTCTCTCTGATATGGGCGACCGATACCGGTGCATATTACAGCGGTCGAACATTCGGAAAGCACAAGCTGGCACCTTCCGTCTCGCCAAATAAAACATGGGAGGGTACGATCGGAGGCGTAGTATTCGCCGTGGCCGTAGCGGCGCTATTCAAGACTCAACTTCTTCCCATGTTGTCCTGGGTTGACGTGTCTGCGTTGGCCTTGCTAGGGGGCGTCTGGGGGCAGCTTGGAGACCTCCTGGAAAGCGCCTTCAAGCGCGCTGCGGGTGTCAAAGACTCGGCAAACATTTTGCCCGGCCATGGAGGAATCTTGGATCGATTTGATTCCGTCCTTTTCACCGCTCCGGCATACTACCTCTACCTTAGCCATATGACTTCTTTTCTTGCCGTATAAGTTTGTCGGTGGATAACTCGTTGAGGAACGAGGCTAGGTTGATTCAGGTATACTGCGGATCTTTCAATCATTCCAATTCGCGTGAAGAGGTGAGCCATGAGTTTGTTCACTCCCGGAAGACGGGCAAAGAACAAGCGATTTTCCTACGACCCTCGTTTTTACAATTCAAAGAAAGACGAGAAGATCAAACGGAGAATGAGGTTTCAAGCGGTAAATAAGCGCCGTAGAAGCCCGCTGGGGTTAATTTATTTCGCGCTATTGTTCGCGATGGCAATGTATATCTATCAGGTAATGAGCTGAGTTTAGGGTTAGATGAACGAATTGAGTGATAACATCTTGGCGACCAGTGCTGGAGAAAAAAAAGGTGAGGTAGCCCCAGTTCATGACGAAGTGATTGAAGGCGTCACTTCGAATATCTCCAATATCCAGGTAATGCCCCTCTCTCTGGCCAATAAGATTGCTGCCGGAGAAGTTGTCCAACGTCCTGCATCTGCGGTCAAAGAGCTCATTGAGAACGCGTTAGACGCTGGTGCCTCCTCAATTCAGATCCTTTTGCAAGGCGCCGGCAGTACGCTCATCCAGGTCATTGATGATGGTTGTGGCATGAATGAACAAGATGCTCGGTTATGCTTCGAGCGGCATGCGACGAGCAAGATTCGTTCAGTTTCAGACCTCGAAGCCATACACACACTAGGCTTTCGTGGAGAAGCACTTGCTTCAATCGCTTCGGTTGCACAGGTCGAGCTCAAAACAGGAATCTCGCAAGTCGATCCGGGTCTGAAATTACGACTGGAAGGTGGTGTTGAGATTGACTCCGAGCCAATCGCCCCGATGAGAGGGTCCTCCATTGCGGTTCGCAACCTTTATTTCAACGTGCCTGCCAGAAGAAACTTCCTGAAGCGTCCTCAGACGGAATTGAAGCACATTCTGGATGTAGTGCAGGTCATGGCCCTTTCAAACCCCAAAGTGGCGTTCACTCTGGTTCATGAAGGTAACGAGTTACTTTCCGTGCCCGCACAAAGGGAGTCGGGACGAGAAGCACTCGCGAGTCGTGCCGAATCGCTTCTACCGATTTCCAAGCCGAAAAAACTAATTCCGCTCGATGAATCGACAAGTTATCTTTCCGTCCGCGGAATCCTTGGCTCGCCAGATGGAGCTCGCCGAACGAGAGGCCAGCAGTTTTTATTTGTAAACGGTCGATATGTAAAACATCGCTACCTGGAGCACGCCGTCCATGCATCGTATGAATACTTGCTTCCTGAAGGCTCGTATCCGTTTTTTCTGTTATTTCTAGAAATTGATCCTCGTCACGTGGACGTCAATGTCCACCCGACGAAGGCGGAGGTAAAATTTGATGATGAACGGGGTGTATATGGGATGATTCGAGCCGTTGTCGGCCGGGCACTCGGAACGTCTCTACACACGCCGAATATCGGTGAAGCAAAGCCGATGACTGGCATTGCCCTCGATGTGCAGGATGTTCGGGACGTGGCGTCATCTCCAGACCGGTCCAACTCGTCGGAACTCTCGAGCTTCTTTTCTTCCTCGCATTCGAAAAGAGACCCTCGAGCGTTCGAAGCATCTCGTTCTCTTTACGAAGGCAGCTCCCTCTACGAAAGCAGTCCACTGGCCGAAGGAGCGAGACTGGCCTTGTCCGTGCCCGCGACCTCGACAGAGAATGGGCCTCGCGTTGGACCCAAAAATGGTGGATTGGGAGAGGAAGGGCTACTCTGGCAGTTGCATGACACATACATCCTGACCCAGATCAGATCGGGACTCGTGATTATTGATCAGCAAATGGCACACGAGCGAATTCTTTATGAGCAAGCTCTCGCCTGCCTAAAAGATGGTTTCGGGCTGTCCCAGCAACTCCTTTTTCCTCGCACCATTGAGTTTTCTGCCTCAGACTTTTCTCTCCTCGAAGGGCTGATGCCGGACTTGAAGAAGCTAGGCTTTGACGTAGAAGCCTTCGGAGGAAATAGCGTCATCGTTCGAGGTGTCCCCGCGGACATTTCTACTGGAGACGAACGAAGCGTCCTGGATGAAATTGTTGACCAATACCGTCTTTTCGAGAAGATAGAAAAATTGTCTGGCCGGGAAAATCTGGCTAGAAGTATTGCTAGCCGCGGTGCGGTGAGGGCCGGTATGAAGCTGAGTCCAAAAGAAATGCGAGCGCTCATCGATCAACTGTTTGAATGTGCCACGCCATTCGCAAGCCCCGATGGCCGGCCTACAATGATCACCCTGTCAGGAGATGAACTCCGGGAGCGGTTCGATCGAAAATGAGTTGTTCTGGCTGATTTGAAGATGTCGATAAACCCTTTTGAATGACCATCTCCTCTATCATCTTGCCACTCAATGACCTTCCTTCGGAGTCTCCTGTCCTCGTGGGGATAAGCGGCGGGATGGACTCCGTTTTGTTGTTAGTCTTGCTCGCAGAGCTGGGTCTAGAAGTGCACGCGGCCCATGTGAATTACGGCTTGCGAGCGGCAGAGTCTGATGGTGACGAAATACTCGTTCGGGAGCTGACGACAAAACTGGAAATTCCGCTTCACGTCCACAGCCTGGCCAAAAACTCCACGCCGCTCTCGGGAATACAGGAGTGGGCTCGAAAAGTGCGATATGAATGGTTTGGCGAGATCGCGCTACAAATTGGAGCTCGGACCGTGTTAACTGCCCATCATTTGGATGATCAGGTTGAAACGATGCTGATGAATCTAGGCCGAGGTACGGGTCCGGTAGGCCTGGGTGCTATGTCACCTGAACGACCTCTCTCGAGAGGATCTGATGTGTCGCTATTGCGTCCACTGCTGAACTTCAAGAGATCTGAGTTGGCTGATGAGGCGGCCCGGCGAGAACTGACCTGGAGAGAAGACGCTTCAAATACATCACCCCACTTCAGCCGAAGTTCGCTGCGTCTTGAACTAAAACAAATGCCTTCGCGAGACTATGATGAGCTGTTGGAGGCGGGGCACACATTATCGAATAGCGTAAGACGGGTTCGCGATCAGATTCGATCTGAATTGAATGCTAGCCAAACAAAGCAGGAGCCGACGTTGCAAGTTGCTGATCTCCTTGCGGCGGGGGACCATCTCGCCAAATGGATCGTGATGGAAATGATCACCTTGCTAGATCCCCACGCTCCGAGACGTACGAGCATCGTCGATGAAGTATTAAAGTTACTTGGTTCGCATGCTGGTAAGAAAGTCGAAGTCGGCGGGCTTGTAATTTGGCGCGAGCGTGAGCAACTGAAGTTCATTCGGTCAGAAGCTGGTACAACAGACGCCAATACAGAAGCTGGCAAAGATGCTGATGCCATCGCGGTATCGCTCACGCGAGCGACACCCTGGAAAAACGGAACCCTAGAGTTTTTGAGCTACACTGAAGAGGATCTACCATCGCTCGGCGAACTAAAGCGGCGTTCGGGCCAAAAAAACGTCGTGTTCTTCGATGCAGGGCCCACCGATACGGATTTTACCATAAGAGCCTGGCGAGCAGGTGATCGTTTTCAGCCGTTTGGTATGAGCGGCACCAAGAAGATAAAAGCATTTCTGACTGACGAGCGGGTTGCTTCTTCGGAAAAAAACGATATTCCTGTGCTTTTATCCGGGAATGAGGTGGTCTGGGTTGTGGGTCACCGCCTCGACGATAGATTCAAAGTCTCCTCCGCAACGAAAAGGGTTGTTCGATGTACGTGGATTCCGAATAATTAAATATTCCTTTGGTGTATTTTGGCGTCTGCCATTCCGGACAACATCCCTCCAACCATTATTGATCTGTCGACTCGAGAGATTGATCTGAATACGTCTTTTTATGGAAGCCACTTTTCTTGTTCACGATGAACAGACCGTCATTATCAGGGGAGAAAGATTTCGAAAGTATCTCACCGCAGAAACAATTCGGTCGCGCACTGAAGAAATGGGAGCTCGGATTTCCGAGGAATATGCCGGAAAGAAACCGATTCTTATAGGCGTTCTCAATGGCGCATTCATGTTCCTCGCGGACCTGATGCGGGCGATCGACATCGATTGCGAGGTCGATTTTCTGAAGCTTTCTTCTTACGGTGCTGCGAAGATTTCTTCGGGCGAGGTCAAAGAACTCAAAAGAATCGACGCGGACATAGAAGATCGGCATGTCATTGTGGTAGAAGACATTGTAGATACGGGGCTTTCCATGGATTATCTGATGAGTCAGCTCCAAACAAAAAATCCAGCCTCTCTAAAATCTGCAACCCTTCTGCATAAGTTCGAAGCAACCACCGTGGACGTTCAACTCGACTATATCGGCTTTCGGATTCGAAATCTGTTTGTTGTTGGGTATGGGTTGGATTACGGGCAGGTGGGTCGAAATCTTCCGGAAATTTATATCCTCGAGGACCAAATGGGACCGGGCACGGAGCCTGAGCGAGTCAGCAAGTAGCGCTCTCGTTGATCTCGAATAACTGACAAGAAATCAATCTTATGTCTGACGCAGCACTCTATTACGGAGACTATCTCGGTCTTAATAAAATTCTAAGTGCCCAGGAGCTAGAATCTGGAAAAAACGGAGACGCGGCGCACGACGAGATGCTTTTCATCATCGTGCATCAAACTTACGAATTGTGGTTCAAGCAGATATTATGGGAGATTGACGGAGCACTTAAAAAGCTCGGTCAGGATGTCGTGGAAGAAAAGGCTCTGGGGTCAACGGTTGCCCATCTGGAACGAATTGTGTCTATACAGCGCGTGTTGACGCTTCAGATAGATGTGCTCGAGACCATGACACCGCTTGATTTTCTAGACTTCCGAGATGATCTAGTCCCGGCTTCTGGATTCCAGAGTGCCCAATGGCGGCTGGTCGAGAACAAAATGGGAATGCGTAAGAAGGATCGGCATGCTTTCACGAAGACCTCCTACACTTCTCGCTTCAGCGAAGCAGACAAAGACCAAGTCGAATCGTCTGAATCTGAGCCGACCGTTTTCAATCTGATCGAGTCGTGGCTCGAACGAACGCCATTTATTCGGTTCGGTGAATACGATTTTTGGGACGCCTACGAAGGCGCGGTAGCCAAAATGCTTGCTTCAGACAAGACGCTGATCTCGGATAATCCGGTTCTGACCGATGACGAGAAGGAAAGTCAATTGAAAAGTCTGGCCAAAACTGAGATCCATTTTGCGGCACTGTTCAACGCAGAAACGTACAATGCCCTGTTAGATAAAGGGGAGCAGCGGTTGTCTCACAAGGCACTTCAAGCGGCGTTGTTGATTCATCTGTACAGGGATGAGCCTATCCTACATCTTCCTTATCGTCTGTTACACGTCCTCGTAGATATCGACGAAAACTTTACTACCTGGCGCCATCGTCATGCCTTGATGGCCAAGCGCATGATTGGGACAAAGATTGGAACAGGTGGCTCCTCAGGACATGAATATCTTCGAAAAGCTGCGGAACACAACCGTGTTTTCGGGGACTTGACAAACCTGTCAACCTTCTTTATTCCACGCTCAGAGCTGCCAGAGTTACCCGAAGATGTGACTCGAGAATTGGGCTTCCTTTGGAATGCGCGTTGATCTTAAAAAGAGTCAGAGGTTGATTTCTTTCGGGTAGCAGAGGTAGGGTCTGATCTGTCGTTCTGCTAGGGGCTCGACTACCATGACATCCTCCGCAAGCGAGAGCTCGTCTATGGCACCAGCCCTATTCAGAACGCCAATTACATCCTCGCGGGCATCGTAGGCCTCGTGAGTCGACTGGGATTTTAAGAGGTAATACGAAAGATCGTTCGCCAGTGACTCTTCAGTACTCAATCCTTTTTCTATCAACATCTCAGAAACGGCTCGCGCAAGATTCTGAGACTCGTATTTCTGTGCTTCGACATAAAATTCGACACGAAAAAAATCGCGCTCGAGGATTCTGCGAGACAGATCCTTCAGAATTGGATCCGAGGAAGTGGCCCAACTTTTCATGCTGACGATAATGTCTGTGTCATCCAGCGTGACAAAAGCATCCTGAATTTCTTCGCGGTGAACATCCGCACCAGTATATCCCTCTCTCAGGAACATCAGAAACGCTTTTGAGCCTCCTTCTACAACATCATCTCTTCCTGAATCCAGGTGCCACCTAACTCTTCTCAGTACAGAGCGCAGCAAATGATCTCCCGCCAAAACCGTTTTGTGCAGGTAAACCTGCCAGTACATCAGGCGTCTGGCGATTAGGTAATTTTCAATTGCGTAGGCCCCTTTCGATTCGACGACGATCCGGTCGCTCACGGAACCATCATCCGGGTACACGCGAAGCGTTTTGATTATTCGGCCGACGCCGATTGATCCTTCAACAACCCCGGTGTAGTAAGAATCTCTCCTCAGATAGTCCAACCGATCCATATCGAGTTGGCTCGATATCAATTGATGAAACCAGTGCCTGTGATAGGAGTCGTCGAAGATTGCGATCGCAATCTCGAGTCGACCATCAAAGCGGCTATTCAGGCGCTCAAGTAGCGCGCGACTCATCAGTTCGTGGCTGAAATCTGTGAGCAATTCGTGCTCGAGCGTGTGTGAGAACGGGCCGTGTCCGACGTCGTGAAGAAGGGCTACGGCGAGCGCAGCCTCCATTTCCTCCGGCGAAACATTCGTTCCCTTCTCGATCAGCGAGGTGAGAGCATCGTGCATGAGGGCCATCGCACCGAGGGCATGACCAAATCGGGAGTGCTCAGCCCCGGGAAAAACCATGTGGCCGATTCCGAGCTGTCTGATACGGCGCAGTCGCTGTACCTCGGGAGTACCGACCAGATCAAGGATTAGACCGCGCGGAACGGAAATAAATCCGTGGACCGGATCAGAGAATATCTTAAATCGTCCGTTCAAGCTGTTCATCAACCATCTTGTTCACGTCCAAGCCCCCAACATACTCCTAATTCTCCATCCAATCAGGGAATTCAGAGGAGCCAGTGAGTGTATATTCTACAATCTGACGGCGTATCTGAACTACTGAAGGCGCTGACAGTGTTTTCAGCATACCGCCACTACTTTTGAAACGCTCGGTATCGTGCAATCAATTTCTTGTGTCATCAATGTTCCAGAACCGTTTCGGCAGCACGCCTGGTACGGACTGAAAATGCTATTGCTACCGTTCAGATTGAGTCCCGTGTTATGTACGGAGGGGGGAGAGGATGATATTGGCATCTATTATGGATTGAAGACCCGCTCGGAAGACCCTGAATCTGAGGACCCTGAGACCTTAGACCCGCCGCGTCCAGGAAACGCAACCTGGAATCTTTTCTGCGAACCGGCCACCTGGGAATATTTTGAAAGAAGAACCGCTGAGCTTCCACCATATCGGCACGTCAGAATAGGAGAAGATCGCGTCCCCGTATTATTTGGATGTGGAGGGGATCTTTCCTTCGATCCCGTCGCGTCGGCATTCTACTTTCTCAGCGGATGGCAAGAACTCGTCACTAGGCAGCGCGATGATCATGGCCGCTTCCAGTACGAGAACTCTATTCAGAACGAACTTGAGATTCGGCTTACGCCAGTCGTGGAGTGGTATCGGCACGTAAGCGCAGATGCACTTCGCAAACGAGGGTTTACGGTGGAACGAAAGCAATACTCCGGTCATGAGTGGGCGTTCTGTTCAACTCATGATGTAGACTATGTACGAAAGTGGAGGCCCGGCATCTACAAGCGAGAGATACTTGATCGCGTTGTACTCAACCGGGAAAAAGAAGCTAAGTCGGACCGCATTCATAGACTGATGGATGCTACCTGGTCCCTCATTCACAGCGGGGATCCGTTCCGGGACGCCATCCATCGAATTCAGAAAGAGCTCGATTCGAGAGGAGCGACGGGAACGTTCTTTTATAAGACCGCCGCCCACGGACACCGAGATGTGTCCTATGATCTTCATGAAACTCACGTGTTAACGGCGCTCTCAGAGCAAATGAGTGCAGGACACGAGATTGGGCTTCATCCATCCTATCACTCGTTCGCTCACGAGGAGAGACTTCGCCAGGAAAAAAGCAACCTAAAACGGGCCATTCACAGGGATGTGAAGGTTCACAGAGCGCATTACTTGAGATTCGATCTTCCACGCTCCATCGACTTTCTTCAGAAGGGAGGATTTCAGATTGATTCAACCCTGGGATTTGCTGAGTGTGCCGGTTTTCGGTTCGGAACGTGTCTGCCTTTTCCTCTTTTTGATACCGAAAACGGGTGTGAGACGGGCGTATGGGAACTGCCGCTTTGTATGATGGAATCGGCATTGTTCAACAGGCAACACTTGTCGAGTGTGGAAGCCGAGAGGGAAACAAATAAATTAATCCAAACTTGCTCTTCATTTGGGGGAGTGTTTGTTGGACTCTGGCATACCACTCTTTGGGACGAGCGAGATTACCCGGGATGGGGCGCTCATTTTCTGAGCAGTTTGGACGAAGCCGCTCGGTTCGGCGCGACGTTCGATTCTTTGTCGGGCGTTTTAGAGTCGTGGAAATAGCACATGAACACGATCATTACCGCTAGCCCGGCAGAAGCCGCGGCCATTCTGAATGCTGGTGGCCTGGTAGCGTTTCCGACAGAGACGGTCTACGGCTTGGGTGCCCGTTTTGACAGTGAATCCTCCGTACGTTCCATTTTTGAGGCTAAGGGACGCCCCGCGGACAACCCGCTGATCATTCATGTTTGGAATACGAATCAGATCGGCAAGATATCGTCAGGACAATCTGAGTCAGCGTTGGTATTAATCGAAGCATTTTTCCCAGGACCCATAACACTGGTGCTTTCGAAGCACGGATCTGTAGCTCCGATCGTTACGGCTGGGCTTGATACCGTCGGAGTCCGTATGCCCGACCACCAACTGGCGAGCGCCTTTCTCGAAGCCTGCGAGGCGCCAGTAGCTGCGCCATCGGCAAATCAGTCGGGACGTCCAAGTCCAACCTCCTGGGGCGCTGTGCTCGAGGACCTTGATGGAAAAATTGACTGTGTTTTGAAGGGCGAGTCCTCGCGGTTTGGACTGGAATCGACTGTCGTAGACTGTACAGGAGTAGATCCGGTTGTGCTCCGCCCCGGAAGTATCGGAATCGAAGATCTGAGACTAGTTGTTCCGGGGACATCATTTCCGGCCGGAGATGATGCAACAATGAAGCGAAGTCCTGGAACCCGACATCGTCACTACCAGCCACGGGTGCCAGTTAAACTCGTTGATGGACCCATAGCAAAACGCGCGAACAACACGTTGGCGTACATAGGCATAGATCAACCTGAGGAGCCTTTAGTTTACGACGAAATAGAGCTCGTGTCCGAAAAAGACGAATATGCCCGTGCTCTCTTTTCGTTCTTTCGACGGTGTGAAAAGCTGGATATTGGCGCGATACACTGCCAGAAGGTTGATGAAGTTGGCATAGGCAAGGCGCTTATGGATCGTCTTGCGAAGGCATCGTCAGACTAGCGAAAATTGAGTTTGATGCCCAGGCGCGTTGGCCCAATTACGGGCTCGAAATATCGGGCCAAATCTGTACTCGATGATCTGGTAGCCGCGTCCGTGTGCCGCCGAACCAACCACGATGCAACGGAATATCCAACGAATGCTCCTGCGAGCACATCGCTTGGCCAATGATGGCGAAGTGTCACCCGCGAAAGCGAGGTAGCTGCTGCGGTCATGACGGCCGCATAAGAGAGTGGGTGTGGGAAGTAGAGCAGCCATGGCGTGACTGCAGCAAACGCAGTTGTTGCATGTCCACTTGGGAAGGATGTACTCTTCGAAAAAGGCTCCCAGTGGTCAGATCCCTCATCTTGCCAGGGACGGGAACGGCCTGAGATCCGCTTCAACGCGTTCGTCAGAAGATTTGCGAAGATGAGTGCTTCGAGGCTGGCAAACGCTGCATCCTGAACGCGACTATTATCCTGCAATAGTGATCCTGCAAAAATGAGGACCGCAGCAGGCCTTACCGCGCTGGCATCTCCCAACTCCTCAAAGATCCGCATCACCTCTCGGTTATGCCACGTAACGAGTTCGTTCGACCAGGATTTATCAAAGTGAGTTGTTGCTACAACTCCGGCAGTAGCCAGGCCCAGTTGCAGGGGTCTTTGGTGCATCAGCGCCCGCGGGGATGCCTTGACGTCTGATCCAAACCAGGCGACAAAGCGAATGGGATCGTTGCTCCTGTCCTGAGCATCGGAGGTTCGGATTGGGCACAACCCGAGGCCAATCAAGGCGCAGAAAATTAGTTGTGTTGTGCTGACACGAGACATGGGCATAACGTGTATCTTCGGCAGTGAAACTGCTAATCTGGTTTCAATTCCAAAACGCTGAATTAAACTACACTTTATCTACAAAAAACGAATGGCCGAAGCATCTTTCATCGTCCGCCAAGCGACATCGGCCGATCTCCGAATCGTAAGCCAAATGTTCGACGGATATCGTGTTTTTTACGAACAAAAAAGTGACCTTCAGAGTGCGGAACGCTTCATTTCCGAAAGATTGAAAGGTGGCGATTCCACGATATTTATGGCAATAAATGACGCCGGCGAGGGACTTGGATTTACGCAGCTCTATCCGCTCTTTTCGTCTGTCAGAATGAAGAAAATCTGGCTCTTGAATGATCTGTACGTCGCCCCGGAGGCACGCAGAAAAGGAGTAGGGCACAGTCTGATGGTTCATGCTCAGAATTGGGTGAAGGAACAGGGCGGAGCGGGACTTGAACTAGCCACGGCCCGAGATAATGAATCCGCCATGTCAGTCTATAACGATCTGGGATGGAGTTTGGACACTGAGTACCACCACTACAGTATTTCTGTTTAATGAGAAAGCTTTGCCTGATGAAAACGGGCTTCTTACTTGTACTTCTGGGATCAATTCTGATCACAGGATGCGCCTCCTCTGGCGAAGTTATTCCCGCTGAGACCCAGCCAGACGAACTCGCGCTATCTGACGAAGCCAGACTGGTTCGAATCTCGCAATCCATGCCCCGGGTGGATCGAGAGTTTAGGGCAGTATGGGTGGCGACTGTTGATAATATCGACTGGCCGTCAGAACCTGGGTTACCTGTCCTACAACAGAAGGCGGAGATGATGGAGTTGCTTGACAGAGCAGCGCTCATGAATATGAATGCCATAATCTTCCAGATAAGACCCACGGCCGATGCATTTTATAAGTCGGAGCTCGAACCGTGGTCGTATTACCTGACGGGTGAAAATGGGCTGGCACCATCTCCTGAATATGATCCATTACAGTTTGCTATCGAAGAGGCACACCGTCGCGGAATTGAGCTTCACGCATGGTTTAATCCCTACCGAGCCTATCATCAAAGCGCACCGGATACGCTTTCGGGTGCTCACGTAAGTGATAGGCTTCCAGGATCGGTGCATCGATATGGTGAGATGCTGTGGATGGACCCAGGATCTGAGACTGCAACGGAGCATTCGGTTTCTGTAATCTTGGATGTTGTGGAGCGCTACGACATAGACGGTGTCCACCTGGACGATTATTTTTATCCGTATTCGATAAACGACGAGGATGGAAACAGGGTTGAGTTTCCGGACAGCTCGTTCTACGAACTTACTGGCGACGGACTCAGTCGAGGCGATTGGCGCAGAAGAAACGTCGACCAGCTGATAGAACGACTGTATTCGGGCATTAAAGAACGAAAACCGTGGGTGTTGTTCGGGATTTCGCCTTTTGGAATCTGGCGTCCTGGCTATCCGGAAGGAATAACAGGATTCGATGCTTATGCCAATCTGTATGCAGACGCAAAAAAGTGGCTACAAGAAGGATGGGTCGACTACTTCACACCACAGCTGTACTGGAAACTCGATAGTAGCGGCCAGCCTTACGGTGCACTTCTGTCTTGGTGGGTCGAGCAGAACTTGAAAAATCGACATATCTGGCCAGGAAACTATACCAGTCGCATCATCCTGGAAGGAAACAGTCATTGGGAGCCGGATGAGGTAGTTGCACAGGTTCGTCACACCCGACAGGTCTCTGGAGCCACCGGTAACGTTCATTTCTCGATGCGGGCCATCATGCCAGCCGATCACGGGATGGGTAGTGCGCTGGCGGAAGGGGTGTATGAGACTCCAGCGCTTCGGCCCCGAACGACCTGGTTGGGCATGAATGCACCGCCGGCTCCAGGGCTTGCGATGCAGACATTGGGAGACCAGGAGTATGTGACGCTGCAAACAACGGGAAACGTTGATGTTCGCTATTGGATTGTTCATGAGCAGCGTACTGACGGCTGGGCGACGCGCGTAGTGCCAGGTTGGAACCGTGTCATCTCGATACCTGAGCAAACCGACGAAGACAAAACCATGGCTTTCGTCGTCCGCGCTGTAAACCGTCTCGGAATGGAAAGTGAGCCTTCGATTTTACTGGTGCACTAATAAATATGGAAAAGTATCATCATCCTTTCAGCTGGGGTCCAGTCTACCTCATTGGAATTTTTTTGCTATTGCTGGCATCAGGATGTGCCTCTACGGGACCTGGTGTCACTGCATCCACCACCAACCCGGATGAGATGGCGGATTCAGCACTTGCATTTTTAGTGTCCAGTACGATCGATTCGGCGATAAATGATTGCAAGGCAACAGATGGTGAATCGGGCTCTGAGTCGAATTGTGAGCTTGATTTTGCGTCGGGCTCGGCTGTTGATTCCGTTATTGTCGACCGCGATCTGCGGGTGATTCATGTTCGAATGAATGACGCTTTTGCCCAGATTCCTTGGCGAGAAGAATCAGTGGCCGTTGCCCGGTCAATTGTTCGAACGGGATTGGGGTCAGCTTTTGCTGATTGGAACGTGCGACTGACGGCACTCGAAACGTCACTCGATTCGCTCATTCCAAATCTGTACCGGAGTGACACGGGGGATTCGTCCAAGCTTCCGCAGACCGTTTCCACTGGCCGACGCCTGACAACCAATCTTGAGACACCTTGGAGAAATGTTGCAAGTCTTTCGGGACGGCACATCGCAATTTGGCCGAGCCATGGATGGTATTACGAGCAGCGGCTGGATCGCTGGGAGTGGCAGCGTGCTCGTCTTTTTCAAACAGTTGAAGATCTATTCCCGATGTCGTTTGTGGTGCCATATCTCGCTCCGATGCTCGAAGCAGCGGGCGCGCATGTTCACATGCCACGAGAGCGGGATACACAGTCTAACGAAGTGATCGTGGATCATGATGATTCAACTTCGAAGGCTTCAGATTCAGGTGGAAGCCGATATTTAGAAGTAGGCGAGACGGAATTCGCCTGGCGAGCAGGAGAGAGCCAAGGTTTTCGTCCGTTCGAAGTTCTAACAACGGAAAACCCTTTCGCGGAGGGAGGCCACAGGGTATCCACGACCCATAAGGTGATTTCGGCTACTGCCACGTGGGTGCCAGACATTCCCGAAGGTGGCGACTATGCGGTTTACATATCGTACGGAAAGCTGGAAAATCCTACTTCTGACGCCAGATACACCATCTTTCATTCGGGCGGTTCGACTGAATTCAGTGTTGACCAGGGAATGAAAAATGCCACCTGGGTTTACCTCGGTACGTTTCCGTTTGTAGAAGGTGTAAACCCAGAAATAGCGCGTGTAGACCTTTCCAATGTGAGTTCAGACCCAGGGAAAGAAGTGAGCGCAGATGCGATTCGTTTCGGAGGTGGGATGGGATCCGTCTCGCGGTCAGGTAGGACGAGTGGCCGGCCCAGATTTACGGAAGGTGCCAGGTATTACATGCAGTTTTCCGGTATGCCAGATGCATTGGTGTATAACGTAACGGAAACGGATAACGACTACGTCGATGACTATCGAGGGCGAGCAGAATGGGTCAATTATCTGGTTGGGGCTCCGTTTGGACCGAACAAAGACCGGGAAGAGGCGGGCCTCAACGTACCGGTTGATATCTCCCTTGCGTTTCATACTGATGCGGGGATAACGCCGCCGGACGAGACGATTGGGACGTTGATGATCTACAGTTCTGAAGGCACAGAGGCAGAGATAATTTTCCCGGATGGCGTTTCTCGTTTTGCAAACAGGGACCTTGGCGACATCATGCAGACCGCTATCGTCTCGGATATTATCGCGAAGTACGATTCGACGTGGTCGCGTCGAGCAATCTGGGATCGGGATTATAGCGAGGCTGTTCGGCCGAATGTGCCGGGCGTGCTGCTCGAACTTATGTCGCATCAGAATTTTTCGGATATGAGGTTTGGACTCGATCCCCGGTTTCGATTCGATGTTGCCCGTTCCATTTATAAGAGTATGCTCTTGTTTTTGGCCAATCAGAACGGATTTGAACCTATAGTCCAGCCATTGCCCGTCGACCACTTACAGGCTGTTTGGGCAGGCGAAGAGGTTCATGTTTCGTGGCAGGCAGTCCCTGATCCTCTCGAACCGAGTGCCAATCCCGACGGATATGTGGTATACATTCGAGAAAATGATGGCGGCTTCGATAATGGCAGATGGGTCGAAGACGCGAGGTTCGTTCTTACCGGTGCTCGTGCGGGCGTTGTGTACAGTTTCCGGGTAACTGGGGTAAATGCCGGTGGTGAAGGTATGCCTTCCGAAGAGGTTTCTGCAGGAAGAGCACACGACACGATCTTTAAAGGTGATGCGCTCATCGTTGCTGCCTTTGACAGAATATCTGCTCCGGCCAGTATTGATAATGGTTCGTTTCAGGGATTTGCAAACTTCATCGACGAGGGTGTTTCGGATCGTTATGACCTCTCCTTTATCGGGACACAGTACGATTTCGACGCGGATTCTCCTTGGCTAGATGACGACTCGCCCGGTCACGGTGCGAGTTACTCGACGTTCGAAACGCAAGTGCGAACGGGAAATTCATTCAACTACCCTTCCATCCACGGCGCTGCCATTCTGTCGGCTGGATATTCGTTCTCGACAATGAGCGATGAGCTGTTGGATCAAGACGAAAATGCGCTATCAGGTTTCGAATTTATCGATATCATTCTTGGCGAAGAGAAAACCACAGCTGGACCTGGAAGGCTTGTTGATTTCCAGGCCATAACGCCGGGAATGAAGCGCAGCCTGAGAAGATTCGTTGACAATGGGGCATCTATC
>Ga0315336_1002364_pt1 | contig 29199 bp, 17 predicted proteins | sample ASW5metaG_FD_204512 | JGI IMG/M metagenome (GOLD analysis project Ga0315336, IMG submission 204512) | Ammonia-oxidizing marine archaeal communities from Monterey Bay, California, United States - ASW #5 | ecosystem: Environmental > Aquatic > Marine > Intertidal zone | place: USA: California... | reverse complement strand
GCCCGACCAACGAACCCGTGGTGTAAGTCGCGGGATCTGCACGGTTTCCCAGATCCCCCAGGCCTCGCGCCCAGAGTCTCAGTACGGGCCTTTTGACGTTGGAACCTCCGATCTGGATAGCGTCCTTGACCTCGTAGGCCGAAACACCCTGCGTCTGAAGTTTGGCAGCGTCCCAGAAATCGGGGAGGAAGGGGGGGGCTCTCGTTAGTCCGTCGATGATCAGGGCCACCATGGCAGCAAGTAGCAGCGCGGTGGCGGCGAAATAAGTTACAGTTTTCCAGAGCGGCTCTTCGGTGAGTCCTCGGAGAACCTCCGCTCCATTGGCGTAGCGCTTCGCGGGCTCCTTCTCGAGGCACCGGTTGATCACCTTGAGCATCCGATTTCGCTTGGGGGACCGTGCGAGAGCCGCTTGGCTGAAATCGCTTCGATACTTCTGAAGTCGATGGGGAACAGATCCTCCGACCCTGCAATGCTGCTCGCGCCAGTGCTCAAAGCGCTCTTCGGTAGCCGAGCCGCCTGGCGGCATCGTGAAGGGAAACTCGGCAGTGAGGAGCTCGAAGGCGACCAGCCCGAACTGGTAAATGTCCGTGCGCGGGTCGAACACCTCCTTCAGATTCCTTTCCTCGGGATCCTTTCTGAGAAGGTACCTGAAGAACTCCGGGGGCGCGTACTTCACCGTGACTTGACTCGCCCGCTTCTTCATGCCCTCGATCGCCACGCCTGGGAGAGCCCGTGTAGTTGTTATCTGAACCGTCTCCCGCTCCGTCTCCTTTCGGCGGCTGCGGCTACGGCGCGCGATGGAAATACCCCAATCCACCACCTTCACCGTTTCCTTGCCGTCTTCGTCCCTGTCAATCAAGACGTTGTGGGGCTTCAGGTCGCGGTGGACCAGTTCTCGAGCGTGTGCGTGCTGGAGCGCTCTGGCAATGCCCTCCAGCATGTCGTAGGCCTCCCGCCACGGTAGGAGGCGAACTCGCAGGTTCTTTTTCTCGCGCTCGTCATCCGCGGCAGTGACCTCGTTGCGCACCTCGCTCAGTTTCGAGTAGAGGCTTCCCCCATTGATGTACTCCATGCGAATGTAGGGAAACGGCCTCCTGCTGACGCCCAGGACCTTGGCCGTATTCGGGCATTCTTTCAGGAGCTTGAACGTTCGATCCGCCTCATCGACAAAATTCCGGATCGCCTCTTCGTCATAGCAGGCGTTGGGTCGGAGCACCTTGACCGCCGCCTCGATGTTTTTCCCAAGGCTGTTTCTCGCGTAGTAGACGACTCCGAACCCCCCCGCCGCGCTGACGGTCCGCTTGATGACAAAATCTTCCCCGATGGTGGTGTCCATCAACCCTTCGAGAGGCTGGCCGTGCCACGGGCAGAAGTTGTGCTTCGCTTCGAACAGACAACCGCGGGGGCACCTTTTCAAAGGGTCGTCGATCAGGCCTACGGTACTCATGAAGTCGCAGGTGCGTATTCGGCCGCGGCTTGCCACCGGTAAGAAAAAGCAGAAGTGCAATTGACTACGATAGTAAAGAGGAGCTAATGTGTCAAGCAGATGGGGTGGTACATCAGAATGGAGACTCATCGAAATGACGGACAATGCTGACCCCCGCGATGACTTGACCGTTGGCGGTAGCCTTGTGACCAAGGAACCCGTCGACCTGCCCGAAGTCCTGGACCTCCTCATCGTAGGTGCCGGGCCGGCGGGCACCTCTGCAGCCTTTCGGGCGAAGGAACTCGGTCTATCGGCGCTTGTGATCGATCGTGATGAGATCCTCACGATCCTTCGAGACTGGATTTCACCCGAAGGCAACCCCGAAAAGGACAAGACGGTGGACTCCTCGTACGGTCCTGCCGGGAAACGTGTCCCCTTCCCCGTCGGCGGGGATCTCGTCAGCGAGCTGCGCTTTGGCGATCAGGTTCCCGCAAGCGAGGTCTACGCCAAGTGGATGAAAACCTACGTGGACCACAGCCTCCCCGCCCAGGCCGGGTTGGACCTCACCAACCTGGAGACGCAGGATGGGCTCCTGGTGGCCACTTGTTTCAACCAACGCACGCGTGAGGAGCGAAGATACCGCTGCCGCAACGCCATCCTCGCCATGGGGCGAGGGGTTCCCCACACGCTCGAGATTCCGGGAGACGCCGCAGGAGTCAGTTACAAGCTCCGGGGAGCAGAAAAATACGCTGGCGGACCGGCATGCGTCATAGGAGGCGGGACTTCTGCGGCCGAGGCGGTCATTGCGATCTCCAGGACCAAGGTGGCGCTGGGTGACGAGACGGACGTCATCTGGTCCTACCGCAGAAGGAATCTTCCCAAGGTGAACTCCACCCTGGCAGACCAGTTTTTCCACGCCTATATGACCAACGGCAACATCAGGTATGTGCCCTTCAGCGCTCCTCTTGCCGTCCTTCACCACGAAGGAGAAGAGTTCGTGGCGCTGCGCAGTGACCGGCGAGAGATTCCCGGGAGACCGACAGAGGGAAGTTACCTCGAGTTCCCCAAGGAACGCGTGCTTGCCTGTATCGGGGCCGATCTACCGACCAGGTTTCTCAAGTCACTAGGCGTCCACATGCTGAAATCCGCCGATACGGAAGAGGATCTGATGGCGGTTTCCCCGCTCTTCGAGTCGCAGGTGCCCAACGTCTTTCTCATCGGCGACCTCCTTTCCCCGGCTTACATTCAGACCACAGACTTCAGTGTCGAAGCGGTGCAGTCGACGGTCATCGATCATACCGGGAACTTCAAGCAGGGCATGATCGATGGCGTGCTGGTGGTCGAGGGCATCAAGAAGCGTCTCGAGGATGCCGCTGACGACAAAATCGCGGGCCTACTGGAGAAAAAGAGGGCCGAGTTCAAGAGCTTGCATGACGAGTTCCTGGAGAAGGAGAAGGCCAAGGACGAAAGCCGGGAGGCAGTCGCCGCGGCTACCGCGGCTCCGGAACCGGAAGCGCCGAGCCGGGTGGGAGCGATTTTCTCGTGGACCAGCCAGCGGGATGGCCAGCGGGCTAGCCAGGAAGTGGTAAGCGAGGAGCGGTTCCTGAACCCGGGCCGGGCGGTGATCGGAAGAACGCAGGGCGACATCTGCTTCCCTGCAGACGACGTCATTGTCGACAATCACGTAGCCATCGACGTCGATACGGAAGCTTGCTATGTCACCGACGAGGGGATGGACGGTGCGAGCCTCGTGAGAGTCAACGTCGAGCGGACCGTCCAGGTCGGCGACCTCATTTTCGTGGGCGAACAGAAGATCAAAATCGAGCAGCTGAACAGCTCCATTTTTCTCGCGGTGCTCGACCCCAGCCAGCCAGAAGGCCAACCGCAACGCTTGCTGGCTGCTCGGGACGGCGCCAACGTCTATACGCGTAAGATCATCACCCCGGACCCTGAAGACAAGAGACTCTCCCGCCGACACTTCGCCCTGGAAATCAAAGGAACGGTACTCACACTGCGGGACTTCGGTAGCACGAACGGAACATTTATCCCGGTCGCTGGGACCGTTCGTCTTTACGTGGGGGACGTACTGTACGTCGGAAGCCAACGTTTCCAGTTTGACGGCATGGAGACCGGCGTCGCTGAGGAACCCGTTGCCGCGCCGTCGGCGCCGGCTGTTTCTGAGCCGCCACCCGCTCCATCCAAGAAAACTGCCACGGCGCCCACGGCGGCGAAAAAAGCAGCGCCGAAAAAAACGCCGAAAAAAACGCCGCCGCCGACCGCGGAGGAACCCGTCGGATCTTCCGCGACGGGAAAGCCGGCTGTTAGCGTGGTCAATCCGGAAATCGACGAGAGCTTCTCCGTCAGCGCGAAAATGCCGATCCTGGATAAGTTGGGCGAGCACGGCATGTCCACGGACAAGCCCCAAGAGCTCGGCGGCAAATGCCAGAACCTCTGGGAATGCAAAGACGGGATGTGTGGTCTGTGCGTTATCGAGGTGATCAGCAATGGCGAATCGCTCAGCAAAGCGAGCGGCAAAGAGAAGCGAACCCTCAGGGGTATCGTGGCAGACCTGAACGAAAACAAGGGTCAAGATCTCGACATGGCGTCGTGCCGCCTCGCGTGTCAGGCCAAGGCAACCGGGCCGGTCAAGATCAAGCTCCTGGGCGACACGCGCGCGTAAAAGATTGTGGTGCAGGCGTCTCGCCTGCTTTCTTGCTAATCAAGCCTCTAGTTTGCAGGCGGGACGCCCGCACCACAATGCCTATCGCCAGTGGAACCGCTGCTTCGACTCGACGTGGCAACCACGGCAGATAGCGGCGCTCTCGTCCGGAATCGGGATCTCGGCTAGCGTGGTTGCCTGACCCAGGCTCTTCCCGGGTTCGTCCGCATCCAGAGTGTGGCACTCGCCACAGGAAACGCTCTCGTGGCCGCTACTGAAATGATTGAAGGAATTCGCCTCGGGCCAGGAACGAGACAGGATGGGTCTTTCCTTCGGCGGCTCCTTACCGAAGTAAACGTTGTAGCGGCCGGGTTGATCCGTGGGGTGGCAGTTCCGGCACGAACCTCCTCCCACATAAGCGTGCTTCTCGTGACAGGTGGCGCACTCGCGCATCTCGGGCTTCGTCGTGGGGATAGCCGCAAAACCCGGACCCTCAGACTCTACCGTGAATTCGTGACAGGTGAAGCAACCACTCTTCAAAGGACCGTCGGCACGGAAGTCCATGTGCACCTCGTGCGGGAAGTCACTGCGCTCGACCAGAGTCTCTGCGGACAGGGCAACAGCCAACGGCTCGGGTGCAAAAAGGGTTGCGCCCGGGTCAGCGCTTTCTCGATGGCACCGGGTACACGTCTCCGGGGCCCACTTGTAGGGCCCATCCTTCCCGTCGGTCAGGGCTCTCGACTGCTCGCGGTCCGTGTGACAGGCCACGCACTCTTCGCTGAGTTGCCGATACCCGGCCTCCCCCGCAGATGAGAGCTTGTTCCCCGGGTCACCGTTCCCCGGGTCACCGTTCGCCAGGTCACCGCTCGCCAGGTGACCGTTCGCCAGGTGAACCGTATGCCAGAAGACTCGAGGAGCACGCTGGAGGGCAAAGAGGGTCTCCTCTCTCCGGTGACACCTGCTGCAGTCCTGGCCATTAGCATGGGCCTTGAACTGGGCCTGATGACTCCTGCGCTCGATGCTGTACCGGGCCCTGACAGCATAATCGCTCAGGGCATTGCTGGGCCGACTCACTCGCCTGAGCTCAGGCCGAAAGAGCTCCTCGTGACACAATGCGCAGGTATTGGGTGCATCTTCCGACCCGTGCCAGTTGACCGTCCATACATTCGCGAGCTCACCCTCGTCGTTCTTTACCCGCGGCCACCAACCCCTCAGGCTCTCGTCCCGTTCATCAGCGAGCTCGCCCTGGACCAGCTGTGTCGCGTGGCAGCGAGCGCAGGTCTCGAACGGGACGGGCTGAAAGTCACGTCCTTCACGGCGGCGCTCGTCGACCGCTCGCGCCGCGCTGGCCACGGCTTCCGCATTGTTCACGTGGCATACCTTACAATCGAGAACTTTCTGCGTGTCTTGATGTTTCAAGTTGACGTGGTCATCGTGTCCGAACTCAAAGGAGGAATAGCTCCTGGCAGTCTGCCGGACCTTCACTCGTCCCCGGCTCGTCAGAAAACCTTCCGCCTCGAGCTTCGTGCCGCCGTGACAATGACTGCAGGCCTCTTTCGTCTCCTCGACAGTCGGCACAAGACCGCTTTTTCTGTCACGTCCCAGGTGTTCCTGATGACACAGAAGACAATCTTCCTGACTCCACGCCCTGCTCAGACGGTCGGCCGGGATACTCTCATCGGGTGCATCTTTGAAAGGATGCTGCGCCAGCAACATGTCGCTGTGACATTCACTACACTTCGACATCGGGATCCCACCGAAGGGAGCGTGACAAACCTTGCAGCCCATCTCTTGCGCCTGGGTATACTCGCCCGCCTCGACCGCGTCCGGCTTCTCGGCAAGGAACAGCTGAGCGTGGCTGCTGCAGAGATGCCCGGGCTCGACCAGAGATTCCTCGAAGCTGTCGATGAAAAGTAGCGGCACCAGAACCAGGACCCCGATGAGCGCCCCCAGGTTCGCCAGGCGAAGGGGCCTGAAACGGCCGAGCTTGACCTCGGTGCGGGCCCAGAAATCGCGGTCGTGCTGGGTATTCAGTTCGGCCCGCGAGGTTCGGCCGATCTCTACAAAATGAAAACCCCGAACCCGCACGCTCATGTTGAGAGTGGAACGGCTGTCTTCCGCGGCTATGTTGACCTGAATCCGACTCACTCCCAGGACGATCTCGTCCCCATCCTGCAGTGCTCGGGAGCCTTCAACGGGGAGACCGTTCACGAAGGTGCCGGTGGCGCTTCCAAGGTCGTTGATGCGAAAATCGGCTCCGTCAAAACGCACGCGGCAATGCTCGTAGGCGGCAACGGGGTCCCTGATCATGAGGTCACAGGTGGCCTTTGTCCCTATCGTGACCGCGTCGGCCTCAATGTTCAGACGCGCCCCTTTTCCCTTCGCCACGAAGCGAGCCAGTCTTCGGTCGTCCCCCTCTCCGGTCATTACGATCTCACGCCTTGAAAAGTTCTTCAGGCTTCCGCCGCTTGATGGCAAAGGTCGGGCAGTTGTAAACGCAGGCCTCGAAAGGAAGTCCCGCACAGAGATCGCACTTGATCGCCTTACCTTTCACGTCGACGGCGCGGTCATCGGTACTCGCCCCACAGTTGGTCACTTGCATCTCGCCGCTCGGCTGGCCCTCAGACGTTCCACGCGCGCCGCCTCCGAAGAGATCGCGCAGCCAGGGCAAGTTCTGCAGGAAGCCGAGCGCTCCCCCGGATTTCATCGCGGACTCGGCCGGTTGTTGAGGCCTCGGCTCGGTCATGCGAATCACATCGTAGGGGCACGCTTCGACACAGGCGGCGCAACCGACACAGTTGTCATACACGAAGACGACCACTCCCTGGGCATCACGACGGATAGCACCGTAACCGCAGGACGCCATGCAGTCCGGGATCGCACAGTGGTAGCACGCAGTGATCAGGACGTCGTCGCTCGACACCTGCGTCCCCACCTTGCTGATGCGCGGGATACGATCGTCGTGCACCGAGACGCAAGCCTCCACGCAGGCGTTGCAGCGGATGCACTTTTCCTTGTCAATCACGAGAGCCTCGCCCCCCTTGACGGACTCCCTGTACACCATGACGTCGATCTCGTCCATGCTGAGGGACTTCCGGTAGAGCCTCGAAAGAGCCTCGGCGTCGCCTCCGAGCATGAGATTTGCGGTATTGGTAAGCACCTTATGGACATCAGGCTTCGTTTCACGGACGCTTTCGAACGCTTCGCGTGGAATTTTCACCACATCGGTCCAGGTCATGGTCTCGTAAGTACCCGGCCAGTTGCGATCCAAGGTCGCGATCGAGTGCTCTCCGAACGAGGAGTTGCCCATGTAGTAGGCCAGAACGCGTTGTTTCGCACCGTCCTCCTTGTAGCACTTCACGGCCCCGCTACGAACGAGGTAGAAGGCGTCGGCTTCTTCGCCTTCCGTCGCGATCGTCTCACCACCCTCCTCTTCCTCAAACCGAAGGAACTCTACCTTGTCCTTGATGCCGGACAATGCCTCCCTCGAGAGGCCGGAAAACAACGGCACCACTTTCAAGTGGAACAGCAGAGATTTGTTCCTGTAATTCGTCTCCACCACTTCGCGAAAGTGATCTTCCTCGAGGAAGAACTTCTTGAAGAGGCGGGCGTCAATTATGGCGACGTGGCAATCGCTGTCCGTCTTCAGGGTAGCCAGGGCGGGAACGTGGGAAATTGCGCTCACCTCACCAAACCAGTCCCCCGCCTTGTAAGTATCCAGAAGCTCGGTTCCCTGGTGCGGTTCCGCCCGGTACGCGCTGACCAGACCGTGTAGAACGATGACCAGCTCGGTGGTCAGGTCTCCTTGCCGGACGAGCGTGGTGTCCGGTTCAAGATACTCCAGACGGAAGTAACTCGGTCGCTGTGGCGTGTTGCTGGGAATAGTCTCCTTGCCGCAGAAGAGGTCGACCTCGTACCCCAGCACCTCGAATTCATCCATCTCCGAGAAAAGGGGGAGCTGCTGAAGCCGCTTCCTTATCGCGTCCGCATCAAAACTGGGTGTGCTCAACGGTTTTGTGGCTCCGCTCATGGGTCAATACCACCATACCGAGAGAATATGGACAACGACGAAAACGATGAGGAAAATCGAAGCGGGCACGTGAACGGCTCTCCAGATATTCATGTAGAATCGTATCCGCGCGAGCGTACGCCATTCTCTTTCGACGTTTCGACGCTGTCCGACAAGGACAAGGAGGTCGTGCACCCTGGACGGCTCCTCCTGGAATTGCTCGGGCATTGCGTCGTGCAAATCATCGAGCAACGATTTCGCCCGGGTTACAAATTGAGCTCCCGAGCCTTCGAGCCGTCTGAGCCTCGTCGAGAGTCCGCTCAAGACTCCTTTTTCCGGGTCGGCCTGGAGGGCTTTTTCGGCTTCCAGGACTTTTCTCGCATAGTGCTCTCGTAGGTTGAAGGCCTTTTCGAGCGAGAGGTCGCGCTCGTGCCGGGTCAAATAGGAAGGACCGAAAGTCCAGATAACGATTCCCAGACAACCCGTCAGGATGACGAGGTAGCTCAGACCGTTGAGGAGGAATCCCATGGGCGTGTGGAACGTTCCTCCGCCGTGGAGCCAGACGAGGCCCGCGGCCGCGAGGCCATAATAGAGGTGGGCGTGCATCCATTTGGCGACCCGCGCAATCGGTTCTCGAGGAAGGACCCTCAAGTCGAACGTGGGCCCTCCGGGGCGCCCCTTCGTGACCTTGACGCGCAAGACCTTCGACACGCCTTCTTCCTTGAGGACGTGCTGGATCTCGTGCTTGATTCTCGTTCTGCTTCTCAGTTGACCGGCAATCACCCTGACCTTGATGTCACTCAGTTTCGATTGCGCCCTTTCGAGCTGCTCGATGGGCAACTTCATCCTGAACTCGGGCGTCAGACGTCTCTTGTGCGCGTATTTGCGAACAGCGTAAAGCATGAGCACGATGTAGAGCGCAAAGGCTATCCATCCACTCCACAAAAGGAAAGCAACGCTGATGCTGCCGCTTCTCCCCGGCGTGACGTCGCTCAGCACACCCCAGAGCAAGAAACCGCCCAGGATGATCGCCGCCACCACTGCGTGAAAGGATTTGAAAAGACTGAGATTCACTTCACAGTCTCAGCAGAAGTAAGGTCAGCAGGATCCCGGTCAGGATGACGAGGATGGCCACCGCTATCCACAGGTTCCGGTTGCCGCCTCGCAGCCCACGCGAGTTCTCGGCCTCCTCCAATGCAGCCACCCAGTCCGCGACCCGGAGGTCCGTCTCCAGGAGAAGCCTTTCTCCGACATGGATCTTGCCGGCCCCGGCGCCCTCGGAGGCTTGCTTGATCTGATCCTTGGTGAGCTTTCCCTGCTCGACGAGAATGCGAGCTGCTCGCTCGTGGAGTTGTTCACGAGACCTCTCCTGCTTCGGGTCATCCACGACGAACAGGGCTTCGACGGCGGCGACTTTCAAGAAAGCCTCCGACGCTATCGGGTGCTGCCGTCCTTGCAACAGCCTCGATTCTCCCAGATACGTACCATTCTTGCTCCCCATGTCTTCCAGCGTGAACCGCCCGATGCCGTCAAAGCGGATCGTACAATGGTGGGTCGAAATGGTCGGATGATTAATCGCGCAGTGCGCCGTCTCGTCACGTCCGAGCGTGAATGGATCCCGGTCAATCTTGACGATCTTCTTCATGCCTCGGAGGACCAGTACAAGTCGCGGGCGCAAGCTGGACGCAACGGCGATTGCCGGCGTGTGCTGACGCTCTTCCGCGGTAATGTGCGTCGTCGTACCTCCTTCGGGTGCCCGGGGCGGATCTGGAGGTACGGGCACGGCCGCAGGAGCCGCCTGAGCTTTCTCCGCCGGGGGGGATGGCGGCGCGGGGGCATCGGCTCTCGGTCGGACCCCCGGGGCTTGTTGCAGGGTTACCTCCTCCTCGGCCGCGGGGGGCGCGTTCGGAGTTCGCTCCTCGGTTCCTTCCCCCTGTGTCTTATCCTCGGTCTTATCCTCGGTCTTATCCTCGGTCTTATCCTCTGCAGGAGGGGCAGGTGGAGTAGCCTTCATGACGGGCCTGCCGAAACTGGGGCCGTCCCGCAGGGTCATCTCGTCGTCGTCGGGACCGGAAGGAGCACCGCTCACCTGAGGCTGCGGCGCGTTGTTTCCGACCCTGGCGTCTGCCGCCGCGGCTCCTACAACCGTGCCATCCTCCAAGACCGTAATGTGCGTCTCTCCTACCCAGAACTGCAAGCCTTCGGCAATGCGATGGCGCACGCCTTGAGAAAGCACCTTTCCCCCCTCGAGACGAATTCCATTCATGCTCCCCAGATCCTCGATCGCCAACCCGTCCGCCTCCTCGACGATTCGTAGATGACGTCCGCTCGCTGTCTCGTCCTGAAGCACGCAGCTGTTTTTCGCGTTGCGTCCAAAAGTCATCCCGACCGAGACGTCCACTTCTCTGGGAACGCTTCCAGGTTCGGCAATTTTAAAAGTGCATCGAGCCATCCCGCCCTCGTCCTCCTTTGTACTCAGTCCAGGCAATCGATGGGGAAAAACCTGCGCAGTCGGTGATTTCGGCTGTCGAGAACGTAGACATTTCCTGCACAGTCCACCTGGAGCACGTTCGGGTTCAAAAACTGCGCGTTCAAGGGAAGGTCCCCGTCCCCGGAAGAGCCAAAGGTCTCTCCCCCGGCGGCCAGGCAGATGCTGTTGTTACCAGGATTGCTCCGCAGCCGGATGCTGTACACCCGGGAGCTGCCGAAGGTCTCCGTACAGTAGAGAAAAGTCCCGGTAGGGTCGAGAGCCACACCATAGGGAAAGCTGAGCTCGAAGTCTAAGGCGTTCGTCGGGAACTCCGGTATCTCGGGGGCGCTCCTGGCTCCGTTCCCGGCGACCGTCGTGATGGTGCCGAAGGAGCCGTCTCTCGGGTCGTACGCAACCCGCCGGACGCGGTTGTTCCTCGAGTCGGAAAAGTAGAAAAATTCTTCGCCGCTGTCAAAGGTCATCTCGGAAGGCTGGTTGAGTCGCGCGTTGATCGCCAGCCCCCCATCACCCAGGAATGCTGCATCCAGCGCGTTGTCTCCCGTCAAAGTGGTGCCGTCAGAGTTGCAGCTGTTCAAGGTTCCACGCAGCTCCCCCTGACCGACGACCCGACTGAGCCTGCCATTCAGCTCCACCTTCACGATCCGGTGACGGCAATCGGAGATGAACACTCGTCCACTCCTGTCCACCGCCACCCCGCGCGGGAGCTTGATGAAAACCTGCAGCGGGTCGGCGGAGGAATTTTGGTCCACCACGGTATCGATATCCGGGTCGCCACTTCCGGCAAAGGTCCTGATCGTTCCGGTGGAATCCACGAAGCGCACCCTGTGGTTCTGGTTGTCGGCGAAATAGATCCGGCGCCCCCCGGAATCGCAGAGGTCCTCCTTCGGAAACACGGTCATCCCTCGTGGGTTGGCCAGGAGCGCTTGGGTGGCCTGCCCGCCGTCACCCTTGAAGTCCTCATTCGCGGCGCGCTCCGCGCAGGTGCGTTCCCGACCCACGACGGTCGCGATCAGCCCCGTCTCGAGGTCCACCCGCCGGATCCTATTGTTGCGTCGATCGGAAAAATACAGGATTCGATTGTCCACGAGAAACATGCCGAGGGGCTGAGAGGTCGCACTCGAGATGGCGGGATCTTCCACCTCCGGGTCCGCGGGAGCGCACCACTGCGGCACGAAGGCTTCGCACGGACTTCTTCCCTCGATGGTGCCGCCGACAAAGGTGTAGAGGCGGCCGCCGTCGCTCTCTTCGCGACCGGCGTTGCCAAAACACTCGTCCTGGCAAATACATGTCCCCTGGCCGTTGCCAATCACCCGGACCCGTTGATTGCGGCTGTCACAGATGTAGAGGTTCTGATTCGAGTCGGCGAGGACCTCGCGGGGAAGCGACAGGGGAACGAGGGTTGCCCGCTGGCATTCGTGCTCCAGCCTGAAGGTGGAGGCTACGTTCACCGTGCCGCACGCGGAGTCTCCCGCCGATCGGTTCGGATCCAGACCGGCCACAATCCGGGGGGAGCCAAGCTGTGGACCGTCGCCGGTGTCGATGATCCGGGCCTTGATCACAATCCCCTTCACGGGGTCCCCGGTCCTGTTGACAACGTTCCGACACGTGATGTAAAGGTGGGGCGAGCCGTCGACCACCGAAATGACGCTGAGCGCGTTCGGACCACACAGCAGGGGAAACTCATCTTGCGTCAAGACCGGTTGCGCCTGTCTGGCGTTCCCCGCATCGAGAAACACTCGAAGTATACGGTCTTCCTCCTCCCCCGCCAGATCACTGACAAACAGATATCGACCCTGCTCATTCTCGTAAACAGCGAGGCCGTCAGGAGTGTCGACAATCGCCCTCGGCGAGGTCGGATCATCCAAGGTCCCTGCTCTACCGAGCACCTCCAGAATTTCCTTGTAGTTGCAGCCGTTGGGCCCGAACTCCTTGATCTCCGCAGTGCTAAAGAGGCTGTCGAAACGATCGAGGGGATCCAGGTCGGTCAAGTCTCCCAGGACCACGGCGGCAGGAGGATTGGTCAGGTTTCTGGGCGCGTCCAGATCGTAGCGGATAATCCTGCAGTTTCTTCTGTCCGCGATGAAGAGAAATCCGTTCTCCTCCTCGAGACAAAGCTGTCTAGGACCGTTGAGGACAACTTCGCTCAGAAGAACCTGCAGAATCCCGCGCTCGATCCGGGCCACGGCCGCTCCCCGACTCTCGACGAAGTAGATGCTGCCCTCACTGTCGACCTCCAGGTCCACAGGCTCGTTCAGAAGAGCATTACCAGCTGGCTGGTTGTTGAAGACCTCCAGGGGTTGCTCGACCCTCTTCAACCCGCTCCCGGCGATGCGCTCCAGCTGCCGTTCTCGAGGCCGCACGTCCATGCGCCAGACCGCATGGACCCCGGAGTCCGCGAAGTACATGAATTGCTCGTTGGCGTCGAACGCGATACCCGAGAGGGTCTCAAAGGTGATGCTCTCGGCAGGAACCGTCGTCTCACCCGGCTCGGTCTGGCCCGGCAGCAAGCCTGCAATCGAATGGACGAGGGTGTTGTCCAGAATAAATTGGTCCGTCATTTCTCGCGACTCGAGGCAAGGCCCGTCGTTTCTTACTGAAAACCGGATAGAGACCCCTGCCCCCTGAGCGATACGAGGCTCCGCAAGGGTTCCGTCACACACCAGGGCGTCAATGTCGAAGTCGGAGTTCCAGATGAAGCGATGCGGCTCTCCCTCTCTCGAACTCGTCAATCCGGTAGTCCCTTCGCTCGCGTCGAGCACTCCGTCGCACGAAGCCCCGGGTGCCTCCGAAAGAGTCCCATCCGCCGTGCTCAGGGTCGCCCCTCCGCCAGTGACGGTGATATCGAGCTGGCAATCTTCCCCGCCCTCATCGCGAATCGTGTAATCGAAAATCAGCTTCCCCACGAGTGTGCGCGTTGTGCTACGCACCCTTTGGGGAAGACTCGTGATGCGCAGGGAGGTTATTTCGGGAGGGGTGTTGTTGACCCGGCGCACCGCGCAATCACTGAAGACGGAAAGCACACGCGGGTCGTCTATATCCTCGAGGAGGAAGACAGGGATCACGTCCACGCTCCGGTCCCCGAAGCTGGCGCTGCTGTCCCACTGCTGCAGGGTCTCGACGAGCCCTATTTGATTGCAGGCCAAGCCGCCGGCCGCAGCCGCAGTCTGCAGGCTGGCCTCACTGATGACAGGAGGCCCCGTACACTCGAAGATGAACAACCTCACCCTTTGGTTCCGCCCGGCGGCGTCCAGTAGCAGCCCAAAGTCGACTTGCCCGGCGAGGCTCGTTTCCGCTTCGCACTGGTCCGAGCTCACCTGACAGAGCTCAGCCACGGTCCCCGCTCTCGTCGTATTCAAGGTGAAGTCTTGCGTCTTGGCGGCACCTCGGGCCGGCCTCACTGTTAGGCGGTACGTCCCCGTCGGCAACCCACCGGGAAGCGTAATGGAATCGTTGATCACGCCCGCCGCGCGTGACGGCAGCGTCCTGCTTGCAACCGGATCCCCCTCCCCTTCGGCGAAAGTGACACTCACCAGCACGTTCATACGCGCACCCGGCGAGTCGATCTCCAACGTCACCTGAAACAACACCACGTTGTCGCTGATATACGCATCCACTCCCGCTGCTCGGAGCACGTCGACTTGACTCACTTTGTCCGAGCAGAGCCCCGTGTCGGTCCCCCCCACCGTGTTCAGAGTAACGACTCCTACGGGCCCACCGCCGCCGCTACTGCCACCGCCGCCACCGCCGGACAAAGCGATGATAACACCACCAATGACTCCTGCGGCGCATCCCGGGATGAACAGTGCGATCGCTCCACAGGCCACCACTTTCAGGACCAGGGAGTGTTTGTTTGTCATCATCGAGGCTCCCCCTCAAAACAGGGCCACGCCGTACTCAAACGAATCATTTTGCCCTTCTATTTGTTCTGATCTGCTATGTGTCCCGGTCTGGCAGCTTGCCCAATTTACCCTTCGATTGCAAGGCAGTTTGGCTATGCTGAAGCCACAAAATTCCAGCAGCGCCTGAGACTAAACGGTACTTCTTCAACGGCCTGCTAGAGCATCAAGGGCTATAATGGACAAACCGGTTTCCGCAGACGCAGATACTAGCCGCCCGAGAAGTCAGGTTCCCATGAGAAAGGCCCTACGCTTCGCCCTCGTCCTCGTCCTCGCCATAGGGGGGCTCACCTCGCTCTCGTTCTCAGCCGAGGAGTGGCTGAGAGTACTCAAACAGGGCGTGCAGTCCGATTACAGCAAGGCCAGGCACGACTCCCTCAAACAGGTCGACACCGACACAGTCAAGGGGCTGAAAGCCCTGTGGGGGCTCCTCGACCGCAAGCAGAAGGACCCCCTCCTCCTGGACTGGTACGTGCGCGAGGGTGCCTCCGAGGCCCTGTCGCGTGCCAAGAGCCAGGAGGCCTTCGAGGAGATCGAGCGCCTCCTCCGAAGCGAAAAGAACCCCCACTCCAAAGAGGCCGTCCTCTATGGGGTGATCACGACCATCCGCAAAGGCTTCATCAAATCCTACGAGGACGACCCGGAGCTCGGAGACAACGTCGATCGCCGCCGCGAGGCTGCAAAGAACCGCCTCAGAAAAAAGCGAGGACTCGAGTACTTCAGCCTCATGCTTCCCAAGCTCAAGGAGATCGACCCGGAAGGGAGACTCTACAAATGGATCCGCCTCGCCCTCGAGGACCGAGACAGCCGCGTCCGCATCGCGGTCCTCCACGGACTCCTTTTCTATCCGCACAACTCGTCGATACCGGCGCTGATCAAGAACATGGAGAGCATGCAGGAGCTCGAGAGAAAGAGTAAGAAGAACAAAAAGCTTCACTACCGCGAGCGAATGGTCAATCGCTTCGTGCTGGAGCAGCTGAGCGGACAGCACCTCGGCGGCGAGGTGGCGGACTGGAAACGGTGGTGGGCCATCAACAAAGACGATTTTTCTCTCGAGAAGCGCATCGAGGAAGAGCTCGACGCAGAGGACACCGGCACCCGTACCGTCGTGGTGCGCACGGGTGGCGTCGAGACCCGGGTGAACATGAAGGTCGCCGGCGAGAAAAAGGGCTACCCCCTTGTGGTCCTCTCCTGGCGAGGGTACGAGCCCGACTACTTCCGCCCCTACTTCCACGGCATAGAGGAGAAGCTCCGTGTCTATTACCTCTTCATGCCCCAGCTCGCGGACTTCAAAGGACTCGATCGTGGGGGCGAGAGCAACATCGTCAACTACCCGACCCGGCGGCTCGCCGCGGCGCTCTCGGAATACATGAAGGAGGTCAAGCAGGAGCGCTTCGCGGTGCTGAGCCATGGACCAGGAGCGGGCAGCCTCGCCATGCACCTCACGGCGGCACACCCCGAAGAGGTCTCGCACCTCATCCTCATCAACCCGGCCTCGGCCGGCAATCGCTACCGCAACGCCCTGCGCAGCGTGCAACGTGTCGGACGGTCGAGAAAGAACCCCGAGGTGATCAACGGGATCGAGCACCTGTTCGTCGACAAAGAGGGAAAGCCCCAGTACGAACCCGCCGATTCGGACGAGAAAGAGGGTCTTAGCCGGTCGCTGGGCAACCTGCGCTTCGCTGACCCGACCATCCCGGAGATCGGAGCCATGGACTTCCTCTACAGGTTACCGGACGACGACCAGGTGATGAACGACAACAAGTGGTCCATGCGCAAGCTCTTCGGCGGCAAGCCGCCCCGCATTCCCGTTCTCGTCTGCATGGGCCTTCAGAGCCCGTGGACGCCCGCCGGAGACATGGAGGGCGTGGCGAAATTCTTCAAAGCGAGGGTCGCCAAATTCGCGCGCAGCGGAGAGTTCCCGTTCATCTTCGAGACCTACGACTTCACTGGGGAGGTGAACCGTTTCATCCAGAAGAGCCTACCGAAGAAGAAGGCGAAGAAGTCCGGCAAGAAGAAGAAAAAGAAAAAGCGGAAGAAGCCGAGCTAGACATTGTGGTGCAGGCGTCTCGCCTGCCTGCCTTTTCTCACCGTTCCCGTGAACGTGCCTCTTCCCGGGGAGCAGAGAGGAACTCGAATTCCTTTCGGGGTCGGGGTCGGGATCGGGATCGTTCACGGGAGCTGAGATGGATGCCTAGGCCTTGGGAATCTCCACCTCCGCAATATACCTCTTCCAGGTCTGCTCGACTTTCGCTAGTTTCTTGCGCTCCTTGCCGAAGAGCTTGGCGTTGGATTCCTCGACGTCCTGGGTCTTGCGGAGAGTTCGCGCGTAGGCCAAAGGCTTCTTGCCGCCGGCCGCCTTCATGAAGAAGTAGATCACCGCGAAGGACTGGTTGTAGTGGAGTGTCTCCGTCTCCTTGTCGTGGAACTCCTTGTACCCCGCATCCACGAGCTTCTCCAGCGGGATCGCCGAGCGGGTGAAGACCGCGTCCTTTACCATGCGCAGGTTGCGGTGCTTGATTTTCTTCGGGTTCAGCGCTTTCTTCCCCCCCGGATTGCGCTGCATGCGCTCGAAATACATCGCCATCCCCTCGTTATACCAGGTCGGGATGGACGTGCCCTCGCCCACGTACTCCTGTAGGTACTGGTGGAACGCCTCGTGGTACACGGTCGGGATCAAGTCGCGAAACGCCATCTGGCGCAGCACCAGGTATCTCGTGCCCGGATTGTAGTAGCCCGGGTGACTGGGGTCCCCCCCCTCCTGCTCGTACGTGTTCGGGCTATCCAGGAACTTCACAACCAGGGTGCCCTCGGGACGGAAGCGGAACAGCTTGACGTACTCGGCGAGTATGTCCTCGAGCTCCTTGCCGATGCGCTTCACGGTGCTCTTGCGGATGGCCTCTTCGTAGCGGATCTCGTAGTGCTTCGTCCGGTAGCTTTCGGCCCAGACAATATCAATCTCCTTGACCTTCTTCTCCCCGACGATCTGCGCCGAGGCGGCCGGAAGCGAGAGGACGGTGACGAGAAACGCTCCACAAAAGCCGGGGAGAGTCTTCAATCGCTCAGTCGTCATACCGGAAGGCATTCGCTCCTCTGTTCACGAACAGTTGGGACTGGCGTCGCACCCCGAGATGGGAACGCATTCCGTCGTCTCCGATCCCGGAACCGCCAGCGAGCTCTAATAGGAATACAGACCACGGCCTACGGACTGTCGACGCAGCTGCTAATGCAATCTGGGCTTTGGGTCAGGATACAAGCTTGGCCGAGCTCATGCTCGGCTGTGCCACCGAAAAACCACGTCAGGAGTCCGCTCCCGTCGGACAGGTCCAACACGCCGTCGCCGTTCCAGTCCATGATTTGTAACCCGACAGCGGTCGCACCTGCCGGATCGGTAAGGCAAAGCTCGGAACCCGCCGGCGCCGGCAACTCGACGCCCTGGAAGAACCAGTTTAGAAACGAAACCCCGTCGGAGAGGTCTATCGTGCCATCCTGGTTGCAGTCGCCGGGGAGCTGAGGCCCGCATTCCAGCCGGCGGTAGACGACCTGCATGACCCAGTCCCCGTTGACGCCTTGGAGGCAGGCGTCCGTCCAACTCCCACCAGTGAAGACGACGTTGCGCCCCGCTCGGCAACCGCTGGCGGCCGCGTCGGCCACGACTGTGGGAGTGAAAGGCGCCTGGAGGCTGCTTGGTGACGGCTGCGTGTTCAAAAACTCCACGGTGACCGTGAAAGGCCCCGACTCGATGCGGGCCTCGCCCGCGAGGGGTTCGAGGTCGAACTCGTTGATCGAGCCGTCGCTGAAGGTCGGTCCGTTGAAGGTCTGGATCGGGGTGCCGGGATCCGGAAGACCGCCCGCGTAGACGTGAATGCCGGTCTCGAGCGTGTCGAGAGCGCTGCCGACCGCCGACTTCCAGAGGATCCCGACCCGAAGGATCTCGATCGGGTAGTGGTTCGCAGGTGCTGCGAGCGTGACGCCAGCCTCTTCTCCCTGTATGAAGCAAGAACAGGGCACCTCCCCCGTCTCGTCGGCGTTGAGGAGCGTTTCCTCCGGGCAGTCGGGTCTGGCCGCTACCGTTGCGAACACGAGGGGCAGGAGATAGCCGCCCAGCACGAATCGCGGGCTCAGCATCCAACGCCCGTGTGCGTTTCTCAACATGGTCTTCGCCTCCTGAGCGACCCTGCGTGAGCCCCCCGGCTTCTCCCCAAAAACCGGGGATAACATCGCTCTATCAATGATGCACCCTGAGCAGGGCAACTACAAGCGGCAAAGGCTAACTACAGTCGTCGAAAAACGAAGTCGACGGTGGCTCCTCGCTTGAGCAAAGCCTCAACAGAGCCCATGACTATGAACAGAGGCCAGGAAAATCTGAAGAACAGCTTCTGCAAAGCGATGCTCAAACCGGAATACTCCTGGGTGTATTCCTTATTCCCCTTGAGTGATTCATAGAGCACCTCTCTTTTCTTCAGAAGCACATTCAACAAGCTTTGCTGCATGCCGAATGGGTTGTACCTGATGTTGAAGTGTGATTCCTGAATCAACTTGAATCCACGTTCCGCCATCAGCTTCTTGAATTCCTTGGTGCCAAAGAAGAACAGGTGTCTTGGGGGGTCCAGATGCAGCCATTTACCTTTGAACCAGCGGCTTTGGAGGCTATCGATATTCGGGAAGGACATGTACAGCAAGCCCCCAGGTTTCAGAATTTCATGGATCACGTCCAACGTCATCGAAGGCTCGGTCAGGTGCTCAAAGACGTGGATAAGAGTTACGGCGTCAAAGTACTGAGCGTCAAAATCACCGTGTTCCAATCGACCCAATTTCAGTTTGATGCCGGCAATCTTTGCCGCCCGATCAGCAGAACCACCAGGGATTTCGATCCCGAAGGTATCGATGTTCCCATGTCTACCCAGGGACGACAAAAACCGACCGTTGCCGCAACCGATGTCCAGAGCTCTCCCCTGGCCCCCCATCAGCTTCGCTACCAGTCTAGCGCGCCGGTCACGAAAGTAATCGAGGACTCTCTCGATGAGCCCCTCACTGAACTTATCCTCACCGGCGCCGTAATAGGATTCGTCATACGCTTGCGCGAGCATCGCGGCATCCGGCGGAGGTGCCAGGAAGTATGCCGAACAGTGATGGCACCTATTAATCGTGAACTGATGGTTGAATATGTCCGAGGTCGAATAAAGCCTTTCACTTTCCGACATCTGGCAATACACACACGTTTCCCTGGTAGCGATACCGACAGCGTTGTCACGCTCGATGGTCGCTGTGGTTGCTGTCGCGTCGTCTCTCATTCTAGCCACTCCGGAGCCGCGGGCGCTGTTCGGCCTCCTTCGTGTAGTCGGCCGACAGGCATAAGTGCCGCCACCACGATTCCTGCCTTGAACTTTTCCGGCCGTTGCCACAGGTGGAGGCCACCCCAGGTAGCGATTCCCAGAAGTCCGACCAGCATCAGCTGAAGCCCCTGCTTCAGGCTCGGGGGCTGATAACGGAGCTCGAACGCGGATTGTCCTTCGGGAAGCACGGCGCCGCTCAGAACGTAGTTGGTACGCAGCACCGGGACTGAACGCTCGTCAACAACAGCCGCGCGGCGGGAACGATTTGATCAGACCTGCGGAGAACCGTTGATCGTCGCGCCCCGTTTCACGACAATGGGGCCTCCGCGACTTGCAAACACCGATCCGCCCCAGAGAGGAGACCCATGATCGATACTCCGGACGCGTCCCCACAGAAGCGGAAGAAAACCTGGATCAAAGTTTTGCTCCTGCTCGTCGTTGCCGTGGTCATCGCGGTCGCCTTCGTCCAATTCAAGGATGAGCTGACACTCGAGAGCATGGCCCAAAAGGAGTCCGCGTTACGGGAGTACCAGGAGCTCCACCCCGTCCTCGTCTATGGTCTGGCCTTCTTGCTCTATGTCGCCGTAGCCGGATTGTCGCTCCCCTTCGCCGGGCCGTTGACTCTGGTTTATGGCTGGTATTTCGGTTTTTGGCAGTCGCTCGTGGTGGTCAGCTTCGCGTCAACCGCCGGAGCGGCGCTGGCATTTCTCCTCAGTCGGTACATCCTCGGCGAGTTCATCCAGTCGAAATTTGGCGACCGCTTGAGTGCTTTCAATCGAGCCCTCGAGCGGGAGGGCGCCTTTTACCTCTTCACGTTGCGCTTGATTCCGGCGGTACCCTTCTTCGTGATCAACCTCGTCATGGGGCTGACGACGATCCGTGTCCTGACGTACTGGTGGGTGAGTCAGGTAGGCATGCTTCCGGGAACGGCCGTTTACGTCTACGCGGGCGCCGCAGTGCCGGATCTCCAAACGCTCAGCGAGCAGGGTTACAGTGGCATCTTGACTCCCGAGATCTTCGCAGCCTTCGTTATCCTGGGGCTTTTCCCCTTCCTGGTTAAATTTGTCATGAAAAAAATTCGGCCGAAGCCCGCGGGATCAGGTGGGGAAGAAACGCGGTGATTTGCCTGCCGCCGGCAAAACAACTGCGACGCCGTCAACGGCTGAAGCGAATCGCGTTGCTCGGGGCCAGCTTGGGGCTGGGGCTTCTGCTGGCCGAACTGGGCGTCCGCTGGTTTGTCCGGGCACGCAATGTGGGACCGTCCTTCGTGGTCTACGATCGGGATTACGGCCGCCGCTTGAAAAAGAGCGCCAGCTTCACCAGTGTCTCCCATGAATTCCGCTTCCGCGTGACCACAAACTCCCTGGGATTTCGTGACCCGGAATGGCCCACCCCCCCCACCGGTGTGCTCCTGTTTCTCGGCGACTCGTTCACCATGGGATATGCTGTGAACGACGGTGAAGAGTTTCCGCGCCTCATCGAGGCCGCCCTGGCCGATCGGCGCGAAGAGGAGCGTTTGCCCGTCTTCAATGCGGGCATCGGAAACGCCGGGAACGGGCATTGGCTCAAGTTTCTGCGCCGGGAAACACCCCGCCTCGAGCCGCGCACGGTCGTCTTTCAAGTAGCCCCGAACGACTTCCGCGACAACGTGCGGGAACGGCTCTTCACGCTTTCGCCGTCGGGCTCCCTCCAGGAGCACATGGCCCCACCCCCGGGCTGGATCTGGAAGGCGCAGCGGATGGCTGAAGCGCTACCCGGCATCTCCTACTCACACCTGTTCGGTCTGATCAAGCGGACCGCCCTGCGCGCAATCCGGTCGCCTCCCGCCTCACGGTTACCGATGTCCACAAGCTCCACGGACGCATCATCTGCACAGGCTCAGGCCAAATTTCAACAGGCCGAGATGCTGACGTTCGCGTTGATACATGAAGCCCTCGACCTCTGCAAGCAGAAGGACTGGCCCGCCATCCTTTTAAACGTCGGCATCGAGGGGTCGCTACTCGATCAGTTGCAGGAAGTGTGTGCCGAATTTCAGGTCCCGCTTCTTGACGCACCGCGCAAGAAGCAGCGACCGGACCTGCACTACAAGATCGACGGACATTGGAACCGGCTCGGCCACCGCCACATTGCCGAGCTCTTGCTACCGCAGGTCATCGCGGCGTCCCGGTTCGGCGAGACGAAATAGCCTTTTTCGAGCGTGCGTCCGGCGGGCCAAAACGTAGTGGACTCTCCTTGAGCCCGGAATATAATGGGGGGTAGCGGTGTGAATGGTCTGGATTGCGGTCTCTGCAATTGCTGGGGTGGGCTCCGGCGTACTACGGCGTCGCCTTCCTCGGAGCCGATGTTGGAGGAGTTGGAACATGAACAGGGTCTCTCGAGTCCTACTGTCCCTGGGTGTGGTCGTGGCGAGCGGCTGGGTGTGTCTCCCCCGAGGTTTAGCGGGTCCACCCCCTCCTCTTGCTACCGAGAACTGTGACGCCAACGGGGACGGCTTTAGGGACCTCAGCGACGCTGTTTACATCCTGAACTGGGTTTTCGCTGGCGGCCCCGAACCGGTGCCCTTCGACTGTCTGACTCCCCCGACACTCGACAACGGGAACTGCAATGGTGACCCTGATAGGGACCTCAGCGATGCCGTTTACCTCCTGAACTGGGTGTTTACTGGCGGCCCCGCTCCGGTCACCGTCTTCTGCCCGGGGGAGGAGCCGACCTACGTCGGCTCGCTCACGAAGACCCCTGGTGACTGGAACTACATGGCCACCCCCGGTCTCGCCGGAGCGATCGCTTTCTGCGAGCAGAATTTCCCGGGCTCATCGGTCTGCACCATCGACCAGCTCCTCGAGGCCGAGGCGGCCGGCGAATTCGCGGCGGTCCTGTTGGACATCGAAGGCAACTCGGTTACGTCTTTCTGGGCCCACGATGCCGATCCCGGCGCCAATCTCGACCAGCAGTGCCGGGCGTCCCTCACCTCCGATGTCGTCTGGACCTACGCCACGGCCCACCTGGCCATCAGTGGAGACTTCGTCGACGTGGATGGAGCCACGGGTCAGCTTAGCGATATCCAGAGGGACGAGACGGGTCGCTGTAACGACATACACTGGGTCCCGTGCTGCAACCAGTAAGGACGCACTGGTTGCGTGGCGAGTGAACGTTGAGGAGATCTCTCCATATCCGGGCCGCACTCTCGGCCCTGCTCCTGTCGGGTTGCGTCGGCGAGGGGAGAGGGCGACGCGACGTCGTTCCCCGACCGGTTGGTAACCCGGCGGTTGACAAACACGCGCCCCACAAACACAAGATAGCGCTGGAGCTAGTCCTGCGCATCCCGGGCGGAGCCCAGAACGGCGAGCTGGGGTTCCGCTTCGGCCCGCCACGGGACCTCGACGGCGACGGCGTCGTCGACATCACCGCCGGAGCGCGGTTCACGGCGCTGGAGTTTCCGGACATGGGCTCCGTCGCGGCCTGGTCGAGCGACGACGGTGGAGAGCTGGCCTACTGGGAGGGACACTGCGTCAAGGCCCTCTTCGGTCATGCGGTCCTCGGCGGCCCCGACGCCGACGGCGACGGGGTTGCCGACGTCGTCGCGGCCGCGCCCAACGGCAAGTACTACGGCGTCTATCGGGGCATTCTCTACGCGCGCTCCGTCGTCACGGGAAGGCTCCTCTGGAGCGTCACCGGTGAACCCGACGAACGCTTGGGATGGGACATGGCGCTGGCCGGAGACCAGAACTCCGACGGCGTCGAGGACCTCTTCGTCGGAGCCCCGTGCGGAGCGGGAGTGGGCGCCGCCTACCTGCTGAGCGGCCGTAACGGGAATACTCTGCGTACGTTTCGCTCAGGCGAGCCTAGGGACCGGTTCGCCTGGTGTGTGTCCGCCGTTCCTGATCTCGACGGAGACAGCCTCCGCGATCTGCTCGTGGGTGCGTTGGGCGCGCGAAGTGACGACCAAAAAAAGGTCGGAGCTGTCTACGCCTTCTCGTCGGCTAGCGGGACCCGGCTTCGCGTCTGGTACGGCCGCTACACGGATGGCTTATTCGGGGAAAGGGTGGCCGGGCTTCCGGACCTCGACGGCGATGGGGCTGGCGAGGTGGCGGTCGCGGCGCCGTACCGGCCGGTTATCTCCGGCCCGCCTCCCACCCATGCGGGCGAGGTTTTCGTCTTTTCGGGAGCGACCGGGAGCGAGCTTCATCACTGGGTCGGCACCCAGCCCGGAGAACTGTATGGCCGTATGGTCGCGAGCGCCGGCGACCTCGATGGCGACGGGGTGGCGGACGTCGCCATAGGAGCCCCGTGGAGCAGCGGCAGCTGTAGCGGTACGGAGAGCGACGTAGGGAACGGCATGCAGAAATGCGGCCGTTTCGAGGTGCGCTCGGGCAAAAGTGGCGAGCTGCTCGCAGGTGTGGAGGGGGATCGCCCGGAGATGTGGCTGGGCTGGCACATCGAAGCAGCGCAAAATCTCGGAGAGGAGCGCTCGCAGCGGGGTCTGCTGGTCTCCGCGCTCCGCAGCGAGGAAAACGGCCAGGTCGGAGCCGGCGCGCTTCACCTGTACGTGGTGCGAGAGTAGCTTCTTACGGCACGACCAACCTTCTCTGACGCGTCAACGACAGGAGGTATTGCCGCAAGGCCCCTTTCCCCTCCCGGCTCAGGGAGTGAAACGCCTTGCGTGCCTCCGCCGCCTCGCCGCCGTGCGCGTCGATGGCATGGTCGAACCATGGGGCGTGTCCGTCGTGGAAGTATGGGGGTGAGTTCGCCAGGCCCCAGAGGCGCCGCGTGAGGTAGTACGGCCGCGTGACACCGTGGTCCACGTGGCGCGACGTGTTCTTCCCGCCGAGGTCGTGACGCTTCATGTCACTGAAGAGCCACAAAGGGTAGCCCTGTAAACGCGGATCATACCGGACCCGCGGGGTCTCACCCTGGCGGGAAAGGTCGAACTCGAGTCCACCTGCGGCGGTACCGGAGCCCGTGCGGAAGACGGGATCCTTCAGGACCAGCATCGGAACGTGGCACGACGCACAACCGATGTCGTCGAAGAGGTGGCGGCCACGAGCCCACTCGTCGAGGAAGACAGTCGCCGTAGGCGCTATCAGGTGCTTGGCGGCCGGCTCGAAGTCGTGCAGCGTCTCGGGGGGACGGATCACGGGGACTTCCCCGAGGGCGAGGAAAGAGACCAGCGCCGTGAGCTGACCCGCCGTTAGCTCCTGAGTCACCCCGTCGCCGTCGGGGTCGAGTGGGTCGGTGCCCCTGCCCAGAAGATCCGGGTCCGGCTGCACGCGGTGAGCACGCACGAGCTCCTCGCTCTGGATCCCGAAGTGGACCTGCAGCGACTCGGCGACAAAGTCTCTGAGGGTGGCGAACGTGCCCTTCCAGCCGAAGGGCTTGATGACAAGGTCGGGGTCGACGCCCTCGACACCGGACGTGTTCACGGTTCCGTCGGCCGCGACCCGCAGGACGCCGAAGCGGACGCCCTTGGAGACCAGCTCGCTTTCAACATTGGTTCCTTGGCGCCGCGCCTCCCGCACGAGCCGGGTGCGGATAGCCTGCAGGTCCACGGACATCTCCCGCGCCAGAGCCTCGACCAGGCCCACCCCCTGGAGCGGCGGCGGGTTGCGTGCGTCGGCGGACTCGATGCTGTCGTTATCTCCGTAGAGGAAGCTATTATCCTGCAAGGCACCGGCGCCCGCGGGACCTCCGCGCCAGTGGCAGGACGTACAGCCGGTCGTCTCGGGGCCTCCGAATCTGCCTTCGTGCACGCGGCGGAACGGTCGCCCGTCCCGAGCTCGGCGCCCACTCCCGAGACCATCCGTGAAGCTGTACTCGTGCTCGAAGAGCAGCCGCCCGACCTCGTAAAGCTCGGCCAGGCTCACCCGACCGGCGTCGATCTTTTCCTCGGGGACGGCCGCCGCCGTAGCTCGCAGCAGCGCCCCGGGCTCGATGGCCTCGAGGTATCGGAGGTGGCGTCGTAGCTCCGCCCGCCGGTGAGCTTCGCGAGCGGCCTCGACGCTAAGAGAGTCCCGCGGCAGGGGGGCGAAGGTCGCGGCAGGTTGCGGCTCCGGCACGACGGCGGGGCCGGAACAGCCGGCAACCAGGACGAGGACGAATACAAGGACTCGTTTCATGGGACAAAGAGCTCCGGCTCGCGGTCCAGGGAGAGCAGAAAGACCTCGAGCGCCGCGCGACCCTCGTCGCCGAGCTCGAGGTAGCGGTCCCTGGCGGCGGTCCCTTCTCCCCCGTGCAGGCGGATCGCGTCATCCACGGTCGGCGCCCTGCCGTCGTGCAGGTAGGGTGAGGTGAAAGCAAGCCCCCAGAGCGGGCGGGTGAGGAAGACGGAGGTTGCGATCCCGTTCTGCTCCGAGGGAGTCGCCAGCTCCGATCCCATGTCGTGGCGACGAAGGTCACTGAAGAGCGGAACGTTGAAAGTCGTGCCGAGAGCGTGCCGGGGCTCGATCTTCGGCTGGTCGCCGTCGTGCGCGACGTTGATGCGGATGGGTGTGCGGTCAGCCAGTTGAGAGCCCCGAGGCCGCACCTCGAAAACGGCGTTCTTCAGCTCGAGTAAAGGCCGGTGGCAGTTGCTACAGCCCACCTCGTCGAAAAGAAGTCGTCCGCGCGCGAAAGACTCCAGCAAGGACTCGGGCTGGGGGGGACGGATGACCGGGACCTCGAGCTGTACCAGGTACGCCACCATAGTGGTCAGCATCCCCTCGTCGAGCTCGATCGTGCTGCCGTCACGGTCGATGTCGTACCACTTTCCATCGCCGTAGAGCGTCCGTTCAGTCTTGCCATCCCGGACACGCTGCTGGTCGTGCACCGACACGATGCCGAGGTGGATGCGGAAGGACTCCTCGACCATGCCGCGAAGGGTTGCCTGGTGGCCCTTCCAGCCGAAGGGCTTCACCACCAGGTCCGGATCAACACCCTCGACGCCGCCCGTGTCCACCTTGCCGCCGGGGTGGGCCTTGAGCGTGCCGAAACGAACGCCCTTGCTCTCCAGCACCACCTCGGCAGGCCGAACGCCCTTGCTGGCAGCTTCCACGGCTTCTTTTCGCTGCGCGTTGAGGTCAGCGGTCATCTCGCGGGCGAGCGCGGCGATCGGACCGAGCCCGAGGAGGTGAGGTGGGTTGCGCTCGTCGGCCGTGAGGGTGCTCTGGCCGTCACCGCGGAGGAAAGCGTTCTGGGTGTTGTTCCCGGCTCCGTCCGGCCCTCCCTTGAAGTGGCAGGTGGAGCAGCTGTGGCTGTCCGGCCCTCCAAACTCCCCCTGGTGCACCCGCCGCAGATTAGGGGCTTGGTGGCTCCCAGCGCGGGCCAGGACTCTCCCACCGAGCGCGTTGCCAAGTCCCTGTTCGGGGCGAAACTCGTAGTCGAAGAGCTCGTCGCCCACAACGAACAGCGCATCGCCTTCGAAGGTCTCGCGGTCGACCGCTATCTGAAGCAAGGTGGCGTGCTCGAGAAGCTCCCCGGGGTCCCTGGCGTCTAGAGAGCGGTCAAAGTCCTCGCGGAGTCGGAAGTCGAGGGCGGCCGCGATCTGCTCGATGAGCTCGCTGTCCGACGGCACCGTCAGCGAATCCGAGGACCAGAACCGGTTCGCCGAAGAGGCCGGTCTGCTGGAAGGGGAGCTGGCGGCGGGGACCGGTGTCCCATCGGAAACGCAGCCCGGCATCATCAAGAAGAGAACGGCAAGGAAGAGCACAGAAAAGCGCGGCATGGAGACACTATTGTACCGGTATCGCGTTGACACCGCTCCACCCGGGACGGTACTTTATGCGGGTCTCAGCGAAGCGTCCTTCTCGTATAGGATCCCTCCATATGATAGAACTTCCTTCGTTCTCCTTCGGTCGAAAGCTCTGCACAGTCCTTTTGATCCTGGTTTTTGCCTCAGCCTTGCCAGGCTGCTGTGGCTACGAGCATGTGCGGCCCTTCGACGAGCGCCCCGCAAGCACCCTCCTCACCCGATTCGAGCGCGAGGGGTTCGTTTTTGCTGCATCGCTCCCTCCTGGATCCGAGTTCATCCGGCGCCACCTGGGATACGACCTGCAAGATTGGGAAATCCTGCCGATCCTCACTTACCTCGAGAACGCGAGTACGGGATTCAATTTCGAGGTGCCCGTGCGGAAGGCCCAGTTCCAGCTGGCTGACGGAACGACTTTCGAGGCGCTGAGTATCGACGAAGTCGTGGACGAATGCAGTTGCTCGGCCGAGATGACCGACGATTACAACGCCAAGGCCCTCGTAGACAGGAATCTTCCCTCCAAAGGGAACCCAGGTAGCGTCGTGCAAGGGGTTCTCTTCTTTCGCCCGGAGGGAAAGGAGCTGGAAGATTGCAACCTTTCTGAAGGACTTCTTTCTCTCGAGGTAACGAAGAGAAGCCCGGAGGGGGGCGAGACGTTCACTGCGCAGATCAATCCGGGAGTCGAGTGAGAGAGCTGTTACCCATGAGCAAGGAAATTTCTGCATCGGTTGCCCTGCTCGCATTAGCGCTTTCCTCGATACTCTTTTCAAGCTGCGCCTCCGTATCCCCCCAGGACAAAAAGGCACTCGAGGAGACCGAGCGCGATTTCACCGTCGGCAACTACGTCGACGCCCTTCAGGGTTACCGCAAGCTTGCTCCGAAGTTCGAGTCCGCAGGCTACCAGGAAGCTGGCAGCACCCGGCTCGGTGAGATCAAGAGTCTCTATCGGCTGAGGCGGTACGAAGAGGCCTCGGAAGCCTTCAAAGATTTGAACCTCGAGGAGCTGCCAAAGCCGCTCCTCCACCAGGCCTACCTGTACGCCGGGCACACCGAGGTGGAGCTCGGACGGCGGGCAGAACCCAGCTTTGTCGAAGAAACTCCCTTGAACGCCCAGCTCATCAAGCTGGGACAGCAGAAAGCGACCAATCACTATCAACTCGCACGCAACAGATACAATCACATCCTGACCGAGCTTGACGCCGGCGACCTGCAAGCTCTCCAGGGAAAGGGGGAGTGCTTCCTGCGTCTCGGGATGCTCTCGAGGAGCACACAGCTCATCAACAAGGGGCGCGAGTTTCTCAAGGTCTGCGCCGACAAAAAACCACAGGACCTGCAGGTCCTGTTTCTACTCGGCAAGACGCTGCAGGAGGACCTGGGGGCCGGCAAGCTGATTCCCGAGGCTGCCAACAATATCCTGGCGGCCCTGAAGATGGATCGCGAGGGCAACTACGATTTTCACGTCGCGTATCGAGATATCCTGGTCTTCGTCAAGAAGTACAAGACGCCTCCGGTTCTGATCAAGGCGTTGGATGACGCGCAGATGCGGAAGAGCGTGGAGCACGTCATCGAGTTCCTGGCCGGTTACCTCCGCGAAGGGCGTCGCCTGGAGGATCCCTGGGGAAAAGAGCTCGACGAACAAACCGCGGCATTCCTGAAAGAATT
>Ga0315336_1002363_pt1 | contig 29215 bp, 26 predicted proteins | sample ASW5metaG_FD_204512 | JGI IMG/M metagenome (GOLD analysis project Ga0315336, IMG submission 204512) | Ammonia-oxidizing marine archaeal communities from Monterey Bay, California, United States - ASW #5 | ecosystem: Environmental > Aquatic > Marine > Intertidal zone | place: USA: California... | reverse complement strand
ACTTGAATTACTTTTCCATCCCTCATTATTGCAATCCTGTGTCCAACTTTTACTGCTTCATCTAAATCGTGTGTAATAAACACTGTGGTTTTTTTCATAAGTTTGGATAACTTGATAAACTCAAATTGTAGCTGTCTTCTGATCAAAGGATCAAGAGCACTAAAAGGTTCGTCCATTAGCAAAATTTCAGGATCAGCAGCAAGCGCCCTAGCTAGACCGACCCTTTGTTGCATTCCTCCTGACAATTCATGCGCATACTTATTTCCCCAACCATGCAGCTCTACGATATTTAAAATTTGGTTAGCTTTTTCATATCTTTGATTTTTATTAATTCCTCTTATTTCAAGCGGCATTGCAATATTATCAATAACCGAGCGATGTGGCATAAGAGCGAAGTTTTGAAAAACCATGCCGATTTTTTTATTTCTTATTTGTTGGAGTTTATGTTTTTCTAATGACATCACATCATCTCCATCAATTAATATTTTTCCTGAAGTTGGCTCTAACAATCTGTTTATATGACGTACAAGTGTCGATTTACCACTTCCTGATAAACCCATAACACAGAAAATTTCTCCAGGGTTTACATCAAAAGACACATCAGAAACTCCAATAACTGAATTATAATTTTCTAAAGCTTCTTGTTTAGAAATATTTTTTTTTGTGATGGCTTCTAATGCCTCGTGAGATATATTGCCAAATATTTTCCAAACATTTTGTATTTGAATATAACTGCCTGAATTTTCAGTTGACATAGATAAATTTTTTAAAAAACCGGCGGAGAATTTCTTCGCCGGCTAAATACATTTATTAATTTATAGACCTAACCAACCATCGACAGTGTCAGCGTTGTTAGTCATCCATTCTCTTGCAACTTCAGCCGGATCTCTTTTATTTACAGAAACTTCAAAAGCCATCCAAGAAACATCATCAGCAGTTATTTGAAAATTATTAAAAAATTCAACAATAGCTGGTGATTTAGCTTCTAATGATGTTCCCCATCCAATTTGTATTTGTTTAAGAGCATCTTTTGAAGCTACATAAGATTTTGTATACCAATCTGGATCTGCTTTAGGTTGAATCATTTTGTATTTTTCAGGATCATAAGTAGGTTCATCTAACATCACTACATCAGCCATTCCCCAAATTGCATGTGGCTTATAACAATAGAAAGCATAGCCCTCACCTTTCTTGATAGAGTCTAAAACTCTAGCATTTTTGACTGCTTCATCTGCTCTAATAGGTTCAATCCCTACATCATATAACTTATAATCTCTCAACTTTACTTGATTAACATTCGCAGATGCCCATCCATCAGCACCAATCCAAAATTCTCCTTTTCCATTGCCATCGCTATCCATTGCTTTGACAACTTCTGGTCTTCCCAAGTCAAAAATTGAAGTGATATTCATTTTACTAGCAAAATCTTGGGATACACAATATCCTTGATTGCCTTCGTATGGATTAGAGCTTAATTTTAATGTTCCCTTTGGTACCAAGTCCTTAGTATAAGCTTCCTGGTTTGGTAGCCATACATCAGGATGCACTTCTATTTCGCCTTTGCTTCTATCAATAGCTCCATAAATTGCTGTATTGTTACCAGGAACAAGTTCAGCTTCACCTCCCATTTTATCAGTCACAACAGCAGCTAATAAATTTGCAATTGCAGTTGCACCAGTCCAACCTGGATCACCGATTTTAACTTTTTCTGCATAGCTTGAAAATGATACAAACAATGTAATTAATCCAGCTATGAAGGTATTTTTAAATATTCTCACTTTTCCTCCTATTTTATCAAAAGTATAAAATAGATTATAAAGATAAAAGTCAATAATTGATGTAAATTTCTAATAAAAACAAAGACAGAGCTCATTATTTTTAATTTACAATTTGTAGAAATGTATTTTTTATTAAGATAAAAAATTTTTAACAATCCTGTTAAATACTTTTGGTTTTTCCATGTGTGAATTATGAGCACAATTTTCAATAATTTCTATCCTTGAATTGACAATACCTTTTTTTAAAATTGCTTGCTGATTCCAATCATAAGATAGATCTTTATTTGACCATATAATAAGAGTTTGACATATAATATTTTTTAGTTGCGCTCTACCATCCCAGCACTCCCAAGCATCTAGGCTTGCTAGTGCTGCTTGCATTGAAGCTTTTTTTCCTTCACGAAGACATAATCTGTATCCTTCGCCTATTAAATAATCAATAAACCATGTTTTAGCTATTTTAGTTCTGACTTTATTTAAACCAAATTTTTTAATATTATTTCTAGTCTCTTCTATAGTTTCAAATCTATTTGGCAAAACTCCAATTGAACCAGTACCGAAACAAATTAACTTGTTTATACGTTTTAAATTCATTGCAGCCATTTCCTGAACAATCATGCCTCCCATTGAATGACCTAATAAATTAAATTTTTCTATTTTTAAAAAATCTAACAAATCAAAGATTTGTTTTGCATTTTCTTTAATAGTTGATGGTGCTAATAAATGAGAGCTTTCTCCATAACCCGCTAAAGATGGCATGATTAAATTATAATTTTTTTTTAATTCATCCTCTTGAAATTTCCACATGGATTGACTCCCTAAATATCCATGTAAAAGTACTAATGGATATCCTGTTCCTATTATTTTATAAGAAAGATAAGGCAATGAGTTATTCAGGAGCTAAAGTTAGCTCCATACCATCTAAGTCTTCAGAATATTCAAGTTGGCAACCTAATCGAGAATTATTAGTAACATGAAAAGCTTGATCAAGCATAGATTCCTCATCATCATCTATCTGTTTTAATTTTTTGACCCATTCTGAAGATATATATACATGACATGTTGCACAAGCACAGCAACCTCCACATGCAGCTTCAATATCCAGTCCTGCATCGCGAATAATTTCCATGATTGTTGATCCATGTTCAGCATCTAATTGATGAAATTTATCCTGCCTATCTTTAACCTTTATTATTCCCATTAAACACCTAATTTTTTATGCAAATCTTTTGATGAAGTAGAATATCGAAAAACATTTTTCTTCTCAGGATAACAATAGGCAAAACACTTTTGAGCCATTAAAGCAGATTCATGAAATCCAGATAAGATTAATTTTAATTTACCTGGATAGGTATTAATATCACCGATAGCAAAAATCCTTGGAACTGAAGTTTCAAATTTTTCAGTGTCTACTGCTATTAAATTTTCATGCAAATTCAAACCCCAACCAGCAATAGGTCCTAACTCCATTTTTAATCCAAAAAAAGGAAGTAAATAATCTACTTCCATAGAATATTCATTATCTTCATGTTTGTATTGAACCTCTTTTAAATTTTTTTCATCACCTAATAGAGCACTTAACTGACCAAGCACAAAATCTATTTTTTTATTTTTTTCTAATTCTAACATTTTTGAAACTGAGTCTGGGGAAGCTCGAAATTCTTTTCTTCTATGCATCAAAGTAACATCAGCAATTGAGGCTAAATCAATCGCCCAATCTAGAGCTGAGTCACCCCCACCAGCAATAAGAATTTTTTTATTTCGAAATTTAACTTTATTCTTAATGGAATAAAATACGCTAGTATTTTCAAATAATTCAATATTTTCAATTGTGGGGCGTCTTGGTACAAAACTACCTGCTCCAGCTGCAATAACTATACATTTAGCATTTATTATAGTTTGATTAGACGTAGTAATTTTCCATTCATCGTCCATTTTCTTGATACTATCTGCTTGTTGATTTAAATGAAATGTTGGATCAAATGGCTTTGCTTGTTTAATTAAGTTATCTACTAACTCTTGCGCATTAATTTTTGGATATGCGGGAATGTCATATATGGGTTTTTCAGGATACAACTCAGCACATTGACCACCTATTTTATCAAGATTATCAATAAGATGGCAATTTAAGTTAAGCAATCCTAATTCAAAAACTGCAAACAAGCCAACGGGGCCGGCTCCTATAATAACTACATCGGTTTTATGTGACATTTATTTAGATTACTCATATAGTACATTTCTTAAGAAAAGAAATGTTTCCAAGCAAATCTGCTAAAATTTGGTATTCATAAACGTTTCCATTGAATCATCCATTGCCTCTAACCAATTAGTATGATGAAGGGGGGCAAAAGTTCCAGTTACAGCAGAAGAAAAAGATTTATTTCGATATTGTAAAATATCTTCTTCTTTATGATGCTCCCAGTCATAAAAATTTTTACGAATTAATTCCATGTCTATTTTTGGATAATCTACCATGCTGCATAAATCTTTGGTATATTCAGTTTGAAAATCTATCATTTGCAAAGGATCTTCTAATTTCTCTTCTTTATTTACCCACTGATTAATATCTTCTGAAATCTTTTCTTTAGAAGGTAATGAAATTTTATTCATAATCACATCACGAACATACCACGATTGTGCATCGAACATATTAAAAGTATGAAACTGATCTTGCATCCCTAAATAAAATAAATTGTGATTATCTTGCCACACAACCCCTTTATATAATTTAGGAGGATATAACCTATTATACGTCTCTAATTTTAATTGTTCTTCTATAAAAGGAAAATGATGTAAATATCCTGTACATAAAATAATTGCATCAGCATCTTGGGTATGACCATCTTTAAAACTTGCTTTTTTCCCATCTAGCTTATCTAGATAATGGACTTCTTTCATGCCTGTTGGCCACTTAAAACCCATAGGATTATTTCTGTATCCAATTGTCACTGAACGGGCTCCATATTTATAGCATTGCAATGCAATATCTTCGGCAGAATAACTACTCCCAAGCACTATAACGTCTTTACCTCTAAATTCTTCCGCATCACGAAAGTCATGGGAGTGCAAAATTCTTCCAGGAAAAGATTTCATTCCTTCGTATTCAGGAATGAAAGGTACAGAGAAATGACCAGTAGCAACAACTACGTAATCAAATTTTTCATTTAAAAATAAATTATTTTTTTTATCCTTGGATGTAATATTAAAATCTTTTCCATCATGAAAAACGCCAGTAACAGAGATATTAAATTTGATATATTTTTTTACATCAGATTTTTTTGCACGACCTATGATGTAATCATACAAAACTTCTCTTGGTGGAAATGATGGAATAGCTTTTCCAAAATGATCATCAAAAGTATAATCTGCAAACTCAAGACATTCTTTTGGACCGTTTGACCATAAATAACGATACATGCTATTTGGAACAGGGTCTCCATATTGATCAGAACCAGTTCTCCAACTGTAGTTCCACAAACCACCCCAATCAGATTGTTTATCAAAACAAACTATTTCAGGAATTTTTTCACCCTTAAGCTCTGCTTGATGAAAGGCTCTCAAAATTGATAAACCGCATGGACCTGACCCTATAATAGCAACTTTTGGCATTAAATTTTCCTCAAAATAATTAAAAAACTAACTATTTCCTAGATTTAAAGAATTTTAAAGTAAAAAATTATTACAGTAGATGAAATATTGCGGTTGATTTATCTTAATGTATTAACTAGTCTGAATGCAGATTTAAATCTTAACAAACCTTACGGAGGAATTATGTTAAAGACTTTAACAAAAATTATTGCAGTAACTGCAACTACTTTTGCATTCCTTGCAATAAGTACTGTTTCAAAAGCTGCAGACCCAATCAGAATTCCAGTACTAAACTGGTCAAGCCAAATTGTTATGGCTAATGTGTTGGGTCAAGTATTTGAAGAACAGGGATATTCAGTTGAATATGTCCCGGCCGAATCCGCTTCAAGATATGAAGCTGTAAGAATTGGTGATCTTCACATAGCTCATGAAACTTGGGAATCAACAATGGCTATACCTTTTTATGAAGCAATGGACAAAGGTGGTCTGATAGATGCAGGCAGTCATAATCTAATTACATTTGAGGAAATGGGTTTTCCAAATTGGATTCTTGATGAAGGACTTTGCCCTGGCTTACCAAGTTGGGAAGCTTTAAAATCTCCAGATTGTGCAGCGAACTTTGCAACTGCTGACTCAGATGGAAAAGGTCGTTGGTTAGAAGGACCTATAGAGTGGCATGGAGATGTTATGCCTAATAGACTTAAAGGTTTAGGTATTGACGACTTATGGACAGTAAAATTTGCTGGTAGCGCTGATGCTTTATGGACAGAATTAAAAGCTGCAAAAGCAGAAGGTCGTGGAACAGTGATCTTTAATTGGTCACCAAACTTCACTGACGCTGCAGGTTTTACTTTTATTGATTTCCCGCCTTACTATGAAGGTTGCAGAATAGAGAATGGTGGAACTGTAGAAACCACAGGTTGTGGTTCTCCAAAAGGTTGGCTAAAAAAAGCTGCCCATATTAAGTTCCCAATGACTCACCCTTCAGCATATAAATTCTATACAAAAGCTAATTTTACCGCTCCGATGATCGGTTTAATGGCAGACTTTGTTGACAGTCAAGGCATGACTCATGCTGAAGCTGCATCTGCATTTATTGCTGAATACAGAGATACTCTTGATCTTTGGAAAAATTAGTTAAAAAAAAGCTTTAATTTAAAATCCCCCCTAATTTAGGGGGGATTTTTTTTAGTTTATCTGTTAGTTTTTTCATTTAATTTAATCACAAAGTGTAATAATGGATAATAATGCCAGATAAACCTGAAGCTAAAAATGATCGTCCTGTTATCAAGTGTGAATCTGTTTATAAAATTTTTGGCAGTAATGCCAAAAAACTTTTAGAAAGTTCTCAAGACCAAGTTGATGCCAAAACATTTCAAGAAGCCGGATGTATTGTTGGTGTAAACAAAGCTTCATTTGAAGTAAATAAAGGCGAAATGTTGGTAGTAATGGGCCTCTCTGGTTCTGGCAAATCGACACTTCTTCGCTGTATATCAAGATTAACTGACGCAACATCCGGAAAAATTTTTATAGACGGTGAAGATTTATTAGCCATGAATAGTAAACAATTAATAGAGTTAAGAAGAAATAAAATGGGAATGGTATTTCAGAGTTTTGCCTTGCTACCCCATAAAACTGTTCTGGAAAATATAGCTTTTCCTTTGTTGATGAAAAAAACTGGTACCAATGAAAGTATTAAAAAAGCTGTGGAGATGGTTGAGTTAGTAGGCTTAAAAGGAAGAGAGAATTATTTTCCAAGAGAACTCTCCGGGGGACAGCAGCAACGTGTGGGCATTGCTCGATCATTGGCAATAGAACCAGATATTTGGTTCCTAGATGAGCCTTTCTCAGCTCTTGATCCCTTAATTCGTAAAGAGATGCAGGACGAATTTTTAAGATTGCAGGGCGTATTAAATAAAACTATTATGTTTGTTACCCATGATTTTGATGAGGCTCTTCGTTTAGCTGACAGAATTGCCATAATGAAAGATGGAATAATAGAACAACTAGATACCCCGGATAATATTGTTTTGCATCCAGCGACAGAATATGTTCAAAAATTTACCGAAGACATACCAAGGGAAAAAGTTCTTAAAATTGAATCGATTATGGACCCCGTTGACTCAAGTAGTACACAATCATTGACGATTTCTAGACACGCAATCATTGAAACAGTTGCTGAATCAATACTGAACAGTAAGGAGATATTAACAGTGATTGATCCAAATAATAACAATGAAGCTGTCGGATCACTTAATCCATCCAAAGTTGTAAAAGTTTTATTTGGTGATTCAAAAACCAATAATCAATAATGTTGCATAAAGTAAAGCAATCAAGGCCTATACAATTTAGCATATTAATATTTGTTTTTTTGCTTTCCTATTTTTTTATTCCCAATTCTGAAAATAGTTTTTTTTGGAGATTGCCGCCTTTGTTGAAAGATGTTCCGACACTAATTCAAAGTATATTGGATAATCTTATGTTTGAGTGGTTCACTATCCCAGTTTGGGATCCTGTATGGCAGGATTATGAGGATAAAACTATTTTTAGAATAATTACCAGAAGTATATCTAGTTCAGTTTTATTTATAATTATTTTCATAAGGGAGATTCTTCTTGGAGGAGCACGGACCTTAGCTTTTTTTACAAGTGATGCAATGAGCGCTAACAAGTTTTTTTGGCCTGCAATTCCATGGACGGTAGTGGTAGCAGGTGCAGCTATATTGGGCTATCAACTTCAAGGAATTCGTTTAGCTTTACTTGCAGGAATAGGATTTTTTTATGTTTCTGTTTTTGGGCAATGGGAACCTTCCTTGCAAACCTTATCTTTTATTCTTGTTTCTGCCCCAGTTTGTTTTGTTTTGGGTTTAAGTCTGGGTATCTGGGGTTATTTAAGTAGAAATGTTGAAGCTGCCTTACAACCAATTTTGAATGTAGCACAGACGTTGCCTCATTTTTCATATTTAGTACCCGTAATGGTGATGTTTGGCGTTGGCGATCATGCTGGAGCGATTGCAACAATTATATTTGCAACACCCCCCATGGTCCGCTTAACCATTCTTGGTTTAAAAAAAATATCTCCCGACGTTGTTGATTCAGGATTAATGAGTGGCTGTAATAGGTTTCAATTAATGTTTAGAGTACTTATTCCTACAGCAAGAAGAGATATTTTAATTGGAGTTAATCAAGTGATTATGCAATGCCTTGCAATGACAGTGATTGCATCATTTATTGGCGCTAGAGGATTAGGATTTAATTTAAAAGTAGCTTTAAACAACTTAAAGATTGGTCACGCCGCTGAAATAGGAATTTGTGTTGTGATAATAGCAGTTATCTTAGATAAACTGTCATTAGCGTGGGCAAATAAACAAAAAGATTACTTTGCAAATTTAAATTTCTATCAAAGGCATAAGTCTTTTTTGATTTTTATCATTGTATCAATTGTAGGAATTATTGTAGCTTATGTGGGAACATTTTATTTTAAGGGAGGCATTAATTATTTTTATTTTGTGCCTTTTGCTAAAGGTTTAAGTATTTCCCCCTTTCTAGATGCGGGTGTTGACTGGATTTGGCAAACATTCTTTTATACTTTAAATACATTTAACATATTTCTTATAACTAATGTCCTTGTGCCAATGAAAAATTCGTATCTAGGCATGCCTGTATTATCAACTTTTATTTTAGTAATGGGCGCCGGATATATTATAGGAGGAATACGGTCATCTTTAATAGTTGGAAGTTTAATTTTATTTATAGCGCTATCTGAGTATTGGGATAGGGCATTGATTACAGCCTATATGGCAACTTTTGCTGTACTGGCATCAGCAATTATAGGATTGGTGGTCGGATCTATTTGCGCTCAAAATAAAATTTTAACCAATTTTGGACTGATGATTTGTGACTTCTTTCAAACATTCCCATCTTTTATCTATCTCATTCCCGTGATACTTCTTTTTGGGATTACCGACACATCAGTTATGATTGCAGCCATATCTTATGCAACCGTTCCCGCAACAAGATACACGATAGAAGGACTTCGGAGTGTACCACCAGAATTACATGATGCGGGATCCATGTCAGGAGTCTCAAAACTACAAAGGTGGACCAATATAGAATTGCCCCTTGCTTTTCCCCATATAATGCTTGGTGTAAATCAAACAGTGATTTTTGCTTTAATGATGATTGTTATTGGCGCTTTAATTGGAACTGTGGATTTGGGACAATTAATCATGGGGGCCATATCAAGAAAGAACGGTGCTGGACTTGGCTTAACTTTAGGAATATTTGTTTCTTTTATGTGTCTAGCTGCAGACAATTTAATTCGTACTTGGTCTGATGAGAGAAAAAAATTATTAGGATTAAATTAATTTATTCTCCCAAAAGACTATCGTCTAAAATACTAGTATCGTAAGCTGAATAAGAATGCCAGCCATTTACAGTTTGGTCACAATCAATTAAACTTCCAGTCATTAAACCTGATTCATCTGAGCATAAAAAAGCTAGAGTTCTTGCAACATCAATCGGTTTGGTTAATCTTTTAAAGGGAACTTTGGCCTCGGCTTTTTCTAACCATTCTTCTCCACCATTATGAACTCTTTTTTGAATTGAATGCTCTCCAGGAGTATCTGTCCAACCAATATTTAAACCATTAACTCTAATTTGGTGACCGGATACACTGTTAGCAATATTTTTAATCATAATTCCAAGCGCTGCTTTTGAAGCACTGTAAGCTGTTAGGAAAGGCATGCCGCTGTATAAAGCCATTGACAAAACGTTAGCTATCGTTCCTTTATTTTTATCACGAATCATTATCTTAATAGACTCTTGCATCAATAAAAAAGGAGCTCTTGTATTAATATTAAAGTTTTTATCATAATTATCTAAGGTTGTACTTAAAATCGTTCCTCTCTCAGTATATCCTGCAACATTAATAAGAGAATTAACAGTTCCATATTCCTTATCTGTTAAAGAAATTATATTTCTACAATCATCAACATTAGAAAGATCAGCTTTCACATAAAGACACTTTGATCCAATTGTTTCAATTTGCTCTTTAATTGCTTCGCCCTGCTCTTCTTGACGTCCACAAATAGTAATTGCTTTGGCACCTCTATGTGCGAATAACTTTGCAGTTTCAGCACCACTACCTTGAGTGCTTCCAGTAATAATCACAACTTTTTCGTTAAATTGATTTTTTTGATCTGAGAAATATTCTTTATTCATAACTTATGTCTATAACCTTTCCGGTCTCATAAGACTTATAAGCTGCATTAGCTACAATTAATGCATTTCGACCATCTTCAAATGTTACACTAGGTTCTTTTTTACCATTAATAGTTGCAACAAAATCATTAAATTGATCTCTGTATGCCTGTGCATAGCGTTCAATAAAAAAATAATGAATAGGATCGTTTGATTTAGTGTGCTCACTAGTGAATTTCTCTACAGATGTTGGTGTTTGATTATTGGATATCATCATTCCTTTGCTTCCAAATATCTCGACACGCTGATCATAACCGTAAACAGCTCTTCTTGAATTGTTAATATGAATTAGTACGCCATTTTTTGACCTTAGAATAAACATGGCTGTATCATGATCCTTCACTTGTTTAACTTCTTCACTTATCAATTGACTACCAAAAGCTGACACTTGAATAATAGGATCATCTCCTAAAATAAAGCTTGATAAATCAAAGTCATGAATTGTCGTATCTCGAAAAAAACCTCCTGCTGCTTTTAAATAGTCCAATCCAGGAGGTTCAGGATCTCGACTAGTGATCACAATCATTTCTAAATTACCAATTTCCTTATTTTTACGAGCTTGTTGAAGTTTGTTATGACTATTATCAAAACGTCGATTAAAACCTATTTGAATTGGTACATTTGTTCCTTTGATATTTTCTCTACATTCATTAACTTTATTAATATCAAGATCAATTGGCTTTTCACAAAAAACTGCCTTACCAGCTTTACTCGCCTTGGTAATAAATTCTGTGTGAGTTGGTGTTGTAGATGCAATAAAGACTGACTTAATATCAGAATGTTCTAACGCCTCTTCTGAAGTTTCAGTTACAACAGCTCCATACTTTGTTGCTAATTCATTAGCAAATTCTTTGTTTACATCATAAATATATTTTAAATTACAATCTGGATGTGAACTAATAATTTCAGCATGCATTTTACCAATTCTACCTGCTCCCATCAAAGAAAAATTTAACATAATTAATATTAAAATATCATAATATAATTGCAATTATAATTTTACCCATTTTGAATTACTGTTAGATGATTTTTTTGCAGCAAAAATGAATTTAATACCTTTCACACCATCGCTGAGATTAGGAAATTTATTATTATCCTTTTGTTTTTTATCTGAGGTAATGGTATCTGCAAATTCTGTATAAATGTTTGCAAACGCCTCAAAAAAACCCTCTGGATGACCTGCTGCCAATCGTGATGATTCTAAAGATAAATTAGAAACTTCATTATTCGCACGGGTTATAATTTTAGTAGATTTATTTAATTCAGTAAATTTTAAAATATTTGGATCATCTTGTAACCATTCTACAGATCCTTTTGTACCATATACTCTTATCTTTAATCCATTTTCACCTCCTGTAGCTGCAGAAGATACCCAAATAGATGCCCTTGCCTTATTTTTCATTCTTAAAATTAAAAAAGCATTATCATCAACAGATAATTCAGGAGATAAAGAATTAACTTCTGCACTTACTTCTTTAACTTCTAAGGAAGTAACATATCGGAGAAGGTGATATGCATGTGTACCAATTTCAGATAATATCATTGAAGGGCCGCACATTTTTTTATCTAGTCTCCATTTTAATGTAGAGGCTTCATCTTTTTTCTTTATTCCCACAGTATAACCTTGAGGATATTCTACATTAATTACTAACACATCACCTACATGTCCTTTTTCTACAAGTTCTTTTGCCTCTCTTAACATTGGATAAGCAGAATAGTTATGCGTTAAAGCAAAAATAATTTTTTTCTTTTTCACTAATTGTTCAAGTTTTTTAGCTTCCTCAATTGTAGCAGTTAGAGGTTTATCACAGATAATATGAATATTTTTTTCTATAAATATTTTAGCAATTTTATAATGATCTCCAGATGGAGTCATTATTCCCAAAGCTGCAATACCATCAGGTCTTTTAGATTCTTCTTTAGCCATAGAAACATAATCTGCATAACAACGAGAAGTATCTAGGCCAAGAGAAACACCGAAGGTTTTTGATTTTTTAATATCTCTTGAAAATACACCTGCAACAAATTCAAAACGATTATCAAATCTAGCTGCAAGTCTGTGCGTATAACCTATAAACGAATTTGGGCCACCACCTACAAAGCCTATTTTTATTTTTTTATTATTTGGCAAGCTGTCATTACGCAATAAATCTAATCTACCAAATGCAATTTTTTCTTTTTTAGCCATTATACCACAATACCTCCATCAACTACGTAGTTTTGAGCGGAGATACCTGAGCTCTGATCTGAAGCAAAAAATAAAACAGTTTTAGAAATATCATGAGGATTAAGTAATCTTTTAATACATTGTCTGTCTAAAGTATTTTTTTTAATTTCGGGAGTAAGCCATAATTTTTTTTGCCTCTCAGTAATGATCCATCCAGGCACAACACAATTAACTCGGATATTGTGAGCACCTAAGTCTCTCGCCAAAGTTCGCGTTAAACCCATAATTGCGGATTTAGCAGTTGTGTATCCAGGCATACCACCTTGAGCCAACATCCAAGAGTAACTGCCAATATTTATAATAGAGCCGCTTCCTAATTTTCGCATATCATTATAAGTAGACTGTACCGTAAAAAAATAATGCCGCAGATTAATATGCATTCTATTATCCCAAAATTCTGGTGTAACATCATCAATATTATGACGTTCATCATTAGCTGCGTTATTGACTAAAATTGATATAGGTCCTACTTCAATTTGGATTTCTCTAATTTTTTTTTGCATTTCAATTATATCAACTAAATCACATTCTTTAAAAACAGCCTGATGATTGTATTTATGTAATTTTTTTACCAACCGATTTCCTAATTCTTTTTCTTTATCTAAAAAAACTACTTTTGATCCTTGTAGTAAAAAGTTTTCAACAATAGACTCACCAATACCTGATGCGCCCCCTGTAATCAAAACAACTTTATCTTTTAGAGATGGGTAGGAAGCAATTTCATTCATAAGATATAAAAAATATTAGTGGTTATCTCTTGGTATTCCTTTTGACTTAGAAATATTAAAATATTTTTCTTTTGTGTCTAGTGAAGCTCCTTCTGATAACTGCCCTATATATTCTCTAGAAATTTCCTGCCAAGGTGTTTGATTATCTGGAAATTTAAACTCTGAGTTCTTCATTCTTTCCTCAATTATTGAATCATCTATCATAACATCTACTCTTTTATTAATAAGATCAATTTTGATAGGATCATTATTTTTAATTATACGAAGTTTTCCACCTGCTGCCGCTTCAGGGGATACATTAAGTATAGATGCGCTTTCAGAAGTACCACTTTGACGACCATCTCCAAGACAGGGAAGGGCAGTAATTCCTTTTTTCAAAAGATGATCAGGTGGCTGCATATTTACAACTTCAGCAGCACCTGGATATCCGATAGGCCCACAACCTCTAATCATTAAGATACAATTTTCATCGATATTTAATTTAGGATTATTTATTTCATTGTGATAATTCTCGGGCCCTTCAAAAATAATAGCTCTTGCTATAAATTCCATTGGATTTTCCTTATTTGATAAATATCTTTCTTTGAAGTCTTCACTAACAACTGACATTTTCATAATGGCAGTATCAAAAAAATTACTTCGTAAAACTAAAAATCCTGCTTTTTCTTTCAAGGGTTTTTCAAAGTCTTTAATAATTTTATTTTCTATTTTCTTTATATTTTCTATGTTATCTTCAATTGCTTTACCTGTAACAGTCAAAGCTTTATTTTTTAGTTTGTTGTTTTTTAACAACTCGTTCATAACTGTTGGTACTCCGCCAGCTTGAAAAAAACCTTCACCTAAATAATCACCAGCTGGCTGTAAGTTTACCAATAAAGGAATTTTTTCTCCCCATTTTTCCCAATCATCTAGAGTTAAGTTAATGTTTAAGTTTTTTGCTATAGCAATAATATGGGGAGGAGCATTTGTAGATGCACCGATTGCTGAAGCTGTTACAATTGCATTTTGAAACGCATCTTTTGTCATAATATCGGAAGGTTTAATATCTTGTTCAACAAGATGAACACAACGAAAGCCGGTATCATATGCCATTTGCGCACGTTCTCTATAAGGTGCTGGAATAGCTGCGCAGCCTGTTAAAGACATACCTAAAGCTTCTGCCAAGGAATTCATGCTTGTTGCAGTTCCCATTGTATTACAATGACCAACACTAGGAGCAGAGGCTGCTACCATATCCATAAATTCTTCATAATTAATTTCACCTCTTGCATGCATTCGTCTTGCTTCCCATATTACTGTACCAGAACCAACTTTTTTCCCCTTAAAGGAACCATCTAACATTGGTCCACCTGATAAAACTATTGCTGGAATGTTAACTGTTGCTGCCGCCATTAAGCTAGCTGGTGTAGTTTTATCACAACCAGTAGTTAACACGACACCATCCAAAGGATAGCCATACAAAACTTCTACCAACGATAAGTAGGCTAGATTTCGATCTAATGCTGCAGTTGGTCTTTTACCTGTTTCCTGAATAGGATGAGTTGGAAACTCTAAAGGTATGCCCCCTGCATCACGAATTCCAGCTTTAATCCTAGTAGCCAAATCAATAAAATGCCTATTACAAGGAGACAAATCACTCCCGCTTTGAGCAATGCCTATAATTGGTTTCCCTGATTGTAATTCTTTTCTTGTTAAACCAAAATTTAAATATCGCTCTATATACAAAGCTGTCATACCAGGATTATCAGGATTATTGAACCAACTTTCACTTCTTAATTTTTTTTTACTCATTGATTATTTGATAACCTTCCTTAATAAAAAATTCTATACAAATCTAAAAAAACTACTTTTGATCTTTGCTGTAAAAAATATTCAACAATAGACTCACTAATACCTGATGCGCCCCCTGTCATCAATAAAACTTTATCTTTTAAAGATGGGTAGGAATCAATTTCATTCATATAAAACTTATTACATATTATTATTTTACTATTTATTAAAGAAGTTTATAAATTAATTTAATGAAATATATGTTTGCTTTTATTATTTTAATAAATTTTAAAGTTTTAGCCAATCATACAAAAATAGATAAAGATTTAATAAACTTAATGTCAAAAAATAAATCCACTGAAGTTGGTGCTAAACTTGGACTAGTAGAATAAAAACTATCTATGTTTCAAAAGATTTGTACCAATAATAAATGCTTCCTTTTTTTAAATTAATATTTTTTAAATATTTAAAATTTTAAAATAATTTAATTGTTTTGTATATCTGGTAAAAATTTTATCAGTATAAGATTTATAATCAAAATCTTTTTTTGATTTCATTTCTGCTCTCAGACTCCACATAATTTCTCTTAAAAGAGCAGCACATTTAAGTGCTTGAAAATTATATCGCAAACTTAATGAAATGGTATTTTTAAAATATTCACTTAACATAAAATTATCTTCCTCTTCATTAAATTGGTTATTTTTTGATAAATTTGCTAAATCAAGTATAGCAAAATTATAACCTGAAAATTCCCAATCTATAAGCCACAATTTTTTACCATCATTTAAAATATTGTTTCCAACCAAATCATTATGAGTAAAAACTACTTTATGAAATCCAATTGCTTTTTTTATTATTTTATAATCCTCAATAAATTTATCTAATTTTTTTGAGTATGAACTTTTTTTATTTTTTAAAATTTTAATGCTATCTGTGATTGAACTAAAATACCAAGAAGTTGAAGTGGGGCCATTAAAATAATTATTTACTTCCTCATGAACAATTTTAATTAGGGATATAACTTTTTTTAAAATATCTTCTTGCCTAATTTCTTTCGCAGTTAATATTTTGGATTTGATAAATTCAAAAATTAATATTCCTTCCTCACTATAAATCATCTTTGGTGTTATATTTGCTATATTTGCAGCTTTGTTAGCCTCAATCTGGTGTAAAGGATTATCACGAAAATCCACTAAAGATTTACCAATTTTTGCTACAAATTTATTCTTTTTATCTGATATCAAATATGTAGCATAACTCATTCCACCTTTTAAATCTTCAATAGTAATATTACCTTCAAAAAAATGTAAGGAGTTTAATTTATCCTTTAATTGATTTTTTGATTCATAATTTGCCAACATAACAATCTTTGTAAAGTTTTAAAAAATCTATATCAGTTAATTTTATGGGGTTACCTCCTGTAGAAGGATCTTTAAAAGCCAATACGCTCATTTCTTCCAATTTTGAATCATCATTTATTAATTCTTTTAGGGTATGAGGTATTTCTAACTGTTTTCGCAAATCTAAAATCCAATCCATAAAAGCGTTAAAAGAATTTTGTTGTAAATTTAAATATCTACTTAATGAAATTATTCGGTCTTCAATTGCGGATTTATTTTTTAGCAATACATAAGGCATAAATACGGCGTTGGTTAAGCCGTGATGTGTATTATATATTGCACCTACAGGGTGACTTAAGGAATGTATAGCACCTAACCCTTTTTGAAAAGCAGTTGATCCCATTGATGAACCTGCGAGCATATTACCTCGTGCTTCTAAATCATTTCCATCTTTATAGGCTCGCACTAAATATTTATGAACCATGGAAATTCCTTCTAGCGCTATCCCTTGAGACAATGGGTGAAAAAAAGGAGAACTATAAGCTTCTAAACAATGGGCTAATACATCCATTCCAGTATAAGCAGTGAGACTAGGAGGAAGGGCTAAAGTTAAATTAGGGTCAAGTATTACAATTGATGGAAGCATTTTTGGATGAAAAATAATTTTTTTCTCGTGTGTATCTTCTTTAGTAAATACTGCCGCTCTCCCTGTTTCAGAACCAGTACCTGCAGTTGTTGGAATAGCTATAATTGGAAATATGCCATTTGTATCTGCCCTTGTCCAATAATCACCTATATCTTCAAAATCCCATAAAGATCTTTTTTGACCTGCCATGAAAGCAATTCCTTTTCCTGTATCCATTCCTGAACCACCTCCAACAGCTACGACACCATCATGTTGACCTTCATTAAATTTTTCAACTCCTTCCATCACATTCATTCCAGTTGGATTTCCTTTAACATTACTATAAATTTTAGCTGAATTAGTTAATGCATTATTAACTTTATTAATAATATCAGTTTGAAGTATACCTGGATCAGTTACAATTAATGGATTTTTTATATTTAAACTATCACATGCTTTTTGAATCTCTCTTACTCTATCTAATCCAAACCAAATGGGTGTTGGGTAATTCCAGTTCATATTTTCCATAATCAATCCAATTAAATTGTTCTATAATGATAACTTTTCGCTCTAGTTACATGATCAAAACCCAAAACTGACAATGTAATACCTGTGCCTGTATCTTTTACACCTGTCCAAGCCAAACCTGGATCTAAATAATCACATCTATTCATAAAAAAAGTTCCCGTATTAATTTGTGGACCAAATTTTTGAGCGAATTCTTTATCCGAAGTCCATATACAAGCAGTTAAACCATAAGGGCTGTCATTCATGAGTTTAGCTGCCTCATTTTCATTTTCAACCTTCATAATTCCAACAGATGGACCAAATGTTTCTTCCATCATAAACTTCATCGAATGGTCAACATTAATTAAAACAGAAGGATGAACATAACAATTATTTTCTTCTGAAATTTTAAAATTTTCTTTTCCAATGATATCTTGTGCGCCATTAGTTATTGCTTCTTTAATTTGTGAACGAATTGATTGAGCTGCAGAAAGTTTTACTACAGGGCCAAGATTAGTATGTTTTTTTGAAGGATCATCCAAAATATACCTTTCTGTTATATTTTTTATTCCCTCAATAAAATCATCATAAATAGCACTATCAACATAAATTCTTTCAATACCGCAGCAAGATTGACCTGAGTTATAAAATGAGCCATCCGCTAAGTTTTCAATTGCATGATTGAGATTACAATCTTTTCTAACATAGGCAGGATCTTTACCACCAAGTTCTAAGCCAGCATTAATAAATCTCTCTCCAATAGCTCTTTTAACCTGTCTACCTCCACTTACGGAACCGGTAAAAAGCACGTGATCAATTCTATCGTCTGCAATAATTTTAGAAGTTGTTTCATGATCTAAATGTAAAAATTGAAATACTCCTTCAGGTAATCCAGATAGTTTTGCAGCTTTATATAATTGTTCTGCACAAAGTGGGGTTTGTGATGAGTGTTTTAAAATGACACAGTTTCCGGATAAAAGAGACGGTACAACTGAATTAACAGAAGTATTGTAAGGATAATTCCACGGCGCAATAATAAAAATAGTTCCCAAAGGATCTTTCGAAATAAAATTATCAAACTCATCATTTTTTTTTGAAATAACATTTTCTAATGCTTGATCTGACTTTTCAATCATATATCGAGCACGTTCTTCAAAACCATTCATCTCTCCACCACACTGACTAATAGGCCTTCCCATTTGTCTACATAACTCATCTTCAATTTCAGAATTATTTTCTAAAAACACATCAACAAATTTTGTTAAAATTATTTTTCTTTGTTGTAATGAAGTGTTACGCCAATTTAAAAAAACTTTTTTTGATGTAGTTAAAGTATTTTCAATTTCTTGTGTTGATGCATATTCTCTTTCTACATAAATAGAATTATCAATTGGGGTTATAGTTTTCAACATATATAGGCTTTAAATATATATTTTTTTTAAATCAATTATTATTTTCATTATATTAAAGTATATATTCTAGTACTAAATGAAATTAAATTTTAAAGGTAAATTTGCTATTGTTACTGGTGCTTCAGGAGGTATGGGGCTTGAAACTGTTAATAAACTTCTCCCGACAGGTATGAAAGTTTTAATGTTAGATATTAAAAATCCTCCCAAAAAATATCTTCAAAATAAAAAAATTGATTTTGTAAAAATTGATGTAACAAATTTTGTAGAATTAAAAAAAACTATCGATCACTATTACAACAAAAACAAATCTATAGATTACCTAATTAATACAACAGGAGTGCTGTGGTTTGATAAAGATGTTTCAGCAACTAATATTAATTTTAATATATGGGATAAAGTTTTTGAAATAAATCTTAAAAGTATGGCTTATCTAGCTAAATTAGTAATTCCTAAAATGAAAAAAAATAAATTTGGATCAATGGTCCATATTTCTTCTGTAGACGCTTTATCAGGTGATGATAAACCACAAGATGCGTATGGGTCTTCTAAGGCAGCTATGATTAGATTATCAAAATCATTAGCGATTCAATTTTCTTCTTATAACATACGATCTAATATTATTTTACCAGGGCCTGTTGAAACTACGATGCAGGATAGATGGAAAAAAAATCCACAGTTAAAAAAACAATTAGCAAAATTAATACCGCTTCAAAGAATTGGAAAACCTCAAGATATTGCCAATGCAATCTTGTTCTTACTAAGTGAGGAAGGAAATTATATTACTGGAACTGAAATTACTGTTGATGGTGGAATAACAGCAAAACCCTAAATCACTCTGGCACGAATGCCAGAGTGTAATAAAATTTTATTATCTGTAAGGATATCCTGCTTTATCCATAGTGGCTGCATATAACTTAAATGCATCAACAACTTTAGCCGCACGAGGACTAATTTGAGCAGTTTCATCCCAGAAAGCTTTAGAATCTTCAACTACGCCTGCCCACTCATTAGCAGGAAGACTTGTTAATTCCATTTTCTTTCCATTGACACGAAGATCAGCTTCGCCACCCCAATACCAAACTTGTCTATAGTAGTGAGAACCTTGAATAGACATTTTGTATAGTTCTTGAAGTTTTGGTGATAGTTTATCCCAACTCTTAGTATTTGCAAAATAGGAACCAAACCACGCACCTGTTACAGCGTTAGTAAGAGCATAGTTACAAATATCAGCCCAACCAACTTCATAGGCTTCAGTAAATCCACACCAGCATACACCATCAAGTTCACCCGTTTGCATTGCTACTTCAACATCGTCCCATGGTACAATGACTGGTATCAAACCATATTGCGCCATAAATCGACCCGCTGTTGGAACTCCAAAAACTCTTAAACCCTTCATATCAGCCAGAGACCTTATTGGTTTATCAACTGTAAATAAATGACATGGATCCCAAGCGCTTGTGCTTAACCAAGTTACATTATCAACTTCTCCGTAAGCTTCTGCCCAAATATCATTTAAACCATAATATTTAAATAATGCAGGAACATCTAAACTGTACCTTGTTGCAAAAGGAAAATAACCTCCAAAAATTTGAATATCAACAGGCGATCCCATTGTTGCATCATCACTTTGAACAGCATCAATCGTTCCCGCTTGCATTGCTCTAAATAATTCATCAGTTGGAACTAATTGATCCGCATAATAAAGTTCAATTTCCATTTCTCCGTGAGCAGCTTTATTGAATGATTCTACTTGCGGCAAAACAACATGTGCGCCTAGCGGCGCACCAGAATAAGTTTGCAGTCTCCATCTAATGGGATTTGTAGCTGCATACCCATAGGGTGCACTTAAAGCTGTAGCACCAACACCAGCTGCTGTCACCAAACCCGCTTTTTTTATAAAATCACGACGTTTTGTTAAATTAGTTTTTTTAACCATTAATAACCTCCTCCTATATATAAAGTAAAATTAACTATATATTTGAAGCTTTGTCTAATAAATTAATTAAAAAAATAAGATAAGTTATCTTCTACTTACATAATCAGGTAGCCAAGTAGCAATTTCAGGAAAAATCATAACTATTGCCAGGCCAATACACATCACAATTACAAAAGGAAAAATAGATCTATATATATCATACAATGAGATTTCTTTTGGAGCCATCGCTCTCATTAAAAATAAATTATAACCAAAGGGAGGTGTCATGTATGCTATTTGGCAAGTAATAGTATACAACACTCCATACCAAATAGGATTAAAACCAAGCGCTATGATTAATGGAACATACAAAGGTGCTACAATTACAAGCATAGCTGTATCATCTAAAAACATTCCCATCAAAATGTAAGAGAGTTGCATCATTATTAAAACTCCCCAAGGACTAAGATTCCATCGCTCAATAAATAACGATTCAATAGCCTTAACGGCGCCTATTCCATCAAAAACAGCCCCAAAGCAAAGTGCTGCAAGTATGATCCACATAAACATACACGAAACACCTAAAGTTTTACGAAGAGTAACTTCGATAACTTTTCTATTTAAATTTTTTTTGTATAGTGCTGCTAATGTAGCACCTAATGCTCCCACAGCAGAACATTCAACTAAACTTGCAATACCCATTAAAAATAAACCGGTCATTGTAAAAAAAATTGCAAAAGGAATTAAACCTGCTTTTAACAAGTTAATTTTTTCTTTCATTGGAATTTTTCTTTCTTCTTTAGGTAAGACTGGTCCTAACTCAGGTTGAAAATGACAACGAATTGCAATGTAAAGAATAAATAAAGCTGCCATCATCAAACCAGGGATTATTCCAGCTAACCAAAGCTTGCTAACAGGCTGTCTTGCGATCATTCCATAAAGGACCATTACTACACTTGGCGGAACTAAAATACCAAGAGAACTTCCTGCCTGAACAACACCAGTAATCATTCTTTTGTCGTATCCTCGCCGAAGCATTTCAGGTAAAGCAATGGTAGCACCAATAGCCATCCCAGCCACACTTAATCCATTCATCGCAGAAATAGCTACCATCATTCCCATGGTACCAATAGCTAAACCGCCCTTAATACCACCAAACCAAACATGAAACATTTTATAAAGATCATTCGCAATGCCTGATTCTGAAATCATAAATCCCATATAAATAAAGAGAGGCAAGGTCAGCATTGGATACCATTTAAAAAGTTTCCATGCGGCTGTATAAGGCATCTCTATTGCACCATCTCCCCACAACAATAATGCGGCGGCAGCAGAAACAAAACCTATTGCGCCAAATATACGCTGGCCAGTTAAAAGCATCAACATCATGCCTGCAAACATAACGATTGCGATTAATTCATAACTTACATAATCAGCAATCATTTAATTGTTTCTCCTTTAATGCGATAGAGATCTTTAAAAAACATAGAAACAGTTTGAAGTAACATCAAAAGAATTCCAAATGTCATAAAAGACTTAATCGGCCATACATAAGGTCGCCATGCTGTGAATAATCGTTGATTTGTTTCAAGTGTATAATTTAAACTTGAAATCGAACCATAAAGCAAAGTTACTAAATAGAAAAATAAAAAAATACTGGTGAAAGCATCCATGCGAGCTTTATTTTTTTCTGAAAACTTTGAATAAAATAAATCCATTCTCACATGATCATCAGTAATCATAGAGTAACTCCCACCTAAAATATAATAAGCCGTAATAATAAACTGAGCCATTTCAATTATCCAAATCAAGGGAAAGTTGATTATATTTCTGGTTACAAAAGATAAAATAAGAATAAACATCATAACAAAAACCAAATACATTGTTATGCGACCTACTTTTTCACAAACCCAATCGGTTATTAGGACGTAGTTTTTAATAAAAGAATGCATATGATATTTGAAATTATTGAGAGAATAATAGATTTATAGCTTTAAATCAATTATAGAAAAGTAAATCTTTATAAAGGTAAAGCTTAAATGAAATCATATCAAAATTATATCAATGGTAAATGGATGGATGGTTTATCAAAAGAAACAATCCAAGTAGAAGATCCTGCAACAACTAACGTTATTGGTAAAATAGCTTGCGCTAAGAATGAAGATGTTGATCTTGCTGTTGATGCTGCAAAAAAATCTTTTGATAGTCGTATTCTAGTTGATATGCCAATTCTTGAACGTGCTAAATTAATGCGACGTATTGCTGAAGAAACGCGTAAAATTGCAAAAGAAGGTGGTACTATTTTGTGTTATGAAAACGGTAAAACATTAGGGGCTGCAATTAAAGAATTTAATGATGTTGCCGATATGTTTGATTACTATGCAGGACTGACTGATAAACTAGAAGGAAAAACTATACCGGTTTCAAACAGAGTTTTAGATTATACTGTCTTAGAGCCCTTTGGTGTATCCGCGCACATTATTCCATGGAATTATCCTTTATCAATGTTAGGTCGTTCTCTTGCATGCTCTTTTGCTACTGGCAACTCTACAATAATTAAAACTGCAGAACTCACGCCACTCTCAGCAACCTATTTTTCCAAAGCAATTGAAAATGCAGGGACACCCCCTGGATTAGTAAACATTATATGTGGTCATGGTAATGAAGCTGGTGCATACTTAGTATCACACCCAGATGTAAACCATGTTGTATTCACAGGCTCTGTTGTTACGGGAAAAAAAATATTACATATGGCCGCTGATAAAGCTATGCCAGCCATTGTTGAGTTGGGTGGAAAATCTGCCGGTATTGTTTATCCTGATGCCAATCTAGAGGATGTAGTGGAGAGTGCAAGACATGCAATTTTTGGTGTTGCTGGACAAATTTGTACTGCTATGTCAAGGTTGGTAGTTCACAAATCTGTAAAAGATGAATTAATTACAAAACTTGTTGATCTTAGTAAATCTTTAAAAGTAGGTGCTGGATATGAAGAAGGCGTTGATCTCACTCCTGTAATTTCAAATAATCAACTAGAAAAAGTAGAAGGTTATGCAAGATCTGGAATTCAAGCTGGTGCAGAAGCGGTACATGGAGGAAAAAGAGCTGATCGCAAAGGTTATTTTATGGAAGCTACTGTTTTAAATAATGTCACACAAGACATGACAGTTGCAAGAGAGGAAATTTTTGGACCAGTACTATCTGTTCTTGAATACCAAGACACTGAAGAAGCTATTAATATAGCAAATGACTCAGATTATGGATTAGGTGGAGGAGTCTTTACAAAAGATTTAAACAAGGCTGCATGGACTGCAAGCAAATTGCAATCTGGACAAGTATATGTAAACAAGTGGTTTACTGGAAGTCATGCAACTCCCTTTGGTGGATATAAACAATCAGGATATAGTAGAGAAAAAGGCGTTCAAGCCCTCAATGCTTATCTGCAAATAAAAAATGTTGGAATAAGTTTAAGTTAGTTGGTCAATTAAATCGATTAGGACTGAATGCTTTTATATCAAAGTTAGGTTGCTTACCCTTAACTAATTCATTTATTGCTTTTCCGGTAACTGCTGCAAGTGTCCAACCAATATGTTGGTGACCAAAGGCATATAAAATATTTTTATTTTTAAACGACCTTCCAATTACTGGCATTGCATCAGGTAAAGTAGGCCTTCTCCCCATCCAAGTTGATTTTACTTTACCTAATTGAGGTAAAATTTTTCGAGCTTCACGCTCAATCATATTTAGACGTTTTTGATTTGGTGGTTTTATTAAACCTGCAATTTCAACAGTTCCTGCTGCACGTATCCCTTCTTCTATTTGCACTAAATAAAAACCTGATTGTGACCAACCAATAGGTCGGCTAATTAACTGTTGATTATTTTCAAATAATACATGGTAACCTCTTTCAGTATCCAAAGGAAAGTTTTCTCCAACCATATTTGCTATTGTATTTGACCACGCACCAGCACTTAAAACCATTTCATCAAATTCAATTTTTTGTTGATTCAAAGTAATTTCTACCGAGTCATCTTTTTGTAGTACATTTTTAACATTTTCATTTAAATATTCACCCCCTCCTTGCAAAAAACTCTCAAATATTTTTTTACTTATTGCTTGAGGGTTAGTTGTGTGCCTCGATCCAATAAAAAGTTGTCCAGCATAATATACTGATGCTAAATTTGGCTCTAAATCATGTATTTCTTTTTTAGATAATTCCTGAACTTTAATATTATTTTTTTTTCTTAACAGGCTAGAATAATCAGATTCTTCATAAGCTTTTTGAGATTCATAAATATAAATATTTTCATCATTTTTTATATACTGAGAAACATTCACCTCTTCAAATATATGTTCATAAGATAAACGTGAGTGCTTTAATAAATTTGATAAAGAGTATGCTATTTCTTCTACTTTATTTTTACGACAATTTTTTAAAAACTTAAAAGCCCATGGTAAATTTTTTAAAACATAAAACAAATCTACAGCTAAAGGTCCATCTTCTTTAAAAAGCATTGAAGGAATATCTTTAAATAATGATGGAGAATTAACTGGTACATTTGCATAATCTGCAAAGGTGCAAGCATGCCCATAACTAGTCATAGTGCCAGGCTCTTCCTTATCGATAAGAGTAACATTAAATCCTGATTGTTGAAGAAAGTAAGAAGAACAAATACCTACAATGCCAGCACCTACTACTGCTATTTTTTTCACTAGTTATCTAGCTGTAATGCCGCGCATTTTTTCTGAACGACGACGCAATAACTCCACTGTTGTTAATAAAAAAATTGATAATGCTACAAGACACGTAGCCATACATAAAATAACTGGACTAATTTCTTGACGAATACCCGCCCACATTTGTTTTGGTATTGTTAATTCGTTTAAGCTTGCCATAAACATTACAATTACAACTTCATCAAATGAGGTAATAAATGCAAATAAAGCACCTGAGATAACTCCTGGTAAAATTAAGGGCATTATTACTTTAAAAAAAGTTTTAATAGGTCTAGCACCTAAGCTTTGAGCTGCCTTAGTCATATTTGTATCAAATCCAACTAAAGTTGCGGTCACTGTTATAACAACAAATGGAGTTGAAAGGGCTACGTGTGCTAAAATAATTCCTGTGAATGTATAAACAAGGTTTATTTTAGCATAAAAGAAAAACATACCCGCTGCAGTTATAATTAATGGAACGATCATTGGTGAAATAAGAATAGACATTATAATAGCTTTAAAAGGCATCTGGGGTCTACTAAGTCCTAAAGCAGCCATTGTACCAAGAGCCGTAGCAATAAAAGTTGATACAAATCCTATAAAAAAACTATTTACAGTTCCCACCATCCACTTATTACTACATGGGGTGGTTAAGTTTTTATCAGTGCAAATACCGACCATATATCGATACCATCTAAATGACCAAGCTTCAGGATCTGGTGGCCATGACATCATGCCTTCCGTAAAAAGCATAAAAGGTGACTTACTAAACGAAATTGGAATGATTGCTACTAGCGGAGCAATTAGAAAAAAGAAAACAACACCACAAAAAAATAAATAGAGATAATAATATGATCTTTGAATTGGTGTTGCATAAGTTGGTAAAGCCATATTTTATCCTAACTTAATATTATCAATTCCAACTATTTTATTATAAAGCCAATATAAAACTAACATAATTCCTAAAAGAATTCCTCCTAAAGCAGAACAAAGTCCCCAATTTAATGTTGTTTTAAGATGATATGCTATCCAATGTCCAATTAGTTGACCATCTTTTCCGCCAACCAGTTCAGGGGTAATAAAATAACCTATAGCTAAAACAAAAACTAACAAACCGCCTGCACTCATTCCTGGAATTGTTTGAGGAAGGTATACACGTATAAAAGCTTTTACTGGTTTTGCTCCTAAATTTTGAGCAGCACGCATATGACTTTTTGGAATAACCTTCATGACACTATAAAGCGGCAAAATCATAAAAGGCAATAATATTTGTGTCATTGCAATAAGAGTTCCTGTTTGGTTGTAAACCATTTGAAGCCTTCCATCATCACTGAGAATACCAAGCCAAACTAAAACCCCATTAATCACTCCGTTTTGTTGCAACATTACAATCCATGCAGTTGTTCGGACAAGCAAGGATGTCCAAAAAGGTAAAAGAACAAAAATCATAAGGAGATTGCTGTAACGTAGTGGCAAATTTGCTAATAAATGGGCAACGGGGAAACCAAGAAGTAAACAAAAAAATGTTACATAAATACTTACTTTAAAAGTTTTAATCCACGTTTGCATATAAACACGCCTGTTTTCTTCTTGCATTACAACTTCGCCATTTAAATCATAAGTTCTATCAATAGCATTCCAATAATATATGGCAGTAGATTCATTTAACATTTGAGCCATAGAGTACCAAAAGGTTGGTTCTGCCCATCCTTCATTTATTTCTATTAACTTATCTTTATAAGATGTTGGAAATTCTCCAGATTTAACAATCTTTTTTATTTCCCTTCTTGTTTTTTTTATTAAACTCTTCCAACCCGATTTAGAATAGTTCATTCGTGTAATAGATCGTCCTATTTTAAGTTTATCTCCATAAGCAATATCGTTAAACAAAGCTTCATAAACAGCTTCAGGTGGAAGTTTATCTTTTTCTTTATCCCATTTTTTGTACTCTTCAAAAGTGTTAGCGTACACTTCATTAATTTGGCTATCATCTATGCTTCTGGTTAACATATCTGCTATAGGAAAAACAAAAGTAACCACGATGAATAACAAAAGAGGAAAAACTAATAAAAAAGCCTTGATTTTATTTTTTCTCTCAGTTTTTTTTAAACTAACTTTAAGAGGAACACCGTCAGTTGTTAGAATTTGTGTAGCAGTAGAAATATGAACCTCCAAAAAAAAGGGCGAGATATTCTCGCCCTTGAAAATAAATTAAATTTACCTAATAATCAAGCTTAGTTACCCATCCATGCGCCATAACGCTCATCGATTTCCGATCCGTTATCAGACCACCATATAGGATCTCCCATAACTGAGATTTTTAGTAACTCAGGAGTATTTGGCATATGACCCATCACATCAATTCCAGTATGGAACCAAGGCTCTCCAGCTTGAATAATATCAATACCTGATGCTCTCATTGGACCATAAGTAATGTATTTAGCTTGTTCAGCTTGAGAAGCAGGTGAAGAAGCATGTATCATCCAATCTATTGCACGGTCTCTATCAGGTGCACCAGTCATTAAACAAATATACTCTTGTTCAATTAATTGACCTTCCCAAATATATTCAAAGTTTTCACCTTCGCTCAGGTTAGCTGCACCAACACGTCCATTATAAGCAATAGACATTATAACTTCACCACTTTTTACTAATTCAAGTGGTTTTGATCCAGCTGACCAGTGAACAATGGAGTCTTTAATTGTATCCATTTTTGCAAATGCTCTATCTACAGCTCCAGTTTGATTTTTAAGAACTGTGTAAACTGCGCTAGGTTTTACGCCATCAGCAACAAGTGCCATTTGAACAAATCCATTAGCCCAAGTATGAACGCCCCTTTTTCCAGGGAATTTTTCTGTATCAAAGAAATCAGCAATTACAGAAGGTTTATCACCTGGGAATGCATCTGGATCGTAGAATACAACATAAGTCCAGAAGATTTGTGGAGCACAACAATCAGATAAATTGGTAACACCACTGTTTGCCATATCATCAATCATGCTAGTTCCGTCTGCAGCTGGTGTAAAGGTATCATATAAACCTGAAATATCTTCAAACAATCCTTCATCACAACCAGTAATTGCTTGATCTGGAAGAACGTCCACAACATCCCATGTAACATTTCCACTTTCAACTTGAGCTCGAACTTCTCCAAGACCACCATTGTAGTTTTCAAATTGAACTGCACTTGGATCGCTATAAGTATCCACATATGCTTTTATTTGACTCTCTGTATAAGCTCCGCCCCAAGAAGCAACGGTAACCGCATTAACTGCAAAGGGTGAAATTACAAAAGAAACAAATAAGAAGATTTTAATAAATTTTGACATAAGTTTTCCTCCTACTTTA